>ERZ650304.1137-NODE-1137-length-10862-cov-21.957250_pt1 | contig 10862 bp, 18 predicted proteins | sample MGYA00376240_ERZ650304 | MGnify/ENA primary metagenome ERZ650304 (study PRJEB26733, sample SAMN07839271) | wastewater metagenome | biome: small river; feature: stream; material: water | place: USA: North Carolina | collected 2016-03-01 ...
TCATGGTCTTCCTTTTTAATCCAAATAATATTCTCATCCAAGCAACGGCTACTAGGACATTCACAAGCCCAGCCAAGAAAAGCTGGATTTGTAAAGAACTCGCAACCAGTGCATTGTGCTTTGCCTTCATAAAATTCTAAACTAGGGACAGCAACTAAGTCAATACCTTTGTAATTCATGATAATTCATCCTCATCTTCTGTTGTTAAATCACCACGAAGCAACAACTTGTTAGCTTGTTGAATGTAGTACTCGAAATCAATGTCTTGAAGTTTACTAGGAACTTTATTGCATGTCAACACTTTATAACCAACTTCAATACCAAAACGACGATCACCTTGATCTTCCTTACATGCCAAAGGAGGCATGACCTTAACAAGATTACCTCCTGATGTAGACACATAGTACCTGCAGATATTTTGTTGTTGAATTTCTCTACCGTCTTCATCAACTAAGAATAGCTTAGATGAACGAGGTACTTTAGTACGAAGTAAGAAGTCCCATTTGTTGTCATGTTGACATATAAATTCCTCAACTGTACCTTTTCCTAACAACTCAAACTCAGCAGCCATTGGGATAACTAAACCACCTTGATTCTGATGGAAACCAAGATCTTCATATTGATACGCACCTTTACGCTTTACCTTACCATTTGTGTACACTGCAATGTAATTATTTACATCACGGATCAGCATAGTAGAGTAATCAGCAAATTCCAAATCCAACTTGACTTGTTTCTGCCAATCAGAACAAATCCGATCATACAAAGCTTTCTGATCACGAGGAAGTTTTACTGTAATACCATCGGTGTTCACCTGAACAATTTGTAAACCTGCAATCTTCATAAGTTTGTCGGCAAGTAAACATAAAGATAACTGTCCATTTAAAGTAATTGACATTGTAAACTGTGGGTCATAGAAAGGACTATATTTATTGTTAGAGTCTCCATACGTACCATTCAGAGCAAGTTTAAGCATTGCATTTTCTGCACTACCTTTTGGATAACTCTTACGTTGTTCATACATGTCCTTGTAAATATCACAGAACTTTGCAGTAAGGTGTTCAGGATAGATTTTGTTGCTGATTGCAATATTAGGATACATACTGCTGACGTCAGCATCAATTACTTGATTATCTGTATCTTCTTGTACTCTTGCGTTAATCAAACTACCGTGAATACCACCAACACCAAAGTCAAATCTAAAACCATTCACAACTACGTTTAAACAGTCTGCAACTCTCCAATTCCACCAGTAAGACTTCTTAGGTACTTTAACCTTGAGTTTCTTTTCTTTACCTTTTTCATTGATTACAGTTTCATAAACCTGATTACCATCTGCATCAAATAGATTTTCAGTAGCTTGTAATTCTTCAACTTCAATCCAACTCAAAGGTCGTTGTTTCTTAAACTCTGCAATTTGTTCTTCTGTAGGAGCCTTAAACAACTTCTTTCGTTTACTGATTAATTCAGCATACTCACGCACAGGACCAAGTTCATGTTCTTCAATATCTGTAAAGACACCTTTTGTTTCTGTAATCTCTTGCGCTGCAAACCATTGTTGAACAGCTTTGAACGCAGGGATACTAAAGTCATAATAATCAAACAAACAATCCTTTAACTTAATAACAGGTCGTTTGGTTTGATTAATCTTACGTGCTCCGCCTTTGAAAGTATAACAGGCAATACCCTCTTCCTCTAGTCGCATGATGAAGTAATCTTTACCAATCTTAGTATCGTTATGATTGGTAAAGTCACGATTGTATTTCTTTGATAAAGAATCTCGGAAATCAATCATTGGAATACTCTTCTGATAGAACTTTAAAGTTTCTTTTACGTCATGTTGGTTATATGTAATCAATACATCCATTTCATGATCCTTCAGGTATGTACCTACTGGATATGGAAGATCTTCAATATTGTCTGATCGCATATTGAACTCAAGCATCTTTAGACTTGTAGATTTTGCCTTGTTATCAAAGTGATGGATCTTGAATAAGTCTAACTGTGGAATAAAACATTCAGAAGATTTGATTGTATGACCAAACTCACCTTTGAATGATTCAATTTGTTTTTGAGCAAGAGAATACATCTTTTCAGGTGTAATCACATACTCGCGCCTTGTAATTCGATATGCAACAGCTTCATTAAGCATTTCATGCAATACAGGATAGTCGAATCCAATATTGTTGAAACCAACAAATCGTTTCTTATTCTTTACTGCATTTCGCAAATATGCAAGAAGTTCATTAGATTGATTCTTTCTTGAACTGCACTCAAAGGTAATTAAGTTTGAACCATCTGAATCAATGAATGTAACTGTAAAAATGTTTGGGTAAGTTTCTTCATCATAAATTACATCATTAGCAATAAACTTCTGCATATCTTCCTTTCTTAAAATTCTTTTCGATTCATCATGAACTCATCAAGATCATGCAAGGTATGTGTTTCAATATCGTAGTAATAGGCACCTGCTTGACCAGTTTTACCTGTCCAACGAATCTTAGTTGCTTTCATATAGGTTGTGTTGCGTTCAATAGCATCTTCAGCTTCTTTATTTCGAGTGAACAATAAATTACATGCACCAGATTTAAAGATAGCCGACGACCCTTGAAGGTCCTCTTCATAAAGTTCACCACCTGTTGAATTAGCTTTCTGACCTGTAGCATTCTTACGAACGTGATTAATGTTGATGAAACTAATGTTGTGAGATTTCACAAGACCTTTCTGGTATTTCATGAACAATGCTTGGTCTTCATTTGATAACCCATCCAGAATATCTTGTAGAGGGTCACAGATGATTACTTTACAACCACAACCAATTACTAGATTATCAATCAAATTCTTCAGTGAGTCAATACCACCATCGCGTTCATCAATCAGGAAAAATCTAGGTGTCCCGTCTGGATTGTTGAAAAGTTCTTGTTCCTTCTGTTTTACATACTCGCTATTCACAATAGACAACGCTGTTTCATTATCTCGTAGTTCTAGTTTATTTGAAATATGACGAGACAATAACTTGATACCATATTGACCAACTGATGATTCTAAAGTAACAATACCAACTAAGTGCGGAGAGTTGAAGATCCAATAATAAATCATTTCATCGACAATGGTACTCTTACCTGTACCTGACGCACTACCCATGTTAACAATACGACCCAAAGGAATACCACCAGCCATCATATCCTGTAGCTTATGCATGAAAGGAGGTAGAGGTATTTTAACAGTCATCAATTCTTCTCTGATCTTATCGGAAAGTTGATTACTTGCTATGATACCATCAGGTACAAACTGCTTTGCTGAATAAAAATCTTGAATGAATTGTTTATCTAAACCTTTCTCAAGCATTTCATTAGGATCTTTCTTGCTCCACTTAGCAAGGAATACCTTACCCTTGGGTAGAACCCTTAGAGCCTTCTCAGCAGCTTCTAAACCAGCCTGATCATTATCAAAACCAAGGATAATCTTTTCATACTGATTAAAGAAGTCATATTGTGCAGCTAGTTGTTTATCACAACCTGTTTCACCTACAGTAGGAGATACTACAGGTGTATCATAATCATGACCTTTACTTTTTGAGTAATTCTGTAGCATTTGAAATGCAGCTAACTGATCATGTTCACCACCAACAATCAGTACATACTTCCCTGGTCGTGTAAATCTAAACTGACCGAAGAGGTCACAAGACTTACCTGTTCGACCTACGTTTCCTGTACCAAATGATTTTGGATGGTTTCTGCACTTATAACCAACTAATTCACCACCTTCAGTACAAGGGTAATATGTTGCACAGACTTCATCTGTTTTGGAATCATACTCAGTGCGTACACCAAAAAACTTTAGTGTTTCATCATTAATACTTCTGTAATCACTACCGGAAGAACTTGTTTTAGCTTTCAAAGCTTCATTCTGTTCTTGGGTGATCTTTTCTTTTTCAGACACAATAACTTCCTTTCGTTCTTTTGAACTATTTGATTTGGAGGATCTTTTAATACCTTTTTCTTCTAAGAAATCATCAGAGGCTTTTACATCTTCACAAGCCCAACAGAAATGACCTCCGTCAGCGTAGATAGCTTTAGCATCTGAACTACCACAAACATCACAGCTTTCATGCCGTACAAATTCACCCATATAATTACTACTCCTTTAACTCCTTAAGTAGCTTAAAGTATTTCTCTTGAATCTCCTTAAGGTGCTTATCTAATTTATCAATCTTTGAATCTTGGTACAAGTCATAAGCTGTAGAGCCTCTTTGTAAATATAGATTCTTGTAATGAATTTCTTTTGGATTACTCATACCGGCACAACCACTTGTTTGAGACTGCTTTCCACGAGATATCTTCTGTATTACCCTTAAATACAAGACCTTCGCGCTCTGTCTTAGGATTCAACACAGACTTACCTTCAGCCTGAAGAAGCATGTCAGAGATACTATCAGTAGGAATATGGTTTGTATCAAGTACAGGGACATAGTCCAATCCACAAATCTCAACAAGATAACGTGCTTCCTCTGGAAGGAAATACTCTTGAGATTCAATATTAAATACATCATAAACATAGAATTTATGTTCTGTCAGATTGTACTTATTACCTTGAATCCCAGGACCAATCAATTCACCTTGCACAGCTAGATTATCATGCAATCGCAGAGCATCTGTAACGCCGGACTCAACTGCAACTTTCCAGAAAGTATTGTTAATATCTTCCTTAAGCTCTAAATTACGAGAGCATACACCAACAATTCCATCCTTGATAAATACAGTCATAGAAGATCCATCAAGCTTTTCAGTAACTTCAAAAGTATGCATTAAATCATGCTGATCCTTGATTTTTCGTGCAATATTCTGACAACGCTCTTGATCTGTCTTACGCAAGAAATGCGGAAAGCTACCTTTAGCATCTGCACTCTTAAACTCTTCAGGGGCTTCCCACTTAATAATACCCAAAGGAACAGAAACGTCAAGGCCCTCCATGAGTTCAGAATCGACGTGTTCCAGGGTACTTAGAGGCAGCAACAAGCCTTGACTGATTACACCTTTCAGCTTCTTAGTCTTTAGTCGTTCACCCTTAATTCCATTGTACTCTCGTGGTTCTTTACCTACAGGGGTAAGGAACGGTGCAACTGAATTTGCAATGAATGAGTCAATCTCACAATACACAACGAGGTCACCAACCTTATAGTTCATTTCCTTTTGAGCTACAACTGTCCAACCACCAATCTTAACAGCATGGATACGGTCAGCATCTTCAATTGGTTGAATATCATCAATCTTACGGATTGTTGCCATCTTTCGCATTATATCTCCTTAAAAGTTACTCGTCACGTTCATATTCCTCTTAAATATACGCTAGAGGATTAAAGCCTGAAATATTTGAACCTAGAAGTTCTTGTAGTTCTTCAATAAATTTCTGAGTTGTTTCTACAATCTCGAAATCATCTTCCTCTAGTGTACCAGAAATTTCGCTGTGCTTCCCAAGAACTTCACCGAAATAAGCTTCTTTCCCATAGGACTTTTCTAAGGCTTCTTTCGTTGTAATAAAGATACCTTCTAGAGCACCCATACGACCACAGTCCCAAAAGAACTTGACTAAAATTAAATCTTGCACACCAATCTCCTTATAAAATCCACAAGGTTGTTTCACCTAGGTGTTTTTCAATCATCTTCTTAATAATGTTCCAATCCCCACCACCAAGTCCTGCACCAATTTTAGGATGATGGATCTTTGGTTTGGGCATTCTTTCTACTGCAATAGCTAGTTTCTCCAGGCAAAGATCTAGAGCTTCGTAATCAGTAAACTGAGATTTGTCATATCCATAATTTAACTGAGAGAATAAGTTTACCACAGCAATATCGTCTGTAACTTGAATAAACTGAATTTCGCCTAGAAGTTTGTCAGGTGTTGTTTTATTACAAAAGTTCTTGTATTGGTTGTAAACTTCTGGGTACTTATTCCGAATAGCTTTAGCAACTCCAGAGTTCATCTTCCCTTGGCAATTAACTTGTTGGAGAATGATACCTGAAGTTACATCAAGAATATTACCTGTGACTTCTTGCATATTATTCTCCTTACCAATCAATGTTGATTCCATAGGAACCATCTTGCAAAATACCCCTCTTATATAGATCTTGAACAATCATTCCAACACAAGGGTAGAAATTACGATGCCAAAATAATTCAATATCAAATGAATCTTCTCTACCAGTATCTAACGGTTTCTTCGGATCTCGTTCAAGCCAAGCCTTGAAACTTACTCCCATTTTATCGCCATTAACTTCCTCTGGGATTGAATCATTTTCAAAGTCTTCCCACCAAGTAAAGTCATCCGGGATATCGAAATACTTAATCCCCCGAGACTTACAACCATCCTGCTGTTGGAAAGAATAAGGTTTACCGTATACTTCCGTTACAAGATTGTCCCAATCATCAACATCAATAATCTTTACCTCTTTGAATTTCAATTCAGGCATGGCATTCTCCTTGTTTCTGTTTTTCATTTGTTGGAACGTATAAAGTATTTTGAGTTTCAAATGAACCATCTGTATTTACTTTAACAACAGTACTTGTATAAACATGCTGTGTATTAGATACATAAGGGCTTGAATGATCAATAGGTTTAATCATAGCAGACTTTCCTACTTTGATAGACCCAACAATTGAATCATGTTGGTATTTTACAACAGGTTTCATTTACGCTCCTTGAGTATTTTCAGAATGCTTGCGCGGTGATCTGTATTTTCTTGGATTCTAATACAAGATGTAATCAGAGAGTCTACAAATTCATTGTAAAACTTCTGTGAAGTTAGTCCAACAATCCTTTCTTCTAGATCTTTTGGTAGTTGAAGTTTATCAACAACTTTATCATATCGCTCCTGATTCTTTTGTTTTTTATCTTGCTCTCTGCGAGCAAATTCTTGAGAACGCATTTGCGCTTCAAGGCGCTCAACTTCAGCATGACCTGATTCAATCCATGCATAATAGCGACCCACGTACATATCGGCAAAACCACTATAACATTCAGCCTTCCATTGTGGATAATATTGATCTCTATATTGGTCAAAAGTTAGCTGTGGTTTCATATTACTCCTTTACATGATCGCATAAGATAGTTTAGACTAGACGACCCATATTCAGCATTTTCCTTAATCTTTTCAAAGATTTCTTTTAAAGTGCTTGAATTCTTGTTTGACAGCTTACGCGCTTCACTTGCTTGCATGAGTTTTCTCCTTTTGTTTAAGTTCCAAGGCTGACAGAGATTCAATTTCTTTATTCAATTGAGCGATCATTTCAAACCTTGCTCTAATCATTTCTGCCTTTAACTCTGCAAAGGCTTTCTGCACACCTAAAGACCTCTTGTAATGATAGAAACCTAAAGAAGCAGGTTTAGATTGTATATTTTCCCGTTGATGAGGTATATCATGGTAACTGATGCGCCACTTTTCTCGCTTACAATCCAAGATGTTTGGTCTAATTTCAATTGTTGAATAAAGCATCAATACTCCCTTTTGTTTCAATGTCCGAATTATCTCTAAGATTTTTGACCTTGTCAAGTGTTGTTTAATTACTACATCCCTGGGATAGTTGCAACAAACAGAATAATCCCGATAGCAATAAGTGCGATCACTTCAATAGGTGTGAACATGTTTACTCCTTGGCCTGGTCCGAATGATTGTTGACGAGGAAATATTAGTCTATGAATCTCTTCTGGTGTTTCTTTTACAAGTATGTATTATCACCTTCGCAGAGAATGAAGGTACAGGTAGTATCTTTTTCAAAATAGATAATCTTACGAACATTTAAGTGAATAATTGAATTATTCCTTAAAGTTGTTAACTCAATAAATTCTTTCATATTAATCTCCCATATCATTTTCTGATCTCAAAGTTTCCCAAGTCGGGAAACGAGGCTTATCCTTGTGCCCCTTTGGAAAGAACTTAAACTTTGAAATCTTACCTACAATTTCAGATTGATTCTCAAAGTAGAACTTTCGTAGATCGTGCGGCATCTTACCAGGGCTGATTGTAATCTCTTGTCCAGCATAAAGCAAGACTTGTTTTGTCTGAGGGTCTAAAACGTCCTTTAAGACCTTACCTTGCAAGTTACCTACCAAGCCATTAGGTAGCATGTTTTCTTGCATTGTAGAGCGTTCTGTACGTCCCAGCAAGTTAGTCTTAGCTTCATTCTGATTGGTCTTACCTTCTTCGATTGAAGTTACAATAGCTTCAGCATCAATAAAACGCTTTACTCGCCAAGCTCCCATGAAGGTCTTACCACAACGACCGTACTTGAAAGGAGCCTTTGGATCTCGAATAATAATACCTTCGTAGCCTTCATCAAGATATTTTTGTTCAAGAGCTAAAAGTTCTTCCATATTTTGAACAATAGTTGATGGAATAAACTTAATCTTAGCTACTAGGTATTGTAAATCAGGGGATAAGCTATCAAAAGCTTCATAAGCAAGACACATACGATCTGTGTAAGGGAGATCCTTAGTTGCGTCTGTGCAGTAATCAAAGATCCACCAGTAAATATCTGGCTGACCTTCATGCCTACGAAGATCACCTGAAGTCATTCTACACAAATCATTACCAGTTGGATCAGAACCTGTTGTCATTTCACCACAGAAACCATGTAATTCTGGAACAGACCAAGTTTTTGTTGTATGAATATTCTCATGAGGTTTCAGAGAACGACCTACAAGTTTACCATGCCGATTATATGCAGCACACCCGTCTACCTTTGGCTGAACAATACAAGGAAAGGTTACACGATCTAGGAAAGCATCACAGGGTTGCATAGATTTAAAATTAGACATTAATCTTCCTTCTTTTTACATTCATTAAACCTAGCAAAGAATCTTTCATTACTAGGTGTTTCCATGACCAAACAGTTTCGGTTGTAATCAATCCAAGACTCAGAACCTTCTGTTTTAACGTATTGTACACCAAAATCTGTCTTTTGTTGCAAGTAAGCAGAAACAATGTCTCCAATTTTAAACGGTCGAAGAGACTCACCTTTCAATCCTGAAAATAAGTTCATATTAATCCTTTACAGTAATCCCTTTGGTCTTACGATATTCTACCTCAGTTAGTAGCATAACTTCAACATAAGTTCCTTTTACATGCTCTTGAGTCTCTAGGATGTTGCTAATATGCAAATCAGAAAGATCCTTTAAAGGAATCTCCTTCCTTGGTTGCTTGCCATCTTTACCGTAAGAACCCCAAGTAAGGATTTCTCTTTGCTTTAGAAATAGTTCTTTTGTTTGTTCAGATAATGCAGAGTACATATTAATCTCCATAATAATTGTAATTTTTCATCTTAGGATTTTCAGAGTGTTTCCAACTAAATCCTAAACCAAATCCAAATACTTTTATTACTAAACTAGGTCCAAAAGGATACCAAGATTTCAGATAAGTTTTATCCTGATAAAGAATCTTTGTATCAAAGCTAGTATTAAAATATTTCCAATGGACAAGTAAATTCGGCCAGTAAATCTCAACAGTAAGATAACTAATCCAAATAACAATCTTTTCTAAAGAGAATTTAATCATTAAATCATCCTATTCAAAACAGCTAACAGAATATTAATACTCTGGATTACAGCTTGTTGCTGTTGAGTATTCAATTCTTCCCACTTACGAGTATCACCGTGTGCTTTTGAGATTTTATCCCAATACTCTTCAACTTGACTCATGATTCAATTCTCCTGTGGGTGTGCATGTAAATATTTAATGGGTATTTCTTGACGACTTCGTCAAGTTTAACAGAATGATCAAGAACTGCAACTACAAATTTATTGTGCAAATATTGCACAACCCAGACATCTTTTGTGGTTTTAGAACCTTGATATTATCAAAATTGTAATGATAATACCCATCCTGACGTTGAATACACAAACCAAGGTTAGTTCGATAGAGTTTGATTTTAAAATTTTGCATATTAACCCTTATATGAATTTAAGATATCAAGTTGTTTATCTTGCTCAGATTTATTCTTCAAATAGGAGATAAACTGATTAATACCTTTATATACTTGAATTTGTAGTTTACGTTTTTCAACTAATTTCTTGAAGTCTTCAACCCACTTACCTTCATGCTTCCAACCATAGATTTCAGACCACCCAGGCTGTCCTGATACAATACCATAAACTTCTACAGAATCAGCCCATTTAAAAGTATCTTCAGTTGTCCCAGGAGGTACTACATAAATATGAAATGTCTTTCCTCGTGCATGACAACCTGAACGAATATAAAGTTGACCGTACAAACCTGTACTGAACAACATAGCGTATTGATTAGCTCCTTGCACATTAACCCTTCAAAGCAGAAACAACAAGACTACCAGCAATTACAATAAACAAAGCAACTGCAGCGTACAGAACACTCTTAGCAATGGATTCTGTATGAGGTACTTCAATTGCACAAGCGTACTCTGTTGTCTTAGAGAATGCTTGATTCAACGTACGAGGATAGCAACGAGAAGTAGGGTGAGACAATTAAAACTCCTTAAAGTAAATGATCTTGTTTGGGCTAATGAAGAGTTGATTACCTAACCAAGCTCCTGACAATGCACCTAGTGTATCATAACCAAGATCTTTCCAAGAAGCGCAATGCATAGAAGATTGCACATCTTGTAGTTCTTTTACAACACCTACTGCAGTACTAGCTCCAAAACCAATCCAAGGGTCTTTAGTAACTGCTGTAGTTGTTAAAGCAATCAACGCAGAGCCTGCGAAATGCTTCTGTTTATCAGGAGCAAAAGACCAATTATCTTTACAAGTTCCTGCGTGAGAAGAGATTGTAAAAGATAAAAGGAGAATTGTTAATAATTTTTTCATATCAATCCTTCAAAGCTCGGATGGC
>ERZ650304.1138-NODE-1138-length-10860-cov-40.853401_pt1 | contig 10860 bp, 16 predicted proteins | sample MGYA00376240_ERZ650304 | MGnify/ENA primary metagenome ERZ650304 (study PRJEB26733, sample SAMN07839271) | wastewater metagenome | biome: small river; feature: stream; material: water | place: USA: North Carolina | collected 2016-03-01 ...
CCACACCGAAGGCCAACGTGCTGCGCACCGTGCTGCAGGCCATCGTGGCGGTCTGCATCGCTATCCCGACCGCGCTCGCGGTGGTGCCGATCCCGGCCAAGTACCAGGGCTACGTGGCTCTGGTGATCGGGATCGCGGGCGCCGTCGTGGTGCTCGTGACGGCGGTGCAGAACGTCATCGAGGCTCGAGCCGGTGTCGCGCTGTTCCGAAATCCCACCGCCGCGGCTGGCGCCGTGGCACCCGGTCCGCTGAACGAGCCGAACGACGCGGCGAGGATCGACCCGGCCCAGCCACGCGGTCCTCCCTGAGCAGCGGTTACCGTCTGGTGCCGGCCGTGTTAGGTCCGTCCCTGTGGACGTCCTTGGGAAGCACGACCGAGTATCATCGTGGAGAGGCGTCGGCTCCGGCCGGCGCCTCTTCCGCGTCCAGACATGAACCGTGGTTATGCTGTTGTGGTCCGACCATCCCAAGGAGACACCATGGACGCTGACCAGATCCCGCCCGAGCTCGCCATCGAGGGCCCGGAACCGTTCACGCTCGAGCAGCTGGACCGGTTCACCGACTACCCGCCCGGGCTCCCGGCAGGCGCAGAGGACGCTCGTCTGTTCTCCGAGGTGGAGCGGTGGGAGATCACCGACGACGGCTCGGCCGAGTGGGCCATGGCGCACGTGGCGGCGATCGACGCCAACCTGGCCGAGCTCAAGGAGCAGCGCCAGGCGTACATCGCCCGGATCGACCGCTGGCACACCGCGGCGGTGCTCCGGCTCGGTGGCCGGCGCGGGTTCTTCGCCGGCCACCTCGAGCGGTACGCCGCCGCCTGGCGGGCCCGTGACCCGAAGCGGAACAAGACGCTGCACACGGCGTCCGGTGTGGTGAAGTCCACCGAGTCCCAGCCCAAGGTGGCGATCCTGAACGAGCAGCAGCTGGTCCAGTGGGCGCTCGAGAACATGAGCGACGAGGACGTGGCGGCGGTCGTCAAGATGGAGCCGCTGGTGTCGGAGCTCCGCAAGCGGACCAAGATCGTGCTGGCCCCGATCGGGTACACGGTCCGGCTCGAGTGCGGCCACGAGCACCACGTGCCGGTGATCAACCCGGCGACCGACGCCCCGCACACGCCGGAGTCGCTGCGCGCCGATGGCATGATGTGCGACCAGTGCGACCCTGATCCGATCAACGGGTGGGAGCACCGGGCGGTCCTCGAGGTCGGCAACTGGGACGAGCGCCGCGCCGTGATGCCCAAGGGCGACGGCTACGTGCAGGTGGCCGGTGCGACCATCGACCCCGGTGGCGTCACGTACAAGGTCGTGACGCAGTGAACCGCGGCGACCGGCTCGCCAACCTGATCACCGACGTGGGCCCGTTCGGCGCATGGACTGGCTGCGACGAGCGCGACGAGTGGGCGCTGGTGACCGAGGCCGGCGACGACGACCCGGTGACGCTCCGCTGGGTGCGCACGTTCCCGACCCGCGAGGCCATGGACGAGTACGTGCGCCACGAGCTCCGCGGCGACGAGCACGCCGTGCGGGCCGTGAACCTCGAGGACGGCATCGCGTACCTGCCGGCGCTCGTGTGGCTGGTCCACCGGTGCACCTGGCCGAGGTGCGACCGGATGCCGGCGCCCGATGGCCGCATGTTCCTGGGCGGGCGGCTGTGCACGGTGCACACCGACGAGTCCCGCGAGCGTGACGCAGCTGCGCTGGACGAGATCGAGTGCGCGCGGCGGTGCTCGAGGTGAACGCCGCCGCCGAGCGCGCCATGATGCTGCCGGTGTTCGCCGGGCTCGCCGCCATGGTCGCCACCGCGATCCTGCTGGCGTGGCTGCAGTGGCGGCGTCACCGTCAGCCCACCGGAGTAGAACTACCACCGCGGTGCGAGCACGAGCCACGATCGCACGTGGCCACCCGGACGCCGCTGTACGACTGGTCCCGCCACGACTGCTGGCCGGCCCGCTAACTTCACCCAAGTTCAGACCTTCCCAAGGAGAACCCCATGCAAGACACCGACCTGGCCGACGAGGCCACCACCACCGGCGATCCCGACGTGATCGAGACGACAGCCGCCGAGCAGCTGCTGGCCGAGGCCGACGAGCTCGAGCGCGACGCAGAGGACAAGCGGCTGGAAGCCCAGCGCGCCGCCGAGAACGCCGAGATCGTGCGCCGGCCAGACGTGCGCCCGACCCACCAGGGTGAGCACCTGATCGCCGGCACCGATCTTGCCGTGGTGCCGGCGCAGAACGAAATGGAAGCGATCGCCCAGCTGGCGGTCACGTTCGCCGCCGCTGGCGCCGTGCCCAAGGCGTTGCTGAACCGGCCCAACGACGTGTTCCTGGTCCTGATGACCGCCCGTGATCTCGGCATGGGGCTCACCACCGCGATGCGCGAGTGCCACGTCATCGAGGGCAAGGTGACGATCTCGCCCAAGGCCAAGCTGGCCATGGTGCGCCAGCAGGGGCTGGGCCGGATCTGGCCCGACCCGGGCAACGACGGCGAGTCGGCCACGTGGTACGCCGAGCGGGACGACCTGCCGGGGGTCCGGCACTCGTACACGTTCACCAAGGCCATGGCGACCGCGGCCAAGTTGCTGCCGGGCAAGGACAAGTCGGCGTGGTCCACGTACCCGGAGCGCATGCTGTCGTGGCGTGCCTGCGGCTATCTGCTCGATGACGTGTTCAGCGAGGTGGGCACCGGGCTCTACTCGCCAGACGAGCTCGGTGCGGTGACCGACGCCGATGGCCAGGCGATCATCGACGTGGTGGGCACGGCCGAACCGCTCGGCGGCATGGCCGCGCCGCGGGGCCACAACCAGCCGCCTCCGCCACCGGAGCCGCCCGCTGCCGAGGACGATCTGGCTGCACTGCGCACCCGCATCGGCGCGCTGGCCGAGCACAGCGCCGACGCACGGACGGCGCTCGTGGCGCTGTGGACCAAGCCGCGCAACGACGACACCACCGACCCCACGCTGCCGCCGATCCAGCACCTGATGGCCAAGCAGGTGAAGATCGCCGACGCCATGGTGGCGTCGATCGAGCAGCGAGCCCGCCGTGGCGAGTGGGGCCCGTGGGTGGAGCCCAGCGAGCCGGACCAGCCCGGAGAGCCGGAGAGCGCCACACAGCCGGTGTCCGGCGACGCTGGCACCCCGGCCGCGGACCAGTCGGAGGCACCAGCGGACGACGAGGTGCAGCCAGATCCGGGCGACGTGGTGCGCGTGGTGATCGCCGAGGTGAAGGCCATGGAGCCCGACACGGTGAACGAGCAGTGCACCGCCCGGGGGATCCCCACCGATGGCCGGCTCGACACGCGCCGGCACGCGCTCGCCACCGCGATGATCGCCGAGCGCAACGGCGACGCGTAAGGTGCCCGCCCACCAGAACGACAGCGCCCCCGGCGCCGGCTGCGAACCGGCCCGGGGGCATGACCGACACCACGCAGGAGGCGTCGATGCAAACCACCGTACCCAGCCCCGCTGACAGCCAGCCAGACCCAGCCGCGCTGATCACCCAGACGCTCGCCGCGCTGGCACGCCAGGTGGATCTCACGCCGGGCCCGCTCGAGCTCACCGTGGCGTACCACGCTGCGCTGACGGCCACAGGCGCAGCCGCTGACGCCATCGCCGAGTGGGACCGCACCAGGACGACGCTGTGAGCGCCCAGACGCCGCTCGTGCGGCAGCTGCGTGCGTCCAGCCGGGTGGTGGTGGTACAGCCCTGGATGGTGCGAGAGCTCGGCCTGGCGGCGGTGTGGTTCGCCCAGCTGCTCTGGCTCATGGACCGGTTCGACACTGCCACCGTGGTGCGTGGCGACCACGAGTGGGAGCCTGAAACCGGGCTCAACCGGGCGCAGGTGCTGCGAGCCAAGGCGAAGGTGATCGAGCTCGGCTGGATCACCTGCGAGGTGCGCAAGGTGCGCGGCACCCCGACGTCTCACATCGCGCTGGACGACGACGCTCTAGAGACGTTCCTGCGGACAATCCATTGTCCGGAATCGAACAGTCCCGGTTCGCGCGGAATCGAACAGTCCTCTACTGATCAGCTATCTCTAGAAGTTGATGGGGGCGAGGGTGCGTCTGGTGGACAGTCCACGGTCGATGAGCGCGTGGCGCAGCTGGCCACCACGTGGCCGGCGTTCTGGGCTGCGTACCCGAACCCCGCCGCCAAGCAGGCCGGTGCCAAGGCGTTCGCCAAGGCGATCCGCGACACCGACCCGGCCGTGATCATCGCCGGTGCAGAGCGGTACGCCAGCGAGATCGCCGGGCGCGACGGGTTCCGCGGAGCCCACGCGTCCACGTGGCTGAACGGCCGGCGCTGGGAAGATCCACCGGGCGCGAACGCGGTGGGCCGGCCGACACGTGGCGCAGCTGCGCCGGTGACGATCGGGCGCGAGGGCCCATCGGGTCGGGTGAAGATGTGAGCACGCCGGAGCGCATCGACAAGATCCTGGCGAGCGGTGCCGGCAAGCCGCCGACCGAGCCGCCACGCAACTCCGTGCTGGACGGTGGCGAGGACGACGACGCAGAGCGGGCCGGGCGCGACGACCGCCGCGACGCCTGGCGGGCCGTGGTCCCGCGGCGGTTCTGGGACGCGCGCACGTCGGACTTCCAGGAGCCCACGGTGCGCGCGGAGCTCGACCAGTGGGCGGCGCTGGACGAGCCACCCAACCTGGTGCTGATGGGCCCGGTCGGTGTCGGCAAGACGCACGCCGGGATCGCGGCGCAGCGGCCGGGGTTCGGCCATGGCGCCACGCTGCTGTTCCTGCCGGTGGGTGAACTGCTGGACCAGCTGGACTGGCGCCGGCCCGACAGCGCGCAGGCGCTCGAGCAGCTGTGCGCGGTGGACCGGCTGATCATCGATGATCTGGGAGCGGAGCGCAGCAACGAGTGGACCGGCGAGCGGCTGTACCTGGTGGTGAACCGGCGATGGCTCGATGGCCGGCCCACCGTGGTGACCACGAACCTGTCCACGCAGCACCTGATCGACGCGGTGGGCGAACGAACGTACAGCCGGCTGGCGCACGACGCGGTGCCGCTCGAGCTCAAGGGAAAGGACCAGCGCCGTGGCTGACGACGAGTGCAGCTGCCGGAACGGGCAGCGACAGGTGACCGACGTGTGGGCCCGCCAAGAGGCCGGGATCGCGCCGGCCGCGGATCTGGCGGCGCTCGAGCGGGAAGCGACCCGGATCGCGCAGGCCCGGCTCGCCCATCACGAGCACCGGCAGGATCCCAACTGGCCGCTGCCGACCGAGGCCGAGCAGGCGGTGGCCGACCAGTGGGCCAAGTACCGGGCCGCGCTCAACACGGTGTTCCCGTGCCCGACGTGCCGACCCAAGCAGTTCGCCCGCTGGCGGAACGGCTGCTACCGACCCAACCACGTGCCCAAGCGATGCCGACTGTGCAAGGACGACAAGTGACCACCTCGACCATCATCATCGGCTCGTCGGTGCACGAGCTCCGGGCGCTGCCCGCTGGCAGCGTGGACCTGATCGTGACCTCGAGCCCGTTCCAGGGCGTCCGCGAGTACCTGCCGGCCAACCACCCGCTGAAGGCGTTCGAGATCGGACGAGCAGCCACGCCGGGCGAGTTCGTCGGCGAACTGCTGGACGTGGTGGACGCGTGCGCACACGCGCTGTCGCCGCACGGGTCGCTCGTGTGGGAGCTCGGCGACTCGATGGCCGGCAGCGGTGGCGCTGGCGGCGACTACTACAACGACGACGGCCAGCGGGCCGGGCAGCCCAAGCCGGCCGGGTCGGCCAAGCTGGCCCGCGGCCGTTCAGATCCGGAGACGCAGCGCCGCCCGCAGGTTCCGGCCATGCGTCGCTCGAGCCCCCACTACCGGGCCGGGACGCAACGCTGGGACAAGCGCGACGGCATCCTGCGTGGCTCCGATACCACCACGTACGAACTGCTCCCCCGGTCCGGCGACGGCTGGCCGCTCGACAAGTCGCACGCCATGATCCCCGAAATGCTCCGCATGGCAATGGCGTACGGGCAGCAGCCGTTCAGCGACCGCCAGTGCGAGCGGTGGATCATCCGCAACGTGCTCCGGTGGTGCAAGCCCAACCCGAGCGTGGGCGAAGAGTGCGACAAGTTCCGGCGTGCCACCACCGACATGCTGGTGGCCACCCGGTCCGAGCTCCGGTACTGGGACCGGCTCGGCGCCCGCGGCCCAGCACGCGAGGGTGGCGACGCCACGGCGCCGCTGTACGACTGGTGGGAGCTCCCCACGGGGAACTACCAGGGCGCCCACTTCGCCACGTGGCCGCTCGATCTCGTCGCCCCGCTGATCGCTTCGATGTGCCCACACAGGGTGTGCACGACCTGTGGAGAACCGTCGCGGCGCATCATGCGCACGAGCGACGACTACACAGAGCAGCGCGAGCCGGGCGACATGTTCGCTGGGCTCACCGGGGAGAACGACCGCGGCAGCGGCCGCAACGGGGCCACCAGCCAGGGTCGCGGCCGCATGGTCGCCGCCGAGTACGAGACGCTGGGCTGGACGTGGTGCGGTCACGGTGGTGCAGCGCACCAGCTGGACGTGGCGAGCAAGGCCGAGTGGATCGACGCCGGCAAGCCGCGCTGGCCGCAGGTGCTGATCGGCGAGACGAAGGTGGGCCGCTGGCGTCCGGGCTCTGGCTGCGAGACGGGCGACCCGAGCTCTGGCCGGCGCGGCATGGTGCTGGATCCGTTCGCCGGCACCGGCTCCACGCTCGCGGCGGCGAACGGCGCCGGCCGCGACGCCATCGGGATCGAACTGTTGGACGACCACGCCGCGCTGGCGGTGGAGCGCATCGGCCCGCTGTTCCTGACCACGGTCCACGGCGCGGCCACGCAGGCGCTGCTCGAGCAGGCACCGGCGTGAGGCGCCGGGCCCCAGCCCGCGCATCGGAGGACGCCGCGTACTCGGCGCTCCGGGCGCTGCTCGTGCCGGGCCCGTGCGAGGTATGCCCGCCGCTGATCGCAGCCGGGCTCGAGCTCGACCGGCCGGTGCGGCTCACGTGCGGCCGCATAGGCACCGAGCTCCACCACCGGCGCAAGCGATCAAGCTCCGGTGCGCTGGCCAACCGGGACAACGTGGTGGTGTCGTGCCACGACGGCAACATGGCGGTGGAGCAGTACCCGGTCCAGGCCGAGCACGCCGGGCTGGTGGTCCGAGAGGGCCACCCGGAGTGGGACGCGCTGAGCGCGCGCACGTGGCGCAAGGCGCAGCTGTGACGCTCACGGCGCGCCCGATCTACCGGACCGAGGCACGAGCGTGGATCTGGAAGCACCACCGGCACAACGTCCCGCCGACCGGGTGGCTCGGCGCGGTGGCGATCCTCGATGACGGCCGGCTGTGCGGCGTCGGCACGCTCGGCCGGCCGAACGCTCCGGCGCTGCAGGACGGCGTGACGGCCGAGGTCACCAGGTGCTGCACCGATGGCACGAAGAACGCCGCCTCGATGATCTACGGGCGGCTGTGCCGAGCAGCAGCTGCGTTCGGCTACACCAGCGTGGTGACCTCCACGCTGGCAAGCGAACCCGGCTCGAGCCTGCGCGCCGCTGGGTTCGTCCTCGAGAGCAAGCCGCGGGCCCGCGACGAGTGGGTGCGATCCGAGGGCAGCATGCGGTACCAGCAGGATCTGTTCGGCGACGACCGCCGCCCGACCGAGCCCGTGGTGCGATGGCGTCGCCAGCTGGTGCCGGCGTGACGCCGCGCAACCGGCAGCCGTCGCTGCAGGCCGACGAGGCAGCGTTCCAGGACAAGGTGGTGGCGTTCGCCAAGGAGGCCGGCTGGCTGGTCCAGCACACGTACCGGGGCCGGGTCGGCAAGGGTGCGTGGCGCACGCCGGCCACTGTGGGGTTCCCCGACCTAGTGCTGCTCAAGCGGGGCCGGCTCGTGGTGCTCGAGCTCAAGATGCCAGGCAACCACGCGTCCGACGCACAGAACGTCTGGGTGGCCACGTTCCAGACCGTGCCGGGCTGCGAGTCGTACGTGGTGTACCCAGCGGACTGGCCCGAGATCGTCCAACTGCTGACCGAGGGCTGAACCGTGCTACGGAACCGCGGTACAGTGCCGGGACCACCCATCAGGAGTGACCACGCATGACCGATGCACCATCCACGCTCGATCCGTTCGAGGGCCAGCCGGTCCTCTCGGTTGGCATCGAGATCCCGGGCGCCGCGGGCGGGCTCCGCGAGTCCCTGAAGATCGACCCCGTGCAGCTGCACCACGGCGACAAGGTGTACGTGCTGCTCGAGACGACCGCGAACAAGATCAGGTTCGACCCCGAGAAGGACGAGGACGGCTGGAAGCGCGTCCACGTCCTCGATGTGGACGCCGGCATGATCGTGGACGCCGACCTGGTGGCCGAGCACATGGCCACGCAGAAGGCCCGGATCGCCGAGGCGCACGCACAGGCGGCGCTCGAGAAGCGCCGCGCCGATGGCGAGTTCACGCTGGAAGAGGCGGCGCTGGACGAGGCCCACGAGAAGGGCGAGCACGCCAGCGGGCTGATCGCCGGCTGCCCGCAGTGCGACGCCGAGGTGGCAGCCGAGGCCGCAGAGTCCGGCGACAAGCTGGACGAACCCACCTCGATCGCCGACCGGCGCAAGGCGGCAGGATCGTGAGCGGCAGCCCGCAGCTGACCGCCGACCCAGAGGCGCAGGCGCTGCTGGCCGAGCTCGACCAGGCGTGCGAGGCGCTGGTGTCGGGCGAGGCCGCAGTGGACGAGGCGAGCGCCACCCGCAACCGGCTGTTCATGCGGCTGCGCGACATGGGCGTGACCCAGCGCGAGATCGCCGACCGGGCCAAGATCAGCGAGCCCGCCGTGGCCAAGGCGATCCGCAAGGCCCGCGAGGCCGAGGGCAGCCAGACTTGATCTGAACCGTGGTACATTCCACGTGGCTCTAGACCCTTCCCAAGGAGCGCCACCCATGGGGTTCACCCCGACCGACGAGCAGACCGCGGCACTGGACCAGTTCAGGTTCGGCGACAACCTGGCCATAGAGGCCGGCGCCGGCACCGGCAAGACGTCCACGCTGCAGCTGATCGCCGAGCAGACCACGGCCCGCGGCCAGTACCTCGCCTTCAACCGCTCGATCGTGGACGAGGCTCGGCGCAAGATGCCCGACAACGTGGCGGCGTCCACGGCGCACTCGCTGGCGATGCGCACCGTGGGCCGACCGTACGCACCACGGCTCCGGAGCCCACGCCAGCGCGGCGACCAGGTGGCCCGGTACCTCGGACTGGACCCGATGGTGATCACCTACGGGGCCCAGCGCAAGGTGCTGCAGCCGGCCTACCTGGCATCGCTGGTGCAGCGCACCGTCAAGGTGTTCTGCACGACGGCCGACCCGGTGCCGGACTCGATGCGGCACTGCCCGTACATCGACGGCATCGACGTGCCACGACCCGATGGCCGGCGCAGCTACACGAACAACGACCAGGTGCGCGCCCACATCGCCGACGCCGTGGTGGCCGCGTGGGCTGACCTGCAGAAGGTGGAAGGCGGGCGGCTCCGGTTCGAGCACGACCACTACCTGAAGATGTGGCAGCTGTCCAAGCCGCGGCTGCCGGTGGAGTTCGTGCTGTTCGATGAGGCCCAAGACGCCTCGCCGGTGATGCTCGACGTGGTGGCCCGCCAGGCCGACCACGCGCAGCTGGTGTTCGTCGGCGACAGCCAGCAGGCCATATACGAGTTCACCGGTGCAGTGAACGCGCTGGCCAAGGTGCCGGCCTCGCAGCGCGTCATGCTCACGCAGTCGTTCCGGTTCGGCGACTCGATCGCCGCCATGGCCAACCAGGTGCTGCTCGAGCTCGCCGCACCGCTGCGGCTCAAGGGGCTGGCCAGCATCGCCAGCGTGGTGGGCCCGCTGGCCGAGCCACGGTGCATCCTCACGAGGACGAACGCCACCGCGGTGAACCACGTGCTGGCGGCACAGCGGGCCGGCAAGCACGTACACCTGATGGGCGGCGGCACCGAGGTGGTGGCGTTCGCCAAGGCAGCCGGCGACCTGATGGCCGGCAGGTCCACGTGGCACCAGGAGCTCCACTGCTTCACCACGTGGGGAGAGGTACAGGCGTACGTGGAGCAGGATCCGCAAGGCTCCGAGCTCGCCCTGATGGTGTCGCTGGTGGACACCTACGGGGTGGCGACCATCATCGAGGCGCTGGACAAGATGTGCCCGGAGCTCGCCGCCGACGTGGTGGTGTCCACGGCGCACAAGGCGAAGGGCCGCGAGTGGGACACGGTGCAGCTGGCTGACGACTTCCCCGACCCGCGCCAGTCGTTCGAGGTGATGATGGACCCCGGGCTGGCAGCACCGGAGCTCCGGCTGATCTACGTGGCCGCGACCCGGGCCCGGCTCCACCTGGACGCCACCAGGGTGCCGCTGTTCTACGACCTGGGCCAAGCGGCACCGCACCCGGTGCAGCCGCTGGCGCTCGGCACCGGACAGCCGGAGCTCGAGCCGTGAGCGGCCTGCACTGGCGGATCGTCGCCGTGGTGGGCGAGGTGTCCGAGGACGGCCGCATGCTCGACGGCCTCGAGTTCACCGCGGGCCACCGGTACCCGGTCGTCGGCCGCGACGGGCCCGGCGTGCTGCTCCGGCTGCACGGCAAGTTCGTGCAGGCCAAGCTGCCACGGTTCTGGTCCGGGCACAACTCGCTGGCCGTGGACGGCCGCGCCGAGCACCGCGAGATCGACGGCCGCGACGTCCTGGTGTTCACGAGGCCACGAGCACGATCGCTCGGACCGGGCCGCAACGCATGGGATCCGAACCGATGACCGGGCTGGTGCTGCGCCAGTACCAGGAGGAAGCACTGGACCGGGTGGCCGCGGCCGAGGCGCGAGGCGTGCGCCGGCAGCTGCTCGTCGCCGCCACCGGGCTC
>ERZ650304.1139-NODE-1139-length-10860-cov-4.505044_pt1 | contig 10860 bp, 1 predicted proteins | sample MGYA00376240_ERZ650304 | MGnify/ENA primary metagenome ERZ650304 (study PRJEB26733, sample SAMN07839271) | wastewater metagenome | biome: small river; feature: stream; material: water | place: USA: North Carolina | collected 2016-03-01 ...
GGGCATCTTCGGCCGTGTCGAACTCCATCAGCGCGCGGTACTCGCCGTCACCCTTCTTGTTGATGAAGACCTTACCGCCACGGCGCTGGCGAACCTCGAACTGCATGCGCTCCTCTGGCGCCGCGTCGGACAACAAGGCCATGATCCCAGCCTTGTTGCCGTCAAGCGTTCCGCGCGCATTGCCCTCGACTCCAACATCGCCCGTCAGCCAGTGCGATCGGCCGTCGAGCTTCACACGCACCATGGGCGCCTCGACCTGTTTTCCGTTGCCGTCGTACGTGAACGAATCCGGGCGCTCCTCGACCGCCTCGATCCGGTTCCACTGGTCACGGGAAATTTGCTCCAGCAGCATGACCTTGGTCAGCCAGTCCTTGAGCGATGCGGGGACAAGTTCAATAAACCGCTCGCGCGTGACGCGACCGCTCACAATCCTGGCGCCCAGTTCGCGCAGTGCCTGAACCTTTGTTACCCACTGCTTGAGCTTGTAGGCAACCCGTGGTTTGGAAGGGATCTCGGCGCGGGCCGCGTGGGCCACGGCCGCGGCGAAGTTGTCTTCGATAGCCTGGTTCTCAGCCAGCGGCCAGATTTCACTCAACGGGCGATTGGCAATGTCGTCGTTGCTCAGGGCTTCGTCCAACTTTGCCGCCATGTTGCGACGGGCCGGCGGCAGGGTCTCGCCAAAGTTCTCGACCTCGCCCGGCTTAGGCCCCGGCGTTGCCGGCTCCACCCCTGGAAACGCTGCCTGCACCTCGTCCGGCGTCAGGGCCCCAGACTTCACATCCTTGAGAATGTCCAGGCGGTCCTTGCCGGTGACCTTGGCTGCATCGAGGATCGTGGTGGCTTGGGTAGCTGGGCTGGCGCCATCGCCCAGGCTGGCGACCTTTTTCTCGGCTCGCTTGATCCGCTGCCCGATGTCCGCCACCTGGGAGCCCAGCAGGTCCTTGGTCGCTTCGCCTGACTTCCAGCCGCGCTCCTGCAGCCTGTTGTCGCGCCATGCGCTGGTCAGCGCGCGTAGGCGCTCTGGGATCATCGGTCCCGGCTCGAGTTGCCGGACCTTTGCATCGCCCATCTCGAACCAGCCTTCGGCATTTCGTTCGGATGTCGGCGACGGCGCACGCATGGCCTTGACAGCGTCGTGGTCCTTTGTGAACTGTTCTACCAGCGCGCCGAGCTCGTACGCTTGCATGCGCAACCGGGCCAGGGTCTTTGCCGCCGATGTGGCCGACTTGAATGGCGCCGCTTCGTCACCGGCAAAGCCCAGCAGCCTGACTGCCGTTTCTGCGCTGACAGTCTGAGTCGACCCGTCAGGCGCCGCAACCACGAACTGGTGCACGATCTCCCTGCCAGTCTCCGCGTTGACGTCCGCCTTGTCCCAGTCGGAAACCCGCACGGTCCTGTCTTCACCACGCGAGTCGACAACATCCATGGGGCGCCACTGCCAGGTGTAGGAGACAAGGCTACTGCCTGACGGTCCCTTGATGGGAGTCTGGAAGGTGATGGTGTCGCGGGGGCGGGTGCGGGCTGTTGCCGAGGCGGCCGGTGCCGCAGTCGGCTTGTGCCCAAGCTCCGATGGCGCCACGGTCATGTAGCCGTCCTGCTGCGTCCGGATCTCCAGTCGCCCATCGGGCAGGATCTTGGTGATCGTGCCGGCAATGTTCACGCGGCCATTCACGCCGGGCTTGGTCAGTTTGGCCAGGTCACCCACCTTATGCGCGGCAGCAACTTCCAGCAGGTCCGGGCCCTGCGCTCCAGACACGAACACGGTCTTGTCGGCCGGCTTGAATGCCCCCGGGGCATTGCCGCGGTCGGTCCACGTCCGCAGGGCTGTCGCGTAGGCATTCGCTGGCGTCTTGCTGGTGTCGCCGGCACTCCACTTCCCATTGCCCCAGGAGAAGACCACACTGAAACTGCCAGTCTCGTAACTGGCGCGGCGGTTGTCCAGGAGGAGCCAGCTACCACCCGGCATGTCGATGAGCTTTTGGGCCTGGGATGCAAAGTCGCCAAACGGCAAACGCAGGGCATCTGCTTCGGTCGGCGCCCTGGCAGCGGCTGTCGCCGCCACTGGCGTGAAGTCCGTGCGAGCCTCTGGGTTCGCAAATCGCGCGCGCTCGTCGGTCGCCCACCGCTGTCCGTCCTGGTTGTTGACACGGATCTTGCCGTCGACAACTGGAAAGGCTTCGATCAGGCTGGTCCGGGCCATCCAGACTTCCCATGTCTTGCCCTGGCCATCGGTGAAACGGTCGCCTTTTTGAAGCGGCGATGCCTTCTCCATGAACGCTTCGGCCATCAGTTCGCTTGTGCTGGCAGGGGCGTTTTTTAGAGCCTTGACGGCTTCCAGTGCCGACTTGCGCAGCCTCTCGCCTGCTCCGTCATCGGTGGGCCAAAGGTCTTTGACACTCAGATACTGGATTCCAGTCAGGCCCGTCTTGCGCCCATGGTCCCATGTGGATTGGCGAGTAACGAACGACTCCAGCCACTCGCGGGCGCTCATGCCTTGCGGCTTGATCTTGTTGCGCTCCAAACGGTCGACGCCAAAGGCATCAAATGCTCGCATGTAGTCGCGGATTGCTGGGGTTACCTTCTCGTTCCAGTGACCTTGGATGCGGGCCTTGTACTCGGACTGGGAATCAGTAGGCGCGGCAGCGGCTGCTGCTTCTGGCTCTGCCGGCTGGTCAAACAGGCTGGGACCCTCCGACTTTGTGCCACTGGCATTGCGCTTGTCGATGACAGCCTGAGCCTTCTCCACCGCGAACATGTCGCCAGTGTTGTCGGTGCGCTGCTCGGGCGCCGTCTGTGCGGTCAGGGTTTGCGCGCCGGCCTCCCGGTCGATCTGCTCCTTGTCGTCCAGGGCCTGGGCGTTCTCTGCGCGGTCCTGTTGCGCGATCACATCATCGCGGGTTGGCGACGTCAGGCCTTCGTCGTCCTGGCTTCCTTCTGCCGTCGCATCGACTCCTTGTTGAGCGCCTTCGCCCTGTCCTTGGCCGGCAGCTTCAGCAGGGCCGCTGCGGCCCGCGCCATCTTGGCCCGGCGCGCCTTGTCCTTGGGCAGTTGCATCGTCGATCTCCTGGTCGGTGAATCCGAGCGCCTTCATGGCCGACCGGACATCGGTGTTGGATTCTGCATCAATATCGGCGACAGGGCCATCGAGCAGTTCTGCGCGCAACGTGGAGAACTCGGCGTCCGTAAGGTCCGCAAGTGCGCCCTCCAGTTCTTCGGAGGCCTGCCGGTCCAGGTCGGCAAAGACCTCTGCCTGCTTGCGCTCGTAGTCCTCACGGTCCCGCTGATCGCGCAGCGCGGCAGCCTTCTCCGCGCCATCGTCCGTGAACATCGGGGCGACACGGTTCCCGCGAATCGCCGACGCGATCAGGTTCGCCAGGTCCGCCTCGTTGGAGCCGGGCGGCAAATAGCCGTCCTGAATGGCAAGCGGGAGCAGCTCGTCCAGCTGGCGGCCATTCTTGCGAAACACCGGGCCATAGCCCATGACCATCACCTGCCGGTCCGGACTGAACTCGGACTTCTGGCTGCCAGGCTTGTCCTTGTCGTGGAACAGCCCATGCTTGGCCAGGAAGGCCAGCAGCGGGTTGCGCTCGTAGGCCGCGCCGCGCAGGTTCTTGCCGCCGGTGGGCTTGGCCGGCGCTTTGCTGGTGGGCTCTTTGTCGGCTGCAGCCTGCTCTTGCGTCGCGGCCGCGCCGCCCGCATTCGATGCCGGCGCCAAGGGCTTCAGAATTGACTTTGGAACGGCAGGCTGCTGGCCAAACAGATACTCCAGCATCGAGTCTTGAGAGGCGGGCGGCAAAGAGCCATCCTTCATCGGCTTCTCGTTGCCGAACACCGCGGCGTTCATGGTGTCGTCACGCGACGTGGCCTCTGCGATGGCGTTGTCGATCAGCCACTGGGAGGCTGCCTGCTGGCGCTTTGAGGATGGGTAGGGCGTCGTCTGGCGCCCAGAACTGGTCGCAAAAATGTCGCCGGCATTCACCGGCTTGCCGTCGATTGGCCGGCCGGTGTAATCCATGCCGCGGACGGTGCCACCGTCGGCTTGCTTGCCTTTGCGTGGCAGTGGCTTCTTTCCAGCCTCTCCACCCAGCCACGCCTTGAACTCGTCCCAGGTCATGGTCTTGATCGACTTCAGGCCTGCCCAGTCCTTGGCGTAGTTGCTCATGTAGGCCTTGCGGGCCTCCATCGGGCTCTTGTAGCCCACCATGCTCTTGAACTCGTCGTGCTTGCCCGTCTTGGGGTCGATCTGGTCGACCACGAACACCGGGCCGGCATAGTCCAATGGCGTGCCCGGCTTGACGTAGACATCCTGCTGCTCGCCGTCGCTGCCGGTGGTGCGCTTGATGTAGCCGTAGTGCCCGGTCATGGTGTTCGACCAGGGCTTGCCGTCGGCATCCACCCCGCTGCGCGTGCTGCCCTCGGGGTTCTCGATGCTGATCTCCAGCCCATTCATCACGAGATGGGCCTTCTTGTAGTTCCCGGCTTCCTTCTGGGCCTGCGTGGGCTCCGGTCGGTCGTTCAGCGGGCTGGTGGCCGCCGTGTGCGCACCCATGTCCACCGGCGTGGCTGGGGTTGGAGGCTTGGACGCTCTCGCTGATGCGCTGGCCGCCTCATTGTTGCGTTTGATGGTGTCCAGGATCCCCTTGATGGTCTTGTCCGCCGCCTCGATGCCCCTGGCGTTGATGAGCGAGACTACCTGCTCACGGGTGATCGCGATTGGCCCGCCAATTTGTCCAATGGCACGCATGACCTCATCGGCCTTGGCTTCCACTTCGGCCGGCAGCGGCTTGGGCGTGGCGGGTGCCGGCTTCGTGGCCGCGTCCACGACTTCCTGCGGGGTTGCGCCTGCTCGAAGTGCCGCATCGACAGCCATCATCAGCTTGCGGCCATCCATCGTCCTGTCCGGATCTCCGAGGTAGCTGACCTGTCCATTGATCAGACCGCCTACCCTTGTCCCACCTTCGGGAGACAAACGGCTGGTGTCGGCAACGACTTTCAGCCGTCGATCTTTCTCGGACGGCTCTACCGGCGCAGCAGTGCCGCCTTCGGGCGGGGCACCTGCGCTGGCGGGCGCTGCGGGCTCATCAGCGGCACGCTGCGTGCCTTCTGCATCTGCGCCAGGCTGGACCGCATCCGCTGGCCGTTGGACGCCGTCACCACCCTCTCCTTGCGGTCCGGGCCGGGTGATTTCGCCGGTTTCTGGGTCGATGACTTCGGCAGTGCTGGCATTGGTGCTCTCCTGGGTTGGTGGTTGGGTTACTGGGGGGACTTCGGTGACTGGTTCAGGAAGCGCAGCAGGTACTGTGCCCGCTACCTGCGGCCCTTGATCTGCTCCAACTCCAGGCGCTGCTGGGGCGTCAGCTGCGGAACCTGCGACTGGCTGGATTGCTGCGGCCGCGTCTTGGGGATCGGCGACGGGTGCGGTCGGCGGCGTGACATTGCTGGCTGCTCCTCCGTGAATGGCCTGGGTGAACGGCCCGGTGACTGGGGCGGTTGGATCCGGCGTGGCAGGCTGCACCGGCGCCGGGACCTGCGGCTCTGGTGTCTTGCCATCCTCGCCAGGCTTGGCCTTCTCCTTGGATTGGGCTTCGGCGCGCTGGCGATCGACCTCTTGCTGCTGCGTGACCAGGTCGGCGCCGGTGTCCACGGTGACGCCGGCCGCCGCCTGGAGGGGTCCGGCGGTTGGGTTGATCCCCATGGCTTGCGCGCGGCTCGGCGCCGGTGCTGCCGGGGGTGCTGGAGGTGCTGGAGGTGCTGGAGGCGGTGCCGCAGGAGGCGAAACTGCTGCTGCGTTGCCCCCCCCTGCTTCACTGGGAATAACCCCCGGCGGCACGCGCGGAGGCTGGACACGTCCAAGGCTCGGATCTTCTGTGGTTGTCGTGGCCTTTTCAGGCCCTCCAGATACAGCGCCAAACCCTGCACCGGTCAGGCCACCGACCAGCATCCCGGATGCCGCAGCCTGCGCAACCCCTTCGCCCACCGGCCGGTCGAGCGCGATGTTCTGCATGGCCTGTTCCTGGGCCGACTGCGGCAGTTCCTGCAAAACACCCTCGTTGACCGCACCTTCGGCAACCCGGCGCGCCACACCCTTTTCGGTCGCGCCGCCCAGCTTGCCTGTGGCCAGGGCGGTATTGACGTCTGAGATCCCCAGCTTGTCAGCCAGTTGGCCGGATGCCCGGTTGATGATGCCGGTCGCGGCGCCCGACGTGGCTGCCAGCGCGGCCTGCTTGGGCGTCAGGAACCCTGTCGGGCTCTCCTGGCGCACCTGCTCCGCGGATGACCCCGCAGACACCGCGGCCTCGCCAGCTGCGCCGGCCGTGATGGCTCCGAGGCCTCGATTGACCAGGCCACGCGACAGGGCGCCGCCGGCCAGCATGGACGGTACCGACTCGGCGGCGGCGTTCACGATCGTGCTGGGGTTGCGCACCATGGCGCCCAGCGTTGGGACGAAGCCGTCGGCCTGCTGCACCTGGGCGTCGGCGGCCTTCTGCTCGTCGCTCTGGGCATCTGTCAGGACCTGCTTGGCGTCCTTGAACCGCACCCCCAGGCGCTCCACCGCCTTGCCGGCGCGCCCACCCGTGACGATGTCGGCCACGCCGACAGCCGCCTCGGGGATTGCAACGATGCCGCGGCCAAGCGCCAGCCCGGTATCGGCGGCGCGGCGCAGTTTGCTGGCGGGCTCCGGCGGTGCGGCGGTGGCCTCTTCGTAGGTGAATGCTCCGTTCGCTGGTGCGGCGGGGGCGGTAGCCTCTTCGTAGGTGAAATCTTTTGCCATGCGTTACCCCGCGACGAACTTGGATCCGTCCCACACGGCGGGGCCGCGCGGTGTGTTGTACTGCTGGCCCTTGACCAGCTTGTCCTTCGGCGGCAATGGCGCGGTCGCCTGCTCTCCAACGTATTGCTTGGTGTCTGGATCGAACACCCGTCCAGGCAGGCGGTTGCCCATCTCATCCACACCTCCTGGTACCACCAGCATGCGAACCGGCGGCGTCTCCCTCTCGTACTTGCCCTGCAGTGCCCGCAGGCGCTGCTCGGCCTCGGCGCGCTCGGCCGGCGTCTTGGCCGCGGCGTAGGCGTCCTGAGCCGAAACGATCGCGCGCTTCTCGCGGTTCGTGAGCTCGATGGATTCGCGCTCGGCGCCGGCCTTGGTCGTCGCAACGGTTCGGTCCGTGGCGGCGTTCTCAGCCTGCGCCCGCGCGGCTTGCAGCTGTGCGATGGCCGCAGCCTTGCGGGGGGTCATGGGCTTGCCGTTGTTGATCAAGGCCTCGATGGGATCGACCTTCTGCCCGAAGTTGCCGCCGTAGCTGGCCGCCACGCTGGACACGTCGCCGCGAGCGATGGCCGCCTTGCGGGCTTCGAACAGGGCCGCATCGCTTCCGCCGGACGGCGCGGCACCGCCCGGCGCGCCTGGCACGACGGACACCCCGCCACCCATGCGCCGGGGCGTTCCGGCCTGGTCGGTGATCTGGATGTCGCCGGTGATGCCCGGTGCGCCGCTGTAGGAGTTCCCGGTGCGCACCACCTGCGCTGGTGCCACGATCCCGGGTGCAGCAGAAGGATTGGTCAGGCTGCGCGGGTCAATCACCGGAGCACCGGCCGTCACCCTGCCAAGCGCCGGCGTGCTGGCTGGCGCCACCGCAGGCATGGGGGCCGGTGCCGGCGGTGCAGCAATAGCCGTAGGCAATGCGGCAACCGGCGCTGCACTGTTGTCGACAAGCTGGCTGCCAAACTTGCTGCGCAGGAAGTTGCCGTATGCCGTTGACACCGGCGCGTCTCCGGGCACAACTGCATCCGCAGCGTTTGCCACGATCGACCCGGCATCCATCAGTGTCTCAAGTGCTCCTTTTGACAAGCTGCGTTTTGCGCCTGCAAAGTCACCCTGGCCAATAGCCGACAAAGTTCCGGCGGCACTGGAATCCACAGACGGATCGTTGATCTTGAAGTCGTTCAATCGGGTGGCCGCATTGACAGCCACGACCGCCGGAACAGCCTTCCGTGCAATCTTGCCGAGTGCGTTCCCGGTGGCATAGGCCTTGCCTTTGGGTCCCGATGCTGTCGCCGATTGCGCCGCAGGTGTGGCCGCAGGAGCAGGTGTCGACGGTGCTGGTGCTGCGGCAGGTGCGCCATGCGATGCGGACGCAGCCGCAGGTGCGGCGCGCGAGGCCTGCCACGCCTGCGCCTGCGGAGATCCGGTGCGGCCCTGCCAGGACTGGCGCTGCACATCGACCCGCGGAATCTCTGGTTTCCCCGATGGCGCTGCAGCGGCAGGCGCCGCGGACGGCGCCGGAAGTGCTGGCGGTCCCTTTGGCTTCGGCATGCGCGGGGTGACATCGGTGATGTTGGATGGCGGCTGAGCTGGCGCAACACCTGGGCCATAGGTGAATCCCTGACGTGGTACCGTGGCCACGGCACTCCCGGGTGGCGGCATGCCGTTGGTCAGCTGAGGCTGCGGCGGCATGGCTGGCGCGCCCTGGTATGGACGGTGGTCCACGTAGGGCACCAGGCCTCCACCTGCCATGCCCATGGGCTTAGCCTTGCCGCGGCGGCGGCGTCGCTTGACCTTGCCCAGCTTGGGCTGCGGGTCGCCGTCGGCGATCGAGTTGATCTTCTCCATGAAGTCGACGCCCAGCTTGTCGACCGCGGCCTTCTTGACCATGAACTCGCCCGGTGTGCCCATGATCGGCACGGTGTCGGTGCCGGTGGCGTCCGGATGCTTCGGCGCTCCCTTCGGTGGACTGGGGATCTTGCCGCCTGCAGCCTTGAGCACCGGTGTGGTGGCGCCAGCCGATGGCGCCGGCGCATCGCGCTCCTCGCTGCGGCCGCGCGAGGTCATGGCGCCTGGGTTGTTGCCAACGAGCCGGTTCGCGGCGTCCTTGATCTGCTGGACCAGCCCGCCGTCGGCCATGCACTGGATCTTGCCGCCCTTGGCATAGCCGAGCCGTGGTTTTTCAGTGGTCCCTGTCTGCATGGCTTCGCCCCATCGTGAAAGATGGCGCGAATTGTGGGAAGTGGATCGCTGGCTGACCAGCAATGCCGGGGGCTTACTCGGCCAGCGTCTGCGCCACCAGTGTGTTCATGCCCGACAGCGCCGCGCCGGCCATGCCCTCGTACACCTTGGCGCTGGCCACGCCCAGCTGTGCCACCGTTTGGGCTCGCTCCACCACCATCTGCGCGTTCTTGATCAGCGTCTCGACCTCCAAGCGGGTGTTTTCCAAGATGATCCTGGATTTGGCCTCGTAGACCGACGCCTGCAACCGCACCGTCTCGGTCGTGGCCCGGGCCTGCGCCTCGAAGGCGTTGAGCTCGGCGCGCTGCACATCGAGCTCCACGTTGGCCTTCTTGCCGCGGGCGTCCACCACCGTGGAGTAGGCGTCCAGTTCAGCCTTGTAGCGGGTGGCCAGCGCGTCGTTGGTCTGCGCTTGCGCCCGGATGGTGGCGGCCTGGGCCTCGATCTTGGACCGGAATCCGTCCAGTTCTGCCTTGTAGGAGTCCACCTGGGTGCCGTAGATGCGCACCAGCGCCTCCTGGCCGTTGATCGCTGCGTTGTAGCCGTCGTACTCGGCCCGCTTGCCCTGGACCGTCGCCACATAGGCCTCCACGCGGGTGCGGAACAGGTCCACCTTGAGCTTTTCGAGGTTGGCGCGCTCCACGATCGTCTGCACCTGGGTGCGGTAAATCTGCGCGCGCGTCTCCAGGGCGCCAAGCTGCGCGCGGTACACATCGACCTTGGCCCGGTCCACATCGGTCAGGGCCCGCAGGGCGTCGATCTGCGTGCGGTAGACGTCCAGGCTGGCCAGCGCGGCCTTGAGCCGGGTGTCATACACCGCCGCCTCTGCACGGTAGGCCTCCAGCTTGGCCGAGAACGCGCGCACGGTCAGGTTGTAGACCTCGACCACGTTGGCCACCAGCGTGCGGGCATAGTCCAGCGCCTGCCCGTTGATGCTGATCAGGTTGCCGTGGTAGCTCAGGGAGGCAGACAGCATGGCCTGGCGCAGCCCGGTGCTGGTCGTCACGGCGAACTGGAGGTTGGCCTGCTCCATTTCGGCCTGCTTGATGGCGATCTCGTTGGCCGACCGGGCCAGGTTGTCGGATGCCGCCTGCCGGGCCCGGGCATCCTGGCTGAACGCCGCGCCGTCCGGGATGGTGAACCCGCGCGCCGCGGCGTTGGCATAGGCTGCGCGGCTGGTGCGCCGGGCCTCGGCGATCTCCTTGTCCTTCGCGCGCTCGTAGATGGCGTCCTCGACGTCGGAAGACAGGCCGGTCCCGCCGGCGAGGTAGGTGGCCAGCTGGTCCTCGATGCGCTGCAGCTGGGTGAAGAACTGCGGGTTGTGCTTGGTCAGCCATGCGTCGGTGTGGGCCTCCAGCGTTGCCACCATGGCCGGGCGCACGTCGTTGTAGGCCGCAACCATCTGGCCGGCGAGATCCGCGGGGGGCGTCAGGTCGCCGGTGGGCGCCACGCCGTCGAAGCTGGGCAGCGCGATCGCGGGCGCCGTCGGCTCGATGCGGTCCGGCAGGCTGGGCGCGGCGATCACCGGGTTGACCAGTTCGGCCGGCAGGTCTGGGAAGGTGAAGTCGGTCGTGATGGCCGGCGCCGTGACGTTGAACTCTGCCGCCTGACTGGGCAGGGTTGGCAGGGTCAGGGTCGGCTTGTCGGCCGTGAGCGTGGGTGCGGTACCGGGCTCGATCGGGCTGATCGGCAGGAAGGTCGGTGCCGTGCTGGGCTCCGCCGGGAGCTCGAGATTTACCGGCGAGAGCGTGGGCGCCGTCAGGACATCGGGGATGTCCGGGGCGTCAGGCAGGTTGGCTCCGCTGAACGACACCAGCGTGAAGCCGATGTTGTCGATGTCCTGGCGCATGTCGGCT
>ERZ650304.1140-NODE-1140-length-10859-cov-5.290078_pt1 | contig 10859 bp, 11 predicted proteins | sample MGYA00376240_ERZ650304 | MGnify/ENA primary metagenome ERZ650304 (study PRJEB26733, sample SAMN07839271) | wastewater metagenome | biome: small river; feature: stream; material: water | place: USA: North Carolina | collected 2016-03-01 ...
GGATGCAAGGCTAGAAGACCCTAGGCCCATAATTGATACCATAGTGGGCCTGTCAGGTAAGCCCAGCCAGAAGCCTAGATTCGCCTACAGCACAGACTGCCTAAACCCGGAGCTACTTGGCTACGGTTGGTGGTTATAAGGAGTAAATATGCCGATACTAAAGATAACGATGCCTGACAATAGCCAAATCGATGCAGCTAGGTTTAGAGCGCCTACTAGACAAGGAATAGTAGCACGCTTTACATATCACATGAGAAGGCTATTGTCACCTAAAGGTGTCAGCAATAAATACTTTGTGAATAACAACCTGTACAGAGATCAGCCCGCTTACTGGGAAGCAGAGATAGACTATGAGACCGTCGAAGACTTGGCTGGCTACATGGCCGACCTTGGCTCGCTAGGCATGATACCAAGTAGCAAGCCTACGGCCGGCAGAATCAACGACGTGCTGATAGGGTTAGCTGAGTCAGCCCTCATTGGCACAAAGATGCGGCAGATGGTTACCGCAGACTGGACGGACAGTCTAGACAACTATGGCCTGGAAGACGGGCAGACTTACGACCAGCTCAGCCCAGATAGGCTAATGACCATAGCCAGGACGCTGAATGACGAGGCATCTAGACACATAGTAGACGCTATGAGGCACGTACAGGCTATAATAGGTTTGTGTGGACTTTCCAAGTCGTTACCACAGTTCGATCGCTGGGATCTTGTTGACGAGCACTCTGAGGCAGGCCTGAACTCCGATAGTTGGCAGCCATACAATGAGGCTTGCTATAATGCGATGCAGGTGGACTTGCTGTCAATGGTGCAAGCCATGTCTGGAATAGGAGTTCACAGTGACCGAAAATACGATGCTTCATGCACTGACCCGGAGTGTTGCCCATGAAGTTTGTTAACCTTACAGGATTCGATATCATACTTGAGATGCAAGATGGGTCTGAGCTGGCCTTAGACTCTGACGGCAATAGACCTCAAGTGGCTAACTTGCACGAGGTAATCGATCGCCAGCTTGGCATTGATACTGTGGTTATGCATAGGCATGTCAATGGAAGCCTACCAGACCAGCAGCCAGGTGTAGCGCTTATAGTAATGCCAGACCTAGCCGTTCATCTGCATCATACTACCGACCGCACAGATATCTATGCTGCAGACATAGACGGCTACCGACAGAACAGGATGGTATGCAGTAGGCTATATTGCCTATAGACAAACTTGTACTCCTTTGCTATAATAAGGAGTTGTATCAAAGGAGACACTATGACGATTCTATTATTCTCTCAAGACAAGTGTACGCCCTGCAGCCAGCTTAGCCGATGGATGATCAACAACAAGATCCCGTTTACCAGGCTTGATGTGTTTGTGGACACCGCTGAGTTTCATAAGTATGGCGTCATGTCTACACCGACCGTAGTAGTGCTAGACGGTTCTGGCAAGGAGATACATAGAGCAGTAGGCCTAGTGCCGTCAATCACTCTGACCAGGCTTATTGGGCCGGAAGTGGTGACTCACTAATGGTAATGGCCTGCTGGCAACAAAGCAGCAGGCCGGCTTGACAAGCCACAACAAATAGGTTACAATTCAGTAGTAACCAAACGGTTACGTAGGCGATAAGCCGAAAAGGAGATACACATGAAGTTCGAAATGGACAGAGAGCGCAGAGGAATCGAAGCAGGAAGCCACGTAGCACGCATCGTAGGATTCGTGGACATTGGTTCACAGGAAAAGACTTGGAAGGGTGATCGCTACTTTGCGCACGAGTGCGTCGTGGTCGTTGAGTTCCCCTACGAGACGCTGCAGATCGACGGAAAAGAAGTAGTGCGTACATTATCCAAGTTCTATCCAGCAAGCTTACGTTCCAACAGCAAGCTGCTCAAGGATCTGGTAGCGATCAGAGGTCGCCCGTTCGAGAAGTCGGAGCTCGAAGCATTTAGCTTCAAGAAGATCCTGAATGCCTTGGTGCAGGCAAGCGTGATCATCAACGAGAACGGCAAGCCAAAGATAGATCATCTCGGTCCGCTACCTAAGGCCATCAAGGCCATCGATGTACCAGCCCGCAGTAACGAGCTGTTGTACTTTGACCTCGATGAGTTTACCGAAGACAGCTATTCCGCTGTACCAGAATGGCTCAAGGGCAACATCGAGCGCAGCCCAGAGTTTCAAGAAGTCCGCAATCCTGCCAAGTATGTGGCAGAGCAGCCAGCAACACAGACTGACGAGGAGCTAGGATTGCTTAACTTCTAACCAAAACTCAATCCAACTAGGGTGACTGCAAATAGGCCGGCAGTCACCTTTGCTGACTAGCAAACGCATAGCCGATATGGTATAATAGCTAGACCAGGAGGCAACAAATGAACGCGAAAAAGTCAATCAAGTACAAACTGCAGACGATACCCAAAGAGCTAAGAGAGCTACCGAACTGGCACCTATGGCGCTATGAGGCGGTAGATGGGCGTACCACAAAGATGCCATACCAGCCCAATGGCAAGCGGGCTAAGGCCAACGATCCAGCCACATGGTGTAGCTTCATGGATGCAGCAAGAGCAGCAGCCGCATCTGAAGACCTTGGCGTGTCATTCCAGCTAGGCAATAGCCCCTATGTAGGGATAGACCTAGACTACAAGGAGTGGTCAGAAGAAGGTATACCAGCAACCGCAATGACCATCATCGAAGGCTTTGATAGCTATACAGAGATCACTCCGTCTGGTAGGGGTGTACACATAATCATAAAAGCTGAGCTAAAGCCTGGCTACAAGTCTAGGGTGCTGCTGTCAGAAGGCGTAGAGCTAGAGGTGTACGCCACTGGCCGCGCATTCACTATGACTGGCGACATGATCCAGCATCCTTTTGTGGAGTCCAAGCAATTAGAGTTGGACATATTGTGCGAAGCTCTTCTCAAGCAGCCAGAGCCAGATCCGCCGTTCAAGGCGTCACCTGGCCACAGCAACGACCTAAGCGTGAGCCAGATTGTCGACAGAGCATTAGCCAGCAACGACCAGACTTTTATCAGCCTGTATCATGGCGACCTTAGCGCCTACGGAAACGACCATAGTCGTGCAGATGCAGCTTTCATCATGAAAGCCTTATTCTGGGCCAACGGCGACCAGTATATTGCTGATCAATTATACAGGCTGAGCTGCTTGTACCGTCCCAAGTGGGACCGCAAGCATAGTGGCAATGGTGCCACTTATGGCCAGATGACCATGGACTCAGCGAGCAGGCGCCACAATGGCCAAGGATACGATCCGAAGGCATTTGGGCGGGCTAAGCTCGACGAAGTTATCGAGGAGTATAGAAGCGCATCTGGCGTGCTGCTAGATGCAGGCATCAACATCATCGACTCAGCCACTGGACACGGCATGGTAAAGATGGCGATGCGCAAGATATGGATGCTGCTCATGGACTGTGTCAATCAGGGCCAGATAAGTCATGGACCCAATGGCTACTACATCCACTTCGGCGGCATAGTTGGTATGTGCCAGCGATTAGGTAACCTAGACCAAGGCGCCATAAAGGGGCGTATGGTTTACATGAGTGAGCTTGGCTTCTTTGGCGGTCTGCGCAACCAGGACCCCAGCGACAAGACCAGCCCCTTCGTTGTCTTGGTACCTAGCGATCCTATGCAGCTCGGTATTATGCAGGTGTTGCTCTTGGGAAAGGCTCTGGTCCTGAAGGGCATCAGGACGGCACCCAGCAAGAGTGGCGCATGTAAGCGTAAGCAGACCAAGCGTACCGTGAGGGCAGTGTTGCCCAGCTTGAGACCTGTAGCCTATAGACTGCAGCAGGGCGACGCTACGATCGCTGAGCTGGTAGCCCAGACTGGACTCAAGGCTAGAGCGGTAAGCCGTCAGGTCAACATGCTTGTCAAGATGGGATTCGCTAGCAAGAGTGGACCTATCTTTTCTCTTCTTGTGAACTTCGAATCTTTTGTGTCTTTAGAGTTGGAGCACTTGCCACACTACAGGCAGCGTGTCATAACCTCAATCTGGAACACCATGAGATGGGCAGAGTGTAGTCCAAAGAGGGCAGCTATCGAATCTCTAGCCAAGAAGAGGCTGGAAGCACTAGAAGACGGATTATCTGTGGCGGAGGTGATGTCGCATGAGTGGTCAAAAGCTGCGTGAGTATCAGCGTGAATGCCTTAAGCAAGTAGGAGAGCACCTCAAGGCAGGCAAGAAGCGCATCCTGATTACCATGCCTCCTGGTTGCGGCAAGGGTACAGTGCTAGCCCAGATTATTAGCTCGACAGTCAAAGCAGGTAAGACTGGTCTATTCGTGGTTCACAGAAGAGAACTTGTTCATGACATCAGTCAGCGCATCTCAAGGCTGGGGGCGCCACATGCATTGGTACAGCCAGGCTGGTATCCGATCTACAACGCCAGGTTTTACGTTAGCACTATCCAGAGCTGGCTCAGCAACGTACAGCGACAAAAGATAGGGGCTAAGCCAGACTTCATCATCATCGATGAAGCTCACCGTATCAATCCTAGCGATGGCATGTATAAGCGCATGCTTGATATGTATCCAGGCGTAATCATAATCATGTTTACAGCTAGCCCGTGTCGCGGAGACGGTAAAGGACTAGGCGCAGTTGCTGAAGTCTTGGTGCAGCCCATTAACTATGAGCAGGCATTCAACGAGGGCTTTCTATGTAGACCGAAGTACTTTGTGCCGACGGACCTAGATCTGTCCAAGGTTGCCATCAAGGCGGGCGACTACGATCCTGAGGAGCTAGGACCTATCATGGAGGCTCCCAAGATGGTAGGCGATGTAGTTGCCCACTATCTGGCTTACACGCCCTATAAGAAGGCTGTAGGCTTCGCTGTGCGGGTTACTCATAGCAAGGCAATGGCGGACGCTTTTAACGCAGCCGGGATCCCTAGTGCTCACATAGATGGCACGACTCCCAAGGCGGAGCGAGACCAGATCTTTCAGGACTGGCGAGACTCTAAGATACTGGTAGTCTGGAACGTGAGCGTATGCAGCGAAGGCATAGACATACCAGACATCGAAGTGGTCATACATTGCAAGCCAACCAAGTCAGTCATCAATTGGATACAAGAGCCTGGCCGAGCATTCCGACCTAGTCCAGACAAAGAGCACGCTATAGTGCTTGACCATGGTGGTACATACAACAGGCTTGGGCCGGTAGAGTCCTATACTGAGTGGAGCCTAGAGGACCGCAAGGGTGCTAACCGTACTGCTGGTGAGCGCAACAAGGCTCGCGAGAAAGAGATAAAGACCATCAAGTGCTACAACTGTAAGTCTGAGTTTAGTGGCTCCATTGTTTGTCCTAGCTGCGGATATGTGCACAACTCAGCAAGGCTGCCTGGATACATCGAAGGCGATCTGGTCGAAGCTAAGGGCGGCAAGGTGCCCAAGAAGAAGGTATACACAGAAGCAGATAAACAGGAGTGGCTGTCTGGCCTAGAGTATATCAGGTTGTCTAGACAATTCAGCAGGTCATGGATACGAGACATGTACCACAGCAAGTTTAAGGAGTATCCTAGCTTGCCAGAGCATATAGTCGCAAGCGCACCTGGCATAGCAGTCACCAACTGGATCAAGCATATGGCCATCAAACGCAGCTTTAGGCAATTTGACAGAAAAGCAGCTAAGTGATACCATGTATCTAGGAGGAGACAATGAAACACGAGTTCAGTAAGGTAGCCCAGTCTGCGCTACAGAGGCTGGGAAAACCACCATCTAGTTTATATGCGATGGTGCGGCAGCAGGAGTCTAAAGGTAGAGTCAAGTATGGTGCAGACCTTGACGACTATACAGGATCAGACGCGGAGCTGGAGCACCATCTAGCTCAAGAGCTCATAGACGCATTATTGTATGTCGAGTTGCTTATAATGCGCGACCCTACCGAATCAAGGGAGGACATAGCTAGCCTACTAGGCACAGCTATAAAACTACTATGACTAAGATAGTAAATTGCACTCCTCATGAGCTCCGTATACAGCAGGTAAATGGCAGAGTAATCGTGGTGCCTATCTCTAGGTACGTAGCTAGAGTGGACATGATAGAGACGCATGACGTGTTCAGGATTGGCAAGATAGGTATAACTACGGTAGCCTTTGGTGAGGTAATAGGTCTACCAGAGCCAGAAGAGAACACAATCTACGTGGTCTCTAGTATAGTAAGGCAGCGCCTAGAAGATAGGCCAGACGTATTCGGTGTTGGCGAAATAGTGAGGAATGCTAAAGGGCATCCACTGTATTGCAAAGGTCTCAAAAGTATCTGAGGAGGTACACAATGTTTAATGATCAAGCACGATCACTATTTAAGCGCCAATACGCTATCCACGAGAATGAGACTCTAGAGCAGGGAATGTGGAGAGCTACCGAGCCACTAGCGCACAACGATGTAGCGCGCATGCTGGTCTACGAAGCTATCATGGACAAGCGTTTCATCCCTGGTGGTCGCATCATAGCGGGAGCGGGGACAGAGCACAGAAATACTATCAACTGCTATGTGTTAGGCAGTGATACTGGTAAGTACGACACTCTAGAGGAAGTACGACAGCTTGTCATCAAGGTAGCCCGCACTACTAAAGTAGGTGGCGGTATCGGCATCAACTTTGACAGGTTCGCTACAGCAAAGTTCGCTAGTAAGTCTAGGCTGCAAGTGATCCATTACATGGACGCTGAGCACCCAGATGCAGCTCAGTTCATCAAGTGGCAGTACCGAGATATCACGCTCCCAGAAGGCTATCAGATGAAGCAGCACGTCAAGCGTAGCACTGCTCGTCACAGCATCAACCCAGATGACTGCGTAGGCGCTACGGTGATCAAGGTGGGCGATGATATCGAGTCTATCTTTAATGCAGCATTTGAGGCCGCCAAGATAGAAGGTCCAGTAGTATTAGACTGGTCGGCACTCAGACCTGAAGGATCGGCTATCAAAGGGTCTGGCGGTACATCAAGCGGTGCAGCATCATTCGCTATCGAGGCAGACAACATACTCCACTGGATCGAGCTTGGTGGCATCACGGCTGGACCAGTAGCTACACTCAGATACGTATTCAATCCGGTGCTAAGGTCTGTCAGGCAAGGCGGGACCAGACGTGGTGCTGGTATGGCTACGCTGTCCATTAACAACCTCGACAGAGAGCTGTTCCTGAACTGCAAGGATTTAGAAGTAGAGGCCAGACTGGGTAGCATCGAGTGCTTCAATATCAGCTTCTTGGTTGGCGACAAGGACGTACATAGCCCATTCATGGAGCAAGTGGCAACTCATGCCTGGAAGAGTGGAGAACCCGGAGTAATCTTCGTGGACGCAATGAACTGTGGCAACCCGCTACTGAAGCACGATGGGCCCATACTGAGTACTAACCCATGCTTTACTGGAGATATGAGATTGCTCACTGAGGATGGCTGGATCACATTTAAGGATGCAGCGGAGCACGGTAAGCCTCTTAAGATAATCCAGGATAGTCGGATAAGCTATGTTGGTGGAGACGATGAGCTGCCTAGCAACTGGAAGATCGATCCACACAATGCAGATCCTGGAATTATCCAACAGGCGTCACACGCATTCCTTACCAAGAGGAACGCAGAAGTAGTACAACTAGAGTTTGCCGACGGTACCACCCTGAGACTTACACCTGATCATCTTGTGGCTACTACGATTGGCATGATAGAGGCGCAGAACCTTACCGAGATGCACGAAGTGCTTATTGGTAACGCCCCGGAAACTGAATCGATTGCGGGCCAGTGGCCAAAGACTGCGGATGAACATATGGGCTTTCTAATGGGCCTACTCGCTTCTGATGGCACATATGACAAAGGCAAGACTACTGAAGCAGCAATGATAGACCTCTTCAACGAAGCCATTGGCATAGAGGCGAAAGTAGTCGAGTCAATCGAAACGCTGTGGCATATATTTAGTGATAAGTACAGAGCGCACAAGAGGCCATTCACGCCCTACAGCATTACAAGACTGCCGCATAAGCTAAGAATAAAGAGCAGCTTCTTGGCCGCTGTGCTCAAAGGGGAATATGGATTTAGCAGATCGACAAAGGGGCACGTGCCGAAACGGCTGATGGAGAACTCGAGACATAGGTCGGCGCTTTTCTACTTGGCAGCGTTCACCTATTGCGATGGTACTGTTAATACATCATGCAGGGACATCAGGATTAATCAATCGAATAAGAAGCTGCTTGAGGATATCCAGCTAATGCTCAGCGGAACCGGGATAAGCTCCAAGGTATATTTACGGAGAGACGCAAGATGGAAGAGCATGCCAGATGGTAAGGGTGGTCACAAAGACTACTGGGCAAAGGATAACTACGAACTGATTATTGCTAAGGATCGGGGTAGATTCCTCAAGACAATTGGCATCCTGCGTGGTACGAAACAGGATAAGCTGGAAGGCATTGTAAAGTCTATCGGCGACAGCGACCATAAGCCAGAGACTACGTACGTATTATCAATCACGCCAATCGGCAGAGAGGATGTTTACTGCATCCATGAGAGTGTGCGCAGATCACTAATCGTCGAAAAAGTGTGTGCTAGACGGTGTGGTGAAATTCCGCTGTATAGAGGCGAGGCATGCGACCTAGGACACATCGTGTTGACAGGCTACGTCAAGGACGGCAAGTTTGACTTCGAGCTATTTTCTGAAGACATCATGTACTACACCATGTTCTTGGATGCCAACCTGGACTACGCCAAGTTCCCTACTGATGATGCAACTCGTATGGCGCAGCGGAATAGGCGTCTTGGTCTCGGCATTACAGGGCTAGCTCATACGCTTATACAACTTGGTATCCAATATGGGTCAGACTACAGCTTAGAGTTCATCAGCAACATCATCCACATCATGGCAGAGTTTAGCGCGCAAACCAGCCAAGTGCTTGCAGAAGAGCTAGGCTTTCCAGAGTTCAACGACTACGCTGAGGGCATACAGAAGAGGCGCAACATCGCAACCCTTACGATCGCTCCTACTGGCACAACGTCAATGATCGTCGATACCAGTAGCGGCATCGAACCACTGTTCAGCATAGTCATCTACCGCAAAGTGGGCGGCGAATACATCAAACTGCTCGACCCGCTGTTCTTCGACATGCTGTCTAAGTATGATCCGCCTACCGATATGGGATGGTCACAAGATGGTAGGTCTGGCTGGGATGTAGACAAGTGCATCGAAAGCATTGCGAGCAACCACGGATCCCTTAAAGGTCTGGACTGGGTACCTAAGCAACTCAGGTTCCTTTTTGTGACTACCCATGATCTAGAGTTTACTGACCACATCAAGATCCAGGCTACTGCTCAAGTGGCTATGAACCATAAGTCAGTGGGCAACAGCATCTCGAAGACGATCAATCTCAGGAACGAGGCAACAGCAGATGACATCTTGTCGGCCTACAGAATGGCCCATGAGCTGGGTTGCAAAGGTATCACGGTGTACAGAGACGGCTCAAGACAGCTACAGGTTCTGAACACCTCTGAGGACGCACAGCGGCTAGCCGAACAGTATGCACAAGAGTGCGCAAACGGATCATGCGAGGTAAGTTATGAATGAGACCATCACTATCGTTGTCAGCCTTATCGGATTAGTCGTGTGCTTCATTGGGTACCAGATGTTGGTACTTGAGCAGGCCCTGGAGAAGATTGCAACCGTGTTAGCAATCGAGCTTATCGAAGAGGCCTATATGGACGACGATGACTATGACGGATCTGAGCCCATACGGTTGAAACACTAAGCGCAATGTGCTACTATACTCCTAGGCGATAAAAAGCCTAGGAGGTTTTAACATGATCCTGTCAGACATATGGTGGCATACTTTGGGTCGCTCAGCGATAGACTGCTTTGACCCAAACCAGGTTAACCCTGGTAGCTATGACGTAAGGCTAGATGATCGCATCTTGCTACAGCGTTTCAGAGGCAGGGCCTACAACAACGTAGTGGCCCACCTGAACCGGGATAGCACCATGGAGTTCGTAGATCCTGAGACCGGTCTAGACGTGATATGCGAAGCCAGGTTCAAAGCAGGCGATGCCTTCTTGGGCTCTACAATCGAATACGTCAGGCTATCCCGCTGGACCGTCATGATGTACCTGGACAAGTCTAGCACAGGCAGAGAGGGCCTCTCCAACCGCCATGCTGGCCTTATCGACGCAGGCTTCCACGGCACGATCACGTTGGAGCACGATGTACTTAGAGACGGCCTGCTGACACCATACAAGCGTATCGGTCAACTGGTGGCCCATCCAACGTTTGCCTGGAAGCCATACCACCACAGAGGCGGATCCAAGTACATAGGTCAGCAGGGCGTGACTGCCAACCGCAACACCAACGGCTTAGCCTTCAGGGCAGACACATGATCGTCAACGTAGTGATTAATTACACAGAGCAAGACAGGTTAGATGCTTTAGACTTGGCTAGCGACCTTAAGAAGCTAGGCTACTATTCAACCTTGATACCAGACTATCAGGAACTCAAGAGACGCAGGTTGTCGCAATGGATAATCAGGTACTTGGGATACGGCAAAGATTGTGACGTGCTTGTCAAGATGGACCCAGATTGCTACGTGACTGGCAAGTTTGAGATACCAGAGAAGGCTGACGTATTTGGCAATCTGCAGCAGTTTATGGGCGGCATGTTTCCTACAGCCGGAGCGTTCGGAGTAACTAGCGCAACTGCACGCAGACTGATCGGCGTACTCAATAATCCAGTAGAGTCGCCTTACCGAAGTTATCAGCACCAGGGCTATGACAGGCCGATCGGAATCGAGGAGGACCTGTTGAGCATGGCGAGTCAGCGGCTCGTGCTAAGGATGACCAACTGGCCAGACACAGACATCGGATTTAGACCATACAAGGAGATACCGGATGGACAGAGAAAAGAAA
>ERZ650304.1141-NODE-1141-length-10858-cov-27.162362_pt1 | contig 10858 bp, 9 predicted proteins | sample MGYA00376240_ERZ650304 | MGnify/ENA primary metagenome ERZ650304 (study PRJEB26733, sample SAMN07839271) | wastewater metagenome | biome: small river; feature: stream; material: water | place: USA: North Carolina | collected 2016-03-01 ...
GACGTGGCAAAATTTAGCGCATCATATAACATAGGCAGTAAGTTTGGTACTAATGCAGCAGACATAGAGCAAGCAGTAGAAGGAACTATTGAAGCTATTACTACGCAATGGATGAATGAAGGGATGAAACTAATGAGCGACCATTTGCAGCGTACAAGTAAAAGCCGCTCAAATAACTTGGGACAAAGTTTATTCTTAACACCAGTTGATATAAGTGGCGATAACTACACGTTTAAGATAGCAACACCACTTGAGTATGCAGATTATATTGACAAGGGTGTAAAAGGTTTATATAAAAATAAAGCACCTAAAAGTCCGTACTCATTTAAGAACTTAGGTACACCGAAAGAAATGGTTAACTCATTCAAAGGATGGAGCGCACAAGCTGGAGTAGTTAAGGTAGGTAAAACAAATGCTTCATTTAAAGGGAAAAGCAAAAACAAAGCACTATCAGACCAAGAGCGAATTGCTAAAACATTAGCTACATGGACAAAGATAGGAGGTATAAAACCTAAAAACTATATTGAAAAAGCAGCGAATAAAAAACGCATAGACCAATTAGCAGATAACTTGAGCAAAGCATTAGGCAAAACAATAACTGTACAATTAATTAAAGAGTAATGGCAATAACAATAGTAGAGCAACCACAATCACACACACCAGTTTACAATGATGTGGTTGCTGTTGTAACATCAAATAAAACAAGTGAGGCTAAGTTTAAGTTTTGTCTTGATATAGTAGTAACTATTGAAGGGTTAGGTGATACAACTTTGGCACGATTGAAAACAATGCCAGTAACAAACCGATTAACTTGGGCTGCTGTTGGATATTTCAATGTTAGAGACGTGTTGATGTTTAGCGAGTACTTTGCGAGTAAGAAAATATTTGCATTAGATGATAAATCGCAAGCCATTAAATTAGTACCGGGTGAAGAATATGCAAGTGGTTCAACAAGTGCAGCAGTATATTATCCAGCAACAGGTCAAACAATGTCGTTTGTTGGTTTTAATGGTTCGTTAAGGCTAAAAGAGTTTGTGCAATTTGTACCAACTGACCTAATCAATACTACAACAATAGCAGCTACAAGTGGTATAGGGCAGTATGCAATGACTACTTACACAAGTACAAAGAAAATATTAACCTCAACAGTTAATGAGTTAACTTTTTTATGCAATGGTGGTACAAATACTAAAGCAGTAGTTACGTATTATAATGGGACAACTCAAATAGGAACTCAGGATATAGCTGTAACAACTGCAAATAAAACAGATATAACGGTTGATATTAGCCCAAGTGTATTAACTATACCTACATTAACAGATAACTACACTATTAAATTAGTACGTATATCTAACGGTAATGCGTTAAGCCCAACTTATGCTTACTCAATAGGTGACGTGTGTACTAAATTCAAACTAATAAATGTTTACTTTCAAAATAAATGGGGTGGCATGGATAGCTTCGTGTTTAATATGCGTGAAACTATTAACGATGATATTACACGTAAAAACTATAAAAAGCCTGACAGATACATAAGTGGATATAATTCATACGATGAGGCCCGCAATACATACTTTAGCGAAATAGTAAGTAAACATGAACTAAATACAGATTGGGTTACTGAAGCTGAAATGAATTGGCTGAGTGAACTTGTAGAGAGCAACATGGTATTAATGAGTTATGATGATAATGGTGGGAAATACGCAAGCATAGATGTAATTTTTACAAATTGGGTTAGCGAAGGCACAAGTACAAGTACAGATGGTAGGTCATTTGTAACACCGTTAGGTTCACTTTCATTTAGCATACCGAGTGGAACAGATTACGGAACATTTGGGGATGATTATATTACAAACGAGGTACTACCAGTATTAGTTGCAAGTGGGTTAAATACTGATTACAACTTTATAAATATTGGCTCAGCAAGTGTAGCAGCAGTAAGAATAACAGCAAAAGTATCAGGTGCTAATTATGCATTTACAAGCAATATCGCAATAGGTACAACTTCAATAGATAATTTAGTTGAAGGTACAGATATGCCACAGCTAATACCAATAACAGTAGATACCAATACATTTACTTGGAAGCAGTCAAAAGTTGACAAATTATTCCAACTTAAACTTAACGTAACAGAAACACCAGTACTTAATAGACAAACACAATAATGAACACAAGATTATTTTTAGGCGGTGTAAATGTTGACTTATTTGATGATGTACCTATTACGGTTAATTACGCATTAACAGATGTAATGGAACCAGCAAGCCGTAAAGTATCGCATACTAAAACGATTGAACTACCAAATACGGCTAACAATGCAAGCATATTTAAACAGTTATTTGTAATAAACAAAGACAACACTATTAATTCGTTTGACCCGAACTTACGAGTAGTAGCTTTTGTGCAAAATGGTGTTGCTGCATTAATTGAGGGTTATTTTCAATTGACTAATATTGTACGCGTAAACAACGATATAAAGTATCAAGGTGTAATTTACAGCGATGGTAAAAACCTATTTAGCCAAATGGGCGATGTTTTTATTGAAGGTAATGCAGATAGCAGCCAAGATGTTGATTTAGACACTGGAACAACACCTTATACTTATGATTTAAGTGGATATGGTCAAAGTGTGGCTAATGCTTTTGTAGCAAGTAGTAAAGGAGCAAGTTTATTTATTTACGATAATGGTTCTAATACTACACAATCAACATATCCTTACTATATAGTGCCATATACTAATTTACGTATGGCTATAAAATTTAAGCATATTTTGGATAGAATATTTACAAAGTATGGCCAAACTTATAGCAGTACATTTTTAAATAGTACGTATTTTAAATCAATTTGTTATTTAGATTTACATAAAACAGCTAACTTAACTACTGCTCAATATAATAATATTTATGCAAGTGTTAAGCGTAGCACTGATACTGGTTCATTAACTAATGGAAATACGTTAGTTTTCGATACAGATGTGTATGATATCGGAGGAAGATATAATAATACTACTGGTATTTACACCTCAAACAGTGGCAGGAATTATACATTCAATTTAAACGCGAGCGTAAAAGGTAGAATAACATTTACAGCACCTACTATAATACCAAGTAATACTACTGAAAACGTTTTTATTTCAATTGCTATTTATAAATATGCTACTCAAATAGGCATTGGTGGTGTAGTTCAAGTTATTTCAATACCTGCTGGTTCTTATGCAATAGGCGATTTTATAGAATACAATATGAGTGATATTAGGTATTACTCAATACCTTTAACATTTACTTATGATGCTATGTCAGTAGAAACATTTACGGCTAAAATAGTATGCACAAATAGCACTGGTTATTTATCATCAAGCGTTAAAGTGTTACAAAATTCAACATTAACAATTAAGCCTACAAACTCAAATTTAAGTGCAGGAGATACATATACAAAAGCGAGCGTAATAGCTAACCAACATAAGCAAAAAGACTTTATAGGAGATGTACTACGCATGTCTAACCTTTATGTGTTATACGATGGGATTAATTATATAATTGAGCCACGTGATACATTCTTTACGCTTGGTGTCATGCATGATTGGACAAATAAAATAGACCGTTCACAAGAGATAAACATAATGCCAATAGGTCAACTTAATTGGAAGCAAATAACATTTAAACATGCAGTAGATAAAGATTATTATTCAGATAAGTATAATACAAATTACAACGAAGTATACGGCCAACAAGATGTGTTTAATAATAATGAGTTTATAAGTGATACTAAAACAGTTGAATTGAAATTTAGTCCCCCATTATCTGTTAGTACACAACCAAACTTTCCTAAAATACCACATTGTTACAAACTTAATAATGGAGTAGCTGAAGCGATTGATGGATTACCACGTTACGGATATTGGGCAGGCTGGAAAGAAACAACAACTGTATCACATGGTGTAGTTGGTTTAACTCCAACACCAGGAAGTGGAAGTGGTGGAACTGATTATAATGGTTATCCATTTGTAGGCGAGTTTGATGACCCACTTGCACCAACGTTGAGCGTATTATTTGGTTCTCCAAAAACCATATACTACCAAACATACACACTATTAGGAATAACAACTAATGACCTTTACAATACTTATTATAATAACGAACTAAATAATCAATTGAGCGCAAATGCTAAAATAATAACGTGCTATGTACTACTAACGCCAATGGAAATAAATAACTTAAAGTTATATGATACAGTAATAGTAGATGGTGTTCAATGTGTAATAAGTAAGATCAGTGATTACAATACCAGCACAATACAACCAGTTCAAGTTGAATTAATCCAATACGTAAGATAATGGCAGAAAAAATAGTTTTAGAAACCGAAATAAAGACTGGTAATAGTACAGCATCAGTTAAGTCAGTAAAAGCGGAATTACGTCAGTTAAAAGCTGAAATGGCTGGTCTTGATGTAGGAGCTGCCGAGTTTACAAAGTTAGCACAAAGGGCGGGTCAATTAGAGGATAAGATTAATGATGCTAATGCAGCAGTAAAAGCATTTAATCCTGAAGCTAAATTTCAAGCATTTGCTGTGGTATTGGGTGGAGTGGCTAATGGAATTAGTGCAGCACAAGGTGCAATGGCTTTATTTGGTAGCGAGAGCGAAGACATTAATAAAATAATGGTTCAAACTCAAGGTGCTATTGCTTTAGCTACTGGTGTAAATGGATTACTTGGGATGGAAGATGCCTTTATTAATTTAGGCAATGTAATTAAAACGCAAGTAGTATCTGCATTTGCAACTATGCGTGCTGCAATTATATCAACTGGTATTTTAGGCTTAGTAGCTTTAATTGGTACACTTATTTATTCGTGGGTACAAGAAAAAGAAGCTAATGAAGAAGCTACTAAAGAGTTAAAAAGGTTTGGCGAAGAAAATAAACGCATACAGCAAGAGGTAACAAATACTGCAATTGCTGGAATGAAAGGTAGACAGAAAGAGCAAACTGAGTTACAAAATAAATTCAATCAAAAAATAGCTGAACTTTATAGTGATGAAACTAAAACATTACGAGAGAAAAATGCAATAGCATTAGAACTTAATAAGCAGTTAGAAATAGAACAACAAAACCTAAAAGATAAGTATAGGGATGAAGATTTAAAAAAGCAAAAAGAGGCTAACGATAAAAAGAAAGCATTAGCAGAAGCCAATAGAAAATCAAACGATGAGTACGCAAAGTTAGCGGATAAGAAGTTTGAGGAAGATATGTATCGCCAAATCGATGCCGAAAAAGAGTTAGCAAAACTAACTGAAGAGTTATCGCGCAAAGAGTTTGAAGATGCCATGAAGCGTTATGATGCTGAGCAAGCTGCTATAAAGGCCTCAATGAAGTTAGATAAAGCTAAACGTGATGCACAATTAAATAACTTATCAATATTATCTAATTCATTAACAGGATTTGCACAATTAGCAGGGGAACAAACAGCAGCAGGTAAAGCATTGGCTATTGCTCAAACTACTATTGATACTTATGTAAGTGCAGTAAAATCATATAACTCATTAGCAGGTATTCCAGTAGTAGGACCAGCATTAGGAAGCATTGCAGCAGCAAGTGCAGTTGCATCAGGCTTAGCAAATATTAGAAGGATTACAGCAGTACAAGTACCCGGTGGTAGTGGTGGAGGTAGTGTCCAAAGTGGTATTTCAGTACCACGTCAACCAAATCTTGCAGTAGGGCGTGAAGTAAGTGGAGCAGGTGCAATTAGTTTAGGTTCGCAGCCAAATAGTAAAGTTTATGTGGTAGAGAGCGACATCAGACGTGTACAAAATAAGGTTGATGTAATCGAGCAAAACAGTAAGATAGGATAAAAGCAAATAATTATCAAAAAAATATTTATAGATATGGATAAACTTCCAATTTACCGATTTGTAGTGCCTGAAGATGATAACTCTATTGGAGTTGATGCAGTAGCATTAGTAGACTACCCAGCTATTGAAATGAATTGGCAAGCATTTAGTTCACAGCGTGAGCAAGAAACAAACTACAACTTCAAAGCAGATACTGAAAAAAGGATTATTAGCGGGCCATTAATGGTTGCTGAATTACCAATTTATCGCAAAGATGATGAAGGCGAATACTATGGAGTATTTACTAAGATGGACATATTTAACATAGTTAAAAAGTTCTTCAAAAATTGCAACATAAGCCAAGTAAATATGATGCATGATAGTAGCTTAATGGTTAGTGATGTGTATATGATTGAGTCATTTATTATTGATAGTTCACGAGGAATATATGCGCCAAAAGGATATAACTTAACTGAGGGTAGTTGGTTTGGTTCATTCAAAGTAGATAATGATGAAGTATGGAACGACTACGTAAAGACTGGCAAGTTTAAAGGTTTTAGTGTTGAGGGTATGTTTAAGACAGTAAAGATTGACAAACAACCACAAAGTAAAATTGAACACATCATTGAAATAGTTAAAAATGTAGATAGCACTAAGGTTGATGCAATAAAAGACATTCTCAAAAAAGCAAATATTAAATAAATTAATAATTATAAATATGACACGTAAAGAAGCATTTACAAAAATTAAAGAGTTGTTGTTTGGCGAGCAGCAATTTGAGCAAGCAAAATTAGCCGATGGTACAATTGTAACTTGGGATGGCGAGTTAGCTACAGGTACTGCATTATTTGTAGTAGACGAAGCAGGAACTCAACAAGTAGCACCTGATGGTGAACATACGCTTGAAGATGGTACAGTAGTAACAGTTGCAGGAGGTTTAGTAGTTACTGTAATGCCTAAAGACCAAGAACCTAAAGTAGAAGTAGAAATAGAAGATAAGGCGGAAGAAAAAATGGCTACTGAAATGGAAATGATGGTTACTAAGTTGGCTGAAAAATTAGCTGAGTTAGAAACGAAGGTTAATGATTTCTTAGGTAAACAAACTATGAGTGCTGAAGAAATTGAGGCTAAAGTAAATGAGGCTAAAACTGAATTAGAAGGCAAATTTGCCGCTATAAGAGAAACTGTTGAGGCTATCGCTAACGAACCAGCAGCACCTGAAGCACAACCAATAAAAAACAACTTCAAAAAAGCTACAAAAAACAGCATTGAAGATTTAGCAAAAGTAATTCAAAATATAAACAAATAAAGAAATGGGATTTAATGTAACTGGCTTAACGGCCTACACCAAAACCAACGAGCAGATGTTGGTAACAAAGTCGCTTTTCAGCGCAAAGTCTGCATCATTATTTTCTAAATTGACTGGGGTTAAATCATCAATCCAAGTTCCAATTTTAGACCAAGCAATTTATTTACAAGCTGGTGGGTCATGTGGATTTAATGCTTCAGGTGATACTACTATTTCAAGTCGTAACTTAACAATCGGTAAGATTAAAGTTAACATGGAGTGGTGTGTAAAAGACCTTGAAACAAAATACACTCAATTATTGTTAAACAACGGTGCATACTACGAGTCGTTACCCGGGAAAATTGAGGGTGCAATGGTTGAACAATATGCTGGCTTAGTAGGTCAAGCAATTGAAACTGCAATTTGGCAAGGCGATACTGGTAGTGCAGATGGTAACTTGAACAAATTTGATGGTTTACAAAAAATTATCGGTGCAGCATCAGGTGTAGTAAATGCAAATACAACTGCTTACATTACTACTGTTACGGCAATTACAGCATCAAACGTAATTAGTGTATTCCAAGCAATTTACAATGCTATTCCAGTTCAAATTTTAGATAAAGCTGACTTAGCAGTATTCTGCGGTGTTGATGTAATGAGATTATACCAAATGGCTTTAGTTAACGCTAACTTATTCCATTACACTCCAACTCAAGATGCACAAACAGATACTTACATCCATGGTACAAATATTAAAATCATTGCAGTCAATGGTTTAAATGGTACTTCTGACTTATATGCTGGTCGTACATCAAACATGTTCGTAGGTGTGGATTTAGAGAGCGATGAGGACTCGTTCAAAATATGGTACTCAGATGACTTTGACTTAGTTCGTTTCAAAGCTGAGTTCAAATATGGCACTCAAATCGCTATCCCAAGCGAAATCGTTAAATTTATCGTTTAATAAAAACAATAGGGGAGATTAATTTCTCCCCTTTAATAATTTAAAATATATGGCGTGTGCAATAACATCAGGTTATGCTTTAGATTGTAAAGACGTTGTAGGTGGTGTAAAGAATATTTATGTTACCGAATTAGCTAATGTAACAAGTGTTGGGACAAATGCAAGCGGATTTGTAACTGGCATAACAATGGTATCAACAAAGAAGTTTTATAAGTATGCACTAATGCCAAAAGGTGCTAATACTTATACAGAAAATATACAAACTGACCCAGCAAATGGTACAGTAGCTTACGAGCCTACAATTTCAGTAGTATTTAGTAAGTTAGACCAAAACTCAGCATACTTATTCGAGTTAATTATTAAGAACAGAACTGCAATCATTGTAGAGATGAAAGATGGTTCATACTTCTTATGTGGTAAAGAGAATGGTATGGAGTCAAGCGGAGGCACAGCAGCTTCAGGACAAGCAATGAATGATTTTCAAGGATATACATTAACCTTTATGGGTATGGAAAAAACATTCTCACCTGAAGTAGATAGTTCAATAATCTCAGGGTTGTTATAGTAATAGGTTTCATGTTTACAGAAAATTGGGCGGCTAATTAATAGCTGCCCTTTTTTTATGAGCAAACTATTAGGTTTTTTATATTTATTAATAGTGATAAGGTTTCAAAAAGATACAACAAATAAAGTAGTAGTAACATTAACTGAAAATAGCACGGTAAGCAATCCGTATTATTTATTTCAGTTTACTAATCAAACTACAAATGTAGACTACTATTTTATAGCTTCAGACATATCTAATTTTAAAACACGTTACAATGAGTTTAGCGTAACTGAGCGTGATAGTGCTAATACGTTACAAGGGCAAGTATCATTAGGTGAAGAGGGTTTTTATAACTACACTATTTATCAAACTAATTTAACTACATTAAATGGTTTAACTGAGGCAAGTGAAGCGGTAAGTAACATTACTAAATCAGTTGAATATGGTAAAGTATGGGTAGTACCAAGCAACCAAGAAGTACCAACTTATAGCGGTCAATCAACAACATTAGTAGTTTACAATCCATACGAATATTTAATGATAGAAACAAATGGTTATTTACTACAAGAAGATAGCCAATTAATAATATTATGAGCGAGAATAAAAAAATATCAGGGTTAAGTTTAGTTACATCAAATGCGAGTGGAGATATATTTCCATTAGTTCAAAATGGAGTAACACAAAGAACTACTTTGTCAAAAATAAGCACGTATTTAGGTACTATATTTACAACTACTTCAGCAGTAGCTTCACAAATTACAGCAGCATTAGTACCTTATGCTACTACTGCAAGTTTAGATACTAAACAAGGTAAGCAATCAATCGAAGAAATTAATATAGATGCAAGTACAATTTCAACTTTAGATTTTAATAATTGCATTTTATCAATTACTAATCTACCTAATAATGGTAATAAAGAGATAAAAATTAGAATAGATAGCGAGGCATTGGTAGTATCAGATACATTAAATGTGTCTTTAATATACAAGGGGTTTGATATTAATTTGCGCTCTTATGCAATATATGAAGAAACTGGCACAGCTTACTTGTCTATTTATGTAAATGTGCATAGCAACCCAACTGAACCAGTATTGATTTCAATTAATAAAAGTAACTAATGCAAGATAAAACAATAGTAATCGGTTTTTCAAATGATAAAGTACCTGAATTTTTAGAAGTACGTGGTAAAGACTGGGTTAAGTATGGGGAAACAAATGACTATCCAAACTACTTGGTTACGTTGTTTAATAGAAGTGCAAAGCATAATGCAATAGTAACTTCAAAACAGTTGTATATTACTGGGCAAGGAGTTCAGTTTAATGCTGAAGGAGTAGAACCACAAAAGGCAGTACAAGTTCAAACCATGATGCAATCAATCAACAAATATGAAAATGTTGATGAGTTGACACGTAAAATGGTTTTGGATATGGAATTGTTCGGAGGTTTTTATCTTCATGTAATTAAAACAAAGGATAAAAAAGGCATTGCTGAAATATACCATTTAGACTATTGTAATATTCGCTCAAATAAAGATAACTCAATTTTTTATTATAGCGATGAGTGGATTAGCGAAGATGGCTCAGAAAACACACGAGTTGACCCAAAATCATATATAGCATACGGAAGTAAAGAGTGGAATAATGCTAAAGAAGGAATAATGTATGTTAAGCAATACAGACCAAATGTAATGACTTACGCATTACCTGATTATATTGGTGCTGTACCTGCTATTATTACTGATGCCGAGATTGCTAACTTCCACAGAGCAGCAATTCAAAACGGGTTTCAGGGTGGTACAATGATAGTTTTTAAAAATGGTGTACCAACTGATGAAGAAATGAAAACTGTTGAAAGGCAGTTAAAGAATAAATTTGTAGGAACTGACAGAGCCAACTCATTAGTGTTAGACTTTGTTGATGACCCTACAAGAACACCTGAAGTAATTGCTCTAAATGGTAATGATTTTGATAAGCGTTACGATGCGTTAAATAATACAATACAGCAAGAGATATTTGTTGGACATAAAATAACCTCACCAATGTTATTTGGTGTGCGTGTAGAAGGGCAATTAGGTGGTAGAAACGAAATGGCCTCCTCTTATCAGTTATTCCAAAATACGTATGTAACACCTAAACAAATGATTATTGAGGGTGTATTAAATGAATTATTTGGGTTATCGAATAAGTTAACTATTAAACCAGTTGAGCCTATCTTACCTGACTTTAGCGAACAGATA
>ERZ650304.1142-NODE-1142-length-10856-cov-6.452643_pt1 | contig 10856 bp, 9 predicted proteins | sample MGYA00376240_ERZ650304 | MGnify/ENA primary metagenome ERZ650304 (study PRJEB26733, sample SAMN07839271) | wastewater metagenome | biome: small river; feature: stream; material: water | place: USA: North Carolina | collected 2016-03-01 ...
CCCGGCTTCACCTACGACCCGCAGACCGACACCTTCGTGGCGCCGCCCGAGCCGGCCGCCGCCGGCCGCACCCTGCCGCGCGACGCATTCGTGGGCCGGCTGGGCCTGGCGCACCTCGCGCAGATCGTCGCCGCCGCGCAGAGCGACCCGGCGCTGGGCGCGCTGATCGTGCGCGTGCAGACTGCCGGCGAGCTGATCGACCTGGACGCGCCGGACGTGGTCGCCGGCCTCGCGCTGCTCGTCGCGCGCGGCATCCTGACGGCGGCGGAAGCGGCGGAGGTAAGCGCATGACCTTGACCCGCACACATCCGCCGTCGGCGACCCCGATCACGCTCGACGATCTGCGCACGCACCTGCGTATCGACGGGTCCGACCTCGACTCGATGCTGGGGCTGCTGGCCGGCGCCGTCACTGCCGAGGCGGAGGCCCGCTGTCGGCGCGCCTGGATGGCGCAGGGCTGGGTGCAGGTCGAGCCGGCCCCGTGCGCCCGGATCGACCTCGCGCGCTGGCCGGTGCTGTCGGTGCTCGGCGTGCGCGACGGCCGCGGCGATCTCGTCGCCGGCACGGACTACATCATACGCGTCGGCGACGCCGGCAGCGTCGAGGTCGTCGGCGGCTGGTGCGGCGAGGTGACGATCGAGTACCGCGCCGGCTACGCCGAGCCGGACCCCGGCGCCAGCGACCCGGACGCCGACGCCGCCCGCTGCCGCGAGGCCGTGCCGGCAGCGGTCCGGTGGTGGCTGCTCGATCGCTGCCGCGAGCGCCACGACGGCAGCGCCGTCGCCGACGGCGCGCTCCTCGATCCATACGTGGTGTATCGCACCTGATGGCCGCCATGCGCCTGAATACCCGCGCCGAGCTGTGGGCGCTGCGAGGCGATCCGCCGGCGCCGCTGCGCCTGCGCGACCTCTGGTGCGAGGTTCGCACGATCAAGACGACGGCCGACGTGCCGCCCGCCAGCGGTCTGCGCTCAGCCGTACCGTACACCATCGCCTGCCGTGACGAGGTTGATGCCCGCCCCGGGCAGTACCTAGCCGTCGGCGCGCGGCTGTGGATTCTCGACAGCCGCCGCGATCTGCCCGCCGAGCGCGGTCGGCTGCTGACCGCGACCGAACTGCTCGGCGAGCCGGCGATGCTGACGCCGGCCGGCGGCCCGCCGGTCACGCCGCTGCGCGCCGCGCTGCTGCGCAGCGCCGCCGCGCTCGGCGAGTTCGGCGGCGGCGTCGAGCGGCGGGCACACGTCGAGGTCTGCGCCTTCGAGATTCCGGCGCTGGCGGCCGGCGACCGCATCGCCGTCGCCGGCGCCGACTGGATCGTCATCGAGCCGGTGCCGGAATCCTGGGACGGCGTGACCTATCAGGCGTGGGTGCAGCCGGCGTGATCGAGATGCACATCTCCGGTCTGCAGCAGGCGCGCGCCGCACTCGCAGCCACCGCGCGCGAGGTGGACCGCGCGCGCATCAACGCCTGCAACCGCACGGCCGTCAAAATCAAGCGCCAACTCGTGCCCGAGCTGGCGCGCCCGACCGGGGTCGCGGCGAAAATCATCCGCCGCGCGCTGAGAATCAGGCGCGCGAGCACGCAGCGGCCGGTCGCGGTCTTGCGCCCGGCCAGCCGCGGCATTCCAGTCGCGCTGTATCGATGGAAGCCGGAGCGGCGCAGCCGCGCAGAATTGCGCTCTCGGATACTGGTCGCGTGGGTCGACGGCGGCTGGAAGTTGGCGGCCGGTTTCGCCAATCCGGCCGCCGCCGATTTCCAGCCGGATCCGCTCAGCAGTCGCCGTGACAATCGCAGCGCGGCGCAGCGCCAGCGGCGCGTGCGCGGGAAAAACCGGCGTGGTGAATATCGCGTGCAGCACCTGGCCGTGCCCGTGCCTGCGGTCGGCCCGAGCGTCGCATCGATGTGGCGCGCGCTGGATGTGTCCGGGCGTGCCGAGCGGTACGGACGCATCCTGGCCGTCGAATTCGATGCCGCGCTCGCCGCGCAACTGGCCAAACGATGACCGCTCGCGCTACTGAGATCACTGACGCGCTGCTCGCGCGCCTATCCGCCGTGCCCGGATTCGCCGTCAGTTACGGGCCGCCGCGCGGCGGCGTGCAGGCCGGATATCTATACCTGATCGCCGAGTCGGACGCTCAGGCGCGTAGCGACGATGCGCGCCAGCCAAATGCGAGGCTGCGCGAGCGCAGCTATCGGGTCGAGGTCTACCTCGCCCGCGGCGCCCGCTACTACGCCGCGCAGGACGATGCCCTGCGCAGCGTCTGCGACGCCATGACCAGCCGCCCGCCGGCGCGCATCCTCGAAGGGCTCGCGTACTCGGTCGTGATCGGAGACGCCACGCTCGACGACCCCGCGCTCGGCTCCGACCTCGCCACCCTCGCTGTCCCGATTACCGTCCGTTACGCCGAGCCGATCCGCTGATCCGCTGACCGGCTCTCCCGACCACAGCCCGCCTCCCGGCGGGCTTTTTTTTGAGGCGCGCCATGCCCGCAACCTACGGTGTCTTATCCGCGCAGGACGTATACCTGCACCGCCTCGTCGGCGGCGTCAGCAAGGGTGCTTTCGGGCCGATCAACTGCTCGAAGCTCGACTTGACGCAGCCCGATCCCGACGTGGTCACGCGCGTGTCGCACATGCGTACGACGCGCGGTCAGGCGCTGGATTCGGCGTCTGTGCCGAAGCCGATGGAGATTGAGATCACCTTCGACGATTTGGCGCCCGATCTGATTGCAATGGGGCTGCTCGGCACGCCCGCGCCCTACGCGCAGGCCGCCGCCACGAACGTCGCTGCGACCGTGCGCGTGTATCACGACCGATGGGTCGCGCTCGGGAAAAACTCGCTGACCGCCTTCTCGATCTCAGGCAAAACCGAGGGCGAGGACTACGAGGTCAACCTGTCCGGGGGCCTGCTGCGCGCGCTCTCGACCGGGGCCATCGCTGACGATACCGATGTGTCGGTCACGTACTCCTGCGCCGCCCGCGCCGGCAGCGACATCTACGCCGGCACCACGTCGGTGATCCAGCTCGGCATCGAGACGCGCGGCGGCAACCTGTTCGTCGACGGGCAATCCGTCGACCTGGATGTCTGGCAGGCCAACGTCTCGCCGAGCGGCGCGCTCGCCTGGATCAGCAGCGAGCCGATGAGCGTTTCGCTCAAGGGCACGCTGATCACGCCGGCCGGCAAAGCCGGGCCGTACCGCTACCGCGTGCACGCGCCGGCGTAGGGATGGATCGCGATCGTCCGCGCCAGCGCCCTCATTTGCGGGGCGCTGGCCGCTACCGGATCGGCCTGCCCATCTGCTGCGCCCGCGGAGAGTCGCACGGGATCAGTTCGCGCGACCCGCAGGCCGCGCAGCCCGTGTAGCGGCTGGTATGTCGCCAGATCGAATAGATCAGCCCCGGCGCCAGAAAGCACAGCCACAGCACCAGCTCGACCAGGATCGACCCGCGCGTGATCAGCCGCGGCCGGCCGACGTGATGACACGTCACGCACAGCCGGTCGCGCCGCTGCGCCGTGCGCAGCCTGTATCCAAGATCAGATTCCATCCCCGCCCTCCTCATTGACCGCAGCGAGCCATCATGTCCGCCGTTGAGCTGATCATCCGGGCCCGCGACGAGGCGAGCAAGACGATTCGCACCGTCGCTGATGCGCTCACCTCGCTGCCCGCCAAAGCCGCCGCATTGACCGCCGCCGTCGCCGGCGCCCTCGGCGGCCTGTCGTTCGGCGCCGCGACCACGTCCGCCGCGGCGCTCGAAGTCGCCCTGGATCGCGTCGCGGCGAAGGGCAATTACAGCGCCGGAGAGGTCGCCAAGCTCAAAGCCGCCGCCGAGGAGATCGGCCCACGCCTCGGGATCCCGGTGCAGCAGGCCGCCGAGGCGCTGGAGATCCTCGCCGCTGCCGGCCTGAGCGCAGAGGAGAACCTGCGCAGCCTGCCGGCCGTGCTGGCGCTGGCAAAGGCCGAAAATATCGACCTCGCGCGCGCCGCGTCGCTGGTCACCGACAGCCTCAGCGTGCTCGGCCTGTCGTTCGGCGAGGCGGCGCGGGCGGCCGACGTGCTCGTCGCCGCCGCGAACCTGGAGACCACGTCGGCCGCCGAACTCGGCGACGCGCTGAAGGTCGCCGGCGGGCAGGCCCGCGCCGCCGGCCTGTCGCTAGAGGGCACGGCCGCCGTGCTCGACGGGCTGGCAAAGAGCGGCATCCGCGGTGCCGAGGCCGGCACCGCGTTGCGCAACATCCTCGGTCTGCTGGCCGATCCGGCCGGGAACGCGCGGCAGGCACTCGCCGCGCTGGGCGTGCAATCCGGCGACCTGGGCGAAGCGATCACCGCGATCGCCAAAGCCGGACCGCGCGGCGAGGCCGCCATCCGCGCGTTCGGCGTCGAGGCCGGCCCGGCGCTGCGCGCGTTGCTCAACGTCGGCGTGGCCGGAATCGAGCGGTATCGCGTGCAGCTCGACGCCGCGGCTGGCACCGCCGATCGCGTCGCCGTGCAGGTCGGGGAGAACCTGTCCGGCGCCTTGGATCGATTCACCGCCGCGGTCGATCGCGCCGCCCGCTCGGTCGTCGAGCCGATCCTCGGCCCGCTCGCCCGCGACGTGGACGCTCTCGCCGCCAGCCTGCGCGCCTCCGTCACCGACGGCACGCTGGAGCAGTTCCGCGCTGCCGTCGTCACCGGCTTCGAGCGCGCCCGCGCTGCCGTCGTCGACTTCTTCCGCGGCTTCGACGGCCGCGCCGTGCTCGACGTCACGGCCGCGACCGCCAGCCGGGTCGCCGACGCGCTCGGTGTGCTGGCCACCGTCGCCCGCGGCGCCGCCGGCGGCATCGGCGCGCTGTTCGGCGGCATCGCCACGGCCATCCTCGGCGTCGTCACCGTCGCCGTCGGTGCGCTGGCGAAAGTCGGCGAGCTGAAGCTGGCGCTGCAAGAGCTGCTGCACGACGCCGGCCTGCGCACCGATGCGCAGCTCGAAGAAACTCGGGTCAAGGTCGCCGCACTCACCGGGGTGTACGAGGAATTCAGGTCCCGGACCGTCGGCGCCGCCGACGCCACGCGCGGCGCACTGTCCCTGCTCGGCATCCAGTTCGGCGACACGGCCGAGCAAGGTGTGCAGGCCGCCGGGAAAACGACCGCAGCCGTCAGTGAGCTGCAGGGCGCCGCCGACACCATCCGCAGCGCATTCGAGGCGAGCGGTGCGGCGGCGCAGGAAGCCGCCGCGCTGAACGAGGCGCTGGCCGACGGCGCCGGTGCCGGCGCTGCGGCCACGAAAGCCGCCGCCGAGGACGCGCTCGCCGAATACAAGCGTCTGCGCGACAGCGGCACCGCTTCGCTGCAGGAGGTGATCGACGCCTGGACGCGCTACGACCGCCTCGTGCGCCAGATCGCGCCGAGCAGCGGCAAAGCCGTCGAGGACGCATACAGCCAGCTCGGCGTACAGTCCTCGGCCACGCTGCGCACGCTGGCCGAGCAGGCCCGGCAGCAGTTCGAGGTGATCCGCGATTCCGGCACCGCATCCGCCGGCGACGTGCAGCGCGCGTTCCTCGCCTACGCCGAGAAAGCCCTCGCTGCCGCCAAAGCCGCCGGCGACGGCAGCGAGCAGACCGTGCGCTCGCAGCTCGCCGCCGAAGCCGCGACGCGCGGCGTCTCGGACCAGTTCGACCGCATCGCCGGCTCTGCCGCCGGTGCCGGCGACGCTGCGCAGCGTGCCGGCCAGCAGATCGAGCAGACCGGCCAGCAGGGCGGCGACACGCTCGACCGTATCGCGCAGGGCGTCGATACCCTCGCCGCCGGCGTCACCACCGTCGAGTCCGCGTTCGCCGGCGCGACCGCCGAAATCCTGTCGCTCGGCGCCGCCGCGGGCGACCTGTTCGCCGAAAAGCTCACGGGGCAGGGATTCCGCGACATCGCCGGCGGCGCAGCCAGCGTCGCCAACGCCACCGGCGCCGCCGCCGACACCGTCGAGGGACTGCGCGCCCGCCTGCGCGACCTCGCCGCCGAGGCTGCTGCGCTCGATCGCGCCGGCAGCGGCGACTTCTGGCTGAAAAAATGGCTGGAGGCCGCGAACTCGACGAAGCAAGAGCTGCTGCAGACGCAGCTCGCCGTCGCCGAGGCCGAGCGATCGCTACAGGGCGCAGCGGTCAGCGCCGCCAACCTCGCCCGCGCCGAATCCGTCGCCCGCGAGTCCGCCCGCCTGCTCGGCGACGAGCGCCTGCAGCCGCTGCGCGACGCGATTGCCCGCGCTCGCGAGCAGGTCCAGAGCCTGCGCGACGATCTATCCAGCGCCGTGCAGTCGGCTCGCTCCGATCTCGCGCAACTGCAGGGCAACGCCGCCGAGGTGGAGCGCCTGCGCTACCAGCAGCAGACCGCCGATCTCGCCCAGAAGATGCGCACCGCGCAGGCCAGTGGTGACCGCCAGGCGATCGCCGATGCCAGCGCGCTGGCGCGGCTCTACGAACAGATCCACGACGAGCGGGTCGCGCAGATCCGGAGCGAAGGCGCCCAGCGGCAACAGCAGCAGGTGACGGAGCAAGCGGCGACCAGCCCTGCGCCGGCGACGACACAGGGCGCTGCAGCGTCGCCGACCAGCGTCGCGCCCACCAGGGTCTACCGGCTCGATCTCGCGTTGCCCAGCGGACAGACCAGTAGCCTGCGGACTCTCGACGACCCGGCAGACGTGCTCGGACAGATCGAGCGCGACGCGCTCAGGAGCGCACGGTGACCGACCTCGTCATCACGATTTCCGACGGCACGACCACCGTCGAGCTGCCCGGCGATCTGGAGTGGACCGATGAATATCAGTGGTCGCCGATCGCCGGAGACGCTGCGTACACGCTGGGCGGACGGCTGGTCGTGCATGAGTCCGCCATCCTCACCGGCCGGCCGCTGACGCTGAGTGGTGACCCGACGTGGATCACTCGCGCCAGCGTCGATGCGCTGCGCGCGCTCGACGTCGCCGGCGCCACGCTGACCGTGACGCTTGCTGACGGCCGCTCCTACCTGTGCGTCTGGCGCCGGAGTGACGGCGCACCGATCACCGCCGAGCCAGTCCAGTACAGCGCCCCGCCGGCGCTGGCCGACTGGTACCGCACCACCATTCGCCTGTTCGTCGAGGCCGAGCTGTGACCATTCCCGGCAGTGCTCTGCAGCTCCTCCCCGCACAAGACCTGACCCAGTTCGACACCGGCGGCGGGCGCGTCACCTCCACGCCGCTGGTCGACAATACCGTCGGCGCGCTGCTCGCGCAGGTTCCGCGCACCGCACGCGCCGGCGGGCAGGCCGATCTGGTGAAGGTCGCGCTCGGCATCGCCACGGCGAACACGGACCAGCTCGCCGGGTCCGGACTGTTTCTGACCTCCGGCGCAACCGATTCGCACGTCAGTACGGTGCTGTTCAGCACCGGGGCCTCGGCGCACTACGACACGCGAGTCGCCGCGCGGCAGTACCTGGAGAATTACGTCGTCGCCGGTCCCGAGTATCAGGGCTACCTGTACGGCCCTCACGTCGCCGGTGCGCTGGCGATGACGGTCCTGCAGCGCCCGGAGCGGGCGCTGCCTGAAATTGGCGCAGTGTTCGCGTTACAGGTCGGCGGCAGCGTCGTGCAGTACGCGAGGGTCAGCGACGTATCCAGCGCCGTGCAGACCTTCAGCGACTCGCAGGGCGACTGGCAAATGCGCGTGGTCACGCTGACGCTCGGCACGAGGCTCGCCCAGAATTACAGCGGTGGCACGCCGGGGCGCTACAGCACGCACAACTCGCCGACGCTGATCCTGACGACCACGGTCGCCGCGGCCGCGAAGTTCTACGGCGTGTCCAGGCTCGCCGCCGCGGCATCGAGCGGCAGCCTGCAAGTCATCGTCGACTCTGTGTTCGCACAGGCGGTGCCGAGCGCGACGCGACAGACTGCTGTGACTGACGCCACTCCCGGCGGAGCGCTGGCGGCTGTGGCAGCGCGGGTCGCGTATCACGAGATTTCGCAGGCCACAGGCGGCAGCGTGGGCGTCGGACAGACGTACACGATTGTCCTGCCGCGCGCGGCAATTCCCGGCAGCGTCAGCATCCGCTACGGATACAGCTACGACAGCGCGGCGATCAGTCGCAGATGGGTCGACACCGGAGCAGGCTCTGCCGTCGTTTCCGGTGCCAGTGGCTGGACGATCGATTACGCCGCCGCCGTGCTAAAAATGACCAGCGATTTCAACGACGGCGGCGGCGGCGGTCTGGCGTGGTGGGTACGCTACACGCCGGCGGGCATCACATCGCAGACCGCACACACTCTCGACATACCGGTTACGCTCGGCACGCGCTCGCAGGTTTACGCGCCGACGGTCGACCCGCTGCCGGCGCCGAAATCCGTGTCGATCAGCTACCGCGCGCTCGGGCGCTGGTACGTGCTGCGCGACGACGGGGCCGGGACGCTGGTGCCAGATCTCTCCGGCACAGGCACCGGGACGGTCAGCTACACCACCGGCGCAATGACGATCACGCTCGGCGCGCTGCCGGATATCGGCAGCAGCGTGCTGATACAGTGGGGGAGCCCGACGCACTACGTGCTGCACGCCAGCGATACGATCGCCGCGGCCGAAATCCGCGTGCAGCTGCCGCACCAAGGCCTGAAGAAAGGCACGGTCACGGTCGCATGGACGCAGTCCGGGGCGGCAAAGTCGGTCACGGACAATAGCGCCGGCGGCTGGACCGGATCGGCAGCCGCCGGCGGATCGTGCGACTACGTCGGCGGACTCGTGCGTGTGATCCCGGCAGCGCTGCCGGATGTGGGTACGCTCGTCACCGTCACCTACCAGCAGGCCATCCCGCTCGCCGGCACCGCCGGCGGCACGCGCGTCGGGTCGACGATCAGCGGATCGTTCGGCGTGCCGCTGCGGCCCGGCACGCTGCGCATGAGCGTGACGGCGAATGCCGGCCTGGTGCTGACCAAACCCGGATATGAAGACAAGCCTGTGTCGGCCGCGGTCGAGATCGTCATCGGCGACAACGGCAGCGGCGCGCTGACGGCCGTCAGCGGCGACGGCCTGGCCTCGGGCACGATCGACTACGCGACCGGCGCGTGGTCAGTGACGCTGTCCGGATCGGTCAGCCGGTCGGTGTACGGTCACACACACTGGGGGACGTACTCGCTGACGATCGACCCGGCGTCAGCCGTGTGCGGAGCCTTCACCGTCGAGGGCTCCGGCAGCGCCTATACCAGCCAGACCTACAGCGTCGCGCTGTCCGGCCTGACGCTGGACTTCGCCCCGACGCACGCGCAGCCGCTGGTGCCAGGCTCACTGCTGTACACGTGGGGCGGGCAGACCTGGATCGATCGCAGCGGCACGCTGTACTACGCCGTCAGCACCAGCACGGGCAGCGGCACGGTGGGCGGCACGCTCGACTACACGACCGGGCTGGCGACGCTGACCGTGTGGACCGCCGGCGGCGCAAACAGCGTCGGCCTGCAGGCGCTGCTGACGCAGCTCGGCACGTGGACGATGATCGCAGCGCAGTTCCGCGCCCCCGGCGCGCCGCTGCTGCCGGCGTCGCTGTACCTGCAGGCGACGCGCGCGGACGGCACGCTGATGACCGTCACGGCAGCCGCTGACGGGACGATCAGCGGCGACGGCGTGCGCGGCACGGTCAACGTCGCCACCGGCGTCGTGCGCGTCGAGTTCGCCAGCGTCGGCGCGACGCAGTACCGGCCGATCATCCCTGGGACGCTGCGCTTCTCCTGCGTCGTCGTCGCCACGGTGCCGCAGGATGCTTCGCTGATCGGCGTGGATGCCACGCGCCTGCCGAGCGACGGCCGCGTGCCGATCTACCGCGCCGGCGGCGACGAGCTCGTGCTGATCCACGAGACCGTGCTCTGGACGATGCCGTCCGGCCTGACGGCCGGGCAGGTGGTGTCGCTGCCCGACGCCGATCTGCAGGCGCTGGAGCTGCGCGATGCGGCCGACGTGCAGGTTCCGGCCACGCTCTACACCGCCGACCTGCTCGCCGGCACGGTCACGATGGCCACGCCGCTGTCGCTGTCCGGGTACGCGCAGCCGCTGGTCGCGCGGATGCTGGTCGGCGATCTGGTCAGTGTCTCGGATGTGCTGATCGATGGCACGCTGACGCTGGGCTCTGCACTCACCCGTGACTACACGACCGCCGCGCGCGTCAGCTCGATGCTGCGCGGCGGCAATCTGCGCGCGCGAGTGTCGGTGCTGTTCGATCAGGCGAGCTGGGACGGCGTGACATGGCAGGACGCAGTCAGCGGCTCGGTTGCGACGGCGACGTTCGACTCCGTCACCTACCCGCCGCAGGTGCGCAACGATTCGAGCCGTCGCGAGAGATGGGCGCTGAAATTCACCAGTGCCACTGGCGGGCAGATCATCGGCGAGACCTTCGGCGTCGTCGGCGCCGGATTCACGACGACGGCGAACGTCGTCATCACCAACCCGTTCACCGGGCAGCCCGATCTGGTGCTCGACTGGCACGGGTTCGGCAGCGGCTGGGCGGCCGGAAACATTATCCGCATCAACGTCGAGTCCGCACAGCTCCCGGCGTGGCTGCTGCGCTGCACGTCTCCGGGCGCGCAGGCGCTGGCGACGGATCGGGTGCAGATACTCGCCTACGGCGATGCGTGATGGCCCGCATCGCCGCGCTGACCGGCGCGCAGTGGGGGCGAGCGCAGTCGATTCCCGGCCCTGCAGCGCGAGCGGTCTGGCCCGGCGCGGCGAACAGAAGCGCGGCGCTGCGGATAGCATGGCGCACGGGAGAGCGCAGTGGCGCGGGGCGGCGCGCGGCATGGCCGGCGGCGCTGGCTCGGGCAGCCGAGCTGCGCGCCGGGTGGGGGCGCGGTGTGGCGCGCGCGCAGGCGACGCGGCCAACA
>ERZ650304.1143-NODE-1143-length-10851-cov-4.561875_pt1 | contig 10851 bp, 20 predicted proteins | sample MGYA00376240_ERZ650304 | MGnify/ENA primary metagenome ERZ650304 (study PRJEB26733, sample SAMN07839271) | wastewater metagenome | biome: small river; feature: stream; material: water | place: USA: North Carolina | collected 2016-03-01 ...
GGATCTTGTTTGTGATGACGACGAACGCCCCAAAGGCAGTGGACCCGGCGCTGTGCTCGATCAAGACGAGCGACACCGACAAGGAATCGAGGCCGGGACGGATAGACCTGTGCGTCGAGATCGGTAACCCCACCGCGGAAGGGCGGCGCGCAATAGCTGAGCGGGTCTTCGCTGGGGAGCCGAGCGCCGAGGCCTGGACGAAAGAAGTCGTCGAGAGCACTGTCGGGATGAGCATCGCCCAGGTGCAGGAAACCTGTTACCGCATGATGACGTAGGACCAAAGAGGAACCTATGACCGACGAGAAAAGCATTCTCACCATCACTGGCGGCGAGCCCTACCACCGCGAACTGCTGGCCCGCTTCATCGGCCAAGAACTGCGCCGCGCGATCGGCCACAATGAAACCGCCCTGACTACCGCAGTTGAGGCGAAGCCCGTAGACGAGCGGGAGATTCGAGAGCTTGAGGACTATAATATTGAGATCTTCATCCCCGAACCCCCTCGCGTCGTCTCCTATGACCTGAACTCCAGCGGCGAGCCCGCCTTCCTTACCATGCACTTCTCTGGCATCGGCGAGCACTCGTTCAGGGGCCGCGCCAAAAAGGTAGCTTGGGAACTAGGGGTCGGAACTATCAGTGCCCGTCTCCGTATTACCACCGTCGGAGTAGACGTAGATAGCGGCGGTGTAGTTATTCGCGCCGAGGCGATAGGGCGACAGACGCTCGACGAGATGAAGGCCGAGATCGAGCAGTACGTGCGACAGCGCCTTCTCGACGACTGATGGGCCGCTACACCGACAGCTCACCGTTTCTGACCGACCTCCCTTCGCTGGAGCTTATCGCCGGCTGGGAGAGCCACGGGGGTTTCTGGCAGTTTCGGCTTCTCAATGTGTGCCTGGTCTTGCACAACCTCCGCGTGGTCGACGGGCGCATTCAGATCTTCTCGGAAGCCACAAGGAAGTGGGAGCCGCTCGGGCTTCTCGATATGGTGCCGGTCGAGCACCGGCCGATCAAGGAAGAACGCCCCATCCCCTGGCCCTGGTTTTATCGACGCATCGGCCTGCCCTGCCCCGAATACCTGCTCGACCGCCGCATCGGCGAGGAACCGGCCGACCTAGCAGGTCGCGAGCGAAGCAGGCTGGCTCGGATGGCCCGCATCCCCGGTTGACAGCCGGCCCGCCGTAGGGCAGCTTCCTCGACATGAGCCTCACTCTGGACGAATACCTGATCCTGCTTCTTCTGGATGGCGTGGTGAACTTCTACCAAGTCAAGCAGATCATCGGCGACTGGCGCGATGCGATCTCGCAGGCGATCTTCTGCCGGTACTCGCAGATTAAAGCGCGGTTCGACCACGGCATGACATACATTGATGGGACACCGGGGGGGCGATCTGGCCACGACAAGGTGCTGACGAATGACGAGTGGTTCGTCCTTCTACTGCTGTACGTGGCGAAGGGCCAGGGGGCGACCTACGTGCTGCAGCGGCTGCCCAAGCCCATAGCGTTCTGCCAAGTCGCCTACGACCGGCTGATGGACATCTTCACCCGGTATGAGCGGGGCTGGCGCGCGGGGGCGGACCCTTCGATTGCGGCCAGCGCATAAACCGATCAATTTTCGTTGACATGCGCGGCTTGATTGATCCACACTGAGCGCATGTCCAACCCAGCCCACAACCTTCCTTCCGGCTTTCGCGGCCTTCACCTGTATCGCCTGGCCTCCAACCCCATCGAGCGGATCTATGCCGAGCGCTGGGCGGAGATCAACAAGACCGGCCACATTCTTGAGCACATTCTCGGCAATGGCGATCGGAAGGCCGATCCGTCGCCGCGTGATTATGCAGTCGCGGCGACGGTTGTTCAGTGGCTCGGAACGATCATAGGCCAGGGCTTCCTAGAAGAGGTAGCGCGCCGAGCTTCGCTGCCCAAGACCGAGCTGGGCGGCATTGCGTTCGGCGAACGCGAAGTGACCATGCTGCGCCAGCTGTTCGGAAATACCCAGCTGCGGGTTTCCCTGAAGGGGGCTTCCCTTGAGCGCGTGAAGCGTGCTCTGCCGCTAGGATGGGTAAGGCTGTCCGACTGGTCGACGCCCGTGATGCACCCCTTTATGGACAAAGTTCGCCGGCTGCTCGTCCATTCGGAGAAAATGGTCGACGAAGGCGAGCTTCCAAAAGAAACGGTTCTGGTTTCAGCCCAAGCGATCCACCGGATGACGAAGGCCCGGCAGACGAGCGCAGAACCGGCGGCCAAAGCCGAGCTAGTGGTCGAGGCGGCGAGCGAAGCCAGACTGTCTGTCGTCTTTAGCGATCCCGTCATGAGGGACAAGACCGTCACGGTCTCCTCCAGGGGCGGCAGCCTCACCAAGATCCTTCGCGCCGAAGAAAAGGCCCGCAACTACACGACCGCCAAGATCCAGCACGGCGGCGTCACGATCGCGACGCTCTACCGGCCGCTAGGGTCGAGCACCTTCCAGACCGCAGAGCCAGAGCCGGACGAGCGCTGAGGCAGGGCTGTTAGATTAACGGACCGCCACACCCCCTTGAGGTCAAATGAGCAAGCCGTTGATATGCCCATCGTGCAACGCTCCCGCTGTGCTAGTCCGCTTTGGGACAGAAGCACCGACCCACGAATGGAGGTGTTCGCGGTATCCCGAGTGTGACAACGCAGTTGGCTGTCATGACGGGTCGACGAAACCGATGGGAACCTTGGCTGATATGCCAACCCGTAGGATGAGACGAAATGCCCACGGGGTATTTGATCAGGTGTGGCGTCTTGAGCAAAAGTTGCGCGGGCATCATAACCTGGGAATGGCGGCAGCTCGATTAAATGCGTATCGATGGCTTGGTCGGCAGATGGGATTGTCCGTCGATAAGTGCCATATCGGACTCATGGATTCCGAGAATTGTAAACGAGTTATCGCTTTGTGTGAAGGGCGTGTTGCTGATCTTAAAAAGCGACTTGGCTATCTAGAAACAGCTTCCAGATCCGACTTAAAGAAGTATGGATGCGGACAAAAATCGAGCGAAAGAATCGACCCATGACCACCGCCAAACTATCAGCTACAGAAAAGAACCTCGTCCTTGTACTGCTCGGCGGCGACGTCTCTCATCCGCGCAGCGTTTCCGCCTTGGCTGAGAAGGGCCTTGTGGTGTGCGGCGATCACCTGACCGCGCGTGGGCGGGAAGCGGCCTACAAGGTGCTGGCGGAGCGCATGCCATCACAGACGAAGAATCTGCGTGCGGAACTACTCAAGGCGGCGGCCTACGCCAAGAAGGGCCAGGTCGCACCGGACGAGCCCGAATTTTTGAGCTGGAATGACAAATCAGGCAGCGACGGATGGTATTGGGTTGAAGGAGAACGAGCGCCCGTCTATATTGAGGGCGGTGAACTTATTGGTTCTATCGGTGCCAGCGTTGACAATATAAACAGCCGGCGCGTCTGCAAGATCCCGAGCCAGCCGCAATGAAGGGCTCTACCGAAGAGATCACAGACGGCTCCAACGTCTACGTCACCCCAAGAGGTTTCGGCGCAAAGCCTCGTCTCGGCACCGTAAAGCAGAAGCTACCCAAGGGCGCGATCGTCATCTTCCCCGACGGAACCGAAGACCGCTTTCCCGACAAGAAGCTCAAGCTGGCTTCCCCTGCCCGAAAGCCACCGAAGGCCCTAGAACCGCTGCTGGCCACAACCCCTGTCCGCACGCTGCCGCCCGTGTTCTTCGCCAGCGAGCTTGAAGGAAAGCCGATCGTCCCGCTGCACAAGCCCGAGCGCCCCGAGAAGCGACCCGCCTACCTGGAGTGGATACGCACCTGGCCCTGCTGTAACTGCCAGGCTCCGCCAAGAAGCGACCCCCACCACCAAGGAAAGCACCCGGTCGGCCGGAAGGTGCGCGATACGATGGCGGTGCCGCTGTGCCGTCTGTGCCATGACGCCTACACAGACGATGGTTGCCTACCCGATCCGGAAGGTTCAAACCCAGGCGGCAAGGTGGCGCTGCGGAGCAAGGCGGCTTCGCTGGAGATCCTGCAGAAGGCGCAGCTGCGGTTTCTTCGGATGGCATGGGAGCTGATGCCAGTCCAGATGCCCATGGAGCCGCTGATCGAAGTGATGTCGCGGGAGCTGGCGCAGATCGAAGACAAAGTGATGGCGGAGAGGTTGAAATAGACCATGACCGAAGATTCAGAAATGCTCTCGCTTCGAGAGACCAACAAGAACCTCGCCGCCCGGCTCAAGCGCGTAGAATCCAAGGCGCTCGATCTTCGCCGGAAAGCCCGCATCGGCCACAAGCGCACCCACCTGGCGCTAGTCGGCCTTGTCGCCCGGCTCCAGATCCTCGACATGAAGGCCCGCGCCGATGCCACGCGCCAGCTTGCTTTCGCCCAATTCGCCGCCGACCTGAACGCTCTCCGGCTGCAGCGTGGGCTGACCCTGGCAGATGTCGGCAAGAAAGCCGCCCTGTCTCCCGAGCGCGTGCTGGCGATCTGCCACGGCGACTGGACGTGCGATCTCAAGGAACTGGTGAGGCTCTGCATGGCGCTCCGGGTGCGGGTGAACATGAAGCTGACACCGATAGACGGTGGGCCGGTGCAGATCATCCCGCTGGGGCCGGATGGGAAGCGGCGATGACCTCCGAAAACCTGAAAACCCTTCGTCTGACCGCTGATGAACTGGCGCTTGTCCACTCGGCGCTACACAACATGGAAAAGGGCATGCAGGCGATCCGCGATGCCGAGCAACCCGTAGATCCATCAGTGCGGAAACAGGCCACCGCCCTCGCGAAAGAGATCTCGGCGCTGCAGGCGAAGATCATCAAAGAAACCTGCCCTGATATGGCAGACCATGTGGACGAGATCCAGGCGAAGGCTGCCGCGGCGAAGCTCGAATCCGACCGCTGCACTTGTAAGCACAGCTTCCACAGCACGGGCGGGGGCCGGCAAGAAGTGAGGATCGCTGATAAGAAGTGCCCGGTGCATGCCAGGCCGCGGCACCTGAGGGCGGTTTGAGCATGAAGCCGCCCAAGCTGACCCTCGCCGTCCTCCAAGCCGAGAAGCTGCCCTGTGAGGGCTGCGGCGGGAAGTGCTGCACCGTGGCGGGCTTCACCGCAAGCGAGCTTCGAGCGGCGCGCCTGGCCAACGGGGGGAACTACCCGCCTGGCGCTCGCGTTGTCTCGGGCCTTCCGATCAAGTCGTCGATGGGCGGCGGCATGGGTTCGATCGTGGTCTCAGACGACAAGGGGACGTGCGCCTTTCTGGTCGGCGGCCAGTGCTCGATATACGAGGCCCGCCCGCGGGTGTGCCGCGACTATGGCCGGGTGCCCGAACTGCTGTGCATGGTTTTGCATCCGAAGGAAGCTCGGCAGATCGGCGAGCGATTCAAGAAGCAGATGGAGGGCCAGTAGATCAGTGGAGCCGAACGACGACATTTCTGAGGCGGAAGCGATCTGGAGTAGCGGCGGCCGGACCTTCCCGGTCAAAGTGCTTTCCGGTCCCGATGTCCAGGGTATGGTGGAAGTGGGCTTCCTGTGGAGCGGCCAGCGTGACCGGGTTCGCCGGGGGTGCCTGTCGTGCTTGAATCCAGCCGCCGAGAAACTCTTTGCCCTCGTCGATCGCTTCGTCGCCGTTCCCTCGCGCCCCATCGCCGAGAAGCCGGTTGCGCCCAAGAAGAAGCAGCCCCCGCCCAAGGTCCCCGGCGCGCCGATCGAATACGAGCGAGCTGCGCTGATCTTCCCCGGCATCCACCGCTGTCATATTCCCCCGACCACGAAGCTGACCCTGCTTGGCCACGCCGATGGACGAGTCGCGCTCAGGGCCTATGACCGCGATCAGCACCTACTCGGCGAGCTGTTCTACGAGTCGCCGGGGCATGTGAAGAAACCAGCGCCTCGCCCGCTGCCAGTCAAGGTCGTTCCTCAGCCAGCCCCCAAGCCTGCCCAGCTGAGCGCGCCGCCACCCGAGAAACAACCCCAGCCATCAGCGCCGACAACGAAACCCCCGGCCAAGCCCATGCAGCCCGCACCATTGGTCCGCCGGTCTGGTACAGTGATGATGTAGAACGCCCACCCCCAAGGAGAAACCCCGCCATGACCCCGTTCAAAATCGACAGCTTCATCGTTCGCGCCAACATCCACGCCGTGAAGGAAGGCCCACAGGTTGTCTTCGAGCACGCCAAGATCGAACAGGTGGCGCTGGTCGACGGCAAGGAATCGTATACGATCCGCTCGTTCGTTGATGACGCCCTGGTTTCCACCGTCGCCGAGGAAGCCCTTGTCCGCGAAGGCTGGCGCATGACCGAAGACGAAGCGGCCACCACCCTTCGGGACACTCTCGCCCACCAGCTGGGTCTGGCCTACCAGTACGTCGCCAACACCGTCTACGAGATCGCGGCGCTCACAAATCACGGCAAGCCGGCCGCCGATCAGCGCATGCCGCCGACCATGCCGATCATTGGCAAGCTGACCGCCGAGGGCAAGGAGCGCACGATCTGGGGCATCGGGGCGACTGTCGGCGATCGGGTTCAGGTCATGCTCGGCAGCCCAGGCGGAAGCCCGCCGCGGGTGACGCTGACCCTGGCGCCGCTGTCCAAGGAGATCATCAAGACCGACCTCGACGAGCCGACCCCGTTCGACTTCGAGCACTGCCCGGCGATCTCGCTTCGCTTCCAGGATGGGTGGTCGATCGACGTGATGATCAACGCCCTGGCCCAAGCCAAGGAGCAGCTGGCCGGGATGCACCTGGCAGCCGAGCGAGCGCGCCAGTTGGAGGTGCCCCGCGTGGTGGAGGCGAAGATCCCGCTGGAGGACTTGCAAGCGAGCGGACTGGACAAGATCCTGAGCGGTCAGGGAAACTAGCCGTGCTCCGAGCGAAGCCAGCCGAGACGTACCTGTTTGTGTCGCAGCGGCCCGAGCGATATTTCGAGATCGAGCCGCCGCCGCGGACGATCGACGCGGAGATCCTGGGGCCGCTGGAGCTGTCGCCGGCTGAGCGCGAGTGGGTAAACGCCGTGCTTCAGGCGATCGTGGCGATCCACTGGCCAAGCGGGTGGATTCGCAGCGACGAGATCGGACAGCTTGAAATCATCATGGAGAGCGTCATCCATGTTCACCTCGGAGACGACCGCCTGAGAGAGAATTTCCCGCGCAGTCAGTGGCGACGCGGTCTTCCCTTTGAGCAGCCGCTGGTTCACATGCTCTGCCGACGGGCCAACAAGGAACTGACCGAGCTGGAGAAGAGCGAGCTGCGCGAGCTGGCCGAGGCCGAAGAACGTCAGACGAATCAACCGAAACGCTTATAAACAACCACCCCCCTCACAAAGGAAACCTCCGACGAAGAACCCGATCCACCTCCTTTTCGCTGGTCACCGCCTCCCCGAAGTCACCCACGACGGCAACCACTTCATCGTGGCCCCGGCGGCTGGCGAGTACCAGATCGAGATCGACATGACCGACCATCATGGCAGCCACAGCGACAACCCGCGCTGCATCAGCCATCACCTCGCCCACCGGAATCCCCTGCGCTACGAGGTCGTGCTGTCGGTGGACGGCCTTTCGATCATGGACGGCAAGCCCGCTTCCGCCTCTGGCAGCGGCTACATCGTGAGCGGCGGCGATCGCGTCACCATCCCAGGCTGGCGCATGAGCGAGAGCGGCGCGGCCAAGTTCGTCTTCTCGGAGGTGTCGAGCAGCTACAGCGATCTGGCGGGCCACGGCGCGAAGAACGTCGGGATCATCGGCGCGGCGGTGTTCGTCGAGGATGTGCCGCCGGTGCGTGAGCCGAGCATGGGCGTGCTCCGCGGCGCGCGGGCCAAGTCGCCGCTGGAGGCGATGCCGATGAGCCTGTCGGCAGAGCCCACCGTCGGCACGAGCTTCGGCGACGCGACCGCCTTCCACACGCATGCGGTCGACTTCAAGCGCGGCGAGCGGCTCGGCGTCTTCACCCTGCACTACCGCACCCGCGAGTGGTTGCAGCGGGCCGGCATCCCGATCCCCGGCGAGAACACGCTCGGCGGCAGCGCCTTCCCGGCCGACTCGGGCTGCACGCCCCCGCCCGGCTGGCGTCCGCGAAGCTAGTTCGCCCTGATCAATTCTCGTTGACATAGCCCGCCCTCGGCTTCTACTCTCACGGTTCACCCTGAACCACCTTTCACGAGAGAAGCCCCCATGGATGACAAGCCCGCTCCCCCTATCGAAGACGCATCGGTCGTGCTGACGCCGTTCCTTGGCCCGGTAGGAGAAACTCGGCAGGGCCTGGTAGCGCTCATTGGCAACAGCCAGACCATCAGCGTCATCGCCGAGTGGGGCGCTACGGCGGTGCTCTATGTCCTCCCCGCCAGTCGGGACATTGAGCCTGGCGAACCGGCGGTCGAGAAGGACATCGCAGAAGGCCCCGGCGCGATGCTTGTCCTGTCCAGCTTGAAGGGTGTCACTGCCCTGCGCGCTTGCCTGGATGCTGCCGAGAAGCACCTCCAGCGGTGTGCGCTCAATATCTACGAGGTCGAGAAGGACGGCGCACAGACCTACCTGGCTGCGGCCCATATCCAGGCGGCCCATGAGATCTTCGGAGGAAACCCAGCGGAGACGCCGACCACTACCAGCTTTGCCCAGATCTCCCCCCGGCGTGCTGCAGAGATCAAGGTCGGCGGCGCGATGTCAGTGTGGGAGCTGTACCTAAATCTGGGCGGGAAGCCGGGCAAGATTGTGCGGCTGAGTCGCGACAAAGCCCCGGAGTTCTATGGAAACCCCTGAGAAGAACCCCCTGACGCTGCTGCAGACGATCCGGCGGCTGTGGCTATGGGGGTGCCTGGACGATCCCGGCATGCGCAAGGGGGTTGTTGTTTCCGACGAAGAATGGCAGAAGCTGGTGCGCGACTGCGGTTATGATTCAGCGTTGTTCGATGACCCAGCGTGGGCGCGTCAGCAGTGGGTTCGGGTTGTCTTCAAGGTCGAGCTGGAATGGCGGCTGTGGCGGGCGCTGTTGATCGGCGCGACGCTGGGGTTTCTTCTGGCTCTCCGATAGGAAACAATATTTTTCTTGCCTTGTGTTTCCGTTTCCGGCTAAGGTCGTCACATGGCCACGCGAGTCACTTCTGATGACGGACCACGCCGGGCGGTTCTGTGCAAGATCTGTCCATTTCGGCGAAACGCCCCCAAGGCCGGCGAGCCCGGTGGAAGCATTCCGGTGGGCGACGAAGCCCATATGCGAGACGCAGCGCATGCGGTGACGGAAGGTCTCAAGGTCATGCGCTGCCATGAGACCGAAGGCACCGAGCCGAGAGCTTGTGCGGGCTTCCTGTCTGTGGTGGGCTACCAATCGGTAGGTGTGCGCCTGGGCGTTGGCCTTGGGCACATCTACGAGGATGACGTGGGGCGGCCGATAAAACGGCTCTACGGCAGCCTAGGCGAGATCCTGCGCGAGGCTGATCATCTTGATATTTTGCCGTGAAATGAGGAACTGGACATGACCAAAGTAAACATCGGCCTTCTGTCTCTGTGCCTGATCCTGATGGTTTCTTTCATCGCCATCCGTGCCTACTACCGCCCCCGTGGCGTCGTGGTGGTCTACGCTCAAGAGAAGCTGCCGCCCTGGTACGCTGGCGGCCCGCGTATGTTCCTAGCTGGCCCCACTTGGCGGCCCCTCCCATCGGTAAACAACCAGCCGCCGGTCGATCGTCGCACCGGGTGGCGGAAGGAAGCGATCACCACCCTGCAGCGCGCCGGCTGGCGGGGTTTCGTCTTCGTCCCTGAGTTTCCCGACGGCAGTTTCAAGAGCTGGAAGGATCGCTGGAGTGCAGCCCATCCAGGCAAGAACGCCAGCGAGCAGATCGTGGCCTGGGAGCACGCGGCGCTGGAAACCTCGACCGTTCGCTTGTTCTGGCTTCCGTTCGCTCTGCCCGTCGCCGATAACCCCGAAGATACCCAGCTGGGCTTCACCACTCGCCTTGAGCTTGGCTACTGGCTGGCTCGCGAACCAGGCTCGATCGTGGCGGGCTTCGCGCCGGGAGCGGACGGGTCGGCGTTCGTTCGCTACCATGCAAGACGGGGTGGGGCGGCGCTGTTTCGGGAGATCACTATCGGCGAGCTGGTCAACGAAGTGGTGGGCCGGTAGATGACTATGGAAACCAAGAAGAACTTCCGCGGCGAGCCTATTCATCAACCGGAGTTCCTGGCGAAGGTGGAAGCGGCCCGCGCCGCCATTGTCGGACGGCATGTCACCGTCACTTCCCTTAGTTCCGGCGATACCGAGCAGGGAAGCTGCACCGAGATCGCGATTGTGCCCGACTATGATTCGATCGATGTCGTGCTGGCCAGCGGGACCCGCTATGGCATGGAGATCGCCGAGGTCGGTGCCGAGAGCATATCTGGTCCGACAGGCGCGTTTTCGCCAGGCTATTTGCACCGGATCGTGACCGTCTTCACGCCGTAAATCAGGGGGATGCCGATGAAGATCTACACCCTAAAAGAAGACTTCAACGACGAAGATGTTGCAGAACACGTCGTCGGGATCAATGTAACCTCGCCGATCGCCGGTGCCTGCTACGCCAACATCGCGCCCCGGAGCGAACATCACCAGCTGCCTATCTACAGGCGGCTATGGTCAAGCGCCTTCAAGTATGAAGATCCTCAGTGGCAGCGACTGTGCGGGAAGAACCTGTCTTGGTGCGCCACCATGTACGTCCTGTATGTGAAGCCCAACGTCGAGGACATGGCGCTTCTTCTCGGGGACGAAAGCCTGGATACGATCTGTGCGGCGGCGCTGCTCACCTTGCAGCAACGGCCGAGCGGTGAGCATCTATCGACAGGAGAGGCGATCGAGGCGATCCGCGATGATATCGAGATCGGAAGAGCACACGTCTGAACTCCAGTCA
>ERZ650304.1144-NODE-1144-length-10845-cov-4.893049_pt1 | contig 10845 bp, 15 predicted proteins | sample MGYA00376240_ERZ650304 | MGnify/ENA primary metagenome ERZ650304 (study PRJEB26733, sample SAMN07839271) | wastewater metagenome | biome: small river; feature: stream; material: water | place: USA: North Carolina | collected 2016-03-01 ...
GATATGAACCTCTCTATATAATTCTTTCAATTATTGTTTTACTCTCTCTTATCCCAGCCTCAAGAATAAAAGATACAAAATAAAAAACCCGCCGAAGCGGGATTTTTTATAATTCCTTTACTTTCAAAAATGGATTTAAAATTTTGAAAATTATTCTAGTGCTCTGCTTTGAAAAATTAAACAAAACTCCAAGTGTCAAAAATATTAAGGCTGACTGTAAATCAAAAAATGAAATAAAGATTGCTAATATTCCACAAAAAACTGGGAACAGTATTCTGGCATACAGATGTCGGCTTTCTATTACACCAATCTGCTCGTTTTCTATATCGTGAGACATAAGGGCATAGTGTCGCATCCAAAAGATAACCAATCCTATCAAAATAGTGTGAGATGAGAAGATAACAACAGCAGACTGTAGGTTATGATAATGAGCTAAAAGATGACTTGAGAAAGGAACTAAGGCAACTAGGAACAAGAAGATTGAGTTGATTAGTGTAAATCTATTATCTATATTTTTCGCATAGACAGAGGCAATAAAGTGATGAGCTCTCCAATAAGTAAACAACACGGCAAAAGATAGGAAGAAGCTAGAAAAAGAAGGTATTAGTTGATGAAATAAAATACCAAGTTCAAGATCACTATCTGCTTTTCCAATTGGAAGTTTTATATCCAAAACCAAAAGAGTCATAACGATAGAAAAAATTCCATCTGCAAGTTGCTCAAGTCTTTGTTGTTTCATATTGATTTAATTTTAACAAAATAACTAAAAATAAAAAACCCCAACAAGTATTCATTGGGGCTTTTTATTTATTATTTAAGATTTCTTTGTTCTTGATTTTACTCTGTCATTTTCCTTCAATAATTGTTTTCGGAGACGAACACTTTTTGGTGTAACTTCTAGATATTCATCTTCAACCATTGTTTCAAGTCCTCTTTCGATAGAAAGTTCGAAAGGAGGAACCAAGTTTATCGCTTCATCTGTTCCAGAAGCTCGAACGTTAGAAAGTTGTTTTCCTTTTGTTGGGTTAACCATCATTTCTTCACCTTTTGAAGTGTTTCCAATAACCATTCCTTCATAAACTTCTGTTGCTGGAGCAATGTATAGAACTCCTCTGTCTTGTAGATTCCAAAGTGAGAATCCTAGAGCCTTTCCGTCTGCCATAGAAACCATAGAACCAACCACTCTTTTTCTTATCTCTCCAGCGTAATCTCTAAATCCAACAAATCGAGATGACAAAATTCCCTCTCCCTTTGTATCAATAACGAACTGGTTTCGATATCCCAAAAGTCCTCTTGTTGGACCTTCTAGAATTATTCGAACGTGTGTTTCGTGGATCTTCATATCAATCATTGAGAATCCTCTCATTCCAAGCTTTTCAATAACTGCTCCTTGATATTCAGTTGGAATATCAATCACAACCTCTTCGAAAGGCTCAGTTTTCTTTCCGTTTTCTTCTCTGATGATCGCTTCTGGTTGAGAAACTTGTAGCTCATATCCTTCGCGTCTCATATTTTCAATCAAAATAGCAACGTGTAGTTCTCCTCTTCCGTAAACTCTAAACTTATCTCCAGAATCAAGATCTACTTTTAGTCCAACGTTTATTTCAAGTTCTTTTTCAAGTCTTTCTCTGATTTGGCGAGATGTTACAAACTTTCCTTCGCGTCCTGCAAAAGGTGAATCATTAACCAAGAAGTTTAGAGCAATAGTTGGCTCATCAATTGCAATTCCTGGCATTGGATCTGTTTCTTCATTATCAGAGATAGTCTCTCCAATGAAAATATCTGGAAGTCCGGCAACCAAAACAATATCTCCAGCAATCGCTTCTGCAACTTCAACTCTTTCTAGTCCTTTGAAAGTAAATAGCTTTGTTAACTTTCCTTTTCTTGCTTCTCCTGAAGGTTTCTTTACTACAACTCCTCCAGCAAGAGAGATTTTTCCTTCATAAATTCTTCCAATCGCAAGTCTTCCCATGAAGTTATCGTAACCTAGGTTAAACACTTGCATCTTAAGTGGAGAATTCTCTTTTCCGAAAGAGGCAGGGGGGATACTCTCAATAATAGTATCTAGAAGTGGAGTTAAATCAGTAGACTCATCTTCCATTTTCTTTTTTGCAATTCCAGATCTTCCGATTGCATAAACAACTTTGAAATTTGATTGTTCATCATTTGCTCCAAGCTCCAAGAATAGTTCCAGAACTTCATCTTCAACTCTTTTTGGATCTGCCGCTGGTTTATCAATTTTGTTTATAACAACAATAGGCTTGATTCCAAGTTCAAGAGATTTCTTCAAAACAAATCTTGTTTGAGGCATTGGACCTTCTTGAGCATCTACAACCAAAAGAACTGAGTCGATAGAACGCAATACTCGCTCAACTTCACTTCCGAAGTCGGCGTGTCCTGGAGTGTCCACAATGTTTATTTTTGTGCCTTTATACTCAACTGAGGTATTTTTTGAGTAAATAGTAATACCACGCTCCTTTTCTATGGTGTTTGAGTCCATAGATATACCTTCCTCGGTAACAGCCCCTGTTTGGCGCATTATAGCGTCTGTAAGGGTTGTTTTTCCGTGGTCCACGTGTGCAATTATAGCGATATTTCTTATTTCCATAGTATTTTTAGGATAAAAAAACGGGCCGAGAATTGGCCGTTTTCTAACATAATCATTTTACTTATTTTGATGATTTAGTCAATTGGTTGATAAAAAATCCAGCAAAATTTTCTCGGTTTTTTGATACAAAATACCAGAAACCAGATCATTTAGTTTTATCTGACCATTTTTTTCAAGAATACTCTGGTCTGCTGTTTTTAGATAATCTAGATATATTTCCAACTTCTTTGGATCTTGAGAATACATATTAAGGAGCTCAACCAAATCTTCCTCGTGTGAAGTCTTTCTTTGTTTGTAGATATCGAGTCCTCCCAATCTGGAAACCCCTCTACCAAACTTTTTTCTTATCTCATGAAGAAGATCGAGGGTATCAATTAACTGAACTTTCTTTTTTTCATCTTCAAAGCTTTTAAAGATTACTTGGTGCATATTCTCGTGAGAAAAAATATGTTTTTTAACTTCCCAATCTGGAACATCTTCTCCCAAGGCAAAATATTTCTTTATCTCCTTTGGAACCTCCTTAGTTCCAAATTCTATTTTCCCGCTAGCGTGAGAATAGGCATGCCAGTTGTCTTTATTTAAGAAAAACTGAACTCCATTCTTTTTATTCTTTTCCCAAACTTTCCCAGTATGAACAAAACCCTCTGTTAAATTCTCCGGGGTTAATTCTCGGAATCCTTCATTTATGAACCTCTCTGTCATTAAAAGAGTAGTCCGTAAACAAACTTAGTAAAGAAATCTACTTCTGGACCATAAACAATAGTTCCTCCAAGTGCTCCGGTAACCATCACTAAAATTAATCCAATCAATGACAAGACAACAAGAACCGGTGTTTGCAGAACTATATTCCCTAACTTTGAAGCAACTTTCCAAATATAAGAAACAACTTTTGTTTCTGTTAAAAGATTTTTTATATTAATAAACTTCTGATCTGAGTTTATCTTTCTAATTATGTAAGAAACCAAAATTACACCGAACACTCGAACAGTTGAAACAGCGAATCCAGCATGCATCTCAATCAAACCACGTTGAGATCTTCCATATGCATGTTCTGCCAATTCTCCAGTAGACAAGGCTGGCAAGCTGAACACAACTCCAAGTAGAAGCAAAATCTTTTTTACCACATTATAAGAGTGGTTATTGGTTAGAACTTTGAAACGAAGCAATTCCATAATTGCGTATATTGTTAAGAATGCAATTGGAAAATGCACAAAAATTGGGTGTATATTCATATGCTTATATTTTACTCCTCCCAGAAAATTATTTCCACTCCACAATCTTCCCTGCTTCTATTTCTATTTTTTCGGCTTTTCTAAGATTTTTTATTTGAGATTTTGATAAAATTAGATAATGTTTTGTCCTTGTAATTTTACTATCAATGTCCCAAACATCTCCTTCCCTCGTTATCCATTCTTTTCCAAACTTCCTCAAATCAATCGGCAACGTATAACTTCGCAAGGTCTTCTCCCCTGTTTTATTTAAAAAGTATTCATGAAAAAAACTCATAACCAATTCTCTTGGGTCACGATACACAGGCTCTCTGTAACGCAATACAGCATGGTTTGTCTTAGATATTGATCCCCAATATTTTCCAACCTTGAAAGCAATAAACGCGTGATCCTGGTCTGGATCCTTTGCTCTCAAATGAACAACATATGGGACAAAACCATTAAGCGACAAAATATATGCCCCCAACAGCGCTCCTTCCATACAATGCGCTTCCCCAGATCTAATTGTAGAAAGTGGCGAGCGACAAGTCTCTCCTCCTTTTTCCATATTAGCTGGCAAGGAATTCAAAAAATCCTGCACCTTTGCAGGACTTTTCATTTTCTTAAATAAAGCAATTTCTTTTTTAGAAAATCCGGACATTTCTAAATCATTCCCATGATAATCAAAAGTGCTCCAATCAAAGCCATGTTTTTATTAAAGGCAATTTTCTGATTCATGCGTGCCATAGGATCTGTTTCTTTCCAGAAATTATGCATCATGAAAGTTGTTGGAATTAAAAACAAAATAAGCACAGCGATTCCTAAAATTGCAAAAAATCCTGATAAGATTGCAAGACCTCCAACTAGCAACATGATTCCTGTTAAAATTACTGAGAACTTTGGAAACGGAACTTTCTTACTTTCAGCATAACCAGTCATACCTTTTAGGCCTTTGAAATGCCCGTATGCGTTATAAATAAAATAAGCTCCTAATATTACTCTTCCGATAATTATTGGTATAAACATTTTTTTAAAAATTAATCTTCTAATTTACTCTGTTGTAACTCCATCAAACTCCGCCTCATTATTTACCGCCTCTTCTTTGGTCTCTCTCACGATTCCATCCTTGTGATGTGCAGGAGAATAGATTGTATACATCTTCAAGTCTAAAGTTTCTGATGTATTTATAACATTGTGCTCTGCTCCCTGTGGCACAATCACTGCATCTCCGCCACTAACCTCATAAACATTTCCATCTATTATCACCTGACCGAGTCCAGATTCGAAACGGAAGAACTGGTCATTTTCACTATGAACCTCAAGCCCTATTTCTTCTCCTGGCTTTAGACTCATCAGAACAAGCTGAGAATGCTTTCCAGTATAGAGAACCTTTCTGAAATTATTATTCTCTTCTGTTAACTTTTCTATATTATCTTTGTATCCTTTCATATATTTATTTTACTACAAAAAGTTATTTTATTATTAAACTCGACACTTTCCCGTCATTTCCCAAGCTATAATCGAAATTTCTTTTTTCCTGAATGTGCCCATCTTCGTATACCACAACTCCAAAATCTTCACCTGTATTAACAGAAACACTTAATACATACCAACTGCCACCTAAAACTGCTTTGACTGGAGAAAGGGTGGAAATATTTTCTCTTATATATGTTTCAACTTCTTCTCTCTCATCAATCTCTTCACAGGCTACATCCGACAATTCCAAATTGTATTGAATAGATTCAGGGTATTTGTAAACATAAACACCATCTCCCCTGTCTTCCATTTCACCAAATCCAATACTTGCAACTCCTTCTCCAAAAATAATCTTTAACTCTTCTTTTGTATTCATTCCTTCCGCCATCGTATCCCACATGGCATTTATTTTTCTTGCCATCAAAACATCATCAACATCAGAAACACTTCCTTCAAACTTTCCAACCTTACTGTCTTTTTCTGCTGGCAAAAGTTTAAGTTCTCCAGAAACGGTCTTTTCAGTATTATTTAGCGACATACGAAGAGTGTATTTATCATAGAAACCAATTTCATTTGATGTACCAAAATTAGCAAAACAAAGATCCACCATATTAACAACTGGCGTCTCAACTATAAGAGAAGGAGCAACTTCTTTATGTCCGAATTCCTGAACAAAAAATAAAACCACACCAGTAATGATAATTATCAAAAAAAGAAGTTCTTTTAGTTTCTTTGTATCCATATTCAAATTATACACCCGAATAGCAAAAGCGCCCTTGGGGGCGCTTTTGAGAGACTATTTTCTCTTCTTTCTAGATTCAAGCATTGCCTTTTTAGTTGCAAGTCGCTTTTTTGTCTTTCGAGAACGAGGTGTCTTGTTTTTTATATCCTGACTTAATCTTTTTGCCATATGAAGGGATTGTATAACAAAATCGCCAAAATTACAAAGTATTTTTTCTAAAAGTAAAAGAGGCGCTAATCGTATCTCCCTCTAAAACACTTTCCTTCTTTCTAACAATCCCCTTAATCGATAAGAGATAAATTCCTTCTTTTGTATAAGGAAAAAGTGCTGTATCCCATTCTGTCTTTCCTATTTTTGCTTGAATCCCAATAAAGCCACTTCCGTAGATATATTTTTTGCCAGCCTTTTTCAGCTCTTCTGTAAGTTTTTTGTCGACACTTAAAAAGTGCCAACCCATCTCTCCAGGCCAGCGCCAAACTTTTCCTTTTATCTGATAAGTCTTCATTTGGTTGTTATTTTCATAGTATACTTATTTCAAAATGTTCCAAAATGACAACAATAAAATATGTAAACAAAAACAATTCTTTCAAGAGGGATCTTGATGATAGGATTGAAAAGTATTTCGAACAAAAAGGAATTTCTAAATATGGAGACTGGCGTCTTTATATTAAAACAATTTTCTTTTTTGTACTTCTGCCAACCCTTTATGTTTCTCTGGTTTTCTTTACTCCAGAGAACAGTGCAGTGGCACTCGGACTCTGCGCTCTGCTTGGGCTGACATTTGCAGGGATAGGGTTTGATGTGATGCACGACGCAGCGCATGGTTCTTTTTCACCAAACAGAAAACTTAACAACACAATCTGCAGGATCCTTGAGTTTATGCTCGGAGTATCGATCGTGGTTTTCTGGAAGAAGAAACACAACTATCTTCACCACTCATTCGTTAATACAGCGAAGGACGAGGATATCAGCTTTTATCCTCTAATGCGGACACTGAAAGATGAGCACAGGAAGCTTCCCTTTCATCGGTATCAGCACCTCTATTCACCCGTGCTTTATTCCCTTTTGTTTGTTTCCTGGTTCAGTATTATGGACCTAAATAAATACTTTCGTCAGAAAGTATACGGAGAAAAAGTGAAGATGACGGTTTCTGATCACATCTTTTTTTGGGTCAGTAAAACTTTTTTTGTTTTAGCCTTCATTATTTTGCCGGGAATGCTACTTGGCTGGCAAACTATGGCAATTGGATTTTTAACGGCAGGTGTAACAACCGGATTGGTTATAGCAATGATTTTCCAGTTAGCTCACGTAGTAGAGAGTTCCACTTTCCCTGAGTCTCCAAATGGAGAGATAAATATTCCTTGGGCGGAAAGTCAGATGATTGAGACAAGCGATTTTGCAGTAAACTCAAAATTTTTGTCTTGGTATGTTGGAGGGTTGAATTTTCAATCACTTCATCACCAAAGAAGTGATATTTCTCATATCCATTACCGAGAAATATCCAAAAATATTTTGACCCCAACCGCAAGAGAACATAAAGTTCCTTACAACAAACTCGGATTTCTGGAAGCAATTGCTTCCCACTTCCGAACTTTGAAAAAGCTTGGCGTTGAATAAAAAATGCAAAGCCAAGGGCCGGCGTATCCTCGCCGGCCTTTTTATTTACCCCAAAATTTGTATAGAAACAACAAAAGTGATAATGTAAAGAAAAAAGTACCATGCAAGAAGAACAAAATATTCGCTACCAAAGCCTCGAAGAACTACAGGCTAAAGACCCAACTTTTGATTTCGATAAAGCGCACACCTTCTACCCAAGATATGGTGGTAGGATTCTAGTGATGATCTTTGTTCAAGAAATTACTGAACCCGTAGATTTGCACTATTTTTTAGATGGAGAAAAAGTTTTGGAAGATAGGGCGAAATTCCAAATCCTATACAGATGGTTTGGACAAAAAGACATCTACACACTATCGACATTCTCATCATTTTACACAACAAGGGAAAAAGCTGAGGAAGCCATACCTTTGGTTGTAGAAAGTAAGACAGGGTGGGACAAAATGTTAAAAGAAAACATCCTCGAATTCGTTAACCGAGTTAGAGAAGATGAAGAAGAGTAATAATCGCACACAAAAAACCCCGACTTCGATTGGGGCTTTTTATTTCACAGCAGAGGTTTCTTCTTACCGTTTAGAATGCAACGCGATATATCCGAGCAACACTGCATAAACAATGTGATCATCTACGAATGGATTATTCTCTGGGAAAAGCACTGCTAAATACATAAGCATCAGCATCACAGCTCCTGCGATTGCTCCCCACTTAACATATTTATTCAATAGAAGTGTCACCCCAACAAAAAGAAGTCCAATCATAAACAACCAGTCAACAGCCGGAACACCAGCTAGGCTATGGAAAAACGTTGCAAAAGGCCCCTGTACCGCATTGGACAAAAACCCTGTTGTTGGACTTCCTCCAGTAATCCAAGCCTTGTCAGCTGGTGTCGCAAACCCTAAACCAAAAGTCTTGTCGAGAAATGCCCAAAGAAAAATAAACCCCATCAAAACCCGAAGTGTACCAATAGAAAATACTCTAAATAAAATGTTTTTCATATAACTATATTTTATACCCGCAACAGAAACACCTCAAACAAGTTATACCCTCATTTAATATTATATTTTATAAAAACTATTTTTCACTCTTAGAAATAGAGGCGAACATTTGATCGACCATCTTGTTTATATCGAACCCTTCTCGTTCTGCGAGACATTCACTCATTTTAGGCTCATCGTAATTACCACATTGAACCGCTTTTATTGAGAAATCCATCCGAACCATTTCTCCGGTACCAATACTTGAAATAAAAGAGTAGTTAGTATAAATAGTTCCCGCCGCGCCTTCACTAGATACATTCATACAATATTTATTTTCTCCAATATAAAACTCTGTAGTTTCTCCTCCTTCCAGAACTTCTTTGCCTTCTTCTTTGCAAACATAAGAGTCATCAACACTAGAAATCTTTGGTGGCCATTCTACTGGACTAATATAATTTGTTCCGAAGTCTTTTGGATAAAAGAAAGTAAAGTCAGAGTCTGACCTAGAAGAAAATAGCCAGTCATTATCTACAACCTCTTGATCCGACTGACAAGCAATCTTCTGATAAACTATTTCTTTGGCTTCACTCGACAAATCAGGCACGAGCATTCCATCTTCTTCAGTCAGAACATATCTTATCTTCACTAGAGAATTATCTTCTACTCTATATATTTCTTTTTCTTTTTGTTTAGATCCTTCTATGACGTATGAGAAAACAACATTGATCATATCGTTCTTTATTGTCCCAAGTAGAGTACCTTCATAGCCATTACTCATATCCGGACCACTTTGTGTTCCCTTTTTTATTCCAGATATACCAGTTCCATTTTTATTTATATCTATGAATTCATAGTTTGTATAAGGTTCGTCTGTTGTAGCCTGGTGGTTATATTCGTAACAAGCCCTGCTTTTATAAGAAGAAGTGAAAGTTCCGTTATCCATTGTGTTAATACTTTCTTTTCCTCCCTTATCTTTCAGAATAAGAAATCCGACAAGTAAAACAGCCAAAATAATTAAAATTGGTATTATAATTTTTTTCATTTTTTATTCGTTAGACTACTAACTGACTGGATTCTCCCCTCTTATGATTCGGATCAAAAACATAATAACAGCAATAACGAGAAGGATATGGATAAACCCGCCAAGGACGTGAAATCCGATGAATCCAATTAGCCAAAGCACCAACAAGATAACTGCGATTGTTGTAAGCATAAATAATTTGTTAGCTAATAAACATATTCATTATAGCACCCTGAAGCCGAACACAAGTAAGAACTGTTACAAACCTATCTATTCAAGAAAGTAACTGTTAGTTGTAGAACCGTAGCAAAAGAAACCCAAAGTAAATATGGGATTTGGATATATGTAACCCACCTGGCATGCGGGAATATCGCAATCATCGCCCAAATGATTGTTCCAAGGACTAGTAATATATCTATTGCGGCAAGAGTATTGTTCTTGAGCCCAAACTGGAAATATGTGAAAGAAAAATTGAAAACTAAGTTAAGAATAAAAGGCAAAGCCACAATAAAAGGTATTTCTTTTGTCGCGAGTTTATAAAATACAGTTCCGAAAGAGATCGCAATAAGTGCATATAAAAAAGTCCACACTGGACCAAATATCCACGCTGGAGGCGCCCAGGAAGGCTTCAGGAGGCTTGCGTAAGAGGTAAAAGTATTCATCCCTCAATTGTATCATAATTTGACTTTATCCAATATAAGTGCTTTAATTTGGAAAACTTTAGTAAATGAAAAACTTGATAATTCTGGGCTTAATCTTGGGATTTGCCCTCCCCTCATACGGACAACTCGTGTCCGTAGACACTATTACAATCTCCGGGGACACCCTGGAAGTTGAAAAAGTTCTTTATGGTACCGACACGATTATGTCGGTAAGAAAGAGCGATGAAGCAGATTATTTTTCTGTAAAAATTGAGAAAGGAGAAGTTGCTTCTTTTTTCTCTTCTACAGAAAAAGAAAAGGTTTATCTTTCCTACCATTTGTATAAAGAAAATTCTGTAAAGTATGAATCTTTTTATGTAATAGATTCAAACAACGGATGGAACAGCAGAGAAGCCACTAAAAAAGAGCAAAAAATAATTAAAAAACGTATCAAAGAAATAGAAAAAAATTACATTAAATATATTTAATTCTACTTTTAAAAAACAAATCCTGAACTTTGATAGGATCTATTAGGAAAATGAATCCAATATTGTGAAC
>ERZ650304.1146-NODE-1146-length-10837-cov-4.164070_pt1 | contig 10837 bp, 26 predicted proteins | sample MGYA00376240_ERZ650304 | MGnify/ENA primary metagenome ERZ650304 (study PRJEB26733, sample SAMN07839271) | wastewater metagenome | biome: small river; feature: stream; material: water | place: USA: North Carolina | collected 2016-03-01 ...
GCAATGTGCAGGCGTATCCGGATACGTGCAGCGTTTTGCGCTTCATCTCACGTTAGGGCGCTTCCACCCAGAACGTGCTGCCGCTGCGCATCTTCGCCACGGTCACGTCGGTCTGGCTCACCACCACCACGCGCAGCTTGCCGCTCACCAGCGTGCGCAGCCGGTCGCGCAGGTCGAAGTGCATGTGCACATCGGTGCGCGTGTAGCCGGGCGCGAAGCCTTCGGCATCGTCCGGCAGGTCCACCAGCTTGGCCGGGAACAGTCGCGCCAGCAGGCGCTGCCACCAGTTGCGGGTGTCGGGTGCGTAGTAGCCGCCGCTGTGCATGTCGCTCATAGGTTTCCTCGCTTCGGAACCGGCGCCCTAACCCGCTGTTCGAGCCGAGGCGCGCCGGCATAGGTTCATCTTCAGGCGCCGTCACGCGCCCGGCTCAACAGCCCGTTATGCAGCACCAATTCACCCGCGCCGAAGGCCGTAGTCCTTGCCCTTGATCTTGACCATTCGGCCGTCCGGGTGATGCCACACAATGCCCTCGATATCGCGGCTGCTCAGGTAGTCCCGCAAGGCTGCAAAGGTGCGCGGGGCGTCGGCCAAAACTTCGCAACCGTGGCGCACCAGCACATGCGATGCGTAGCCCTCCGGGTTCTTCTGCACCTTCGGGCCGCACAGTTCGTAGGTCGCGCCTTCAACAGCCGTCCAAGGTGCAGCCAGGGCCTCACGGTGGCGGGCATCGTCGGGGCCATCGCCAACCGGCACCCAGCCGGGCACATCGCCAGTCACTGCGTCAGGCGCTTGTGCAGGTTCAAACCCTGCCGGCGCGGTCTTGCCTGCCTTCAGTTCGTGTCGCTTCCACAGCATGCCGTCACGCCACATGCAACAGGTGCCGTCATGCTTGCGCGTTGCCACGCCTTCGCCGGCCGCCACCCATTCAGCGCCCGGCACCAATTCATCACGCACCAAGCGGTCGCCGTCATAGTTGCGCTGAAACAGGCTCAATGTCTTTTTCATGGTCACTCCATCTGTGCCGCGCTTTTCGCCAGGCGCTGCATAACTGGCGTCTCCAGCGGAATGCCAACGGCAAGCCGTTGTCATCCGCTGAAACTGTCGTTAGGCGCCCAGCTTCGTGATGCTGGTGATGACCGGCATTGCCGGCGTTGATCGTGTGGCCTGCGTGTGCAGGTACTCGACCAACTCGCGGTAGTTGTCAATGTGCAGCCAAGGCTTCAACGTCACGGTCATTGATAGCGTGGACGTGCTCATGTGGCTGTCTTGTTGGTACAGAGCGACAACGTGATAGCTTGTTTTCCATCCCAGCCAGTGCGCCACGCGCCGCAGTGTGTTTCGCATGCCATGTCCTTTAGCTTCGTTCACCACGCCCAACCAGCCCATGCACCGGAGCCCCAACGGCTGCCGGTCCAGGCGCTGGGTCTAGTCTGTGCCTGCCGTTGTGGCCCGTTGATGGGCACCGTTATGCAGCACCATCGGCCGGCGCCTTGTGCTTGTCTCGCATGTGGTCGCGTACCGCCAGGTGCACGCGAAACGTCTTCCCGCACTTCGGGCAGATCGGCTTTTTCGCCTTCACTGGCTCGCTCTCAAAGTCTTCCGGCTCCCAATCGCCACCGAACATGCGGCGCGCGTCTTCGGCCATCTGAATTCGTGCGTATTCACCCATTGCTTCTCTCCTTTGCAGCAGGCGCTGCATAACATCATCTGCACCGGACTGCCTCCGGCCTTCGGCCTACGTCAGCCGGTGAGCTTTACGTTAGGCCCCAAGGTTCTCTCGCAGCGTTTTCAGCGCCGCGACAATCCCGCTGTCCTGGCCCCGCGCGTAGCTGCCGGGGCTGCCTGCGGGCTTCAGCGGGTCCACCATCTGCCACGTCTTGCGCAGGGCATCTTCCCATCGCCGCTGCTCAGCCAGCGCAGCCACTGCCCAGGCTCGCCGGCACGAGTTCTCCCACCCCTTGTATGTCTCGGGCGTCGATTCGGTCTTGGTGGTGTCCCACCATTCGTCGAAGGTCATCGCGCGGCCTCACTCATCACTCGGCAAACGAGGGCGCGGCTTGAAGCCGGCCGCTAGCAGTCGCTTTGACCGGCTCGGCTGTTGGTGCTTTCCGGCAACGGCTACGCGCTCGCTTTCAGGCGCCGGTTCGTCCATGTAGGCATCGGCGTAGTCAGCCAGCGCTTGGCGCAGCAAGTCGCGGGCTTCGCGGCCTTCAGCGCAGCGGGCAACTTCCGGCGCGCGGTTCAGCAGCGCCACGGCCTGGCACACGGCCACATGCAGGGCCTCGCGCTGGCGGTAGCACTTGCTGCCGAGTTCGGCCGCGGCTTCAACCTGATTCTTGAATTCCATCGGTTTTCCTCTCGCTTCGGTTACAGGGCCTAACTACTCGGTCGAGGCGGACTTTCCTACGGCAAGCCGCTCACCTCGAAACGTTGGGCATCACAAGCCCAGCGTGCGTCGGCGTTATCCGCGCAGCGGGCTTATGCTTTGCGGCAACGTGAAAATGCTGGCTGGGCCGAGTGGTTTGATTGGCGACGCATCGGCCGCATTGATTCGGTGGTGGGCAAATTGGCTGGTCGAGAATGCTTCGGCTTCATCTTCCTCGCGCGCCCTGCGTGCTGTTGCCCGCGCCTGCGCGGCCTGCGCTGCTGCTGCGGCATTGGTCGCCCGCAGCGCAACGATGGCCGCCGGCAGGCCCCAGCGTGCGAATCGGCCGCTGGATGAGCAGGATGCCAGGCCAAGATCACGCAGGCTGCGCAGCACCTCGCTGACGTAGCCAGTGGTCAGGCCTAGGCTGCGCGCGATTTCGCTGGATGGGACGCCATCATCCCGGCCCTCAAGCGCTGAAAGCACCTGCTGCTGGCGGCGGCTCAAGTCGGCGTACTTGTCCATGTTGTTCAGCCCTTCACTTCGATGGCGGCCATCAGTGCCTTCATCTAATCCCACCAGGAACCGGTCGGCTTGGGGTGCATCAGCCAGCAAGCACCGCAGCCAGCGCGCCCTGTGTCGCGTCGTCAAGCGCGTCCCATACTTCAGCATAGGTCGCATCGTCCAGCGCGCCGATTGCCTCCTTCGCGGCGTCAATCTCGCCAGCGGCCACGGCTTCTGCAATCCGCTGGGCGCGTGCGGCCGGGCTGGTGTCGCCTTGCTTTGGCTGACGCACAGCCGGCGCGGTCTTCAGCGCCTTGATGGTGTGCAGCGTCTTCTTGCCCTTGGTAGCGGTAAGCGCAACGGCAATGTCGCGCTCGATGTGCGACACATGGCTGATGCGGATGCCGCCGACAGACTGGCCGCCAAACTTCACGGCCGGGTCGTTGAACAGCGTCATCGATCTTCCCGCCCACGCGCTTCCGTCATGGCCCCACGCCAGGATCAGCACCTTCCGCATGGTCTTGCACGGTTTGTAGGGCCGACCGTCGTCACCTTCATAGTGGATCGTCACCGGCTGCTCTGCGTTGCTGGTGACGGTCACGCCAGAAACGCGGATTGTCATCGGGCCGGACAGCAGTTGCTCGGCGTTGAGTTGGTCCGACTTGGGAACGATGGTCGGGCGCAGGTCGCGGGCGTCAAACATGGAACACCTCCAGTTCATCGGATTGCGTGGCCCAGGCTGGCGGGCTTAGAAGGTTCATCCCGGGGAATGCTGGCCACCGGCCAGTCAGCTTGCAGTCGGCGTACTCGTCCAGCAGGCGGCGGCACTCGTCCTGGCCAATGCGCAGATAGTCGTCATCCAGCGTGTGCGCGGCGGCAATGAACGGGTGCGCGCTGGTGACGGCGGCGAACACGAACCCGGCAACCTCAACGCCGGCAGCGCGTGCATAGCCTGCCGAGTACCACGCAGCCTGGCGGTGATAGCCGTACTTCCAGACAGCACGGGTGAACTGTCTCGGGTCGGCGTCGGTCGTGGTCTTCACATCAACCAAGATCACGCGGCCATCGCTCAGGGTATGGACCCAATCCGGCCGGCACTTGCAGGACAAGCCGGTTTCGTCGTCGGTCCAGAATGCGGAAACCTCAGCCGCGCCAGCGCCCAGCAGTTCGGCAAGCTCAGGCACTACGCGCACTGCATCGCGCTGGGCAATGGCAGTAGACCACTCGTCTGCACTGATCATCAGAACATCGGCAGGCAGCGCATCGCGCCACTCCTTGCCGGCCTTGGTGCGCAGATCCAGGCCTTCGGGGCGAACGATGTACCGTTCCAGCAGCGCATCGGGCTCCAGAATCGCGCAGTGGGCCAGCGTGCCCGCGAAGAATGCAGGCGTGGTGGCTTGCTTGCGGCGGTCCTCGGAAACATGCAGCGCGAAGCAGTGCGCCGGGCTACGGGCGATGCTTGACAGCACCGTGTTACTGACCGCTGGCGTTGCGTGGTACTCCGCGTTGTCCATGCCGTGAATGATTCTTGCGTGTTCCATGCTCTCTCCTTGTAGGTCGGGCCCCCGGGCGCTAACCGGGCGATAAGCAGCGATTCGGAGCCCATCCGCCCAACGCCACGTTGGGTGTCGCTGCCCAGGTGCTACCGGCCCGGTTGATCAGTCGCGGCGTGGGATGCGCCGGTTTGTGGTGATGAGACAGGCCATCCACCAGGCCCACAGCAGCGGCATGCCGAGGTTGCGCAGCAGCCGAAAGACACGCCATGTGCGCATCAGCAGACCCACGACTCGCAGGCCGCCCAATGCGCCAGCATCAGCGCACCAGCAAGGCCGATGCCGACAGCCAGCAGGTAGTCGCGCAGCGCTTTCATTGCGCGCCCCCTGAGTGCCACAGCGCGGTAGCGAACAGGAAGACCAGGGCCAGCACCAGCAGCACCGGCACCACAACCGCCCGGGGAATGCGCCACCACAGCGGTCGGCAGGGGATGGTCTTGGGCATGTCAGCCTCCGTAGATCGCGGCCAGCGCGACAAGGGACACAAGGGCACCGGACACGCCGAAGTACAGCAGCGCAGCCGGCCAGATAGAGACGGGCTCGTCGTCGGGCTCGGGGACGGTGATGAAGGTCATGCCACGTTCCTCGCGTCAATCTCAGCGCAGTCGGCGCGGTGCAGCAGTTGCTGATAGAGCTTGTGGCCCTCGGCGTCCCACTTCGCCCAGCAAGCCATCGCGCCGGAAACATCGGCCTCGCTGCTGCGGCTGGGCCGGTAGCCGTCCTCTTCGTAGCACTCGATCGCGTAGGCTTCCCACTGCTCGTCGAACATCTCAGCAGCCTCGGCCTTGAGGAACTGAGCCCGCAGGATGTGGCGCTGCCGGGTGGCCTGCGCCTGGGTCATCCGGCCCGCGTTGCGGTAGTGCGCCAGGGACTGCTGCAGGGCCGTGTAGCACTGGTGGACGTTGTGCTCGCTGACGCAGCCGGCCGGCAGGTGGACAACGTTTGCCGCGCCCCACTCCGCCATGTCATCGGTGGCCGCAACGCTTTCGGGTGTGATCGGGTTCATGTGGGCTCCTTGTCGGTGTGATGCAATCATGCCATGCCAATCGGCGGCGCGTCAACATCCACGTCAACATTTTTTCTTGCCATCGTCAACAAACATAGGCTAGACTGCGCCTCATGGGACTAGACGACTGGATCAAAGCAGGACACCGGCGCGGCGCCTGGCTGGCGCAAAGACTTGGCGTGACGCGCCAGGTTGTGTATCACTGGCGCATTCGCGGGGTGCCTCGCCACTGGCAAGCGCCGGTGAGCAGGGCAACGCGGGGCGCTGTCAAGGTGAAGTCAATGAGGATGACAAATGGCTGATGACACCCACACTGTGACGATAGCTGTAGCGCACAAGTCCACGCACACGGGCCAAGGCTCGGCCAGTGTCACGATTACCGGTGACGGCTCGCTCGATCACATGCTGGACGCATTCCAAGCGGCGCTTGTCGCTGCTGGGTTTTCGGCCGATACGGCAGGTCGCCTACGATTGGCGGAGTCCTGAGCCATGAAGATCAACGCCGCGTCGCCCGGCAGGGCAGTCTGTGAACAAGACAGGCGCGGCACCCTTTCCAATCGCTTGCATGGAGGCGGCCTATCCGGTGGGGCCTGTGTTCTCCCGCAGCCACCCCGCGAGCGTTCTCCCTGGCCGTGACGTATCCGGTCAGGGGGTTTTTTAGTGCGCACATGGGTGCTCACTACAAAGCCAAGGAGCGAAGATGTTTTACACGTACAAATTCTGGCCGCCGGTGTTCTCCGCCAAGCTCAAGGCGGCGCTGGACAAGCCCACAGAGCAGCAGCGCATCGATGCCATTGACCGGGTGACCGATGCGATGGCGAGCGCGGGTTTTGTGCGGCGGCGCACGGAATGCAGGATTGCGCCGACATGGCAAGGAGCGCAGGATCAGATCAAGGGGCAGGCGTGAGTGATTACATCCACTTCATCGAAACCAAAACACAAGGTGGTGCTGATAATAAGCATTAACGGCTTACTAGGGCGCACATGTACGCTAAATTGTTTACATCGATCTACCAAGGCACCTTGCGCGGCAATTCGCATGGTCTGTTGGTGTTCACAAACATGCTTGCACATGCTGACAAAGAGGGCATCGTAGACATTCACCCACGGGCGATCGCTGAGGAGGTTGGTTTGTCGCGGGAGCAGGTGCAGGCCGCCATTGAAGAGCTTGAGGCGCCAGATGATGAATCCCGCAGCCCAGAAGAGGGCGGCCGCAGGATCATCCGCATCGATGAGCATCGAGCGTGGGGCTGGCGCGTTGTGAACTACGTCAAGTACCGATCCATCCGAAGCGAAGACGACAGGCGCGAACAGAACCGCATTGCTCAGGCGAACTGGCGCGCAAAGCAGGCTGAAAGTAAGCAAAGTAAGCCGACGTCAGCCGCCATAAGCCGGCATAAGCCGCAATCAGCCCATACAGAGGCAGAGGCAGAGGCATATACAGAGGCAGAGGCAAAAGCAATACCCGGGGGGTTCCCCGGACCCCCGGCGCCTACGGCGCCTTCCGGCAAGTCGCCGCGAAAAGCACGCGGCGCCAAGCCGGCGGCCCCAAGCGCTGAGCTTTGGGATGCGTACTCGGGCGCCTACCAAAATCGCTATGGAGTGCCGCCAGTGCGCAATGCCTCAGTCAATGCTCACTTGGCACAGGTGGTTGGCAAGCTGGGCCCGGTGGAGTCGCCAGCAGTAGCGGCGCACTTTGTCCAAAGCCAGAATGGGCTATACGTTTCCGCCATGCACCCGACAAACCTGCTTTTGCGCGACGCCGAGAAGCTGCGCACAGAATGGGCCACAGGGCGCATGGTCACAAGGACGCAGGCTCATCAGGCAGACCGGACACAAACGAATTTCAATTCCTTCGCCCCGCTTCTGGCGGCGGCTGAAGCCCGCGAAGCAGCCGAAAGGATGGCACAGAATGACTAGTCCGGCCCTCATCAAAGCAATTCTCGTTACGTCTGAACTGTGCGGCCGCACGTTCAGCGAGGCCGCTGCGGCGGTTTTTGTCAGCGACCTGTCAGCTTACCCGGAACATCAGGTCATGAAGTCGCTTGTCCGGTGTCGCAAGGAGGTGCGCGGCATGCTGAAGATGCATGACGTAATCAGCCGGCTAGACGATGGCCGGCCGGGCGTTGAGGAGGCCTGGGCGATGCTGCCTCACTCCGAGGGACAGAGTGCCGTGTGGACCGATGAGATGGCAACAGCATTTGGGGTTGCGGTCGGCTTGCTGGATGCTGGCGACAAGGTGGCCGCGCGAATGGCATTTAAAGAGGCGTACCTTGGCGAGGTTGGCAAGTCGCGCGACGAGGGTCGTCGGGTTGTGTGGCGAGTTACGCTTGGGCATGACATCCACGGCCGGGAGGCGGTGTTGATGGCGGCTGTTGACAAGGGCAGGATCAGTTACGAAACGGCGCAGGAATTTGTGCCTGCTTTGCCAATGAAAAATTCGCGGATTGAAGGGTTGATAGAAGGGCTTGTGGCGCAGCATCGCATCGCGCCATGACTGACCAAGACACCCGCGTGCAGTGCATCGCCTGCGCGCATTACCGGGCCGGCAAGTGCTTCAACGCAGCCGAGGCACGCTGGTGGCCTGCAGGGAAGTCTGTGCATGAGGTGGGGCCGGAACTCGCCGTTCTGAAGCAGCATTGCCCGGGCCATAAACCGCTTGACGATGCGCGCAACCTGCGTATGATGAACCCATGACAGCAAAGACCAGCACCGAGCGCAGCCGGGACTACAGGCGCAGACAGAAACTACTGAAAGCGCTTCACGAGGTGCGCGGCATCTGGGCGCCGAAGTCTGCGCATGCTGTCATCAAAGTCGCAGCAAAGCAGTTTGGAGCGGAGAGCAAGTGACGTCGCATCAACGCCAACTGCTGGCATTGCTGGCTGTGCCGATGGAAGCTACAGCGCTTGCTCACCTGCTTGGGTGGCCGCTGGAAGTGACGTACCAAGAGCTAGTGGCTCTGGAGGCGCAACAGGCGGTAAGAGTGCGGATTGACTACGTAGACCATCAAATCAGCTTCAGAGGATGGGAGGCGGTATGACACGCAAAGAGCGCGGAGTTCTGGTAGGGCAGACGTATCTCACCGAGCGCGAGGCCGAGGCACTGACGCTGCTGGCGCAGGGCAAGACGACTAAGGAGATTGCCGAGGATATGGGCAACCAGTGGACTACCGTGAATGAATCGCTCAAGGCCATTTACCGCAAGCTCGGCGCCAGAAACCGGGCCGTTGCTGGTGTGCTGGCAGCAAAGGCGGGGCTGGTATGACCCGCGTCATCTACCTAGCCCCCGGCCAAGCCCGCTGCATCGGCGCGTACTGCAAGCACTCGCAGCCCTGCGCACGCAAAGAGGCGCCGCAGGAGATGGGCCGGCCGCTCACGGACTACTCGACCGCCAGCGGATCGCCGTTCATCCCCGTGGACTGCGGCTCGCCGTTCTGGCACCGCTTCATCCCGTTGTCTCAGGCGGTCGCACCGAAGCAAACCCAACAACCCAAGGAGTGGATCGGACAATGAATCCCATCATCAAGCCGGACGGCGCAGCAGTGCATCGCGTGGCTTCCGTCATCATCGCAACGCCCGGCATGACAACCGGCGATGTCGCGGCAGGGGCCGGCTACAGCAAGTCTCACACGCAAAACGTGCTGGCAGTGGCGACCAAGGCAGGGCTCGTCAAGGCGATGCACATCAGGGGGCGGGTGTACGGCTGGTTTCCGGCGGAAGTCGCCAAGCAGATGCAGGCCGAGCGCACGGCAAAAGCCGAAGCAGAAGCGGTGCGCAAGGCCAGCAAGCCGACGCCGGACCGCGAGCGCATCCGCCAGATGGCCGGCGGCCCAGAAGGGGTTTCGAGCGCGCAGATCAAGGCCGCTGGAATCAAGCACAACAGCAGCAGCCGTCACATCGTGGTTCTGATCCAGCGCGGCCACATCTTCCGCAGCGACCGGCCCGGCTGCCGCCTGCGCTGGTTTGACACCCACGCCAGCGCAGACTCCTGGGCAGCACTGCCGGCAATGGTCCCAAGCGAATGGGAGCAGCCCGGCAGGAAGGCGTGGGAGGATCACCCAGCCCGCAAGCGGCGGATGGTGGCAATCGGTGAGCGCATCAAGAGCAGCGCCCGCCAGCCCAGCAAGGCCCCGCCGCTGCTCAAGGGCAGCACGCGCAACAAACCGGGCGCCGAGCTTGTGGTGCAGCAGCAGCCAGGAAGGCCGGCGCCGGTCAGTATCAAGGAGGCAAAGGCACAGCCGGCTGACTTCAGCAAGGCAAAGGTGACGATCATCAACCCGCCGCCGTTCGTCTACCGCCATCAGGCAATCCCCGACAGCGGGCGCAGCCTTTGGGAAGGCATGCCGAAGTATGGGGCGGGGGCATAACGTCGCAATTAAGCGGCTGCCGTAGGCCGTCCGCTTGAAGCGACAGTTAGGCATCACTGCAACGAGGAACAGAAACGATGGACGAACCGCACATTGATGGTTACCCGCTGTGGAGTGGCATGCCCCCACCGGAACCGCACATTCACTACGAAGGCCCCGTGGCGTTTCACACGCAGCGGTGCGCTGTGCTGCCTGGGCAGCATGCGGTGCTGGACCTGAACGCCGGGGTATTCCGCCCGAGTTGGGCCGCGCAGGAACAGGGGTGGCGCTTGGTGCGCGCCGATACGTGGCTGCGGCGGCTGGCGCTGCGGCTGTTTAGTGATGCCTAACGCAAAAGCTCACCGGCCTGCGTAAGCAGGTCCGGTGCAGCGACGGGTTAGCCAGCACCCGCTCCAACGCTGGCACGACGAACGAGGAACCACATGGAAACGATGATTCAACCGAAGGTGACCGGCTACCGCCAACTGAGCGAAACCGAAGTGGCGCTGATGAACGAAGGCAAGGCGCTGGCCGAGCAGTGCGGAGCCTACATTGCCAAGCTGCGCGCGCACCCGAGAGCACACCCGCGGGGACACAACGCGCCCACCGAGCCCGGTCAACTGCCGACGCTAGACCAGCGCTGGGTGAGCATTGGCGCCACCGACATTCAGCGCGGCTTCATGGCCGTGATTCGCGGCATCGTTCAGCCAACCACCTTCTGAGGCAGCCATGACAACCTGGGCCGACGAGTACGTGACGATGTTGGAGGACTGCGAGAAGCGCAGCGAGAAGCTGACCGATTGGGAATGCGGCTTCGTGGATTCGTTGCAGCGGCAGATTGCCGATGGTCGCCGGCCCAGCGCGAAACAGGTGGAGACGCTGGACAACATCTGGGAGCGCGCCACGGCGCGTGGATAGTGCTGGCTAACGTTGGCGGTGAGGCGGGGGACACGGCTTGCCGTGGCACCTCGCCTCGACCGGCGTGTTAGGGCTTGGTTCCGAAGCGACAAGGAAGGTGATGGACAAAGCGAAGTGGGTTGGCGGGTTTGCGGAATGGACGGCT
>ERZ650304.1147-NODE-1147-length-10825-cov-16.237883_pt1 | contig 10825 bp, 9 predicted proteins | sample MGYA00376240_ERZ650304 | MGnify/ENA primary metagenome ERZ650304 (study PRJEB26733, sample SAMN07839271) | wastewater metagenome | biome: small river; feature: stream; material: water | place: USA: North Carolina | collected 2016-03-01 ...
GTCAGGAACCATTACATTTTTAACTATGACATTATTCCCTACTGACGAATTAATATTACCATTCAATAAAAAACTTTAATGAGAAACCTGCTTATAATATTTTTTGTTTTATTGTCTTTCATTGGGTTTGGACAAAATAATAGATTTCCTAATAAACCTACGCAATCAAATATACAAACCAGTAATCAAGTAGTAGGTCAATGGTCAGGTAATGCAGGCATTTCGGGAGTTATAGCAGCAGATACAAATGCACTAAATGCGTTGCCTTATGTAAAATCAAAATCATTTAATATTGGTCATACCTACACCGATAAAAATACATGGTATAGAAGCCCTGACACTTTAAGTTGGGTTTTATTGGCTACAACAAGTTCAAACTGCGGTGGTACAAGGCTTATAGATGGTAGTATAACATGGTCGGGAACAGCATATAACTTCAATGCAACAGTTTTACACTATGGTATTATTTGTCGTTTATTCACTTCTGATACTGCAACCTTAACTGTAGCACCGGCCGATCCGACTTACCCACGTATAGATGTGTTTTATGCTGATACAAGTGGTCAGGTAGGAATCATACAAGGGACACCAAGTGCAACGCCCATAAAGCCTTCTGTTAATCAAATTTCTCAAATAGAGATAAGTTTTGTTTATGTACCTGCTGGTTCTGTAACGCCTGACCAAAGAGCAATAATTGTTTATAATGAAAATATAGAATGGGCTTCGGCTTCCAATATCCCATCAATAAATTTTAATTACGCAACAAATCCATACACAGGTAGCAAGTCTACTCTTATTCCTAATGCACCTAATGGTAGTTTTGTATCATGGCAAAACGGAAGTCTTATAACAATAGATAGTGTACAGTATTTAAAGGGGTGGATTAGGTTGAATGGTTCTGAGGCTTCACCACTACCTTTACTTACTATATCTCTATATTCAGGGGCTACGCAGGTAACCAATACTGTTACTATCACAAATGGTGCTTATGGATTTAATGCTACTGTATTAAATGCTTGGCAATTATTTGTTATTCCAACATCTGCATTTACACCTATAAGTAGTTCAACAACTTTTGACAAAGCTAATTTCGTAGTTACAAATGCACCAACATCATTTCAGTTAGATTATATTTATTTTTTATCGGGAGCATCTGTACCTCCTGTTATCGGTAACTTTTGGGGAGTAAATGGTAACACAGGAACAAATCCAAATCTTAATTATGCAGGAACACAAGATAGCGTAAGGTATAACTTAGGAACTAACGGAAAGGTGAGAATGTCCATTCTTGGTAATGGCATAAATGAAACAGCAGATACCACAATGAAAATATTGGTTATTGATTTAAATGACCCTCAACGTGCTACTCATTGGATTTCACAACCATCAATATTTGCTCTCGGCTGTCTTAAAATATATGACTCTACAAGTGCAGGAGTAACAAGAAAGTATATTAGAGATACTTGTAGTGGTGGTTCAGGAGGTTCGCAAGATTTACAAAGTGTTTTAGATATTGGTAATTATTCTACAACAGGGATTCAATTAAATACAGATACGGCTATTACAAAAGCTACAATGACTTTCTTTGGAGATTCATGGACAGCGGGATTGGGGTTGCCTAATCAATCGCTAAAATGGACAACGCTTGTAGCAAATTATTTAGGGTATGTTGAAAATAATGCAGGATTAAGCAGTTCTACATTAATGAAGCAGATTATTATTGATCCGTACGGGGCGCAAAACATGGTTGATAGAATACCATTAATACCATATTATTCAGTTGGGGATAAATTGGTATTTGCCTATGGCTTAAATGATGTGCGATGGAATGGAGCAAATTATACGACTACAAACTTTGTTACAGATTTTACTACTGTTATTGATTCTGCTATTGGTAGAGGTTGGAGTGGTGATAATATTATATTTGTTTCAACAGGATATATCCCGCCAACTTCTTATGTTAGTTCAGGTGGAAATCCTGTTCCAACATTAGCAAGGCAAACATCTTTTGATAGTTGCATAAATGTATTAGCAAATACATACGGGGCTTTATATTATGATGCGTATAACTTCATGGTTAACAATGGAGCAAGGGCATTGATGCAGTCGGATTCAATACACCCAAATACGCAGGGAGATAAAGTTTACGCTATCGGCTTTATAAATGCTTATAACGACCCTGTAAGAATAGGCACTCAAAAGTTAGCAGTAAACGGGAGAGCCGAGTTTAATAATATTAGGCTAACTGATTTTTATACAACTAATTCCCAAAAAAATTATCAACTTGTTTTAGATAGTGCAGGGAATGTAGCAGCATCAACTCTGCAAAACTTGTCATATAATAATTATGGGAATGTTCCAATTGGCGATAACGCAGATTCTATTCCTTATCGGTTATCCGTTGATGGTTCTGCATTAATTAATGACGGGCTAAATATTTACAATAAGAATGCTACTGAATATAATAAGTGGTTAAAATTATTTAGTGACTTTACAACTGGGGCATCTAATATTGATTCATACAACCCAACTGGCACCTCAGGAACATTATTATCTATAAATAACAATAGCAAAGGGAATGTAAAAATAGGGTACATTGGTACAGGAGCATCAACTATTGGTACAGGGAATGTAGTTGTTGATAGTTTTTATACAAAAGTGATGCACTTTGTTGCCACAGGGTTTGCACCTACAAGGTCAATAGGTGGGAACGTAATGTACTTCACAGGTAATGGAACAATTATTAGTTCAAATTCAGGGGCAAGCACATTTGATAATCTTTCATTACAAGGCTTTGGAGGTAATACAAATATTGGCAAAAATGGAACAGCGGGTGCAAGATTAGATATTGTAGCAGGAACAGCAACGGCAGGAACAGCACCGTTAAAATTTAATAGTGGTACACCAACAACAACTCCTGAAATCGGAGCAATGCAATTTAATAATGGGTTATGGATAATAGACAGCAGCAACTCTCATAGAGATACAATAGCAACAAGAAATTGGGTTAGGAATAATACATCAAGCGGAGGTGGTGGAACAGTTACATCAGTTTCAGGAACAGCAGGTATAATAACATCAACAGGAGGTGCTACACCTATTATAAATATTGATGCTTCTTATACAGGTCAAACATCTATAAACACTTTAGGTACTGTTATTACTGGTGTATGGAATGGAACGGCTATTGCGAATGCAAATCTTGCAAATAGTTCTACTACTATCAATGGCACTTCAATTGCGTTAGGTGCAAGTGGAACAGTTACCGCAGCAGCCGGAACGTTGACAGGTACAACATTAAACTCAACAGTTGTTTCGTCTTCGTTAACGTCGGTAGGAAGTCTTTCCTCCGGCGCTGTTCCTGCATCATTGGTTACAGCAGGAACATTTGGAACTGGTGCTTATACAATGGCTACATCATTAAATACTCCTACAGTTTATGGTGGAACGGGAACTACTTCAAGATTGGCGTTAATAGCGACCACAGGTGTAGGAACTACAGGCTCAGGTATTGATTTTAAAGGCGGTAATAATGGTGCAACAACTTTTGCAACAGTAAGTAATACAGGTGCATGGGATTTTCAATCAGGCACAATTACTACTTTAGGAAATATATCAGGTAACAGTATATTGGCAGCAGGACAAGTACGTGCAGCAGCAAGTTCCCCGTTATCATTTAACGGTAGGGCTTCAATATATAGTTCTGCGGATGCGGTTATTGATTTCAGAAATAACGCTAATAATGCATACGCATCTACACAAAGCCTTTATGATAGATGGGGAAGTGGTTCTCCAGAAGGTGTTGTTACTGCTCCTGTTGGAGCAACGTACCATAGAACAGACGGAGGCGCAAATACTTCTTTTTATGTAAAAGAAAGCGGTTCAGGGAATACAGGATGGGTAGCAAAATAATATTTAATTAAAAACATAAATACAAATGCCACAGGTAATACAATACTACATTAAAAGAAAGGATGCCTATGGTGGTGGGTATGTAGCAGATAATACCACTACGCCAATAGAAATGACACCCGATATAAACCTTGCAAAGTTTTGGGAAAACAATCAAGCAGGAAGGGATGCAGCATTGGCGGTATTGGGTAATAATTTTGAAGGAGGTAGTCGTCCAAAACCATGATAGAACGAATAAAAAAATTAATATCATTCAAGTACTTTCAGATATTCTTGTTTGGAATACTTGCTCATGGATTTTGTAGTTTATTATTTGATATGTACCATGATAAACCCATTGGACAAATAATAATAAGGGATGATTACACTTATGCAGAATTTGTTTTTTGGGTAGGGCAATTAGTACAGGACTTTATTTGGTTGCCTATATTTTATAAGGTGTTTCAAGAAGTTGAATTAGGGAAATATGCGGTTAGGTTTTATTTGGATTTAACATTGATTGATTTGGGGTATTTGATATTTTCAAACCCTTACCATTTCAACAGGCACAAGTTAGAATATATAGGATGGACAGTTTTATTTTTTATAGTTCATACTTTAATAGTGGCAATGAAAAGGCCTCAATGGCTTATAAAGTACTTTCCTCTGAATGACCGTAATAAAGAAGCCCGTCCAGAATAGACAGGCTTGATATTCTCCGTACCTTAATCTTTGAAACTGCATACAAGATAAAAATATTATATGAGAAAACTATTATTTCTTTTTCTTTTTTTACCATTATTTGCTAATGCAACACTATACTATGTAAGCAGTACGGGGAATGATGGAACGGGTAATGGAACTATTGGCAACCCGTGGAAATCATTAACACGTGCAAGTGCATTCTTAGCAGCAAAAGCAACAAAAGGGGCTGGCGATAGCGTCCTAATTCGCGGCGGCACTTACAATGGCTTTCCAAACAATCCAGCTAACGGATATGCTCAACTACTAATAAACGGACTACAAGGTACAGCAACAAATCCATGTGTGTTTACTAATTACCCCGGTGAAAGTCCTTTATTTGATTTCTTTTCTGTAGTTGTTCAAGCAGCAAGACCTTCACCTACTGCACTATCTATATTTTCATCTTCTTATCTTAAAATAAAAGGTTTACGTTTCTATGGCTATCATCAAATTTTAGACGGTAGTGGAGTATCAAGAGGAGTAGAACTAAATGGATGTTCAAACATAACAATAGAGCAATGTGAAGTTTTTTCATTTCAGGGAACAGGTTTTTTTATAAGCGGTGGAACACAGGATGTACTTTACCTAAACTGTGATTCACATAACAACGAAGACCCATTGAGTGCAACAACAGGAGGTGCGCCGGGAAGTGATGCTTGGGATAATGCCGATGGTTTTGGAGTAACAGGAACAGGTAACACTTCTACAAGAATAACTTTTGATGGTTGTAGAGCATGGCTTAATTGTGACGATGGTTGGGATAATTTTGGAACAGATGGAAGCAGGCTGTGGAAGAACTGTTGGGCTTACGCTAACGGTTACTATCAACGCCCCGGTATGCCAGTACCACTTCCGGCAGGTAACGGGCAAGGTTTTAAACTTGGCCCGACAGGACAACCGCTATTAAACACAAGTGGATTAAGAAACTTACAAAACTGTTTAGCCTTTAATAATCGTTCAAGTGGTTATGACCAAAACGGAGAAATAACTACAATAATGACATTATTAAATTGTACTGCTTATGCTAATCAAGTTTATGGTTTTCAATTTCAATTCTATCCTGTAAGTCCACAAACAATAGCCCATGTAATAAAAAACTGTTCTGCACTTTCAAACGCAGGTGGTAATGTAAACTTAGCTTCGGCTATCCCTTCTGGTGTGACTAATAATTCATGGCAACCACCAGTAACAATAAGCGCAGCAGACTTTCTAAGTACAGATACAACAGGAGTAAGTGGAGCAAGGCAAGCAGACGGTTCACTACCAAACCTTAACTTTATGAAGTTGGCTTCAAGCAGCGACCTCATCAACGCCGGAACTAACGTAGGTTTACCATTTTGCCAAACAGCACCTGATATAAACTGGTTTGAATACTGTCCATCAAGTTCACCACCAGTAGCAAATGCAGGCGTGAATCAAACGATTCAATTGCCGTTATCACAGGTAACTTTATCAGGTAGCGCAACAACAAGCGGTTCAATATCTTCATGGTTTTGGAGGGCTTTAACTTTCCCGTCTAATCCTACAATAAGCAATCCAGTAGCACAAACAACAACTGCAACGGGATTGATAGCAGGCGTTTATACCTTTGAACTTCGTGTGGTTGACAATTCAGGATTGAGTGATACAGATACCATGCAGGTAACGGTAAATGCGCCCACTCCTACAGCCCCAACGTGCAGCGCAGGAACTACACCCGTTACGATTCAATTGCCAACGTCAACGGTAGCTTTAAATGGAAGCGGAGCAAGTACAAGCGGCAATACAGTTAGCTACCTTTGGACGTTACAGTCAGGTAGCGGAGGTACAATTACAAGTCCTACAAGTGCGGTTACTACTGCAACTGGCTTAACGGCTGGAAGCAGAACCTATAGACTAACTGTTACGGATAATGGCAATTCACTCACCTGCATAAGCGATAAGGTAGTTATAACAAATGCAGCAGCCACACCGCCAACCGCCAACGCAGGGAATAATCAGACCATAACTCTACCAACTAACAGCACAAGTTTAACAGGTAGTGGTACAGGTGGTAGTGGAACGATAACCGGGTATGGGTGGGTAAAAATTCAAGGCGGTGCAGCAACTATAACAACGCCCACAAGCCAAAGTCCTTCTATCACAAACATGGTTCAAGGCATATATTTATTTGAGTTGACCGTAACAGCGAGTACAGGGCTTACAGCGAAAGATACTGTTCAGGTAGTTGTATTACCTGCCGCAAATATTCCGCCCGTTGCAAATGCGGGTTCAGATCAAACGATTACTCTGCCCGTAACAAATAGTACACTTTCAGGAAGTGGAACAGATACAGATGGCACAATAACAGGGTATAATTGGACACAGGTTTCGGGAACGGCGGCGGTTATTTCAAATCCTACAGCACCGACTACTACAATTACGGGACTAACAACATCAGGTGTAAGAGTATTTCGTTTAACCGTTACAGATAATAATGGAGCAACGGGCACAGACGATGTTCAGGTAACAGTCAATCCAGTAGTTCAAACAGTACCTACCTGTAATGCAGGTACTACACCTGTTACGATAACCCTACCTGTAAACACAATAGCTTTGAGTGGAAGCGGCGCATCTACATCAGGTAATACCGTTTCTTTTTTATGGGGCTTTACTTTAGGTACAGGAACAATAGCAAATAATACAGCACAAGTAACAACAGCAACTATTTCAACTGCGGGTAACTATGCCGTTAGTTTATTAGTTACTGATAATTTTAGCGGATTAACCTGTACTTCATCTAAAAGCATAACTGTAAACCCTGCATTAATTATTCCAACGGCTAACGCAGGTTCCGACCAAACAATTACCCTCCCAACAAGTTCTGTATCGTTATCGGGTAGCGGAAGTGGTGGTACAATCAATAGCTACCTTTGGACAAAAATTTCAGGGGTGGGCGGTTCATTTAGTGCAGCCACATCAGCCAATACAAACTTTAGTGGACTTATAGCAGGTACTTATGTTGTTCAATTAAGAGTAGGAAATACAGACGGTAATTTTAATACTGACCAATTAACAATAACGGTTAATCCTGCAATAATTCCTGCACCAACAGTTCAAGCCCGAACAGATACTTCTATTACCCTACCTTTAAACTCATGCGCTCTTACAGCAACGGCAACGGGTACTGGCTTAACATACAAATGGAATAAGCTATCAGCAAGTGCCGGAAATATAGTTAACTCAACTTCGCTAAACGCAACGGCACAAAATTTAGTAGAGGCAACATATCTTTTTGAGATTGTCGTAACGGATGTAAACACAAATGTTGTTCGAGATACATTCCAGTTAATAGTAAACCCAATACCTGTTTATGAGTTCACTGTAGATGCGGGAGCTAATCAGCAACTATTCTCACCAGTTACTTCTACCACTTTGACGGGAACAGTTTTCTCATCCTATGGTGTAGTTACAAGTTATCAATGGTTACCAGTGAGTGGATCTGCAAGCACAATAGTTTCTCCTTCAAATATTTCTACTGCAATAACAGGGTTGACACTTGGAGTATATCGTTACTCTTTAACCGCTGTTACTGAATTTGGTTGGGTTTTAAGTGATACAGTAACGGTAACAGTTTCTGACCTTGTGCCTGCTACAGGGTATCAATATTATCAATTGGTAATTAATAGCGGTAAGGCTGAAATGAAATGGGGTTATATAGGAGCAAAAACAGGCAGCAATTTTCAGGTGCAAAAAAAGTTCCTTTGGTGGTTTAATAAAGTATCAGACGTAGCAGCAAAAACAGGAACAAGTAATTATACTTTCGTTGATAATAAAACAAGCAACGGCACAAGCACGTATAGAATAAGGTACGGCAATGATTACACGGCAGAAATGCGGGTAAAAAAAAACTAACGGAGTACGCATAAAGTAAGATAATAATGTTATTTTTAAACCGTCAAAAAACAAAATAAAATGCCATTAACAACATATAAAATAGCAAATAGTAGTACTGCTCCTACATTGTGGCTTATTTCTTATTTTTCAGGGACTAATTTAGTTAATGAAGTAACCACATCAGAATCATTAGCTACTAATTGGGGTTCAGCAGCTAATAGAGATGCAGTAATAACATTAATAAATAGTAACCCCGATAATGCTCCGAATTTTATTGGACACGTACCTCCAGTTAAACACTAAATGAACCAAAGATTTTTAAACATATTAGCATTGTTAGGTTGCCTTTCTTTTTTAGTTGGGAACATAGCCTATGATTGGTTGGACACACCCGATAGCCCGGCTAATCCTAATATCTTTTATCTTCCATTTTCATTTATGGTATTTAGCTTGATTTTGCTTTGCTATGATTATACTAAGAAACAGAATCAAATTATTGGTATATTTTGGTGGTTCTTTTTATGGATGTCTATTGGTCAATTGGTGAAGTTTATTTTATTCAATCCGTTTCATCAATTAATCAGCGATTACGCTTTTTTAACGCTTGCACTTTTGGGCGTTCTTTATAAACTTTATCAGATAAAATTTAAAAAGTAATTATGCCCGTTGAAAATGAAGAATACCGCAGCTTCCTCGTTAAAAGCTCTCTATATATTATTGGCATCATTTTAGGGCTTGTAGCTAAGTTGGCAGTAATTAATAAAGAAAAACCATTGACAATAAAGGACTTCATATTACACAGTTCTATAGCATTTGCGTGTGCTTGGTTAGTTTGGGCAATATTGTCTTACTATGGGCGGCTTGAATTAGCTAATATATTTTCTGTAATTGTGGGTAGGTATGGAGATCATATCTTATTCGCTATTTGGAAGGCTATAAAAAATATGCTTAATCGAGAGAAAAAATTGTAATTTCAACAAACCAAAAACTAACTCATTATGGCAGACATTAAATTTGGGATGAAAAGTTTACAGCAACCTACTCCCCAATGGATGAAAAATGTTTTTAAGACTATTTTGTACCTAACAGGGTTATGGGCTTTACTTGCCCCCATGCTTACTAATATACCCGAAAATACATCAGCAGAAGTAAATAAATGGTGTCTTATTAGCTTATCAATATTAAGGTTTACCATTGCTTTCTTTCGCTATGATTTTAGTGAAACAGAAGATTAAGTGAATAAGTCCATATACATAAAGGCAACTATTGGTATTATAGCTGCTATTGTTGTGGTGAAATTAATATGGAGTGCAATAACATGACATCAAATAAAAAATCCCCTGACTGCTTCCAATAAAGGTGCAAATCTACAGGGGATTAATTAGTAGATATTGTAACTACTAAATTCTTATTAAAGATAATGGAGATTGTATTTTTGAAATTAAGTTATGAGAAATATGGGTGTAAATTGAAGTTGTTTTTACGCTACTATGCCCAGCTAATTTTTGAATAAGATTAATGTCTGTTCCATTTTCCATCATGTGTGTAAAAGAGCAATGGCGAAGTAAATGTGTGTACACTCGTTTATTCAAACCTGCTTTATTTGCTAATTGTTTAACAACTTGACCAACACTCCTATCTGTATATTGTAATTGAACTTGCCCATTTAAAACGTATTCTTTAGGATGATATTCTTTCCAATACTTTTCAAGTAACGGAATTAATTGCGGGGTTAACATAACCTGTCGATCCTTATTGCCTTTAGCTTGAATAATGTTTATTATCATGCGAGAACGATCAATATTTTCCCATTTCAAATTAATGAGTTCACTAACTCTTAGACCGCACGAATAAAGCAAAGCCAGTATAACTTTATGCTTTGTGTTTTCACAAACAAAAAACATTTTTTGAATTTCATCAACTGATAAAACGATTGGCAATTTATTTTCTTTTCGAGCATAAGGTATGTACTTAAATTTTTCTTTTTGACCTATACATATTTCATAGAATTTCTTTATGGCTCCATGCTGCGAACGCTGTGTATTGGTGATTTTAAATTTTCCTAAATATTGTTTAATATCGGTTTCATTTACATGAATTGGGTGTTCCTTTAATTTAAAGAAATCAAAAAACATTTTTAAACACGATACATAGTTTTTAATAGTTTCTTTTGAGTAGTTTCTTCTACTCATTTCATTAATAAACTCTACTTCGTATTTAGGGAAATTCATACAAATATTTTTATTTCAATTAATTATAATGGTATCGTACATATTTTATGTTATGTGTAATTGTTACCAGCATACCATTTTTGGGGCAGACGGATAACTGTATT
>ERZ650304.1148-NODE-1148-length-10825-cov-5.745868_pt1 | contig 10825 bp, 11 predicted proteins | sample MGYA00376240_ERZ650304 | MGnify/ENA primary metagenome ERZ650304 (study PRJEB26733, sample SAMN07839271) | wastewater metagenome | biome: small river; feature: stream; material: water | place: USA: North Carolina | collected 2016-03-01 ...
CAGGCTCGGCCAGTCGGTCAGGCGGCGCAACGATTCGCCGGTCACGAGTGCATCCTCTTTTCGAGCTCAGCGACCTCGGCGCTCATCGGCACGACCGGCGCGCCCTCGGCCTTGAACCGGATACCGACCCACGCTTTGGTGCTCGCGGGTATCGGCTTGGTGGTGAACGGCGGCCGCGAGGGGCGGATGCGGCCGAACTTGACTTGCTTGCGCACCACCCCCGACATGCCCTCATGCCCATCGAATCGTGAGTTGATCGTCTGCGCCGACCAGGGGCGGTGGCCGCGGCGCTCAAGGTGCTCGTTGAAATCGCTGGCGAGGTCATCGCATGTGATGGCGCTGTCGGGGTCGGTGACGATGCGCTCAGCGAGGTAGCCGAGCACCGGGTCAGCGTCTAGCCGCCATGCCTTGGTATCGCGCTTGACGCTCTTGGGGTCTTTCGGCATGAGCTCGCCGTTGTCGTACCAGGTGCGCGCGCCCTCGACCAGCCAGCGCAGCACGCCCGGGTCGGCGGCGTTCTCGAAGTGGCGGCGCACCCGCGGGTCGCCGAGGCGGTCATTGTCGTGTTCAATCTCGCTCTTGCTCTTGACGAACGTGTACGGGAACCGCACCAGCGCGAGGCGGCGCCAAGTGCCGCGGTCGGTCTCGGCCACGATGGCCTGATAGTTGGTATCGCCCATCAGTGCATGGGTCGCCTTGAAAGTCACGTCGTCCTGGCGCATCCGCCGGGCGGTGACCTTGGGGGTGCCGACGGTGTCTTTGAGGCGCTTGACGTTGAGGTTGCGGCCCTCGGGTAGTTCCTCGAATACCGCGAGCCGCGCACCCATCAGCATCATCAGCGTCGTCGGGTGGTCGCCCGGGTCGGCGGTGAGCAGTCGGTCGGGCACGGTCACCGCATAGCCGCCCTCGAGCGAGTCACCGAGCACGCCCAGCACACCCGCGAAAATCGTGCTCTTGCCGTTCTCGCCGTTGGCCTGGAAGAGCAAGAGCTTGTCGTCATCGGGGGTGTGGCCCGTGGCCGCCTGGCCGAATCTGACTTTGAGCCAGTCCGCGGTGCGCGGTGGCAGGGCGGTAAGCGCCTTGAGCCAGAGTTTCATATCGGCCTTGGGGTCGTACTCGGCTAACGCGATACGGGTGAGGTAGAGCGACGGGTCGTGCGGTAGCAGCTTGGACGTGCGCAGGTCGACGACGCCGTTTTGCACGTTGAGCAGATCAGGGTGCGCATCGAAACGCTTGTCGTTGAGCGCGAGCCGGCCGAGTACCAGGTCGCTGACCGCTCTTGCACGGTTGCGGCTGAGCAGAGTGCGCGCCTTGTCGATGGCCTTGTTGTCTTGACGGCGCACCGCAATCTCGTGCTCGCCGACCTCGATGTCGTCGAGGCGCTGGCGCACCTCTTCCACGAGAGCGTGGGTCTCGGCCTCGACCCAGACCTTGCCCGTGTAGCGCATCAGGCCGCGGCCTTTCGTCCAAGCCCAATGGTCAGTCATCGCCTCGGCGAGCTCGACCGACAGCGGCCCGTCTTCCAGCACCCTCTTGCCGACCTCGGCGGCTCGCGCGTTGTGAATGGCGATACGGTAGTCGGCCTTGCGCTTGGTCTTGGCCTCGTCGATCGCGGCCGGGGTGTTGCGCTGCGCGATGTGCTTTCGCTCGGCCTTGGTCAGCTCGAGAGTCAGCGGCGGCAGACCGAGCCGGCCGATGCTGCCAGCAGCGGCGTTATCCCAGTCGCGCTCTCGGTCGGGGCGACCCTTGACGTAGGCGGCACGCGCCTCGGCGAACACGGTGGCGGCCCCTGGCACCGTGCCGCTCTTGATGATCGTGGTTACCGCCTCGAGCATCGGGTCGTGAGTGAGGGCCGCCCAGTCGGTGCGCTTGACGAGCTTGCGCAGCTCGCTACCTTTCGGCGGGGTGCCAGGCAGGGCACGGCGCAGCCAGATCGCCGCATCGCCGTCAGCCTCGCGCGCCTTGACCGTGCCGTCGATGAGCGCCCACTCAGGCGCCGGTGGCAGATCGACCGGGCCGGTGAGCGGCGGGCCGTAGTAGACCATCAGGCCATTGCCGGCGCGGATGTCGACCAGCGGCACGGGGTGGTTGCGGCCAATGCTCAGCGTGCGGCCCTGGGGGGCGGCGTAGATGCGATGCCGGCCACCCGACCGGGTCTTGTACTTGATGGGCGTGGGGGGCAGCTCGTAGCCGCCCGCGCGCAGATTCTCGCGGCCGTCAGGCGCGTCGGGGTCATCGCCCTTGGGCAAGTCGAGGTCGACGGTGACGATGCCCGCACGAGCTGCGTGGACGCCGACCCACGCGCCGGCGAATTGACCGCCCCACCAGGTCGCCACTTCCTCAAGGTCGGTGCTCGCCCCCTCCAGCCAGCGGATGAGTGGGCGCTTGTCGGTGGTGTGCGTGACGTTGCCGTCTTCGTCGGTCTTGGCTACCGGCACCAGGTTCACGGGGAAGACCGGCCATCCCGCTTTGGCCAGAGACAGCGCCACGGCCATCGTGTTGTGCGGTGACGCTATCGGTTTGCCATCGACGCGCTCGATCTTGCCGGCGGTCATAGTGCCGTCACTGCCGCCCTCGTGGCGCGCATCGTCCAGAGCCTACCGACGGGCCAGATCGCCAGCGTGCCGCGGTTGGCCCTGACGAGCTCATCGCCGCCTATCGGCCAGGCCACGCGGCCACGCTGGTAGTCGCCTCGGATGACGCGCACCGTGAGCTTGGGGTAGTCGACGATCAGGCCAGCGATGACGATGAGCTCGGCGCGAGCGGTCACCCGCTCAGTCATCGCCGCGGCACGCTCGGCTGCAGTCGGGGCGCTCATTGCGTCCCCGCCACCCATGCGCGCAACGTGGCCAGCTTGTAGGGCAGCGGGCCGCGCACCTTGACGATCTTGCCGTCATCGTCGAGCGCGTCAATGTACTCGCGGCGCTGGTCGATCTTGTTGAGTAGCGCCGCGCGGAACTCGATACGCGCCTGACGCGCCGCATCTTCGCGCTCAGCCTTGACGTATCCCACGAGACCGTAGTCGTCGACCACCTTGGCGCGGGCACGCTTGATGACCTCGGTGGCGAACGCCTGGGCAGAATGCTCGTTGGCCATGACGTTGATGGTGTCGATATTGGCCTCAAAGAGCTCGACCCGGCGGCGCGCCTGAACGCGCAGCACCTCGCTGCTCTCGCGGCCGATGTTGAACTCGATACCGGGCAGGTGTTCGGCGAGCATCTTGCCCAGCATCGCGGCCACCTCGTCAGCGGCCTTTGCGTCGTCCTCGGCGCTGACCCACTCTCTCGGCGCGGCGTTCACGATTCGCCGCCAGCGATGAGCGTGGGGTCGGTCTCGAGGTCATCGCTCAAGTCGAACGGGTCTCGGGGGTCGCGGTCTTCGGGGGTCGGTCTCACTGGTCTCGCCTTTCGTCGTGGGTCGTATGTCGTGGATGCCTCACCCGGTACCGCGTCCAATTGACGTCGGTCGGCGGCACCGGGTGGGCGTGGCCCACGACGGCCTGAGTCGAACCTAGTGGTTGAGCGTGGACACCGCAAGCACGTCACCGTGTCGGCGTTTCGTCGAACCGAGAGCCGATGGCCTAGAGAATAACGGCGGCAATTCTGGCAGCGTTACGGTTTCTAGGTTTCTACCTTTTCCACTCTATCTATTGACGTACATGCATCGCGCGCAGGCAAGCCTTTATACTTTGAACCGGAAACCTTGGAAACTTCTGACGTGCTGGGCGCTAACGGTGAGCTCGTCGGCGGTGTCTGGGTCGCGCTCACCCCTCAGCTCACTAACGTCGCGGAATAAGCCAGCGTTAATTCGTATCGTTAGCGCGTGACTCGGCTAGTGGTCAGCAACTAGACTTGGTGCATGCATACCAAGAACTACCCGCCCGGCGTTGTCGGCCCGGTACCGCTCTGGGCGCTGAGCTCCGAGCACAACGAGGTGGAGAGAGCGCGCCGCCGGCACGCCAGGACGGCACGCGAGACCGCTGCCCGCATCGTGAGCAAGCACCCCAAGCCCTACCTCGACGACCCCGTCACCGCATCCGCCCTCTCGCTCGGTCGTCTGGCCGCGTCCAAGGGTCTCGACATGCTCATCACCGCCACGCTCGAGGCGTGCGTCGTCGAGGGCCGCGTGCCCGGTGAGCGGCGCGGCTTTACGGCGACGTGGCTGCGAGGCCGCGCCCAGTCGGCCTTATGGTTCGAGCCAGAATGGAAGTTCGGCATGGTGCTCGACGAGAGGCCGGCATCCGATGCCACCGTCGAGCGCAACGTCAAGGGCAAGGTCGTCAAGCGTGCCCACCCGCGCCGCATGCCGCGAGGTCTCGACCGCCACCACGCCGCGATACTCGCCAGCCCCTACGGCGTAACCTTGGGATTCGCTGAGTTGACCGCACGAGTCAAGGCGCTGGGGTAGGGTCGATGGCCATGGACGCGCTCACGACGCTCGGCACCCTGACCCTCTTAGCCGCATGCCTGGCTGGCATCGCGGTCAGCGGCACGCTCGGCATCACGCACGAGCTGGTGCCGAGCATCGCCTACCGCGGCCGACTGCGCACCCTCAAGCGCGAGGTCGTGCAGCTCGCCGCCGAGTACGTGCCGCCGGGCGAGCCCCGACACCGGCACAATGCGCACTGCCCCGCGTGCGGTCGATTCGCCAGGGTCACCAGCGCCGGCGAATGGGGCGTGCGCACCAGGTGCAAGGCTCACGGCATCCGCCTACGCGCGGTCAAGCTCATCGGGCAGAGCGAGCGCCACCTCATCCGCGTCACCACGTACCGCGCCCCGCTGGCCGAGACCGTGCCGACGACGACCGGGCCGGTGCCCATCATGGTCGAGGCCATCGCGCCGCAACGTGCCTACGACTGGCTCGACGCGGTACAATCGCGCCATGAGCCCGAGACCCGACGACTCGCCCATCGCCCAGCGCGTGCAGCATGAGCGCGATTGGGCGTATGCGCTCTGGCTCGACCGGCTGACGTTTCGCCAGATTCGCCGCGTGGCCAACATGGCCCCGAGCGAGGGCGGCCTCGGCTACGACCTCAGCGAGCAAGCGATCAAGGGTCTCGTGCTCGCTGCCCGTGAAAGCATCGGCGACGTGACCATGTCCCGCGACGAGCGCATCGAACGTCAGGCCGCCGAAATCGACGCGCGAGCACGCACCGCCCGCCTCGAATTCGAGGCGCTGGCCAACAAGGCGCACACCCTCGACATCGCCATCGCCGAGCTGCGCGAGAGCAATGCGCGCTACGACGACCCGCTCACCTACGTCAATCGGCTGGCCAAGCTCGTCGAGCAGCGCGGTAGGGTCGCCGCCGAGCTCGAGCGGGCCGACCTACGCCTCGATCGCGCCCAGGTGGCAGAGCGCAAGCTATTCGGCCTCGACGCGCCCAGCGAGGCCAAGCTCGAAATCACGACCCGCGACGCCGTCACCGACGAGCTCAACGAAATGCTCGAGCGTGCCGGCCACAAGCCGGTGGCGGTGCCGCGGTGAACGATGGCAACCTCACCGCCGACAAGATCGCCCGAGACCGGGCCACCATCACGCGGGCCGAGGTAGAGCGCCTAGCCGACAAGTTCCGCACGCGAATCGGGGGCGTCTACGAGGTCGTAGCGGCGGCCCTCGAGCGTGACCACGCCCACCTAGAGCGATGACCCCCGGCCGCAAGGCGCTCAAGAGGTGGCGCCGATTCGTCGCCGAGCATGCCGACCTCATCGCCGACGGGGCAAGCGCCGATGTGCTGGCCGAGCACCGACGCGCGAGCACGGTCAACGACCCGGCGCTCTTCGCACTGGTGTACCTGTCCCGCCACCTCGCCGACAAGGACACCGGCAAGGTCACGCTCGCTGACATCCACGTCGCCTGGGCGAAGAGCGCGAGGCGGTGGTCGCGCCTCGTCAAGAAACCGATGCAAGATCGCCGTGCCGAGGTCGCGCCCCGCGAAATGGGCAAATCGACGTGGTGGTTTCTGCTCTTGCCGATGTGGGCCGCCTCTCACGGGCATGTCAAATTCGCCGCGGCTTTCGCTGACTCAGACACCCAGGCGCAGACCCACCTAGCGACGTTCAAGGGCGAGCTCGACAACAACGCGCTCATACGTCACGACTTTCCTGAGCTCTGTGCACCCAAGACTCGGGGCCGCGGTCAGGTCGAGGCCGACCGGGTGAGCCTCTACCATGCGAAAAACGACTTCGTATTCGCCGCGGCCGGGGCGGACTCGCGCAACCTCGGCCTCAAGGTCGGCGATCAGCGCCCCGACCTGCTCATCATCGACGACATTGAGCCGCACGAGGGGCAATACTCGGCGCAGCTCGCCAAGCGCCGGCTCGACACCCTGCTCAACGCCATCCTGCCGCTCAACATCCGCGCCCACGTCATCATCGCCGGCACCGTCACGATGACCGGGTCGATAATCCATCAGATAGTGCGATGGGGACGCGGCGAGCGTGACGACAAAGACGACGCGAGCAGCAACCTATGGGTCGGCGAGCAGCGCATCAAGGTGCGGCACACCCTGGCCATCGAGACCGACACCGACGGCAAGCGCCGGTCGATCTGGCCGTCGAAATGGCCCCTCAAGTGGCTCGAATCCATCGAACACACGGCCGGCTATGCCAAGAACTACGCCAACGACCCGCTCGGCGCCGATGGCGATTACTGGCAGCTCGAGGACGTCGACAAGGCGCGCACAATCGGCACCAGCTACCTGCCGAGCTGCACGCGCATCGTCGTCGAGGTTGACCCCGCCGTCACGAGCAAGACCAAGAGCGACTACACCGGCATCGCGGTCATCGCCTGGCAGCCACCGCCGCGCGAGAAACCGAAAGCGCCGGGCCGCGTCATCGTGCTCGAGGTGCGCCAGGTCAAGAAATCGGGCGAGGCTCTACGACTCGACATCATGGACACCGTGCAGCGGTGGAACGCCGGCCTCGTGCGCGTCGAGACCAATCAGGGCGGCGACCTCTGGCGCACTGTGCTCTGGGGGCTGCCCGTGCCGCTCAAGCTCGTCCACGAGACCGAAAGCAAGGAAGTGCGCGCGGCCCGCTGGCTCGACCACTACGCTCGCGGCCGGGTCGGGCACGCGCCAGGACTCACCGACTACGAGGGCCAGCTCGTCGCATTCCCGCGAGCGCCGCACGATGACATGGTCGACGCAGCCGGTGCGGGCGGGTTGTACTTCCTCGACCGGCACCGCCGACGCAAGGGCACCGAGGCGGGCGGCTCGACTGAGAGCTATGCCGCCTAGCGGCGGTCGGCTGCTAGGATGCCCGCATGACCGATGCGCCCGAGACTCTCAACGATCTGCGCAAAGACCTCAAGCGCGGGCTCGACGTCATCGACGACCGGCGCGACGATTACATCACCGGCCGCGACATGTACGACGGCACCCGCGCCGAGGTCGCCGCATCCAAGTATGTGCGCAAGATCATCAACCAGAACGCCGAGGCGTTCCCCGTCAGCCTCGCGCACATCCCGGTCGATGTCATCGTCAACATGATCGAGCTGACCGACCTCGACGTCGACGATAAGAACGTGGCCAAGGTGCTCGCGGTCGTGACCGAGGCCAATGACCTCGACGACGGCGCTGAGGACTGGCTGCGCAAGGCGGCCTACTTCGGCGACTACTACGTCATCATTGACCCGCGCGAAGAGCTCGCGCCCAATGTCATCATTCCCGAGTCAGTGCGCTGGGTCGGCTCGAGTCCGCTGACCACGGTGCGCGTCTACGACAAGGCTGACGAGCGCACCCCGCTCTACGGTGCCAAGGTGTGGGAAGACGGCAAGCTCTGGCGTGCCCGGCTCTACTATGACGACTGCACGGTCAAGCTCGTCACCCCGAAAGGCGTGGCCGAGCCCAGCGCAAAGATGTTCGACCTCGACTTTGAGCAAGACCCAGAAGAGGCGTTCGTGTTCCACCCGGGCGGCCGCATGCTCATCGCCCACCTCGCCATCGACGGCAAGCCCTACGGCACCCCGTTGCACCGCAAGGCGTGGGGGCCGCAAGACGCGGTTACCAAGATCAGCGCGTCGAACATGGGCAACATCGAGGCGCTCGGTCTGCCGGCGCGCTGGGCGCTGCTCGACCCCATGGCCGAAATCGACGACGACATCGACGATGACTTTGGCACCGACGGGCCGGGCACCACGGGCAGCAAGGCCGACGGGATGACCACCGCCACCAATGGCAGCAAGGTGCGCGTCGAGCCCGGCGGCATCAGCTACCTACGCGGCATCAAAGAGGTCGGCACGTTCGACAACGGCGACAAGGGTAGCGTCTTCCTGACCAACATGGATTGGTATGTGCGCGTCATGGCCGTCGCGTGCGGCATCCCGCTATTCGAGTTCGACCTCAACGGCGACCAGCCATCAGGCGAGTCGCGGCGCCGAGCGATGGCCCGCGCGCTGACCAAGGCGAAGAGGGTGCGCCGCAACGCCGGCGGGTTCCTTGAGCAGCTCGCCGAGACCACCATCGCGCTGCTCAACCTCACGGCCAGCAAGGCCAAGGCGACTTTCTACCCCATCGAGACCAGCACCGACAAAGAGGGCATCGAGCTCGTCGGGCTCAAGATCAAGAACGGCGTGCCCGTGCGCGTGGCGCTGCTCGAGGCCGGGTACACCGACACCCAGGTCGACGAGTGGTGGCCCGAGAAAGCGCCATCGGTCACCATCGACATGCTGACGACGCTAGGCTCGGCGCTCGCGCAGCTCGGCACCGCCAAGACGCTCGGCGTCATCGACGACGCTGAGCTTGCCGACATGCTGCCGACCATCCTGACCGCGGCACGCAACGAGGGGCCGCCCGCCATCGTCGCCAAGCCCGTCGTCGTCCCGCCACCGGCCAACGACCCCACACTCGCATGATCTGGCCAATGGGTGGGTTCGGACACCGGGGGCCAAGGGTCAGCAAGCACGCGGCGGGGCGGGCCGGTAAGCGGCGAGCGCCCAGGCGTAACCGCCGCAAGAGGTAGTCGATGAGCGCCGAGCTCGAGCTCGCTGCGCTCGAGGCGCGGGTGCTGGCCGCCGCGGGCATCGCCGACTACCTCACCCGGGTCACGACGCTGCGCGAGCTGCTGGCCCGCGAGAGTCCCGACATTCGCAACATCGTGCTCGCCATGACCATGCCGCGAGTCGAGGCTCAGGCGCTCGCCGCGGTGCTCGACGCGTTCGGCGCCGGTGCCCGCGACGCGCTCGACATCCTGGCCGCGATGGGCGATGCCGAGGTCGGCCGCATCGGTCGCCCGTCGATCGAGGCCAAGGCCATCGTCAAGGGTCTCGATAAGGCGGGCCGCAAGGCGCTCGATACCGCCCAGAAACTCGCCCGCGCCGGCGCAGACGCCCAGGCGGTCACCGCGCCGCTGCTCGCGCACGCTACCGCGATCAAGGGCCGCGTCATTGAGGCCGTGAACATGGCCGGCAACGAGGGCACGACCGCAATGGCCGATGCGGCCGGCGTGCCGACGGTATGGGTGGCCGAAACCAATGCGTGCGTGCGCTGCCTCAAGTACAGCGGCCGCATCGCCAAGCCTGGCGAGAACTTCCCCGGCGGGCTAACCTACGGCCGCCCCAAGTACGCGACCAACGGCCCGCTACCGCATCCGCCGCTGCACCGATTCTGTAGATGCGTCGTTGAGCCGATGCGCTCGCGCGAGTACGCCAAGGCGCTGCGCCGCGAGGCCGACCGCTCAGTGCTGCGCGGTTTCAGTCTCGAAAGCGAGAGCATGAGCGTGCGCGTGGATGCCGCCGACCGGCTGCTCAAAGCCAAGGTCAATGCCCCCAAGTCGGTCATCGCCTTTGCCAAGAGCGCGGTCAGGCGCGGCGAGTTCACGACGCGGGGACGGCGTGCCGCGTGATGTCGGTGCTACCATGGCCCGCATGACCTACAGCCACCCGGTCGACCCCGCGACCTACGACTCGAGCGATGGGTTCGGCTCGATGAAAGGCCGCAAGCGCCCCCACAAGGGCGGCGACTACATGGTCGACGAGGGCACGACGGTCTGCTCGCCGAGCGACGGTACGGTCGTCGTCGCCCAGTGGTCTGACGAGCTCGGCAACGTCATCGGCATCGAGTTCGATGACGGCATGGTTGGCGGCCTGGCGCACAACTCGGCATTCATCCGCAGCGTCGGCGACCGCGTCAAGCGCCTCGAACCTGTCTCGCTCAGCGGTGACACCGGCTCGGCCTCGACCGGCCCTCATCTGCACATGTCCCTCGGCTCGACGTTCGGCGCAATCTTCGGCGAGGGCTACGGCGACACCCTGGTCGACCCTTTCAAGTACATTCAGGAACACCTAGGAGGCGGCTCGACCGCCACGAGGAAAAGAGAACGCGACATGCTGCTATTCCATACCGAGGATGCCAAGGCGCCCAACGGCACCATCTATCACATCATCACCGCCGACGGCCGTGAGGCACAATTTACGTCGGGTGACTCGACTTTTCCGGGTTACATCGCGGGTCAGCTCGGCAACAGCGCCCCGACCGACCGCTCGCTGCTCGACTCGCTCAAGGCGCAGCTCAGAGCATCCGCACCGCCGGCACCGGCGCCACTCATCGACTTTGCGCCGCTCATCAAGGCGATCAGCGCCGCGGCCACGCGCATTATCACCGCCGTCAAGGCTCGCAAGTAACCCGCAACACCCACCCCCGAAAGGAAACCCCGCATGCGCACTCTCGACCGACTCGCTGAGTCATTCCTTGGCGGCGCCGCTCTCGAGCGCCCCGGCATCATGTTCGCCACCGGCGGCAAGAGGGGAGGTGGCAGCGCCAAGCGGCGCAAGGACGACGACGACGACGACGACGACGACGACGACGACGACGACGACGACGACGACG
>ERZ650304.1149-NODE-1149-length-10809-cov-14.659569_pt1 | contig 10809 bp, 15 predicted proteins | sample MGYA00376240_ERZ650304 | MGnify/ENA primary metagenome ERZ650304 (study PRJEB26733, sample SAMN07839271) | wastewater metagenome | biome: small river; feature: stream; material: water | place: USA: North Carolina | collected 2016-03-01 ...
GGCGCGCATTCCGCGTTCCGTCGCCACCCGCCCCACGCAGGACGCGGCGTGATGGACAACATCCCCACCTCCATCCGCACAAGCACGATTCACATCTTCGGGGTCGATCTGGTCGTGCACCATCTCGACAACGGCCAGCGGGTGATCGAGGCCGACAGCATGGCCGCGCTTTTCGAAGCGATGGGCAGCGAGGATGCGCCGGACATTGGCGATGTCGAAGCCCTGCGGGAGTTGTTGGCCTAAATGCGCCCCCTCGCCTCCTTCACCGAAAACGAACGCGCAGTGATCCGCGAGCGTCACCATGGCTGGGAGCGATGCCCCCTCGCCACCCTCGCGCTGATCTTCGGCGCTCATGTCAACACCATTCGCGCGGTGTGCGCGCAGGCGGAGGCTTGAATGGAACCCGTAATTATCGGGAGCGCGACGCTGTATCTGGGTGATTGCCGGGATATCTTGCCGACGCTGGGTAAGGTTGGTGCTGTGCTGGCGGACCCGCCATACGGCACCACTCGCTGTGCTTGGGACGCAATCATTCCGCTCGAGGAAATGTGGGCGGCATTGGATCATGTTGTGGGCCCGCGCATACCTATTCTGCTTTTCGGCAGCGAACCATTCTCGTCCTTTCTTCGCACATCCCGCGTTCGCTGGTTCAAATATGATTGGGTGTGGAATAAGCCCAAGGGCACTGGCTTCCTGAACGCCAAGAAGCAGCCTTTGCGTAAACATGAGATGGTCAGCGTCTTTTGTGATGGCCCCGCTCCTTACGATCCGCAGAAAACTACTGGTCACGACCGCAAGGTTACGTTTCGAGGAAAACATCTGCAGACGGATGTCTATGGCAACATGGCCGGCGACTACAATTACGATAGCACTGAGCGTTATCCTGGAAGCGTTCTGACGTTCTCGTCCGACACGCAGAACAGCAGTTTCCACCCTACCCAGAAGCCTGTCGGTTTGATGAGATATCTGGTCAAGACACACACCGACCCAAGCGCTTCTGTCCTCGATTTCACGATGGGAAGTGGCACTACTGGCGTTGCGTGCCAGCTTGAAGGCCGGAAGTTCATCGGCATCGAGCGCGACCCCAAGTATTTCGACATCGCCTGCAAGCGCATCCTCGATGCGCAGCGGCAGGGCGACATATTCCTGACAGGCACCGACTCTCTGGCGCGCATGCCTGTCTTCGCCCCCACCTAACCCCCAACGTGGCGTCGCGGCCACGTCAACTGCCGGGGCGGGTCTGTCCCCAACGTGCCAGCCCCGGTTTTTCCAAGTCTTTCGCATCTGCACAAAATAGCCCGTTCGAAAGGTAATCCCATGCCGTTCTCCACACTGTCCCGACATCGGACATTAACCATCCTTGGTAACGGGTTGTTCGGGGGTGCGCTGTCGGCGGTTGTCACCGAGGCCGATCTTGTGCGGGGTGTGGCGTGAAGGCGCGTTGCCGCCCCGACCGGGCATCCGTGCATCTGTTGCACCGGTCGGAATCCGGCATTCGCGAGGATCGGCTTGACAAGTCGGCGTGGCACTATGCTGGCGAGTTGGCGCGCTACATTACGTCGGCGTCCACGATCAGAATGCATGTCCTGCATCGCTTCGGATACACTGTACCGGTCGAGGATATAGAAGATTTGCAGGCGAAACGCGCAGGAGAGCGCGCGGCATTTCGCGCAGAGGCCGATGGTCTTCGCGAGCGTCCTAACGACTTCCGCGATTTCGAGGTGCGCCAGACTGGGCGCTGGGTTTTCGATGTGCCGATCGTGGTGGAGCGCTTTGTTGAGCCGACCTTGGCGAAGCCCCGCCCTGTCCTATCCAGCGAGATTGTCTCTGCGATTTGTCGCGATTTCGGCGTGTCCGTCGAGGAAATGATGGGCGGCACGCGCAAGCAAAGGATCATGCTGGCCAGGCGGACGGCCATGTATGTGCTGCGAGCGCGTGGCAGTAGCTTGCCGCAAGTTGCTTCGCGGCTCAGCCTCAAGGACCACACCTCGGTACTTCATGGCGTTCGGGCGTTTGAGGAACGTGCGACGGCTGAGATGCGTGAGATCGCGGCGCGGTATATTGTCCGGGAGGCCGCGTGACCTACCCCCGCCAGCAACCCCGCCACGCTGAGAAAACGCGAACCCGCGACGACTATCGCCGCCAGCTTGCGTTGTATCTCACTTATGCCCGATCGCTCGACGGCATCACGCCAGCGATCCTCAAGCAGCGCTTTCCCAAGGTGGCCTACTCTGAGATCGAGCGCGATCTTGCGGCTGCCGTCGCACGGCGGGAGGGTCGCGGTGGTTGACCACATGATCCTCGCCGAACTGGACGCGCTCGAATCGCCGCTCGTCGAGGAACCGCTATTCTTCGTGGAAGCACCGGGCGAGCCGGGGCCTGATCCGAAGTTGTGGCCGGAGGAAGAGCGGCAGGCGGCGTTTATCGCGCATATCAAGAAGACGCACTCGCCCGTGAACGCCTGCGCGATCCGGAACGAGGGCAAGCGCGGGTTGAAGGAGCAGCGCCAGATGAAGCGCACGGGCTTGAAGTCCGGGGCCTTCGACACGCTGATCTTCTGGGACGTGAAGCACGCCTCCCCGGATTGTCCGGCCACAGTCGCCATGTGCGAGTTCAAGGGCTTCGATGCGCGCGGACGCCCCGGCACGCTGAGCGCCAACCAGATCGAATACGGCAACGACCTGACCCGCCGGGGCCACAAGGTCGCCTGTTTCTACACGGCCAAGGCGGCGCTGGAATGGCTCGCGAGCCTCGGTGCGCCTGTGCAGGGGAGGATCGCCGCGTGAACTTTTCCCCGCAACAGGAAACCGCGATCAAGGCGGTTCGCGAATGGCTCGCGGATCGCCGCGGCAAGCAGGTGTTTCGCGTGTTTGGCTATGCCGGGACCGGCAAGACGACGATCGCGAAGGAACTGGCGAAGTCCGTCAAAGGCCATGTCCTTTTCGCCACCTTCACCGGCAAGGCCTCGCTCGTCCTGCGCAAGAAGGGCTGCGAGGATGCTTCGACCATCCATTCGCTGATTTACAAGGTCGAGATCAACGAGCGCACGGGCGAGGCGACGTTCACGATCAACGAGGACAGCGACCTTGCTGAAGCCGCCCTGCTGGTGGTCGATGAGGTGTCGATGGTCGGATCGGAGATCGCCCGCGATCTTCTGAGCTTCGGCACGCGCATTCTCGTTCTGGGCGACCCTGCACAGCTTCCGCCCGTCAAGGACGAGGGGTTTTTCATCAACGCCGCGCCGGACGTGATGTTGACCGAGGTCCACCGCCAGGCGCGTGACAACCCGATCATTCGCATGAGCATGGATATCCGCGAAAACGGGCGGCTTGAGCTTGGCGACTATGGCACGAGCCGCGTTATCCGATGCACTGACGTGGGTCAGGACGGACTGCGCGAACTCGTTCTGGACGCAAGCCAGGTCATTTGCGGAAAGAACCGCACGCGCACTGCCTACAACCGCCGGATCAGGGCACTCAAAGGCCTTGTGGGAGCGGCCGAGCCTTGGCACCCCACGGTCGGCGACCGCCTCATTTGCCTGAAAAACAAGCGGCAAAAGGCGCTGTTCAATGGAGCGATGTTTGAAGCCCAGCGGGTCGGTGACAAGTTCCGCTGCTTCGAGATCGAGGCGCAGTCTATCGACGAGCCTGATCGTGTCCCGCTGACCATCGAAGTGCCGGAAGAGTTTTTCGCCGGCGCCGAGCACAAGATAGATTGGCGCGAGCGCGCGAAATACGACGAGTTCACCTTCGGGTGGACCATCACTTGCCACAAGTCGCAGGGCAGCGAGTGGCCAAACGTCCTCATCTTCGATGAGAGCGGATGCTTTCGCGAAAACCGATCGAACTGGCTCTACACCGCCGTCACGCGCGCGGCCGAGAAAGTGACGGTGGTCCTGTGAACCTGCCCGTCTCCATATGGTGGAATGCGGCGCACTCGCACCCCGCTGTTGCCCGCGCCCTCCAGTTCGATGCGCGGCAACCGTTCGCCGCCTATGCGCTAGCACCGTTCCGCTACGCAAAGGTCGAGGGCCGCCATCTGGTTCTCGCCGCGTGGCCCGCGCCGCGCATCGGCGAAGGGCCAGAGCGGATCAAGCAGGTTGCTGCATGGGAGCCGACGACAGACACATCATGGATGCTCGGCCGCGCGACCAGGGAGTTCGGCGACGGCGAGGATGTCTATTGGCTGCCGCGAGCGCTGTTCGCCGATTGGGCTGAGGCCCGCCTTGTCTTTGCGCTCAAGCGCCAGGTCGAGCGGCTCGAACGCCAATATAATTTCAACCGCCGCGTGTTCCCGCAAACACCCGAAGGTGATTTGCTTCCGGGCTATCTCGTCCTTGATGGCGCGCGGCGGGAACACGTCGAAAGCGCCGTCGCGAAGAGCCTTGAGCCGCACTCATCCTATCGCCGGCTTTGGTCGCGGCGCAGTCAAGAAAGGCTCGCCGCATAATGGCTGAGAACGTAATCGTATTCCCCGGCGCGAGCCTTGGGGATCGACCTGAAATTCAGGTCAACGCTGGCGATATCCATCGCACCGCGACCGCCGCCGAAGATGCGCTGCTTGATGCCGGCGCGCCATTCTTCGTGCGAGGCGGAATCGTGCGCCCGGTGATCGACGATCTGCCAGCTACGCACGGGTGCCGCACCAAGGTAGCGCGGCTCGTCGAAGTCGATTGCAACACGATGATCGATTACTTTTCGCGTTGTGCGAACTGGGTGAAATACGACGGGCGCAAGAAAGGCCTGTCGCGGATTAATCCACCCAAGGATGTGGCATTGACCCTGCTGTCGCGCGATGGCGAGTGGCGGTTCCAAAGGCTGACCGGTGTAATTACCACCCCAACCTTGAGGCCTGACGGGACCATTCTCTCGCAGCCGGGGTATGATGAGCAAACGCACCTTCTGCTGCTATCCCCGCCAGAAATGCCGGAAATACCGGAAGTTCTAAGCAAGGCAGATGCGGCACGCGCTCTAGCGCTGCTCGATGGACTGCTGGACGAATTTCCTTTTGTCGATGAGGTCAGCCGGTCAGTGGCACTGTCGGCGCTCATCACGCCTGTTGCGCGCGGCGCGATGCAGACCGCGCCGATGCATGCATTTTCCGCGCCGTCACCAGGATCTGGAAAGAGCTTCCTCGGGGATTTAGTTGGCGCGATCACGATCGGAAGCAGAACGCCAGTCCTCAGCGTGGACAAGAAGGCAGAGGAAACGGAAAAGCGCCTAATAGGCGCACTTATCAGCGGCATGCCTCTCATCGCGATCGACAACGTGAACGGCGAATTGGGCGGCGATCTTCTTTGCCAGATGATCGAGCGGCCGATCGTGTCGGTACGCGCGCTAGGCTCGTCCGAACTTACCAGTATCGAAAGTCGCGCCTGCGTCTTCGCAACCGGCAACAACATCCGCCTCGTCGGCGACATGACGCGACGCGTCGTCTTGTGTCGGCTCGATCCGAATATGGAGCGGCCAGAACTGCGCCAGTTCAAGAAATCCCCATTCGATCTGATTCTGAGCGACAGAGGACGGTTCATAGCCGCCGCCCTCACTGTCGTTCGCGCTTACGCCCAGGCCGGATATCCGGGAAAACTGCCGGCGCTCGCCTCGTTCGAGGACTGGAGCCGCATCGTGCGGTCAGCTTTGGTATGGCTGGAGCAGCCTGATCCCGCACTGAGCATGGAGCTGGCCCGCGAGGACGATCCAGATACGACCGCCCTGCGCACCGTCTTGATCGGCATGAAGGACGCGATGGGCTTGGGATGGCGAAGTTCCGCCGAAATCAAGGCCCTAGCGGAAGAGCGCATGTTCGACAGCCTCTCGCGACCTGATCTCAATCAGGCCCTTAGGTCGGTGGCTGAGAACCGACGAGGCGACATCGACGCACTTCGCATCGGCCATTTCCTTACGAAATTCAAAGGCCGCGTAGCCGGCGGGTTAAAACTCCGATCGCAGGACGACAACCACTCGAAGGTGAAGCTATGGTCCGTCGAACAGGTTTGAGTGCGGGGTCGGCGCACGCGCGGGACGCGGGGGAGTGCGGGGGTTGTTTTACCCATTACGCGCGAACTTACACTGACACTTTCCACACGTCTAATAGAACAAACCCCGTAATACCCGCATCCCCGCAGAGGGAAAATCAGGTGGCGCGACCCCACATCACCCACCACGCCCTGTCCCGCGCCATGGAGCGCATCCCCGGCCTCAGCACCGAGGACGAGGCGCGCGCCCTCCTCGCCGGCCCCGTGTTCGACATCGCCGCCGACTTCGCCGGGCTGGCCGAGTGCTTCGTGCGGATCGCGAGCGGACACAGGATCGTGGTCAGGGATCATGCGATCGAGACTGTGCTGCCGGCTGACGATTATCGGGCGACGGTGCGCAGGATGGGCAAGGGGAGGTTCGGGTGATGCGCACGCTCGGCTATCGCGGACACCAGGTGCTTGACTTCGTGCGGTCCAGCCTCGCGGTGCAAGGCGACGTGCCCAGCTACGGGGCGATCCGGGATGCACTGGGGTTCAGCGCGAACGCCGATGTCTGCCGCGTCGTGGCCCGACTTGAGCGGCGTGGTTTGCTCGCCCGCGTTGGACAAGGGCGGCAGAAGCGGATACGACTGGCTGCGTGACATCTCCCATCGCCAGCTTGTTCAGCACGTGGTGCGTCGTCTCCACGGATAGCGGTTATTCGGTCGAGAGCGTGCCGTACAGCGCGTTGAAGGCTGATCGGGTACTCGCGCGGCCCACCCGACAGAGGAAAGCGCTCTACGGGGCCTCCAGAGGCTGAATTTGGCAATCCCGATGATGCAGGAACAGTTCGAAGCCTCGATCAGGCATGAAATCGAACTGCGCAACCGCATGATCGAGTGGTTGCGGAAGACTGCTGAGCCGAAAGACGAGGACGCTTAACGCCAACTTTCGGGGCCGCGCGGATAGGGTAGGGTTCGCGCGCGATGAGCGCCACCGAAGCCAGTAAAATAGGGCGCGATAGTGCCAAGAGGCCGCCGAATGCCGGTAAAGGCAGGCCCAAAGGTGCGCGCAACAAAACGACTGCCGCCGTCAAGGATATGATCTTGCAAGCCCTCGCGAATAAAGGCGGGGTGGAGTATTTGGAGCGGCAGGCTGACGAGAATCCCACGGCGTTCCTCACGCTGGTTGGGAAGGTTCTTCCTCTCGATGTGAACGCGAACCTCACCGGCCAGATCGGCCTGCCCGACATCACGCTCGGCGTTCAGCCAGACTGATGTTGCTGACCCGCCCCCAGTACGAGTTCGTCTCGGCGCAAGAGCAATTCCCGGCCATGGTCGCAGGCTTCGGCTCCGGGAAGTCGCATGCGGCCATCTGGCGCACGCTTCTTCTGAAACGCAAGTATCCTGCGCAGAACGTTGCGTATTATCTTCCCACCTATGACTTGGTTTCTAAGATGGCGTTCCCGCGATTCGAGGAGACGCTCACGAGTATTGGTGGTCGCTACAAGCTGAACAAGGTCGATGCGCTGATTTCGATTGAGAACTGCGGGCAGATCATTTTCCGCACGATGGACAATCCCTCGCGCATCGTGGCATATGAAGTCGCGGACAGCATCGCGGACGAACTGGACACGCTGGCCACGGACAAGGCGCGCGAAGTCTGGAACAAGATCATTGCGCGCAACCGTCAAAAAAAGCCTGACGGTTCACTGAACACGGTCGGTGTGGCGACAACCCCCGAAGGCTTCCGCTTCGTCTACGAGCGCTGGAAGAAGAACCCGGCGGCAGGCTATCGGCTCATCAAGGCCTCGACGATGAGCAATGCGGCGAACCTGCCAGACGGCTACATCGACAGCCTGCGCGCGTCGTACCCGGCCAACCTGCTGGCGGCCTATCTCGATGGCGAGTTCGTCAACCTCACCGCTGGCTCGGTCTATGCCGAGTTCGACCGTGCGCTAAACCGCGCGCCGCTGGGCGAAGGCATCCGCACAAGCGAGCCGTTGCACATCGGCATGGACTTCAACGTCGGTCGCATGGCCGCCGTCGTGTTCGTGCTGCGCGATGGCGATCCGGTGGCCGTGGACGAACTGACCGGCCTGTTGGACACGCCAGCCATGATCGCCGCGATCAAGCAGCGGTATGTCGGGCACGCCATTTACGTCTACCCCGACGCCAGCGGTGGCGGCAGGCGCTCGAACAACGCCAGTGAAAGCGATATCGCCCTTCTGCGCGCAGCGAAGTTCAACGTCCTCGCCCCGTCCGCCAACCCGCCGGTCAAGGATCGCGTGCTGGCGATGAACCAGATGATCCACAGCGACGGCAAGCGCCGCATGCGGGTCAATGTCGATAACTGCCCGTCGTTCGTCGAGGGCCTCGAAAAGCAGGCCTACGACAAGAATGGAGAACCGGACAAGACCGCTGGTTTCGACCATGTGAACGACGCGGCGGGCTACTTCATCCACTACAAATTTCCGATCCGCAGCAGGGGCATCCAGCGTATCCAACTTGGAGGCATCTAATGGCCAAGGGCGTCCGCAATACGCATCACGAATACGACGAATACCTGCCGGTCTGGCAGCGCTGCGAGGACGCGGTGAGCGGCCAGCGCGCGGTGCAGGCGGCCGGCGTGCGCTACCTGCCGATGCTGACCGGGGAGAAGGTGGAAGACTACCAGGCCCGCGTCATGCGGTCGGATTACTTCAACGCCACGTGGCGCACGATCGCTGGGCTGTCGGGCATGGCATTCCGCAAGGCCGTGACGACCAACCTGCCCGCCGCGATCGAGCCGTTCCTCAAGAACATCGACCTCGCCGGCACGGACATGACAACTATGGCCAAGCTGCTGGTCGAGGACGTGCTGGAGGTCGGGCGCATCGGCCTGCTGGTCGATCATCCGCCAATGCCGGAAAACGTGACCACGATCACGGTGGCCGTGGGCGAGCAACTCGGCCTGCGACCGACGCTCAAGACCTACGATGCGCAGTCGATCATCAACTGGCGCTACCGCACGATCGGCAACGCCACGGTCCTCGCCATGGTCGTCCTCAAGGAAGAAGCCGAGGTTCCGGGCGACAGTGAATTCGAATGGGGCTGTGAGGACCGCTATCGCGTCCTCGATCTCGACGAGGCCGGATTCTACCGCCAGCGCGTGTTCCGCATCAACGACCAGACCAAGCAGGACGAACTGGTTGGGGAGCCGGTCTATCCGGTCATGCGCGGCCGGAAGATGACCTACATCCCGTTTTTCATTCTCGGCGTGGACGGCATCCAGACCGAGTGCGACGAGCCGCCGCTGATCGACCTCGTGGATGCCAACATCGCCCACTACCAGGTCAATTCGGACTATCGCCACGGCCTGCACTTCACCGGGCTGCCGACGCTGTTCCTGAGCGGGATCGCGGACGAAGAACCGCTCTACATCGGCTCGGCGCGCGCGATCACGTCGCCGCAGCCGGACGCCAAGGGCGAGTACCTCGAATTCAGCGGTCAGGGCCTCGGCGCGGTCGAAAAGGCGCTGGCGTCGCTCGAACGGCGCATGGCCGTCCTCGGTGCACGCATGATCGCCGACGAGACCAAGCAGGTCGAGACGCTCGGGGCCACGCAGATCAAGCGCGCGGGCGAAAACTCGATCCTCGCCAGCGCGGTCATCGCCGTGTCCGATGTCATCGAACGCGCGCTGCGGGTGATGGCCGAGTGGGTCGGGGCATCGGGCGAAGTGGTCTACCAGATCAATCGCGAATTCACGCCCGTCGCGATGGACGCACAGCAGCTCACCGCGCTGGTTTCGGCATGGCAGGCCGGCGCAGTGTCGGAGGCCGAACTGTTCGATGTCCTCAAGCGCGGCGACGTGATCGACGGCGAGAAATCGCTGGAAGAACACCAATCTGAAATCGACGTGTCGGTGACGATGCCTCGGCCCGCGAACGATGCGCAGCAGGTGGCGGCGTGAGGTATTTCACCCGCCCGCGACCGCAGGTCACGCGCTCCGACGATGACGGCTATTACCCGGTCGGCAATTCGTGGTTCGTGCCCACCGTTTCCGACCATGAGGCGACCGACACGGGCCTTCTGGACGTCAACGGCGATCCTATCATGCGCGCGCCCAATCCCATCGGGATCGGCAGGGATGATGAGTGGTGATCCCCCTCGAAGACGCCATCCTGCGCCTCGCGCTCGAACTGCAGGGCCTGTCGGCGCACGAAGAAGCGCGGGCGGAACTGATCCTGCGCGAACTGGAAGGCGATCTTCGGCAACTGGTCGCGAGCCGCACGCTGACCGGCTCGAACAAGCGCGACATCGACGCGATCATCAAGGCGGCTGAGGAAGCCATCCATGCGCGCTATGGCGCTGCGGCGGGCATCGTGGACATGCACGGCCTTGTCCTCATGGTGGCAGACCGCACGGTGGACGCCATGGCTGCGGCCTATCCTGCGATCAACGCCATGCGCCCAAGCGCCGAACGCCTCGCCAGCCTTGCAAAGAACGTCCTGATCGAAGGTGCGCCGACGAAAGCATGGTGGGCCAAGCAGGACGAAGACACCGCGTTCCGGTTCGCACAGGCTGTGCGCCAGGGTGTTGTCAACGGCGAGACGAACGAACGCATTGTCGCTCGCGTGGCTGGCAAGAACGGGGTGCTGGACTTATCGCGCCGCCACGCGCGCACGCTGGTGCATTCGTCGATCATGTCGGCAGCGAACATGGCGCGGTGGGAGACGTTCAAGGGCAGCTTCGCGGATACCTCGCCGGGGGTGAAGTGGCTGGCGACGCTGGACAGCCACACCTGCCCGACCTGCGGGGCGCTCGATGGTCAGGCATGGGATTGGGACATGAAGCCGATCCGTGGCAGCAAGATGC
>ERZ650304.1150-NODE-1150-length-10789-cov-4.939911_pt1 | contig 10789 bp, 15 predicted proteins | sample MGYA00376240_ERZ650304 | MGnify/ENA primary metagenome ERZ650304 (study PRJEB26733, sample SAMN07839271) | wastewater metagenome | biome: small river; feature: stream; material: water | place: USA: North Carolina | collected 2016-03-01 ...
CGCGCGGGCGGTCACGTTCGGGCACGCGCAACACTTAATCGCGTGCGTCGTGTGTTTTGTGACGTTGCACGTGCAACACCGAATGGCGCGATGGATGTTGCACGTGCAACACGGAACGTGTTAGCCTCTCGCCCGCTATGGCGAAGCCCCGCAACACCCCGAAGCGCACGACACCGAAACCCGCACCCTCCGAGGCCGCGCCGAAGCGTCGCGCCGGGAGGCCCGCGAACCCCAACACGCAACCGCTCCCTCCCGTGACGGGCCTTCGTCTCCCGCTGGATCTGCTCGATGCGCTCGACGCCTACGTTGAGAAGCGCAACGCAGAGCTCGATTGGAAAGCTGACTCGTGGAGGCTCGAGAAGTTCTTCCCCGGCGAGTTCGGCTCGAAGGTCTCGCACGAAGTCTCCGGCCCCGCAGGCGGCCCGATCGAAGTCTCCGATGCCCGCGCAAAGCTCCTGGCGAAGCTCGCTCCGAAGCCTGAGCCCGGCGGCTCGGGCTGAGGCCGTCGCCTCGCTCACCGAGGCCGAGGCGACCGCGCTTCTGCACGACTGGCCCGCGTGGGCACGCGCAGATCAGCTCCCGCCCGAAGGCGACTGGCTGACCTGGCTGTGCCTCTGCGGGCGCGGATGGGGCAAGACCCGCGTGGGCGCCGAGTTCGTTCGCGCGCGTGTTGAAAGCGGCGAGGCCAAGCGCATCGCGCTCGTGGGCCGCACGGCAGCCGACACCCGCGACACGATGGTGCTCGGTGAGTCGGGCCTGCTCGAAGTCTTCCCGCCGCACCAGCGACCGATCTACGAGCCGTCGAAGCGGCGCGTCACATTCCACAACGGCGCCTTCGCGACGCTCTACTCGGCCGACGAGCCGAACCTGCTCCGCGGACCGCAGCACGACACGGCGTGGGCCGACGAACTCGCGGCGTGGAAGTACGCCGACGCCTGGGACCAACTGCTGCTCGGTCTGCGCCTCGGGCGCCCGCGCGTTGTGGTGACCACGACCCCGCGGCCGACGCAGATCATCCGCGACGTGATGAAGCGGCCGAGCACCAAGACGGTGCGCGGCTCGACCTACGACAACGCCGACAACCTCGCCGCGACGTTTCTCGCGGAGGTCAAAGCGAAGTACGAGGGCACGCGCCTCGGCCGCCAAGAGCTCTACGCCGAACTGCTCGAAGACACGCAGGGCGCGTTGTGGACCCGCGCGCAACTTGAAGTGCTGACCGCGCGCGCCGCGCCCGAGCTCAAGCGCGTCGTGGTCGCCGTTGACCCGAGCGTGGCTGGTGATGGCGGCGGCGACGAGTGCGGTCTGATCGCGCTCGGCGTCGACGGCGAGGGCACCGTGTGGGTACTCGAAGACGGCAGCGAGCACCTCTCCCCCGAGGCATGGTCGCGTCGCGCGTGCGAACTCGCGGAGCGCCACGGCGCTGACTGCATCGTCGCGGAGTCGAACAACGGCGGGGCTCTCGTCGAGCTCACGATCCGCGGCGCGTGGTCGGACCGCTCCCGCGTGCCCCCGAAGATTCGCCTTGTGCACGCCGCGCGCGGCAAGCGCCCGCGGGCCGAGCCTGTCGCGGCGCTCTACGAGCAGAAGCGCGTGCGGCACCTCGCGGGGCTCTCGAAGCTCGAAGACGAGATGACAACGTGCGCGTTCCTTGCGGGCGATGACTCGCCGAACCGCGTGGATGCGCTCGTGTGGGGCGTGACCGACCTCGCTCTCGACGCCCCCAAGCCCAAGCGCTCCGTCACCTACGACTACCCCGACGTTTGATGGGACCAACCCCCGCACAGCGCGACCTCGCCGGCCTGCAGCACACCCTCGCTGCGACCGGCGACGACCCGCGCACGCGCGAGCTCACTGAGCTCGAGGCCCTCTGGAAAGGGCTTCGCTACGAGCTCGAGGGACGCCGCTCGTTCTGGGACAAGAGCGTTCCTCTGCGCGAGCGCGCGCCCTGCGTGGTCTCGCCGCTTCCGCGAACCGCGGGGCGCCGGCTGATCTCGCTGGTGTTCGGCGAGGGCCGTTTCCCCACCGTCTCGGCGGGCGCGGCAATTCCCGAGCCCGCGCGTGCTGCGCTGACGAAGCTCGCGGCCGAGGTCGTTCGCTCCGCGCGCCTGCGCCCAGCGATGCGCCATGTGCTCGAGCAAGGCCTCTCGGCTCGCTCCGCGTGCGTTGTGTGCTCCGTTCGCGACGGCCACCTCTGCGCTGATGTGCTGCCCGCAAAGTGGTGCCTTCCCGCGCTCGACGACCGCGGTTGCGTGGTCTCGCTCGAGGTCCGCTACAAGTTCGACCTCGACGGCGAGCTCCACTGGTACCGCCGCACGATCACAGCCGAGGCCGACACGGTCTACGAGCCCGTGCCCGTGAGTGACCGCGTGCTGCCGTCGGTCGTGAAGCAGAGCTTCGCGCAGACGTTCTGCCCCGTCGTCTGGCACCGCAACGAGCCCGACCCGACGTGTGGCGGCATCGACGGCGTCGCGATGTTCGAGGGGCTCCAAGACGAGCTCGAGGCGCTCGACTTCTCCCTGAGCCAGCGCCACCGCACTGCGCAGTACAACGGCGAGCCGTTCACCGTGCGCGTGCTCGGCGAGAACGACGCGGACTCTGACGGCGGCATGAGCGCCCCGCGTGGGCGCGAGGCTGACCCGAGAGCCGGCGCGGGCTGGGCGGGCATGATCAAGGGCTGGATGAGCGCTGCGACGGCGCCCGCCGTCAAGAAAGACCCCGGCTCCATCGTCACTCTCTCGAAGGGCGGCGACATGAAGCTCGTCGAGTCGACGGGCGCCGGGGCTAACATCCTCACGGGTGACGCGGACGCGCTGCGGCGCATGATTCTCGAGTCCGTCGAGGTGGTCGTCGCTGACCCGGAGACGGTCTCGGCCAACGCTTCGGCGGCGCTTCAAAAGGCGCTGTACGCACCGATGCTCGCGCGCTGCGACGGGCTGCGCGAGGAGTACGGCGCGACGCTCTGCGCAATCGTCGAGACGTTCCTGCGGCTGCTCTGCTCGCCTGCGGTGCGGGATGCGACCGTGCATCTGCCTGGGTGGCGCGACCTGCTCTCGACGCTCGACGCGCTCTTCGCGCAGGGCGGCGTGCCGCTGGAGCTCGCCTGGGGCGAGTACTTCGAGCCGACGTGGCAAGACATCGGCGCGGGGGTAGACGCCGCGCAGAAAGCGAACGGCGGGCGCCCCGTGCTCACGTTGCGCAAGAGCGTCGAGCTCATCGCTGCGCTCGTCGGCGTCACGAACCCCGAGGCCGAGGCTGACGCCATCGAGGCCGAGGAGGCTTCGGGCGGCGAGACCACCAGGTCGATCTTCGGCGCGTTGCGATGACCGAGCTGCGCGACGCGCCCTCGGCCCTGTCCGAGTGGGTCGACAGCCTGCTCGAACAAGCGGCCGAGAAGCCGCGCGCGAAGGAGCGCCACGCCGACAACCGCGTCGCGCTCCGCACGTTCGCGCGCACGCTGCACTTCGCATTGCGCGTCCCCGGCGCCCACCCCAGCGGCCCCGCGTACGACACGCTGCTCGGCTATCTCGCGGCGCAAGGCAGGCCCTTTGCGGCTGACTCGTCGAAGCTGCGCGACCACGTGGCCCACGTGCTGATCGAGCAGTTCGGCGATGCCAAGCGCGCGCCGGGCGCAGCGCAGCTCCGACAGTTCGCGGCCGCAGCGATCCTCGAATGGGTGCTCGCGCGGCTCGAGAGCGGACAGCGTGACGTGCCCATCGCGCCCAACGCCCCCGCGTACCGCGCGTGGAAGCGCAAGCACGCGAACTACTCGCGCCCCGGCATGTCGTCGGGTGCGCTGCGCGACGCGATCCGCGACAAGGGCCGCGTCACCGTCCGCTGAGGAGCCAGACCATGGCCGACCCGAAGCTCACCGAGAAGGCGCTCGACGCGCTCCTCGGCGAGATCCCGTTCGCGCTCAACGGCGCGACGCTGACCGTCACGTACCCGTCGCTCGACGAGTACGCAGCCCGCGCGCAGTCGGACCTGACCGCGCTCGCGAAGCTGCGCGCCGTCCGTGCGTCGAGCGTCGACATGCCCACGCAATCCCAGCCGTCCGGGCCGCAAGTCCTGACGGTCACCTTCCTGTAGGAGCCCCATGGCCACCGTCACGATCTCGACGATCAAGCACATCAAGCACCTCGACGGCCCGGTCGACGGCGCGAACAACGAGTCGACCACGCACGTCAAGAACGCGCTGCTCTACTTCGACCACGGCGCGCAGGCCGTCGCGGGCGGCGACACGCTCTCGCTCGCGCTGAACACGCTCATCCAGAACGCCACGCGCAGCGGCAAGACCGTGACCGTGCGCGAGGCGGCGATGGCGCAGCCGGCGTGGAACCTGACCGACGGCGTGGCGATGGGCTGGAAGACCGTCTCGCTCAGCACCAACACGCTGACGTTCATCCCCACCACCAGCGACTACTCGACGAACGTCGCGATCGATGCCTCCGACAAGGTCGAGCGCCCGTTCGCGGTCTTCGTGTGCTGGAGCGAGGCGTAGCCCGTGAGCATGGACGTACCCATGGAACCCGTCGGCGACGACGAGGCTCCGAGCGCCATGGAGGCTGCCCTCAACTCCGTCGCGGAGCTCGTCTCCGACGAGGAGCTGGCGAGCGCATTCGTGGCCGCAGGCACCCTCACCGTCACGCTCGAAGAGAGCGGCGACGTGACGGTCGCGGCCGGCGATGTCTCGCGCGTCGTCCTCGCAGCGGTCGCGATGGGCGAGGCCGGGGAGATCGACATGGAGGGCGAGGGTGAGTGACCCGGTTGCCCCCGCGGCGCCTGCCGCACCGCCCCCGGACGCAGCGGCACCGGCCGCCCCCGTCGCCCCGGCCGTCCCCGCGGCCAAGCCCGCGCCCCGGCACCCGTACGGCGCTAAGGCCGCGCAGCGCCCCGTAGCGCCCGCACAGGCTGCGCCCGAGGCGAAGCCGGCCGACGCCCAGGCCCAGCCCGAGGCGAAGCCCGCGAGCAGCGGCAAGGGCTCCAAGCTCGTGTCCGTGCGCGATCGGCAGATCGCCGAGCTCAAGAGCAAGGTCGAGCCGCTCGAAGAGCAACAGAAGCGGTACGCGAGGGCCATCGGCCCGCTCGTCGAACGCGAGCTCGAAGGGTTGCCCGAGAAGGCCCGCGCGCGCCTGGCGAAGAAGTACGCGGGCGATCCGCTCGCACTGCTCGACTACCTCGAAGAGGCCCGCGCGATGGACGCCTTCGTGCGCCCGTCTGCGAAGCCCGCGACTACGGCGCCCGCTGCTGCGCCGCCGGCCGTCGCGCCGAGTGACCCGGACGCCCAAGTGCTCGCCGACTACGCGAAGCTCAAGGCGTCCGGCAGCTCGGCCCGCCTTGCCGTCTTCATGCAGCAGCACGGGGCCGCGCTCGCCCGCGCGCAGGCTCGCTCCAAGGGCGCCTCGAACAACTGACGCAACGCGGGCGCCGTGCGCCCTGCTCGTCACCCGGACAACCCCCTTCGCGGGCGGCGCATGAGCCGCACCGCGCGGTGATCCCATGACCGTTTCCATGTCGTCGCTCCCGACGGAGTTCACCGTCAAGGTGTCGGAGCAGATGCTCCGCACCCCCGAGCCCGCGTACGTCTACGCGCGGATGCTTTTCATGGCCGTGGCGCAGGCCGAGCTCAAGAAGGATGCCCTTGGCACCTTCGGGCTCACTCCTGAGCGCGCCGCTTCCTCGCAGGGCGCCGCGGTGCCCGACCTGTCCGACACGCAGCTGATGATCGCGGACGGCATTCGTTCCGAGGCCCTCACCGTGAACCTCGAGCTGCAGGGCACGGGCGTGAAGGGCAACAAGGTCACGATCTCGCGGCCCGTGTTCGCCGGCAGCGGCTACACGCAGGCCGCGCGCCGCATCAACCCGGCGATCGACATCTCCACGGTGCCGGTCGACCTGACCTCCGAGTCCGCTTCGATCACCCTCGAGCCCTGCGCCGGTCCGTACGACACCGCGAACTCGCGCGTCGCGCCGTACGCGATCGACGTGCTCGCCTCTGAGCGCTCGATGCACTCGCTCGTCGGCCTTGTGGGGCTGCACCTCGCTCGCGACCGCATGAAGTACGTCGACACCGTGGTCGCCACGCTGTTCAGCGCGGGCTCCACGCTGATCTTCCCGAACGACCCGAACAACGCGCTGTCGACCGCCGACGCTGCGTTCTCGGCCTCGGGCGACCGCCCCATGGACGTCGAGACGCTGTACCGCGCCGAAGAGGCGCTGACGGCGGCCGGCATCCCGCGCTTCGCCAACGGCAAGTACATGTGCGTCCTGTCGACGCGGCAGGTGCGCCAGCTCCGCTCGGACCCCGAGTTCAAGGCGCTGTCGGTGTTCGACCCGACGCGCAACCCGCTCGCCGAGTCGTACGTGAAGACGATCGGCAACGTCGAGGTCTACGTCTCCGCGACGAACCTGACCGCGACGAACTCGAGCACGATCACGTACCAGAAGGGCACGATGTTCGGCCCCGGTGCGGTGGGCTACGCGCCCGGCCGCAACATCGAGGTGCTCAAGTCGTCGGCCGACAACTTCGGGCTCGCGCCGCGCGTCATCTGGGCCGGCTTCGAGGGCTTCGAGAAGCTCGACCAGCGGTTCATCTGCGGCGTGTACTCGGACTAAGGGGCAACCACCATGGCGTTTACTCGCGGCCTCTTTTCCACGGTCGCTCTCGCCTCGGCGACGAGCGCGAACGGCACCGCGCGCAACGGCGCGACGCTGCCGCTCAACCAGTACCAGCCCGGCGTCCTCGCCGCGCACCTCGCCGTGACCATCGTCACCGGCTCCGTGGTCTGCACGGGCAAGTGGCAGGTCTCGATCGACGGGTCGACGTTCGTCGACCTGAAAGACCAGAACAACGCCGCGTCGGTGACGATCACGGCGACGGACACGCGCGCGCTCTCGTGCCCGCTCAGCGCGTTTGCGTACCCGTACGCGCGTTTCGTGGCGACCCTCTCGGGCGCCGCCACCGCCGCGGGCGACCTCACGCAGGTCGACTACCGAGGCATGCGCTTCGGGGCGATCTAGTGGCGACGCTCACCGACGACGAGCTCGCGCGCATCCGCGTCGAGCTCGGCGACCACGTGCTCGACGCGGGCGCGCTGCCGTACGCGGACTACCGCGCGGTGTACGTGATCGTGCGCGATCACGTGGTCTCCTCGTCGGTGACCCCCACGTCCAGCGAGACCGCGGTGGCTGCCGCGGGCCCGACCACGCTGACGCTCGCGTCGGTGACGGGCTTGTCGGTGGGCTCGCGCGTGCAGCTCGACGTGGACGATGCTCGCGAGACCGTCACCGTGCGCGCCGTCTCGGGGCTCACGATCTCGGTGCTGTGCCGCAAGACGCACGGCGGGACGTACCCGGTCGAGGTCGAGTCCCCGCTCACGATCGTGCGCGGCATCCTCGCGGACCTCTCGCGGCTCGAGCACGTCGACTCTCTCGATGCGCTGGCTGCCCTCGGGCTCAAGCGCGTCGATGAGGTCGAGTGGACCGACGAGGGCCGCGCTCGCGCAATCGAGCAGGCCCGCACGCGGCTGCGAATGCGCCTCGCGGACGCCTGCGGCCTGCGCACGACGCTGGCCCGTAACCGCAGTTCTTCCGACTCGTTCGAGGTGTACTGATGTCCGGTGTCTCGCCTTCGATCGCCGGCGCGTCCCTGCTCGGGTGCGCCTCGCACACGATCGCTCTGACCACCACTGGCTTCGCGGCAACGCCGATGACCGCGGGCGGCTACGTGCTGCGCGCGGACGTCGACACGGACGTAGAGGTCGGCCGGTCGGGCATGAGCGTGACGACGGGCCTTGCGGCCCGCACCGCGGGCGACCTCATGCCGAGCGTCAACCGCAGGTTCCGCATGCTCGCGAACGTCGACTACCCGGTCGACTTCGAAGATGCCTCGAACTACCTGTCGGCAAAGTCCGTCGCCGCGGCGTCGGGCACGCTCGTCGTCAACGGCCCGCTGCGTAACGGCACGATCCGCTCGTGACCGACAGTTCTACCCTGCGCGCTGCGCACCGGGCCGCGGCTGACGCGGGCCGACGCGCGGCCGAGGCCGTGGGTGCTCGGCCGACGCGCGTGCTCGTGCGCGTGCGCAGCTACTCGGGCGCGATTCACGCGAGCGGCACCGCGCTCGTCTCGGTGTTCGACACCGAGATCACGCCGCGCCCCAAGGTGCGGCAGCTCGGCCCGGGCGAGTCGAGCTTCTACGGCGGCGGCCCAGCCGCCCAGCCTGGCACCGCGGACGGGCGCACGTATGAGGTCGGCCCGATCACGCTGCCCTACTCGGGCGGGGGCTACTCGCTCGCCTCGCTGCTGCCCCCGGAGACACCCTCGTCGCGCACGACCCTCGTGCTCCTCGGGGACGACTTCGTGGCAGACGGCGAAGAGTTCGATCTCGCCGCGCAGCCCGACGCCTCGCGCCCGCACCAGGTGGTTCTGCGCGTGACGCGCACTCGGCAAGGCCCGTGAGCCAGTACCTCGACGAGATCGAGCGCCGCATTGCCGACGTGCTCTGCGAGGGTCGCGGCAGCGACGGCTCGCTCGGCACGGACGCGCAGACGCGCTCGATCCCCGCGGGCCGTTTCCGTTGGTCCGCGACCGGCGTCTCGCAGCGCGACCCGCTGATCCCAGCGGCCGAGCGCGACCGCGCGATCTCGCTTGATTGGGAGTCCGTCTCCGACAGCGAGGCCGACGCCAACGAGCTCGACGGCGAGGCTATCCGCGTCGTGCGCCTTACCCTGCTCGTTGGCTATGTCGACGGGCCGGGGCAATCCGACTACGTGTACCCGATCGACGGCACCGCGGAGACGCGCGCTCTCGCCGCCGCCAACGCCCGCCGACGCGCCCTGAGCGACGCCGAGCGCATGCGCCGCGCGCTGTGCTGGCCTGATCTCTACGGCAGTGACACGGCGCCCTCGATTGTGCTCTGCGCCCGCGAAGGCGCGAGCTCCATCGAGCCGCTGACCAACGGCGTGCTGCTCTGCGCGACGACATACCGCCTCGTGGTCGCTGTGCCCATGTCCAGCGACTTCGACCCGGACCCCGCGTGACCGGCGGATTCAAGCGCACGACGCCCAAGCTCGACGCGCTCGAGCGGATGCTCAAGGACTTCGAGAAGGGCTCGGTCAGCGTCGTCGCCGAGGTCTCCGCGACCGAGGCGACCAAGGTCAAGCACGGGCTCGAGGAGCGCGGCCGCCCGCTCATGCAGCCCAACCGCGCCATGGGTCTTGCCTTCGCGCGCTACGCGAAAGCTGCGGTCTCCACTGTGCTCGCGAGCAACGGCGTGCTGACGGCGCAGAAGATCCTCGACGCGGGCACGCAGGGTGTTCGCGCGCACGTCTTGCTGCGATTGCGGCAGGGCTCGGGCAACGACGTCGCGTTCCGCCCCCTCTCCCCCGCATACCTCGCCGCGAAGCTGCGCGCGGGGTTCCCGCGGAACATCGGCATTCGCACCGGCGATCTCTACGCCGCCCTCGATCGCGCACGCTGGTTCGTGCGTCGCAGGTAAGCCGTGGCCCAAGTCAACAACCGCAAGAAAGACGCCGCGACATACGCGGGCGTCGAAGGCACCTATGGCACCGCGGCCACCACCGCGCGCCTCTCGGTGATCTCGGACTCGTTCGAGCACGACCTCACGCAAGACCCAATCCCGGTCGACTGCGAGAGCACTGAACTCTTCGACCACCAGAGCCCGCTGTTCGGTCTCAAGCGCGCCACGGCAAAGTTCGGGCTCTACGTGCGCCCCGCCGAGACGGCTCCGCTGTCGACGGGCACGGTCACGTACTCGGCGCAGATGGCGATCCTCAAGGCCCTCTTCGGCGGCGGCTCGCCCGCGGACGGCGCGAGCGTGGGCACGACGGCGACGGGCTCGCCCGGTTCTGCAACGAGCGTGAACTTCACGAGCGCGTCGAACTTCACGGCGGGGCAGTTCTGCCTGATCGAGACCGCGAACGGCCTGGAGCCCGCGCGCATCGCATCGTTCTCGACGAACACTGCGACGCTGAGCCTCGGCCTGTCGGCTTCGCCGAGCGCGGGCGGGGTGATCGCGAACCTCGTCAACCTCTACCCGACGCCGGGTGTGGATTCGTGCAGCTCGATCACGATTGAGCACGCGAAGTCGCAGTACGACCAGAACCAGGTGCGCCTGCTCGGGTGCATCGGCGACGTCGAGTGGACGTTCGCGCAGAACGACACGCTCAAGTGCATGGTCAGCGTGCGCGCGGCCAACTGGTCCCGCGGCGCGCTCTCGCTCTCGACGAGCGCAGGGCAGGACACCGGCGGCACGCCGATCGCGATCACCGACGGCGCGAAGCTGATCCTGCAAGACGCGACCACGGCCACGCCGACGCACGTTCCCTTTGAGGAAGTGTCGGTCAAGGTGATGCTCGGTCTCGCGCACGTCCCCGACCTCGGCGGCAGCGTGCAGGGCACCGCGGGCATCGCGCGCGTGGGCGAGCGCACGTTCGCGGAGTGGACGATCACGCTGCGCGCCGACGAAGCGATGATGACCCGCTGGAGCGCACAGACGCTCACGCAGGTCGCGCTGATGGTCCCGCGTGGCACAGGCACCTCGAAGCAGTGGGCGGTCTTCTACTCGCCGCGCTGCGTGATCGAGGGCAAGCCCAAGCGCTCGTACTCGAGCGATGGGCGCGAACGCTACGTGATCACGCTGCGTTCGCAGATCGACACGAGCCTCGGCTCGGCGCTGCTCAAGGGTGCGCGGGTCATCCGGGCACACCGTCGCGGCCAGGGCGTCCAGTCTGGCGTCGAGTGCGGCGGCGTCGGTGCTCATCACCAACCC
>ERZ650304.1151-NODE-1151-length-10780-cov-13.532494_pt1 | contig 10780 bp, 19 predicted proteins | sample MGYA00376240_ERZ650304 | MGnify/ENA primary metagenome ERZ650304 (study PRJEB26733, sample SAMN07839271) | wastewater metagenome | biome: small river; feature: stream; material: water | place: USA: North Carolina | collected 2016-03-01 ...
GCGGGTTGCACTGGCGATAGATGCGGTACGTCGCCCAGGCGATGGCGATGCGGGTTTTCATTTCGCTGCTACCTCCTGCGCTTTTGCACTCAGCCAGTCGAAAAGCTCATCCGCATCGCGGAAAACGCTCGCCGCTTCAATTTCATTTGCCATGTGCTTGTATTCGTCATCGTGCAAGTGGTTGTAGTCGGCCCCCACTTGGTAGCTTGTGATGGCGTGGTCTGGGTGCTTCGTGTGCACGCGCAACAGGCTTGGGCCACCGTGCATAGGCAAGACCGTTGCCGCGTCCTGCCACATGGCCTCCGTGCCGTCAAACGCTTCAAAATGCGGGTGGCTCGGGTATATGTAGGCGTACACACACCAGCGATGCGGCCCTTCGCCGCAAGCAAATTCGGCGGGCGTGGCTGATGTGTGGTGGTTGACTACGACAAGGAAGTCCTTGCCCCCGCGTTTCCAGTCTTCAGTTTTTCGATATCCTTGGTTCATTTCGCTGCTACCTCCACATTCCCGGCCTCTTTTGCCGCAGTTGCAATCGCGTCCGCGAGATCGGCTTGCGCTGCAGTGTAGCCGTCCAGGTCATCACATCCGGTCAGCACAAGCGCCAGCAGTACAGCCGGGACGACAACCCAGCCCCAGCGCATGACGGCATAAAAAAAGCGCCTTGTGATCGGCGCTTGGTAGTAGTAGATCGCTTGCCCGTCACATCTTGTGGTGCGCGGGAAAACGCTTGTGCAGTTGTCAAGATAGGGGGGCATGCGGATCATGCTGCCCCCTCAATCGCCAGCAGGCTCTGGATCTGCCGGTCGATTTCTGTAATCCGCTCCTGGAATTCGGCGCGGGCTTCCTGCTTCTCAGCTTCCAATGCCGCGACTTGCTGCGGACGCGGGTCGAAGTCGTCAGGCACCTCGACTGTGGTCAGGTGCTCTTTGACGAAAATGCGCCCGTCCGCCGCGCCGGCATCCCAAGTGCGGCAGTCCCATGGCATCAGTTCAAATTCGGGCTTCCCGCCGATCAGGCGGCAGAAGACAAAGCCTTTCATGTCGATATTCATACTTCCTCCAGTTGTTCAACCGGCTGATGTGCAGCCGAGATTTCGATTGCTTCGATTTCGTCCGACGTAAGCCGGTCGGTGAATCGGCCACCGCGCCAATAAGCCTCATGCAGCGTGGCTATGTCCGGCCAGCCGTATTCCTTGTCCCCGCCTTCGCCCTCCAGGTGGCACACAAGCGGCCCCAGCTCTGGGTGCTGATAGACATGCTCGAATTGCCCACGCGGGCACCGTGGCGCGTCGTACTGCAGCAGTTCTGTGCGCAGTTGGATGCACATGGCCTGCCAGCGCTTCGCGGCGGCAGACGGTGCAATGCCGCGCAGGGCGGTCTGAAAGATTGGGTGCACGTTCTGCATGGGCTTCTCCTTCGGGAATGAAAAAGCCCGACTAAGCGGGCTGTGTGTGTTTATCTCTGCCAGATAAAGTTGGATAGTTGATAGCCAGCGCGTACCGAAGCAGAGGCGCTGGGCAAATCGAAGATGGTCCCCGTCTTTCCGGGGTGTCAGAACCTGTTGGCCGGTGTTCACCGCACTCTATGGTTTGGCCCAATCGCAAAGCCCGCCCAGGACCGTTCGCCTGTCGAGTGAAACCCTTCGTGGACATTTAGAGGCCGTCTTGAAGGATGAAGTCATCCAGCCTTTTCTGTGATGGCCCCAGCGCTTGGCCGGGACGGGGTGGGGTTACTCGGCTACCTTGGCGAATTGCAGAACCGCGCCGCCGTGTTCCTCAGTGAATCCGTTGCACGCATACCGATCACCCGGCGCCACGTTGATACCGGTGTAGCTGGTGATTTGGACGCGGTACTTTTTCACCGTCTGAGTCTTTCCACCAGCGTATGAGAGCGCCCACCCGCCACTTGTCACGCGCTGCAGTAGGAGCTTGTGCGGTGTTTCGTCGTCAACCAATACCTTTACGCGGTCGCCAATTTGCCAGCGCATTTGCTTCACAAGGTCCTGTGCAAGCCGAATGGATAGCTGATAGGTGGGCACTCCGTCGCGGTTTCCGCTTTTGTGCAGCGCCATCGTGGAAACCGTTGTGTCTGCCAGGCGTCCGCGCCGCCGCCCGCCACGCGATTCATTTGCGCGAAGTTCGATAAATGCCATGTTTGCTCCTGTTGAAAACCACAGCACCGGCCCGCGATGCTCTGGTCTCCGGCCTCTTGCGAAGCCGTCGCAGGCATCTCCCCGAGTAGTCGGGCTCCTGCTGCACCGCTGGCCGGTGCTTTGCTGATCTCTATCAAAGCACTCCCGGCCCCTAGTGTAGGGGCGGGGTGGGGTTAGCCTGCGGATGCGGCCACCAGTGCCGCGATAGCCGCCTGTTCGGTTTCTCCGAAAGCTGCGGAGCTTTGAACCAGATCGACAAAATCTGCATACGAAGCCATCCACTCAGAGCCATCCTGGCGAGTCACGACCTCGTTGCCGTCGTGTTGAGCGTTTGCAGAAAAGAACCTGTCGCCTTTTCCCGTGGGTGTCACCGTCATGGGGTCGAAGCCCATTCGCTTGCCAAGCTCTGCCCAGGCCGCATTTGCGTTTTCCTGCACGCTGCGCGGTGAGCCGCATTGCAGGGCAATCATGGGAACTGGCTTCATCGATTCGAGCAGCTTGCTCAAGTCGTCCGGGGTCATTTCAAAATTGACGCGCATCTCCATCTCCTTCGTTAAAAAACAAAAGCGCCTCACTAGAAGCGCCTGGGTTGCCCCTGGTGTAGGGGCGGGTGGGGTTACGCTTCAATCCCGGCTTCGGCCAGAAGCGCCGCATGTTCTGCAACCGCGAGTTTTGCCGCTGCCTCGGCTTTCAGCTCAAGGTCGGCTATAGCCTCTTCAATCAGCGCCGCGTGGTGACGCTTGATGACTGCCTGCAGCGCTTCGTTCAGCCCTGCTGGTGAGTCGTGGTAGTTTTTGGCGCCATCGGAATATTGGTGGTAGACCGTGAGTCCTACCTGTGCTTTCACAATCGAGCCCAGCTCACCCTTGCCTCTTGTGCCGCCGTAATACTTGTCGCCGATCTTTCCGGCCCAAGTTTTTGCTTCTACAACGTCGCGCTTGGCGGTTTTGAAATCATCAATCTTGCTCATGTTGTGCTCCTGGTAAAAATCAGCAGGCGCCTCACTAGAAGCGCCTGGGTTGCCCCTGGTGTAGGGGCGGGGTGGGGTTACTAGGTTGCGATCTTTTCGCCGCAGAAGGGGCAGAAGCTGAAGAACATGTTGCCGCGCGTTTTCTTGGGCTTTTCGCCGCCCTTCTTCAGGGGCACGTATGCAAAAGCCTCGTATTCCATGTACGGCCTTTGTCTCATCACACCGCCGCCTACTACTAGGCCAAAACCATGGAGTCGAACTTTGTGCTCACGCCCCGATGGTTCTGCGGCCTGATGGCGCTCTGTCAGCTTCTGCTCGATCTCTGTCTTGCAATTGCACATTGGTAACTCCAGGAATAAAAAAGCCCATGCGAGGTGGGCGCACCGGTTGCCCGGCTTTGGTTACGCTTTCGAGTGTGGCGCCCGTAATGGTTGATGGTGGCCGGGCTACCTTCCTCATTTTTCGGGCTGCATTCCATAGGCCGCTTGTCACAGGTGCATTACCCGTCCGCCGCACCGTCACAGGTCTGTCTGCCGCCTGAGCCTCGTAAGGTCCAGGGATTTCGGTCATGCGGTCACCATCACATCTGCAGACTGGTGAGGACTTACCAGTGAGCGCGCAAGGTGCACAAGCACCGGCAACGCTTTGTGCCAGTCAGACTGCAGATGTGATGGCTCCGGGGCCTTTCACCCGGATGGCTTGTCAGGGCTTCCACCTGCTGCGCCCGATGCCAGGATTGCCCTGGCCAGCTCTTGATGCGGCAACACAAGCCAACCTGTGGCCCACAAAGTCCGACATCATATCAATGCCAGCTCGTGACACTGATGTGATGGCCCTGGGCATCCCGCCCGGGTGGATAGATGGCCCGCATTCCAGTTCGCGGGCCATCTCATGTGATGAAGATTCTTGGCGGGACCTGATGCCGTTCACATCAGACCCCGGTGCATATTCGCCACCGACACACATCTGCCAAAGCGGCATCTGTGGTTACATCACTCACTGGCCTTTTTTGGGTGAACGGCCCTGGCTGCGTGAGAACGAATGCGATGGCGAGGACTATCAGCAGCGCAAAGAGCATCTGTGTTCCTCGGTTGTTATCTGGCACTCCCGGCCCCTGGTGTAGGGGCGGGGTGGGTTACTTAATCAGCTTCGCGACCGCCTCGGCAACCTTGAGCTGCGCGGCGGCGACGGCGGCTTCCACGGCCTGCTTGATCTCTTTCTGCATCGTGTAGTCGATGGTGGCCTCGACGTTCTTCTTCACGATGTAATCAAGGCGGGTTTGGTTTGCGCTGTAGCCCGTCTCGCCACGCTCATTTACTTTGGCGCCCAAGTAAGCCTCGGCGGCCTTGCCGATCAGCGCCTTCAAGGTGGTTGGTTCGCCGACCTTTTCGCCGTAACTGTTGTGCTGCTGGATGGGCTCATTAATAGCCTTTTCGATGATCGCGCCGACGCTTGATTGAATGGTCAACCGCACCTCGTCTTGCACTGCTTGGCGGATATCGCCGCGAGACTGCTCAACGATCTGGTGCGCCGCGATGCGTGCAATAGAGTCAAACATCTTCTCCGCGTCGTACTGAATCAGGCTTGAATTAATAGTCACCGCGCCTTTGGCTTCTGGTGCGGGGATGCTTTCTACTTCATCTTCGTCGTCGTACATGCTATATCTCCTTCGTTAAAAAACAAAAGCGCCTCACTAGAAGCGCCTGGGTTGCCCCTGGTGTAGGGGCGGGGTGGGGGTGTCAACCAACGGTCAAGCAATCCTTGACAGTTGCCGAGGATTGCTCGGTGGTTCAAACGCACGTTGCAAGCAGTGCGCGCATGACGCCGCGTTCATGATCTGAGCGTGCACCCTTGGCCAGGTATTCGAAGGCTGGGTGGTAGTAAGCCTCTGGCTTGTTCCCGTCTTTCTTCATGTGCCCAAGCTCTCCGCGCTTCACGGCGGCATTCAGCGCCTTGCGTACTTCCATGGGCATGCGTCCGCCAAGTACAACGCGTTGGATTCGCACTTTCTCGACGTTGGCCTGCTCGGCAGTCATCAGGCCCTTCGCCATGGCGTCTTTGATGCGCTCCATGTCGTTTTGACTGATCGGCTTCATCTATCTTCCTGTGGTTGAAAACCTCAACCGCCTGTCACGCGGCTCAGGTTTTGCCACTCTTGCGAATGGCCTGCAGGCATCTCCCCGAGTAGTCGGGCTCCTGCTGCACCGCTGGCCGGTGCTTTGCTGATCTGTATCAGTGCCCTTTGCCGTCAGTTGTTGCACCCACCTGAGCGCCCCTGACGTTTGGCAGATCGCTTTTCTTGGCTCTGCCGCCTCACCCCTGGTCACGCTTCGGGGCTGCGCCTGCTGTCGCTGTGCGAACCGCAGGAGGCTGTTTGTTAAGGCGCTGTGTCGGTGGCCTGGTCGATGCCTGCTCACCCTGTGCCGCGTTTTCGTTGGCATGGGTGAATTATGCACATCTGCATAGCGCTGTCAATGCAGTTTTGCATTATTTTTTACTTCAGGCGAAAAAAAACCGCCAGTAGGCGGTGGCTGGCGTGTGCACGCAAAAATGTCTTGCAGTGCTATCTAGATGTGCATAGAATGGCGCATGGACAAAATTCAAGATGCCATCCAATCACTGCGGTGCACGCTGTCGCAGTCCGAAATTGCACGGCGCACCGGCATCGCGCAAAGCAAGATTTCCCGGTGGGAATCTGGCGACATCCCAGCAGGCGCATCTGATGCGTTGAAGCTCATTGAGCTGGCTGCGGAGATCGACGCCGCCCCAGCACGCGGCGAAGCCAAGGAGGCCGCATGAAAACAGAAACCATCGCACCCTCCTCGCGCGCCATCTTCTACAAGCGCAACACATGGGAAAAACTCTTGCGCCGATGGGCGACTGTGGAGCGCAGCCCCGCTTCCGATCTTCTTGTTGCGGTCATCGCACAAGCGATTGAGGATAAAGCCGCAAGCGCGCGGCAATCAGGGCTACCGGTCACATTCACCGCCGCGTTTTTTCGGAACGCCATCCCCTCATATTGTGCATGCATCGGTGTTGATGCTCAGTTTCTCATGGAGCAGTGCAACAAGGCTTTTGATGGGGCGCCAGCATGACTACGTTGTGGAACCCCAGCAAGCCAGTGCGCGTGCTGAACGCCGCTGGCAAGTGGCAGGCATACCTTGAGCCTGCGCGGCACAGCATCGTGATTGAGACGGCAGAGCAGGCCCGCGCGGGTAACGACAAGCGCCAAAAGATCGTTCGGGGGCTGTCGTGAATTGGCACGCCTACGAGGCCGCAAAGCGCGCGTGGATTGCTGCAAACCCTGGCGCTACGCCTGAGCAGTACGACGCAGCAATGCGGGCGATTGCAGAACGGCTGGGGGTCTGATGCGCGACTACGGGATCAAGCCCACCTGGACCGACTACAAGGGCCGCACTTGGCCAGTGGTCACCTCCAATCGACGGCTGAAATTCAAGTACCCATCGCACGCGGCATTGCGTGAACACGTCTTTGCGCGCGATGGATTCAAGTGCTGCCGTTGCGACGCTTGCGCGATCAATGTCCCCTCTGGATGGGATGGCCGGGAAACGCTTTTCACAAACACCAAAGTGAGTAGCGGATATCCCGACATGCTGGTTGTCGATCATGTGCTGACCCTCAAGGCAGGCGGCCTGAACGTCATCGCCAACTTTCAGACTCTCTGCGAGACCTGCAACAAGTCCAAGCAGCGCGAAGACAAGGCTGCGGCTCGTGCATACAAGGCGAGGGTGCAATGAGCAGATATCGAAAAATTGAAGTGCGCACCTGGTCGGATGAGAAATTCCGCGAGTTGTCTGCAATCCCTCCATCAGGCCAAGGCCTGTGGTTCTTTTTGCTGACTGGCCCCCATACAACAGCGATTCCTGGCTTGTTTCGAGCTGGGCGCGCGGCGATGGCCGAAGAGTTGAATTGGGAGCAGGAAGCCTTTGATGAAGCCTTCCGGGAAGTCTCTGACCAAGGAATGGCGAAAGCCGATTTCAAAGCCAAGTTGGTATGGCTTCCAAAGGCTATCCAGCACAACAAGCCGGAGTCCCCAAATGTTGTGCGCGGCTGGCGTGTTGAGTTGGATCTGCTCCCTGAATGCGACCTGAAACGCGAGGCCATAGAAGGCATTCGCGAAGCCCTTGAAATTGCTGGTTCCTCCTATGTAGAAGCTTTTGACGAGGTGATTTCCACGAAGAAAAAGGAGCCCGCAAAGCCTTTGGCGAAGCCTTCGGCAAAGACTATGCCGAATCAGGAACAGGAACAGGAACAGGATAAAGAAGAAGCTAAAGCTTCTTTGTCGGCTTCTGCGAAACCGACCGATGACGAAACCGATGATGGCGTACCGCCTTGCCCGTTTGACAAGCTGATCGACAGCTACAAAAAACACCTGCCAGAGCTGCCGGACGTGCGACGTTCGCTTTTCGCTGGCGGCAAAAACGGCAAGGCCATGCGCTCTCGCTGGCGCTGGGTGTTGACGGCAAAGCACGAGCGAGGGCCGCGCATCGGCGAGCGGCTGGCGGAGTCCGCGCAGGACGGGGTGGCGTGGTTCGACAGGTATTTCGCCTACGTGGCAGACAGCGATTTTCTGACCGGCAAATCCGGCGCGTTCACCGGCTGCGATCTTGGCTGGCTGGTGAACGCGGCGAATTTTGAGAAGGTGCTTTCCGGCAAGTACCACGCCGAGAAGCGGGAGGCCGCAAATGCGTGAAATCCGCACCATTCCCGCGAGCCTGGAGTCGGAGGCTGGTCTGCTGGGCGCTCTGCTGCTGGACGGCGAAGCGATCAACCGGGTTCCCGACTTGACGGCTGAGGCATTCCACAGCGAGCACCACGCGGACGTTTTTCGCGCCATTCAGTCCCTGGCGCAGCAAGGCCACCCGACCGACGTTGTTTCGGTTTTCACGGAAATGCAGGCGAAGGGCCGCGCCATCGAGTTGCACGAGTTGCACGAGCTGGCGAGCTACGTCCCAAGCTCTGCAAGCATTCGCCGCTACGCCAGCTTGGTCATGGACACCTACCGGCTGCGCCAGTTGATGAATGCCGGGACGGACATTGCAGACCTTGCCATGACGCCTGGGCACCATGCGGCAGAGCAGATCGACAAGGCCCAAATGCTGCTGGCGAAGCTGGCCACCGTGAAGGCCAAGCGCGATCCGCAGCACATCAATCAATCCCTGGCCGACTACCTGCAACTGCTGCAGGACATGAGCGAAGGGAAGAACCCGGCCATCTCCACCGGCATCGGCGGGCTTGATCGCATCCTGAACGGTGGTTTGCGCAAGGGCGAAGTGTTCGTTTTGGGCGCACGCCCAAAGCACGGCAAAACAGCCTTGTCGCTCACGATGGCGCGCAGCATTGCCCGCACCCATAGCGTGCTGTTCCTGTCGCAGGAAATGCCGATTTCGCAGCTCATGCACCGCCACACGGCGGCAAGTGGCCCGTTTGATCTGGCCCGCATCCTTGCCGCAAAGGCCGAGGACTGCGATATGTGGGAGGCGGTCACCGCAGCGGCGCACAAGCTGGGCGAGTTGCACCTGATCCACGACGACCAGTGCGCCCTGTCCCTGATGGACATCCGCCGCAAGACGCTGCAGGTTCGCCGCGCGCACGGCCTGGATGTGCTGTTCATCGACTTCCTTCAGCTCATGGCCGGTGCTGGAGAGGAAAACCGAAACCGCGAACTGGACATCATCGTCAACGGCATCAAGGCCATGGCGATGGATTTGGGCATTGCGGTCGTGCTGCTCAGTCAGATGAGCCGCAAGGCAGACGAGCACTACGCGCGCCCGACCATGACGCACCTGCGCGACTCTGGCGCCATCGAAGCGGCAGCAGACCAGATTGCCGTGCTGTTCACGGATTGGGCGCACCCATTGAGCAAGCGACTGCCGGAGTTTCAGGGCTACTCGGAGTTGGAAATTGTCGCCCATCGCAACGGGCCGCAGGGGGTGATACCGCTGGAGTTCGTGGGCAAGTACCAGCAAATGGGCGATTGGATCGGCGACGTGCCGACGCGCCAAAAGACCACAGCAAGCGCCGGACGTGGCGCTGATTTTTGAGCACGAATGAAATGCCTCACATGCAAACACTGGACACCAAAAAAAGCCGGGGAAATGGCAAAGCACCGCTTCGCACCATGCGCCCTGGGGCCGAATTGGGCCTACAAGTCCCCGATGCACACATGCCAGCGACACATCCCCGCATCGGACGCGGTGCGCACTGCGCGCGTGCTCTGGCTGGAGAAATCCTTGCCCGCACAGCAAAAAGCTGGGGAGTGAACCATGACTGATCCGGTGTTTATCGCTGTGCCAACCGGCATAGAAGCCGATTTGTGCGCAGAGATTGCCGCACGCCAGGCAAAGGGCATTCAAAAGTACGGCACGACCGTGGCTGACAACCCTTTGGCCCTGCGCGAATGGCTCCAGCACGCGCTGGAAGAGGCTTTAGACCAGGCCGTGTACCTCAAGCGTGCGATTGCAGAGCTGGACAAGCTGGCAAGCCACGAGCTTGACGACATGTGCAAGGCCGGAAGGATGGTGCGCGGCGATGACTGAGCGCATAACCCTACCCCTCATCAACCCCGTGCAGGCGCATCAGGCCCTATCGACGGCCTGGAGGCACGCCAAGGCGTGGCTGATGGCTGGGCATAGGCTGACCCTGGAAGTGCGACCAGAGAGGCGCAGCGATCCGCAGAATCGCCGACTGTGGGCGATGCTTGCCGACATATCCGCACAGGTGGATTGGTACGGACAGAAGCTCACAAGCGAGGAATGGAAGGACGTGATGAGCGCAAGCCTCAAACGCACGAAGGTTGTGCCGGGCCTGGATGGTGGGTTTGTCGTTTGCGGGCAATCCACCAGCCGCATGACCCGTGCAGAGATGTGCGAGCTGCAAGAGCTGATGGAAGCCTTCGGCGCGCAGCAGGGGGTGAAATTCAGGGCGCCGGAGGGGTGGGAATGATCCGCACCCGCTGCCCCCACTGCAAGGGAAAGCTGGAGCAGGGACAGCGCATTCACATTTCCTGCATCGGCCCATGGGCAGATGCCCAGGCAGAGAAGGCCAAGCGCGCAGAGGCGAAAAAGGCCAGGGCGGCAGCCAAGGTAGAGCGGGCCAGCATCAGGGCTAGGAAAGAGGCCATCAAGACGCTACCCGCGCTCAAAGCCGAAGCCCAGCAGGCGTTCAACGCATACATCCGCGCCCGCGATGCAGACAAGCCGTGCATTTGTTGTGGCCTTCCGCTGTCTGCCGGGGATGTGGGTGGATCATTCGACTGCGGCCATTACCGCTCAGTCGGCAGCGCCCAGCACTTGCGGTATGACGAGCTCAACGCCCACGGCCAGCGCAAGCAATGCAACCGCTGGGGAGCTGGCAGGGCCGTCGATTACCGCATTGGGCTGGTTGCCAGAATTGGGCTGGAGGCCGTGGAAGCCCTGGAGTCAGACAACGACCCGCGCAAATGGACACGCGAAGAGCTAATCGCCATCCGCGACACCTACCGGGCAAAGCTCAAAGAACTGAAAGGGAGAACATGAACGAACCAGTATTCCAAGACGCAGGCCATGCACTGCATGTGTCCTACCTGATCCATTCAATGCCCCCCAGGACGGTCAGCCCCACGGCCATCGTGATCGACCAGCTGGTGAAGGAGAACCA
>ERZ650304.1152-NODE-1152-length-10779-cov-4.224823_pt1 | contig 10779 bp, 4 predicted proteins | sample MGYA00376240_ERZ650304 | MGnify/ENA primary metagenome ERZ650304 (study PRJEB26733, sample SAMN07839271) | wastewater metagenome | biome: small river; feature: stream; material: water | place: USA: North Carolina | collected 2016-03-01 ...
GAAACCGTGGGTAAGTTATTGCATCAATTAGGTCAGTCCCACCAGATCTTATGCGTAACCCATTTACCTCAGGTAGCTGCTCAAGGCAATCATCATTTCAAGATTAGTAAATCGCAAAGTGGTGAGAAGACCGTTTCGCAAGTGCAGGTCCTTGGCAGAACTGAGCGGGTCGAAGAGGTGGCCAGAATGCTTGGCGGCGCTACTATTACAGATACCACTCGCCGCCATGCTCGTGAATTATTAGAGCAAAACTAAAGTGACCATCCTCAGCAATAAGGTGCTCTAGTTCAAATTAGAGGGTGCTTTAAATATTTCTAGCCAAAGTGCTTGAACTGCATCCCTGGCAGCAATGAACTCAGGCTCTTGATCTAAATCGACACGAGTTTTTTCGGCCCCATCTAAACGCAATCGATGTTGGCGCGCCCTTAATAATCGATATGCATCGCCAACGGATTGCGCGGCCTCAGGGGTAATCAAGCCAATCTCACCAGCAATTTGCAATAAGGCGATATTACCGAGATTACCGATCAATTTTGGATGCTGATGAGCATAGGCAAGTACCAAGAATTGAACTATGAACTCAATATCCACCATGCCGCCAGCGTCGTGCTTTAAGTCAAATTCTGGATTGGCGTTAGGGTGTCCTGCATGGACCTTACGACGCATCTCTAAAATTTCAGAGCGGAGTTGCTCAATATTTCTTTGCTGGCTTAACACTTCTGATCGAACCGAATCAAAGAAAGAGCCCACCAGCGAATTACCCGCCGAGAATCGAGCACGTGTGAGAGCCTGATGCTCCCAAACCCAGGCGGCATTGTCGCCCTCACGAAGCTGATATTTCCTAAAGGCCTCTGCATTGGTCACCAAGAATCCAGCCGATCCATTGGGGCGTAGACGGGTGTCAATTTCAAATAGACTGCCGGTAGAAGTAAACGCTGTAAGCCAGTTAATCATTCGCTTTGCTAACAGAGCATATATTTCTTGGGCTGCGTAATCAGCCTCATCAGCCTGATATAAAAATATAATGTCTAAATCAGATGCGTATCCCAACTCTTTACCGCCCAACTTGCCATATGAAATAACAGCAAAAGGTGGATTTGTATCGGCAGGTAACTCAAACTTCTTAAGCACGCTTGGCCATACTCGCTCAAAGGTAGTTTGCAGAATCAAGTCTGCCAGCGCAGATAAATGATCGCTTACCTGCTCTACCGGCAACGCTTGTTGCACGCCAATTCCGAGATCCGTCAATAGCGTAATGAACGTTTCATTGTGATGAGTCACTCGCAAAATATCCATTGCCTGCTCAGAGCCATCACCATCAGACATCACATCATCAAGCTGCATATTGAGATTGGATCTCACCTCACCCCAATACTTTGCCGGGTCCTCGATTAATGCTCTTTCAGCTTGGGAATTCAACAAGTAATCGAGCAAATGGGGGTGACGCGTTAAATATTGAGCACCCCATTGAGACGCCTTGAGCAAATCCAATACATTCGATAGTGCCCTAGGGTACTCAGCCAAAATAGAAAGATAGGCACTACGCCTGGCAATCGCCTCAAGCAAGTCAAAGAAACGTAATAGCGTTTGATCTGCATGAGCGGAAGTTGAGCCATCATTTTGCAAACTTTCTGCGGCTTTACACATTAAGTTATCGAAAATTAAACGGCTTTTTTCAGGCAATAACTTTTGCTTTGGGCTATCTACCCAAGCCTGCCAGCGCGCACAAGAGTCGGGGAAGATTGCTTGCTCAGGAACCCAGCCAATAGCCAAGGGGGCTATTTCAAGGCGTGCACCATCGTCCAACATGAAAGCTTTTTCGAATAAGTGCGCAACATGATTTTGGTGTTGCTCCAATTCGGCCATAAGATCTTCCACCTGGGCATCTTGACCTTGCATCGAAATCGCCAAGCGCGCACGCGCACTTTCATCATCTGGCAGGTAATGTGTTTGCTGATCATCCCAAACCTGTATGCGATGCTCCAAACGCCTTAGGAAAATATAAGCAGCTTGTAATGACTCCACCTCATGAGCAGGCAGGATGCCGCAATGCTTAATGAGCTCCAACACTTCTAAACTAGGGCGAACTCTAAAGCGAGGATCCGTGCCGCCCCTCATCAACTGGAACATTTGCGCTAAAAACTCAATCTCTCGTATGCCGCCGCGACCCAACTTAATATCACGCGAACGCCCTTGATGACCCGAGGATCTCTTTTCAGCCTCGGCCTGTATTTGGGCATGCAGGTCACGAATCGATGCAATAACACCGTAGTCCAAATGCCTGCGATATACAAATGGGCGAATCAGTTGATCAAGCTCTTTTTGACAATGGGCAAAGTCCGAAGAGCCTGGTAGTGGCGCAATCAGCCTACCTTTAATCCAGGCGTAGCGCTCCCACTCTCTACCTTGCACTAAAAGATATTCTTCCAACATATCCAAACTACATACCAAAGGCCCTGAATCGCCATTAGGACGAAGACGCATATCTACACGGAATACGAAACCGTTGGCATCATGCTCAGCAAGTAACTTGATTAAGCGCTTACCCATTCGAGTAAACCACTCGTGATTAGACAAACTCTTAGGGCCACCAGTAGTTTCACCCTCATGCTCATACAAAAATATGAGATCGATGTCTGAAGAGAGATTTAACTCGAGACCGCCCAATTTACCCATACCAACAACCATGAGAGGCATTTCAGATTGGGTTGTATTGCTCCAAGGCAATCCAAAACGATTTTTGAGATCTTCTCGAATAAATGCAATCGAAGCAGAAACCGCCAATTCGGCAAAATGACTTAGTGCATGAGTGACCTCATCTAAGTCAGCCAAACCATTGAGATCTCGAAATGCCACCCATAACATCAAGCGCTGTCTTGCCAAGCGCAAATTGGCCATCCATTCAGCCTCATCCTGCTCGTTCGATGCAGGAGTTACTTGGCACTCGCCCAGTAAATTCCGAATACCTGGCAAATCAACCTTTTTTTGCCCCTGAATACCAAGCCACTCAACCCATTCAGGGCGCGCACTTAGCCAACGCCGCGCATAAGTTGAATGTCGCTCTAAAAAATCGATTTGTCGGGAAAAATCATCCATCCCCCATCTTAATCCGACCTTGAAAACCCCTGCCATAAGCTTGGCGATCAAGCTAAGGCTGACGGATAATAGAGGTCATGCTGCAAAACATTATTCCGCCTCGCCTTAAGAGCGCGCTTGCTAAACGTCCTCAAGGTTCGAGTCGAACTTGGCGTAAGCGTGCCTTGATTTTGGCGGGTGTAATTTTGGCCTTTTCTGTGCTGGTTCATGTGGGGGTGCGTTTTGTTCTTTGGCCGCAAATCGAGAAATCCAAGGCCTCAGTTGAAAAACTTATCAGCGCACGAATTGGCGCTGAGGTATCGATGGACTCACTCCATGTTTCATGGACTGGAATCAGGCCTGATTTTAAAGTTGAGGGTTTGCGTTTTAACAGCCCAGAAAAAACAAAACCTCTTTTATTCATACAAAAGATAAATGGTCAATTAAGTTGGGCCTCCTTTTATCATCTCACGCCATTTTTTCAAGAGCTCAATTTTGAAGGTGCTGAAATTTATGCGCAACGCAATGGCAAAGGTGTCATTAGTATTGCCGGCATCTCGATTGATGGCAAACCTAATGATTACTCTGCAGAGAATTGGCTTTTTGCTCAAAACGAAATTCGAGTAAATGACGTCAAATTATTTTGGGAAGATCAACTCAAAAAGAAATCACCTACTTCGATAGAGATACAAAGTCTTACCCTCAGTAACGGCATTCGTAGTCACAAAGGTTCAGTCAGCGCAACAACGCCGTGGACAAAAGGTCCGCTCCTACTTGATATTGATTTAGTCCACCATATCGGCGGCCAAGCAGGCAATTGGCGTGATTGGATTGGAACTATCTCCTGGAATTTAAATACCCTTCAACTTGGTCAGATTGCGAGTGAATTTTCCCTCCCGCTAAATACTTTAGATGGTGCACTCAGCTCAAAGGGAAAATTAAAAATTGATAACGGCAAGCCTGATGGCGGAGAAATTTATCTTGCAGCTGATGATTTAACAATTCAACTTTCTAAGAATGAGGATGCCATTGCCCTTGGGCGATTAGAAACAAACCTGATGCAGGAAACTGATAACGGAATGATCTCTATCACCACCAAGACATTTGCATGGCGTGATGCCGAAAGCTCCAAATCAACTCCTTTAGAGAATTTAAGCCCCATGACTTTCCGCTGGAGGCCACCGGCAGGCGAAGAAGAAATTAAAGAGTTTGGCTTTTCATCTCCCAAGATTTCGGTAGAGGACATTGCTTTATTTGCACTTAATCTTCCACTCTCTAAAAAAGTCCAGCAATGGATTAAAGCTTCCAAGGCCGATGGAGAGCTGCAAGATCTGGATATCTCCTGGGCTGAGAGCAAATCCCCTTTATCAGCACTAAATATTCCTGGTGGCTGGTTTAAATCAAGCAAACTAGGCTTTAATGTGAGCGCAAAACTGATTGATGTTAGTTTTATCGGCATCAACAAATCTATGCCCTCTGTATCGAACCTGTCAGGATTTCTCGCTGCAGACCAAACCAAAGGAAGCTTCACCATCCAATCCAATAATTTAGGAGTGGAGATAAATGATCTATTGGTGGATCCAAAAATAAAACTAGATAAAGCTAATGGTCAAATTTCCTGGTCAAAACAAAAAGGTAACTGGGTTATTAATACAAAGCAGTTAGCACTGAGTAATCCTGAGATTTCGACAACACTCAATCTGAACTACATCATTGGCCAAGTTAAAAATCCTGACTTCATGACACTGGATATGGACTTTGCGCAAGCAAATCTAAAAACTGCTTATCGATACTTACCAGTTGGCATGAGTGGTGAAGCTAAAACCTATTTAAGCAAAGCCTTTGATGCGGGAATGATTAAAAAGGGAAACCTTCATATCAAGGGTGACCCAAATGAGGTGCCGTTCCCAAAAGCGAATGCGGGAGAATTCACACTCAACCTACCAATCATTGGCGCAACCTTTAGCCCGGTGCCTACCTCATCACCTGGACAAGGCGTATGGCCCGCCTTTAATAACGTAAATGGCGTTATTAACATGCAGAATGCCAACTTGAAGGTGGATATTAATCAAGCAAGCTACAAACAGGTTGCCCTAAGCAAATTCCATGCTGAGATACCAAGTGTTAGTGCAAAGCAATTAATCCTGACAGTAAATGGCGAAGCACAGGGCGATGCGCCGCAACTCCTGGATTATTTATTTACCTCACCTGTCGGCAAGAAACAGGCTGAGCTTGAGAAAAATCTAAAGATAACAGGGGCCACTAATTTAAGCCTAGGCTTAAAAATTCCACTAACCGGCACCGGTGATACCAACACAGATATTCAAATCAATTTCCCTGGCAATAGAGTTCAGTGGGCTGACATACCTCCTTTCGAAAATCTCAAAGGTAAAATTCGCATTACCGAAGTCAATCCAGAATTTGAAGATATTACGGCTGATTTTCTTGGTGGCTCTATTAAAATTTCGAGTACAACACCTAACCAAAGAAGCCAAAGCTACAGCATCGCAGGAAGTATTTCTGCAAACTTTATCAAGGATTATTTTGCCAACGATGCTGTAGCACAAGCATCCCCAATTTTGCAGTCTCTTAGTGGTTTGGCTAGGTATGACGGTGTTATTAATTTCAACAAGGGTAATAGCGAAACTAGCCTAAAAATCGACATGCGTGACTGGGGTAGTGCTGCACCCGCACCCCTGAAAAAACAGGCGGGTACCTTGATGTCTGGTCAGCTGAACCTTAAAACCTTTGCTAAAACAAAAAGTAGCTCCAGTCGTCTCACATGGGATGGAAGGATTGGGGACGCCTACTTTATTCAAGGCGAAATTGCCGGAGACGACCTTCTTCGTCATGCTGTAGGCATTGGCGCGCCCGCCACACTCCCTCAACAAGGCTTTGCTCTAAACATTGTTAGCAATGAGTTGAACGCAGATGCCTGGCAAGAATTTTTGAGCAATCAAAACAGAAAAAAATCTGGGGCGAGCTCTAACCCAAACAATATTCAAGTTTCAGCACAAGTTAAACAATTAACTTTGTTTGACCGCGTCTGGCAAGATATTAATTTGGCTGCAAGCAATAAATCCACTGCCTGGCAACTGCGCCTGAGAGGATCCCCTCAAGTTGCTGGCAATATCCAATATCAGCCAGCTACAACATCTGATGGTAGCGACTTAATTAGCGGACGACTTGTGCGCTTAAAAATTCCCGAAGAAATTGTTAGCGCAGCACTACCTACAAATCAAACTTCAAAAACCCCGCCGACTAAAAATAAATTTGGCCCAGGATCGATACCTAGCATTGAATTAACCATTGATGATTTTGATTGGAATAAAGCACAGCTTGGCCAAGTAAAAATCAAAACTAAGACCATAGGAAATACTGTCAATTTCGAATCTGTGCAATTTAACAATCCACAAGGTAGCTCAACCACAACTGGTCGTTGGGTTGGCGCTACGCAAAATTCCCCCGCACATACCAACTTAAATGTTGATATGGATATTAAGGATGCGGGCCAGATTATTGGCCACTGGACCAATCAAAAGTCAGTAGAGGGCGGGCAAGGCAAGCTGATAATCAATGCGGATTGGGACGGATCTCCATTTAACCCTCAATATGAGACCCTGGCAGGGAAGGCAAATTTAAATTTGGAAAAAGGTCGCCTCTTAGAAGTTAATACTAGTGGCGCAAAGCTACTAGATGTTCTGAGTTTGCAAAGTTTATTTAGGTTTGCCACGTTAGACTTAAAAGGCAGCCTAGGAAATATTGTCACTAAAGGAACCCCGTTCAATACTATTGATGCCTCGTTTGATTTGAATGCAGGTGTAGCTCAAACCAAGCAATTCACAATGGGCTTAGATCAGGCGCGCGTTGCTATGAACGGACAAATTAATATCCCCAAGCAAACTCAAGATTTACGTGTCACTATTTTTCCTACAATTGATGCTACCGCAGGCTCTTTAGCCGCATTTGCCATCAACCCAATCGTAGGTCTTGGTGCTCTTGTTGGGCAATACCTCATTACCAGCCAAATTAATCGCAACCTACAGTCTGATTATTTGGTGCAAGGATCATGGGATGATCCAGAAGTAATTCCTCTTGACCAAAAAGGTCAGCCGATTGATGCAAAAACATTGGATACGATTCGTAGCAAGGACTTGCTTAAAGAGCAAAGCAAACCCGATAACGCTTCGGGACCACAAACCAACCCAAAAAATTCAAGCGCTCCAAATAAAACTGCAAACTAGATTGCTATGAGTACACCTGCAAATCACCCAAAGCTAAAGGTCGCTTCTATTCAGATGGTATCTACCCCCAATCTGCAAGAGAACCTATCTACAGCAAGCAGACTCATCGGGGCGGCGGCAGCAGATGGCGCACAATTAGCGGTTCTCCCAGAATACTTTTGCCTAATGGGTCTTAAAGACACCGATAAAGTCTCTGCTCGAGAAAGTATTGGTAGCGGCCCAATCCAAGAGCAACTCTCCCAGATTGCCAAACAAAACAAACTGCACTTGGTTGCCGGCACTATTCCGCTTGAGGCAAGAGATCCAAATAAGGTACTCAATACCACTCTTGTGTTTGATCCCACGGGACAACAAATTACTCGCTACGACAAAATTCATTTATTTGGCTTTCAAACGGCAACTGAGCGCTATCAAGAATCCGAAACGATTGAAGCTGGAAATGAGCCCGGGATCTTTAAGATTTCTGTTGATGGCAATGATTGGACTTTTGGTTTAAGTATTTGCTACGACCTACGTTTTCCAGAACTCTATCGCGCTCTAGGTCAGGTAGATTGTCATATCATCCCCGCCGCATTTACCTACACCACCGGAAAAGACCATTGGGAGATTCTGTTGCGCGCCCGAGCCATTGAAAACCAAAGTTATGTATTGGCATCAGCCCAAGGTGGCAAACATCAAAACCAGCGTCGCACTTGGGGCAATAGTATGTTGATTGACCCTTGGGGCGAGGTCTTGGCCAATCTCCCTGAAGGAGAAGGCTTTATTTCTGGGGTCTTGTGCAAAGATAAATTAAACGAGGTACGCTCTAAGTTACCTGCACTTGCACATCGCAAGCTTTAAAGAAAGATCCGCCCAATCACATGAATGCACCAGAAGCACTATTTCCTGCAAATTGGACTAAAGCCAAAAAGCAAGCAGACCTTATTAAATTAGCCAAATCTATTCTGCTTGAGCCAACAGGATTATCAGAACAAGATTTACATCACACCTTTGGCCATCTATTCACCCATCGCCTTGATGATGCGGACCTTTACTTTCAACATACTCGCAGCGAGAGCTGGAGTCTTGAAGAGGGTATTGTTAAATCTGGCAGCTTCAATATTGATCAAGGTGTTGGAGTGCGCGCTATCTATGGCGATAAGACCGCCTTCGCTTATTCAGATGAAATAAATTTAGAAGCCTTAAGCAAAGCAGCAAAAGCAACTCGAGTAATCGGCCCTGCAGGTGGCAAGCAAGCAGTTGCAAGCAAATTATTTAATCCCGTATCCAATAAGCTGTACTCAGACATCAATCCCCTTGACTCACTGCAGCCCAAGGAAAAAATCGCGTTACTAGAAAGCATTGAACGTAGAGCTAAGGCGCGTGATCCACGCATCATTCAGGTGATGGCCAGTCTTGCTGGAGAGTTTGATGTAGTTTTAGTGGTCAGGGCCGATGGCTTGTTGGCTGCCGATGTCCGCCCCTTGGTACGCGTTTCCGTTCACGTCATCGCAGAACAAAATGGTCGCCGAGAATCTGGATCCTCCGGTGGTGGTGCGCGCCATGACTACCTGTACTTTGATCAAGAACTCATCAATCGCTATGTTGATGAAGCGGTTGATGGTGCATTAGTGAACTTAGAATCACGCCCTGCCCCAGCAGGCCCAATGACCGTAGTGATGGGGCCAGGATGGCCTGGCGTCCTTTTGCATGAAGCAGTTGGCCATGGTCTTGAGGGCGACTTTAATCGCAAGGGATCCTCTGCATTTGCTGGTCGAATTGGACAGCGTGTTGCCGCTAAAGGTGTCACTGTTGTGGATGATGGTACTCTATCTGGACGTAGAGGCTCTCTAAATATTGATGATGAGGGTACGCCTACGCAATGCACCACATTAATTGAGGATGGCATTTTGAAGGGCTACATTCAGGATAGTCTCAATGCACGCTTAATGAATATGCCCCTCACTGGCAATGGTCGACGCGAAAGCTTTGCCTCGCTTCCGATGCCACGCATGACAAACACTTACATGCTGGCCGGCAAAGATGATCCCCAAGAAATCGTGGCCAGTATTAAACGTGGTTTGTATGCGGTCAATTTTGGCGGTGGCCAAGTGGATATCACCAGCGGCAAATTTGTTTTTTCCGCTTCAGAAGCCTACTGGGTTGAAAACGGCAAAATCCAATACCCCGTTAAAGGGGCCACCATTATTGGCAGCGGTCCAGAGTCCCTAAAACAGGTCTCCATGATCGGAAATGACCTCAAGCTCGATGGCGGCGTAGGGGTTTGCGGCAAGGAAGGGCAAAGCGTTCCTGTTGGAGTTGGGCAACCTACACTCCGAATTGATAGCCTTACCGTGGGCGGGACTGCCTGATATTGGCAAATTACGGCTTAAAATAGCCGGATGAGCCAACAAAATACAAATCCCGCTAATTGGTACTCCGCGGTCGACAAGACCTCCGATACCGACGATCAACGCATTGACAAGATTTCTGTTCTGCCTCCGCCAGAGCATTTAATCCGTTTCTTTCCAATTTCTGGAACACCAACAGAAGCGCTGATCAGCAAAACTCGCAAAAAGATTCGCGACATTATTCACGGTAAAGATGACCGCTTATTGGTCATCATTGGCCCATGCTCTATTCATGATCCACGTGCAGCACTGGAATACTGTCAACGTCTTTTAAGTGAGCGCGAACGTTTTGCTGGTGAACTAGAAATTGTGATGCGCGTGTATTTTGAAAAGCCACGCACCACTGTTGGCTGGAAGGGTTTAATTAATGACCCATACCTAGATGAGAGCTATCGCATTGAAGAAGGTTTGCGCATTGCCCGCCAAGTGCTGATGGAAATTAATCGCCTCGGCATGCCAGCAGGTAGCGAATTCCTAGATGTCATCTCTCCGCAATACATTGCTGATCTGATTTCATGGGGAGCAATTGGTGCACGTACGACTGAAAGCCAAGTTCATCGCGAACTCGCCTCAGGACTCTCTGCACCGATCGGCTTTAAAAATGGCACTGATGGCAATATAAAAATTGCTACCGACGCCATTCAAGCAGCAGGTCGCCCACATCACTTCTTGTCAGTTCATAAAAATGGTCAAGTTTCTGTTGTGGAAACCAAAGGCAATAAAGATTGTCACGTCATTTTGCGTGGTGGTAAAGAGCCGAACTACGAAGCAAAGTTTGTACAGGCCGCCTGCTCAGAGCTTGAAGCAGCAAAGCTTCCAGCTAGTTTGATGGTTGACTTGTCTCATGCTAATTCAAGCAAGAAACATGAGCGTCAAATCGTAGTTGCCGATGATGTTGCGCAGCAAATTGAATCTGGCTCACATCAGATTTTTGGCGTAATGGTGGAAAGTCATTTAAATGATGGTGCTCAGAAATTTACACCAGGCAAAGATGATCCAAGCAAATTGGAATACGGTCGCAGCATTACCGATGCTTGTATTAACTGGGATGATTCAGTGCAAGTATTAGA
>ERZ650304.1153-NODE-1153-length-10775-cov-4.957369_pt1 | contig 10775 bp, 17 predicted proteins | sample MGYA00376240_ERZ650304 | MGnify/ENA primary metagenome ERZ650304 (study PRJEB26733, sample SAMN07839271) | wastewater metagenome | biome: small river; feature: stream; material: water | place: USA: North Carolina | collected 2016-03-01 ...
CAGGTGAACGCCGTCACCACCGGCGCGAAGGGCAACCTCGCTGCGGGGACGGTGCTCACCTGGACGAGCGCCCCGGTCGGCGCGGACCCTACGGTTACGCTCACCGCCGCGCTGAGCCTGGGCACGGACGGCGAGACCGCGGCCAACCCGGCCCCGCTCCTAGCGCGGATCCGCTACCGGCTCCAGAACCCCCCGGGGAGCGGCCGCGCGAGCGACTTCCGCACCTACGCGGAGAACAGCGCCGACGCGAACGGAACGCCCTTCACAGGCCTGCGCGCCTACGTCTACCCGCTGCGCGAGGGCGCCGGCGGCCTGACCGTGGTGCCGCTCCTGCCGGGCAACGGCGCCGCCCGCGTCCCCACGACGCCGCAGATCACGGCCATCCAGGCGACTTGCGATAAGAGGCGGCCCGTGTGCAGCCGCGGCTACGTGCGCCAGGCGAAGATTCAGAACATCCCAAGCCGCGCCATCACCGTGAAGGTGCTGGCCCTGGAGACGCTGCCCAAGTACGCCTGGGACTTCGACGACGGCGGCGGTCTGACGGTGGACGCCTGGTTGACGGGGCCGACGCGGATCCAGGTTCCCGCCACGCTGCCGGCGTCCCTCACGCAGGCCATCGACCGCTACAAGGCCAGAGTCGCGCCCGCGCCGCGCCTCCAGGTGGTTAGCACCAGCGGCCCTGAGGTGCCCCTGGTGGTCACCGCCATCGACTATAGCGCGCCCGCGCCGGCCACCGTAACGGTCGTCGTGCCCTCCGGGTTTGTGGCGCCCGTGGCAAACGACATGGCCTACGCTGGCTCTCCCTTTGCCACCGCGGCCGCGCAGGCGATCCTCGCGCACCTGAACCAGCTCGGCCCGGCCCGCGGTCTCTTCGCCGACCCGGACGACCTGTGGGATGACACGGTGCGGATCTCACGGCTCACGCAGATCGTGAACGACACCCTGGACGAGGACGGGACGCGCATGTGCAACGTGCAAGCCCCGGCCCTCAACGGCACTCAGATCGCCGTCGGCGGCGGAGCGCTCAGCAACCGCGACGTGCAGGCCCGGGACTTCGGCATCGGCCAGGCGCCGGAGCTGCTCATCGCCAAGCGCGTGCTGGTGGTGCGGTCGTGAGCGTAGACGCGGCGCAGGTCCGGCAACTCCTCATCGCGGGCATGCCGCCAGGGAGCGAAGACCTGTGGGACTTCCGCAGCAGCACTGTGGTCGGACGCCTGTTCACGGCGCTGGCCGCGGGCCACAAGGCCACCGCGCACGACTACCTGGAGCTTCAGCGGCGCGAGGGGAACCCGCTCACCATCGTGAGCGACATACCGGACTGGGAGCAGACTCTGTCGCTCTCGCAGAGCGCCACGGCGCTCTTCGGCACACCCGACCAGCGGCGCGGCCAGGTGCTGAGCAGTCTGAGGCAGTCGGCGGAGGCCACCTTCGACAACATCCGCGCGATCGTGCAGCCGTTCTTCAACTACGCCGACCCCGCGCAGATCCAGATCATCGAGGCTGACCGGGAAGCACTGCGCGCGGCGCACACCTACGATGGCAAGACGCTTCCCCTCACCATCGGCGCGGGCGGGGTCGGGGTCGTGAACTTCCAGGTACCCGACGAGGGGCGCGTGAGCCGCGCGGGCGCGTGGCTCTTCCTGAACGTCGACAGCAACAACCTCATCCTCACGAGCTTCACGCTGCGCGGGCCGATCAGCGGCCAGGCCAGCTGGAGCAGCATCGACAGCGGCGTGGTGACGGGACAGGACTACAGCCTCCCCACGCTGGCGCTGCTCGATGAGCCCGCAGGGCCGGGCGCCTGGGAGCTCACGATCAACTGCTTGGGCACAGGCCTCACCCTCAACAGCGCCAGCCTCTTCCTAGAGGGTCAGGGCTACGGCGTCACGCGGCTTGAGGGTCTCGGGGGCGTCGTGCACACCTGGGCCGTGGTCTTCGACGCCAGCAAGGTCGCGCCCGGAGCAACCTCGGACCTGCCCGGGGCCTATCTCGCGCTGCGGCGCATCAAGCCCGCACACACGAGCTTCACCCTCACCCTGGCGGCGAACGGCCAGGCCTTCGCCATCCCCGACACCGACAGCGCGATCCCTGACCAGGGGATCCCGGAGTAGACCATGCGCCGACGCCTCGCCTTCCTCGCCCCGCTCCTCCTCGCCCTGGCCTTGGTGCCGCAGCTGCTGGGCCCCGCGATCGCCGCGTGGCCGCTCACGCCGCGGACGACCTACGTCAGCGGCACCACGCCCGCGATCAAGGCCGCGGACCTCAACGCCTTCCAGGCCGCGATCAACAGCCTCTACGCCGGCACGGGCTCTGTCGTGGGTCTGACCGTGGACGGCACCGGGGGAACCGCCGTCACCGCGCCCGCGGGCCTGGCTGTGGTCAGCGGCCGGGTGACCGACACAACCGCGCCGACCGCCACCGTGGCCACCGGAACGGTCGGACGTGGCCAGGTGCCCTTCTGCTGGGGGCGTGTCAACAACGACAGCACCTTCGTCATCGGCGCCAACATCAAGAGCGTCACCAGCGGCGGCGCAGGGTCGACCACGGTCACCTGCAACGGAGCGCCGCCAAGCAGCATCCTGCTCGGCACCATCGCCACCAACAACCTGACGGGCCAGCGCATGGTGACCGCCAACTCCACCGTGATCGGGAGCGACGTGGTGGTGGAACTCCGCGGTTACAACCAGGCCGGCGCTTCCGCAACGACTTCCTACACCTTCGTCGTCTACGGGGAATAACCATGGCCGTCACCATCACCGGCACCCTGGCCTCTCCAACGCCCGCAGGTGGCACCACGCCCCTGGCAGACGCGGTGCTCCTCGTCTACCCGGCGTCGAACGCCTACCGGATCCAGGCCGGCGGCAGCGGTGCCTTCCTTCCGCTCGCGTACAACGCCAACGACCCGGACCTGCCCGACCCCTTCCGCTACGGCTACTCGACGCGCACGAGCGGCAGCGGCGTCTACTCGTTCAAGATCCCGACGACCGCAGAGACGCACCCCTCTACCGGGGTGAAGTGGTCGATCCGCCTGCCTGACGGCCGGCAGATCACTGGCGAGCCCCCGGCCACGGGAAGCTACTCCACGGGAAGCTACTCCATTGACGACCTGCTAACCAACGAGGGGTGGGAGCTCACACAGGGGCTGGTGGTGACTGCGCCGATGAACGGCGTCACGCAGGACGGGACCGCCACGGTCTCGGGCGCGACCTCGGTCACCGTCGCCTTCCCAGGTTTCAACATGCCGAACAGCGCCTACCGGGTCTTCATCCGCGCGGACAAGGACTCGAACACCGGGGCGGTGCCCGACTTCGACGTGCCGACGAAGACCGTTGGCGGCTTCACGGTGACGTTCGCCCCGGGGTTCACCGGCAACTTTGACTGGTTTGTGAAGGGCTGAGGGCTGACATGAAGCGCGCTGTCATCGAGAACATCTGCATCACGGCGGCCCTGCTGGGCCTGTGCATCTTCTTCGAGCTGCGGCACAACCGCGAGGCGCTGCTGATGGCGCTGGCGGCGCTGGTGGCGCTGTGGAAGCACTCCGGCCGCCGCCGCAAGGGCGAGGTCGGCAGCGCGGGCGGCGCGGCGCTTGGCGCTGGCCTCGCGCTGCTGGTGGCGCTGGCCGGCTGCCAGGCCGACACTGGCGGGCTCACCGCGGAGGTGGGCCTGCGCGTCCACCGCCCAGCGCCTGCAGCTGCGGCCCCTGGTCCTGGCGCGCTGGCGGTGGGCACCGATGCCCTGGTGCTCACGCCCGCGGCGAGCTACAGCTGCCCGAGCGGCCGCGCCTGCGTCTGGTCCTCCAACGTGGACGGCAAGCTCCGCCTGGTCGACAGCGCGGGCGTCACCCTGAAGCAGGGGCAGGCCTCCGCGCTCATCACCAGCTCGAACTGCGCGGGCCTCTCCTCGCCGGCCGAGGGCGACGTCTGCCAGGACACCACGCTGCACCAGCCGCAGTTCTACTCGGGGTCGGGCTGGTCGACCTTCCCGGTGGACTCGCTGGTCGTGCACAAGGCCGGATCCGAGACCATCACCGGGGCGAAGGTGTTCAACGGCGGGGCCACCTTCGGCGCCGCGCTGGCCATGGGCGGCTTCCGGATCACCGGCCTCGGTGCCCCGAGCGCCGGCACGGACGCGGCCACCAAGACCTACTGCGACAGCGCGGCCAGCTCCGCGGTCACCTTCTCCGCGGTGAACAGCGCGCTGGCGGCGGCGAACGCCGACATCGCGGTCAACAGCCAGAAGATCACGGGCCTCGCCCAGGGCACCGCTAGCGGCGAGGCCCTGCACGCGGGGCGCTCGATCTCGACCACCAGCGGCCAGCTCACCGGGGGCGGGGACCTGACCGCGAACCGGACGCTCGGCCTTGCCACCGCGGGCACGGCGGGCACCTACGCTTGGCCCTCCAGCGTGACCACGGACGCCTACGGGCGGGTCACAGCGGCCACCGGGACCAGCTCGGTCGCGCAGAACTGCATCCTGGCAGGTCCTGCGGCGGGCGGCTCCGGCGCGCTCTCCTGCCGCGCCGCGGTGGTTGCGGACTCCGCGGACCTGAGCTCGCTCTACGCGGTGGTCGGGCGCACGATCACCGCGGGGACGGGCCTGAGCGGCGGCGGGAGCCTCGCGGCGGATCGCACGATCTCACTCGCGAACACCGCCGTCACCCCGGGGTCGTATACCTCGGCGAACATCACCGTGGACCAGCAGGGGCGCATCACGGCGGCGGCGAACGGCGGCGGGGGCGGCGGCGCAGCCTTCACCTTCAGCCCCGTGGATCTCTACACCGTCGGCGCGGACTACCTCGGCGACTACACGACGGGCGGGCGCTACGTCGCCCTCACGTCCGTGAGCATCACCGGCGTCCGGTTCACGCGCTTTGTGAACGCGGCGACGATGACGGTGAAGCTGTGGAAGGGCGGGGTCGCGCAGGCGACAGCCTCTCAGGCAGTCACCACCGGGGTCTACAGCGTCACCTTCGGCACCCCGGTCGCGCTTGTCGCGGGCGAAGAGTTCTACGTCACCACCTACGACGGTGGCACCCGCTACGCCAAGAACAACACCCCGCCCTCCTTCGACCCGTCGTGGTCTACGGGGCTCATCATCCCCTTCGGCGCCAAGGTGGCGCTCATTGCTCCGTCCTACTATGCGTCGGGCGATGCCCAACCAAACACCTCGGGCGGGGAGCGCTTCCCCGTCGAGCCTATCTACTAGCGAGGAGAGAGAACGATGCGATCTTTGCGACTCCCCCTGTCTCTGTTGGTCTTCCTGGTCTTCGTGGTCATCGCGATGCTGACCGCGCCGCGCAGCCGCGCAGCCTGCACCAAGGATAACTACGGCAAGTGCGGCGAGCAGCCGCCGACGACGGACCGCTACGACAAGCCGAAGGCCGACAAGAGCAAGAAGGGGCCAGCCAAGTAACCATGCGCCGCGCCGTGGCCGTAGCGCTCCTGCTCGCGGTGGGCTGCACCTGCCCGGGCAGCGGCTGCCCCGACGCCGGGGCGGACCTGCCCGCTGCTGACCAGGCGGCTGCGCCCGACCTCGCCCCCGAGCGCTGCGGCCCGCAGGGCTACTGTCCGGGCGCGGGGCGCTGCTGCGTCGGCGGCTACTGCGTGACCACGACCTGCGCGCGCCCGTCCCTTCCCTCTCGCTAGGAGGCTCCCCGTGTTCGTTACCTTTCTCCCTGTGATCCTCGCCGCGGGCCTGCTGGCCGCGCTGGCCACCGGCGCGCTGCCCGCTGACCAGGGCATCATGGGCCTGGTGCTGCTCCTGTGCCCGGGCGCTGACCGGTTCCTGCCGCTCCTGCGGGAGGTGCTGGGCCGCGGGCCGGTGCTGGCCCCGATCGCGCCCGACCTGGTGGAGCGGCTTGCGCAGGCGCTGCACGACGCCGGCCGCGCCGCGGTGGAGGGCGGGCTGACCGTGGGGCGCGGCCCGCAGGTCTTCGTCGGCTGGTCGGACATCCCCGAGGCGGCGCGCGAGGGGCGCCGGGTCCAGGCGCGCGTGCTCCTGGGCGCGGGGTGGAAGCCCCCGGCTGGCCCCGCTGCTGGGCGTGCTGATCACCTTCTGCTGGGCGTGCTGATCCTCATGCTGGGCGCCTGCTGGCACGCGAGCCGCCACACCGGCGAGCTGCGCACGCTGCAGCACCAGGCGGTGCAGCGCTGCACGGACCAGCCGGGGCCCGAGACCTGCGCCGCCGCTCGCCGCTGCGCGGCCGCTGCCGTCAAGGCCAGCGAGGCGTGGGTTGTGGTGGCCCGCTTCCGCGAGGCCGACCGCGCCTCCCTGGCCAAGGGTGGTCAGCCGGTCAACCTGGCGCAGCTCCAGGACCAGGAGCGGATCGCGCAGGATCTGGAGGGGCTGGCCCGGGTAGCGTGCGACCCGGCGAGCGCCAACGGCCTGGTCAACCTGCCCGACGTCGCCCTGCCCGCTGGCGCCGATGCGGGGGTGCCCGATGCCCGGTAGCGCCGCCGAGGGCCTGTCCGCGCTGCTGCTGCCCCTGATCGAAGAGACCCGCGCCCTGGGGCAGCAGCTCATCGCCCGCGCCGACCTCATGCAGGCCCAGCTCGACACCGCGCGCGCCCAGAAGGACCTGGACGCACAGCGCGCGGAGGCGGCGACCCTGCCGCCCGCACCAGTTCCATCGGCTCCACCAGCCCCGGCGCCCCCGCCGCTGGAGGTCGTGCGCCTGCCGGTCGCCCCCATCGCCGCGCCGCCCCCGGCGCCGCCCGCCGCTCGGGCCTCAAATGAGGTCGAAAAAAAGGACCCTGCCGTCGCGCCGGCAGCCTCCCCGCCGCCCCCGCCAGCGCCGGCCTCAAACGAGGTCGAAAAACCGGCAACGTCCGTCGCTCCGCCGCTGCGCCCGGTGCCCATGCAACCCACCAGCCGCGGCGAGCGCTACTACAACGTCTACCGCAAGGCGAAGAACGGGCGCGCTCGCACGGGCGCGATCATGGCCCTGTGGGCGGAGATGGCGCCCGCCTTCCAGCGCGCCTGGGTCGCTGCCGCGGAGGCCGCCGCTGAGGGCAAGACCGCGGCGGAGTGCTACGCCGTCTACCTCGCCGCGCGCAGCGGCGCTGCCTTCGATGGGACGCCCGCGCCGGCGTGGGAGGGCCTCCAGGACCAGGCCGCGTGGACTGCGGCCGCGGAGGCCCTGCGCGGTGGCTGAGGCGGTGCCCGAGCTCCTCGACCCCGAAGCGGAGCTCACCCGCTGCGAGGCCTGCCGGAGGCAGTTCCCCTGCGGCTGCACCGCAGGCGCCCGCACCCGCGCCCTGGCGGAGCGCCTCGCGCAGAAGGGTCTACTCGCGGCCCTGCGCGAGGGCGGCCCGCTCCACGATCCCGGGCAGCGTGAGCGTGGTGCGGTCGAGGAACTCCAGCCGGTAGAGCGAGCCGGCCAGGGTCCACACCTCGACGGGCAGGCCGCGGGTGTCGTGCTCGACCTCGCGGATCGCGCTCGACCACCACACGTAGCCGCCCGGGAGGCGCACGCACAGGGGCCGGCCGGTCCGGACGGCCTGCGCCGCCTGCTCGCGCGGAAGCTCGGCGTCCGGGTCGGCCACGGTGGCGCGGAGGACCCCGGCCTCATCGATGCGCCGCCCCACGAACACCGCGAGGGTGCCGCTGATCGGTTCGTCGCTGACAGCGCGTGGGCGGTCGCTGCCGGTGGCGAGGGTGGTGATCTTCCGGATCACGACTCGAAGCATAGCGTCACCTCCAGCGGGGGGAACCGCGCGCGCAACGTCTTAAACACAGCCGTCTCGTCTGGTGCTGCGATCCAGCCCTCCGACCAACCGGAGGACCAGTGAGCCAGGACACCGGCCAGCGTCGGCGTGATGCGCAGACGAATGGCAATGCTGGCGCCCATGGGAAACCTCCAGCCGGTACTACGCCCAGTCTAGCAAGACATTCCGACATAGATGCTGTGGTCTTATCTGCTGTGGGCGAATCTGCCACGCCGCTGCAGGCCCAGGTGCTGCGCGCGTGTGACGTCTGGCGCCGCCCCGCGGAGCTGCAGCACCTGCTTCGCGCGCCCTGCCACCTGCTCCAGCGGCTTCTGCTCCTGGGGTGGCTGGAGGCGATGGAGCGCACGCCCGCGCGGCGGCGCCCAGACCGCGGCCAGCACCGGCGCTGGCGCCTGTACCGCACGACGGCCCGCGGCAAGGCCGCCCTGCCCGCCGCCGAGGCGCCATGATCAGCAGCCGCTGCACCCGCTGCGGGGGCTCCGGCCGGGCCCCGCTGCCGCCGCACCTGGCCACCGCGCTGGCGCTCCTCGCGGCGTGGGAGCCGGCTACGGTCGCGACCCTGGCGGAGCACAGCCGGCGGAGCGAGCGCACGCTGCGCGACCAGCTGGCCCAGCTCCTGCGCGCGAAGCTTGTGCAGGTGGGCGGAGCGCCGCAGCGCTGGGCACGGACCAAGGAAGGGCGCGCCGCCGCGCCCGATGATCAACGGAGGTAGGAACATGCGACGTATCAAGGTTCGACCCGGCCCCAGCGGGGAGCCGGTGACGGTCGAGGTCTTGGTCCCGGCGCCGCCGCGCGGGGCCGTCAAGGATTGGCAACGGCTGACGCTGGCGGTTGTCACCGCCAGCCAGCAGCTGGCCGACCGGGTCACGCTGGTCCGCACCGACTTCGCCGGCGGGACAGTCGTGGTCACAGCCGTCGTGTTCGAGGGGGAGGAGGAGGCAGCAGTAGAGGCGCTGGTGACGGCGGCTGTGGCCATGGAGTCAGAAAGGGGCGCGCCATGAACATCGGCGCGGCCGCCCTCGCGGTGGCCATCACGAAGATCGGGGAGCGGGAGCACGGGGGGAAGAACCAGGGGCCGATCGTCGCCTGGTCGGTGGAGAAGTTCACCCGCCACAAGCCCGAGGAGCCCTACGACGGCAAGGCGGGCTGGGCGGCGTGGTGCGCGGGGTTCGTCGGGCGGTGCCTCATCGAGGCCGGGGCCCTCGTCCCGTGGTGGTCGCTCCTGTGCAGCACGCTGTGGCAGCGCCTGGAGGCGCGGCCCAAGGACGGCGGGGCCGGCGACTACCAGGTGGTGTTGACCCCGTGGGAGCCCGGGGCGGAGCTGCCGGAGCCGGGGGACCTCGTCTTCTTTGGGCCGAGCGCCGACAAGCTGCGGCACGTCGGCCTGGTGGAGCAGGCGGAGGGGCTCACGCTCCACACGGTGGAGGGGAACACCCAGGAGGTCCCGGGCGGCCCTTCGGTGGCGGTGGCCCGCCGCACGCACGACCTGGTGACGGCGGACGTGTTCGGCTTCGCGAGGCTCCTATGATGACGACGGCCGAGGTCACCGCCACCTTCGCCGCCGCGCTGGCGCCCTTCTCGCTCCGGGCCCGGCGCCAGGTGGCGCGGGCCTTCGGGCGCGGTCGGCTGGCCCTGCGCTCCTCGGCGCGGCACCGCTAGACGATCAAGGCCTCCCCAGGCAGAAGCGCCCACGCAACCATCGAAGCCCACGCCGGGCGCCCACGGCCCTTCTGGGTGCTGCTCTTCTTGCGGACGACCCACCCCGCAGCCTGCAGGCCTCGCAGGTCACGCTCAAGTTTGAGGCGCGCGGCGGCGGAGTCATCGCCCCCGGTCAGCTCCGGCAGGGGCACCGGCACGGGCTCGCCGGTGAGGCTGTCGCGCCGCAGGAGCAGGCGGAGCAGGCGGGCGCCGCGCTCGACGGGGCTCAAGGGCACGCACCCGCCGAGATCGCGGTTTGGCACGGACGTGGCCCCATGCACCAGCACTCGGGCCCGTCGGAGGAAGTGCGGGTGTAGCACGCCGAGGAGCACGATGGCTCCGCTGCGCGCTCGCCGGTTGCGCAGGTGGCCAGCAGTCCGGCGAGGGCTAGCCACCTCACGAGGCGCCCGCCCGCCGCTCCTCGGTGTGCCTCCCGTTGAGGCAGTAGCGCCCCTCGCAGCGCCTTATGCGCTGGCAGGGCGCAGCGGGGTCGAGGCGCGTGCCGTCCTCGCGCCACATGGGGGCGCCGTCGCCCTCTAGCTCGACCAGCCCAGCGTCCACCCGTGCCACCCTGATGCAGGTGGCCACGGGCTGGGGGTCGTCGAGCGGGACGGGGAGCACGTAGTCACCAGCTCGGATCATGACGCGGCCACCGGACGGAAACCGCGGCGCGGCGCCATCTCAACCGGAATCGGAGCGCTGGGGAAGATGCTCGCGCTGCTCGCGGCGGCGATCGCCGGGGCCGCGGCCTCCTCCGCCCGATCGAGAGCCGCCTGGCTCTCCTCCGAGTAGGAGGCGTCGCGCACTCGCCGCGCCGCCTGGACAGGGGCGCACGCCGCATCGAAGGCACCGATGGCGCTGGCCACCTCCGCGCGCACGTCCGGCAGCGCCCGCCCTAGCACGCCCAGCGCGTCCCGCAGAGCCAGCCAGTGCCGCAGCTCCGCGCTGTCCTCATCGCTGGTGGTGTCCCAGCGGGTGGCCTCAAGGATCGTGACCTTGCCGCCCGGCGCCACGGTGCAGGTGAGCACCGGAACTCCCGCAGAGGCGTCGCGCATCGCCACGCTCAGCGGCGAGTCCGATGAGTACCCGTGGCGCAGGCCCTCTCCAGCCAGCCCCTCCAGGAGGGGGCGCAGGGCCTCCGCGCCGGACCAGGCCGTCTTGGCGGCGGCATCCAGCGCCCGCAGCGCGACGAGGGTCGATCCGGGGCGCCTCACGGTGAGGACGACGGAGCCATCCGCTTCAACCGCCCACGACAGGCGCCCGGAGCCGGTGGTGTGCGCGGTGGAGAAAGGCAGGCCGGGCATCGAGCGATCGCCCAGCGCGGCCTCGAAGAAATCGGCTAGGTCCGCC
>ERZ650304.1154-NODE-1154-length-10773-cov-12.468931_pt1 | contig 10773 bp, 8 predicted proteins | sample MGYA00376240_ERZ650304 | MGnify/ENA primary metagenome ERZ650304 (study PRJEB26733, sample SAMN07839271) | wastewater metagenome | biome: small river; feature: stream; material: water | place: USA: North Carolina | collected 2016-03-01 ...
GAGCAGTCGAGGAAGAGTTGAACGGGCTGGTCAGTTACACGAAGATTACGAAGCCTCCTTTCATGTGGCGGGCGTTCACGCTGCATCACAGCGTAGGCGGAAGTTCATCGAGCGTGGCCGCAAACCGGTTTACTTGGGTGATAGACTGCGGTTCCGGTACGGTGGTGACTAATCCGAACCCGCCAACGCCGCCTTGCGTTCCCGATCCGCTTGACCCAAAGAAATGCTTGCCTTCAAGTTCTTCCAATACCGGAGTAGTTCCTAGGGAAGAAGAAGAACAAAACGATTCTGGTTCGCCAGGAATTGACACAAACCCAGGTAGTTCAGGTAGTCCGCCAATAGATACAGGGTCTTAAAATGGGTAAGCAAATTGCCATTATCGACAATGACCGGCTACTGCCAGATGATCCAAACAAGTGGCCTGAAGCTCTCAAGCAAGACATACGCAATTGCTGTTGCGGTGGAAGTAGTAGTAGTAGTAGTGATGTTAAAAACAAAACACATACTATTGCTTGCTGCCCAGGTATTTTACTCGGAGACTGTTTGAAATTCATTATAAGTGGAGGGTCTGTGATAGATGGAGAATATACGTTATTATGGGATTCATCTATAAGTAAGTGGCGTACACCTATACTAGCTGCACCTTGCCAAGGCGTAGGAGTTGCAGACACAATTCGCCTGTACAGCGATGGGTGTGCAGTGCATATTATAAACGATGAAGGTACTCCATTTCAAAGCAATGGCCCTGTTTTTCCATTTCCTGGCGATGGCTATGTAAGGCAATGCACTCCTTACATCAGCGTGCTAGTGTGGGGTGCTGGGTACTATGCGGTATGCCCACTGCCATTTATATTTACTGGCCCTCTCACAGGAGTATTAACGGAATGCTAACACAATGGCCTGTATCAATACTAAATGTGTATCATCAATCAGCAGAACCAATGAAGCGTACACTTGATGAGTTAGCAAAGAAAAATGGATGGGGTGACGCACCAAAACACATGCACGCAATACGTCCAATTACACGTAACTTGCCAGTAGCATCATCGTGCAAACACTTCGGTATACTTCTTGACAAGACAAGTTGTGGACTAGAAACCTATTCGTGCAAAAAGCACGGTACATGTTCTTGGCAACCTGCGGCGAAGCTAAAGCTGTGCGACACATGCGGCGACTTCTCCGCCACGTGGCGGACGGTACACATTAACGAGAAAACGTACGGAGTAGACCGTGGCGGAAAGCGGTTCAATGCCACGATGATTCCCTGGAAGGATGGCTACCTACTGGCGTGGCGTGCATCATGGGAAGATGCCGATATCGAGGTGGTGACTCTGGACAAAGACTATCGAGAGACGATGAAGCCCAGACCGCTACGCCTGGGCACCAAGAAGGCACTGGCAGGCCGTGAAGACCCACGGTTATTCTTGTTTCGTGGTGTGCCTCACATCTGGTATACCGGCTGGCAGGGTGGATACGAGAACACGTACGAGCAAGCTACCGTGCATTATGCCGAGCTAGACCCGGATAGATGGAAGGTAGTTGCGAAGTATCATCCGCATATTACGTGGCGTGCAAATTGGGAGAAGAACCACGGTTACTTCCAGCGTGGCGGCGAGCTGTACGCGGTCTACTCGATCAATCCACATAGGGTAATGAAGATAGTCGGCAAGGATGTAGTGGATGACTGGGTAACGCAGTATGAGCCGACAAGGAACGATTACGGACAAATGCGTGGCGGTGCTTCGCCCTGGATGCACAATGGCGAGTTCTACAACTTCTTCCACCACATGACCGAAGCCCACGGCTACCGGCTGTACTCTGTTGGCGTGTACACGTTCAGCACTGACCCGCCGTTCCCAGTTCGTAGAATGAGCATACAGCCTATCGACGTTGCCGAGGTTAACAGGGTGAAGTTGATAGATGTGTTATTCCCCGCTGGGGCGTTCCCGCAGGGTGATGAATGGGTAGTGACTATGGGACTGCACGACGAAAGCAGCATCATCAGGCACTACCCGCAAAGCTATATCGAGCGTTCCCTAGTTCCTGTGAAGGGGTACTAACAATGGGTGTGATGCTATCGACAGATGCCGGGTATTCCAACGGAAAGAACCTGGGCAAGCCGGTAAATGACTGTTTCGGGTTCCTTACGCAGACACTGGGTACACCAATCTTGCGTGTTGTCCCGCCTTGTGATGATGCACGTTCAGTGCTGGGAAGCTTCCAATACACGCCTGGGGCTACTGCACACGATCTTACCTGCATGGTATCACAGTCTGACAGCGTGGTAACCAGTGACGTTCTGGCTGGTGCTACTGCTATTCCCATCGGCGGGCAGCTCAACGGATTCGATGGTAGTGCCGTGACGGCTAACGATTACGTTGTCGTCCAGTACGAAGATGGAACATGGGGAGCAATCCTAGTCACTTCGGCTACTGCTCTTGTGCTGACCGTGCCTGCAACGTCTCAGAAGATTCTGAAGGATAGCAAGATATTCTTCATGGGCGTGGCCGGTGACCATCCTAACCGGCAGTTTAGAACCACAGCCAGCACGGCGTACGTGTTTAATAGCGGAGACTTCCGTGTTAGAGCTGCTACCAGTTCCAAGAAAGCAAGCCCTCTGCTGTTCTACAGCGGCAATGCAACCGCTGCTGGCGTTCTCCATTATCTCAACTACTGGTACGATTAACGAGCCGATGCTGCCACAGAGACGCAGCCAGCTACCTTGCTGGCTGTTTTACTTCCGGGGGTGCGTGATGCGATCAGATGCTAAGCAGCATGCGGCAGAGCAGGTACTAGGCGGCGGTGTGAGGGAGGGATTGTATATCTTCTACCAAGGCCACGGGGACGTGGTAGAGGTCAAGTTGTACGCACCGTGGCGGAGCTATCCACCGAATAAGAAGGAGCAGGCCAGAGAAGACAGGCTACGCAGGCGACTGAATGAGATAGACTTGGATTAGTACCGGTTGCGTTTCCGGTAATGCAGGTAAATGAGCTGGGCCGGGATCAGCACGCAGGCCGCGATCACGTACAGCAAGATATTCAACGGCGTTAGCACGCCACGCATAGAGCTGGAGAACTGGCCGCTAGCTTCGGTGGCAAACCTGCTGGAACTGCCCAGGAGGCACGCTAATGCGACCACGAGCACAAGGAATAGCACTGCTTCGATAGTCAGTACAACGATAAGCCAAGGTTTCATTGTGAACGCTCATTTCTTCGAGTGATAGCACGCCGGATAGCACCATGCCAGTTCCGGTCTGCTTCGTGGCATTGTGCAAGTACCTTCCCTGTATGCACGTCGTAGAACACAAATTCACGGTCAGAGTGGAGAACGTAGAGGTTGCTATGTCTACAGTGTGATTGTATTGTGCTGAATAGACCAGCATCCAATTGCTTAGGTGACTGCTTCTTCTTCGTTGGCTTCCTGTGGTACTTAATCATCGTCTGAACCCTCAGTTACTTAGGTAATACTACAACACTAAAGTAACTTAGTCCAGTAGTATTCACACTACCGGCATGGGTTTGGCTGGGACTCGGGGCGTAGTATCCGCATGCAAATGCAGATACTACACGAAAACCTTACCGTATAAGGGTAGGAGGGCATTCGTCTGGGTAGTCGAGGGCGTTGTTTTTTCGTTGTTCACTACGATACCTTTTCAGGCAAAACCTTCGCAACGTGCACGCTAAAGGCCCCCACCTGTTACTGAAGGGCCGATCACTTCCCCTTCGCCTTTTACATGAATCTCATTGATTCAATCGCATGCAACCCATGAGCTGGCATGGGCACCAACATCCGTTAGATGGAACGGACACCCGTTGAATGATGACGACATTAATACCGCACAGATAGCAGCAATCTGTGTAACCTCATGCGTTTCCACGGTTTCCCTTGGGGCCGAGCAAGAACCGGCTGTGGTCTAGCGTCACTTCTCCGCCACGTGGCGGACAGAAGGCGACCTATAAGCCACTGGGCCGGATAGTTCCAAACTGAAGATGGGGATGCCGACGCAATATGAGCGTACGGGCCTAAAATCGGTTTGGCTGAAACTATCCAGCCCGTGCTATGTAGTGCCAAACCTTTACCCAAAGTGAGACTACATAGCACGGGCCAAATACACTTGGGTACTCATGATGATAGCAATACCGGGTATAATAGCAAGCCTGACTTTATAGAATTCATCGCATGGCTAGAAACCAGAGACAGAGACGCACGGACAAGGCCGATGCTGGCCAGATTGTGCCGTACGATGATGAACGTGCCAGGGTATGGAAGATACGCCAGCAGCGTCTTTACATGGCTATTGATGCACTAGTACGGGGCATGACACCTAGCCAGCTTTGCACGACGTTTGCCTTGTACGCAGAGGCGACCGGCGACAATCACAAGCTGTGGAATGTGAAGGTCAATGCTGCACGTATCATCATGGATGATGCACGCAAGGAGCTTAACAAGAATCTAGCGAAGGATCGGGCCGGAGCCTATTCGACGCAGATGGCACGTTACGAAATGCTCTACAGAGAAGCGTTGAACCGGCGTGTAACCTGCGACATATGCGAAGGGACTGGAGTAGTAATTAGGCGTGATGAAACCGAGGATGACTGCAGGAGGTGCGAAGGCAAGGGCACAGTGGGTATACCAGACATGAGGCAAGCCCATGCAGTGCTGAACAGTATCACCGAGCTACAGGAACGCATATCAGGGGCCGCAGGCAATGGACAGCAAGAAAGCAGAAAGGCAGGCCACACAGGCTCTAAGATTGGCGAAGCTGTTGACGCACTTACGCGAGCCATCGCCAGAAGTAATAGAAGCCGCAGAAAGGCTACGCAGGCAACTGGCGATGAGCCTGCTAAACCCTCCGTACCGTGAGTACCTGGAAACCTACTTTAGTGAATACGTCTGGCGTTATCGTCTTCACCGGTTAATCCAAACCGACGTAGAAGCGTTGGTCAGTGGCGTACTACCTTATCGCAACATCTTCTATACATGTCCTCCCAGGCATGGCAAAACGTCCATGCTCACGATTCCCTTGCCTGCATACTGGCTACGTCACAACCGGCATGATGAAGTTATCGTTGCCATGCACAGCCAGCGTATTGCTAACAAGGTATCGAGGAAGACACGTAGAATCGTCCGTGATGACATGGGGGTATCAGCGGAAGTAGCCAACGTCATGACGTGGGAGACGGCGTACGGTGGCAGGTATCAGGCTACCGGCGTGGGTGGCTTCATCGCCGGTACTGGTGGACATTTGCTGGTAGCTGATGACTTAGTACCAAACCGCAAGCAGGCCGAATCTGAAGTAGCACGCGAAAGCCTTCACGACTGGTGGCGTGATGACTTTATTACCCGTCGTAATCCTTCAAGGAACCGCGTTCCTATTGTGATGATCGGTACACGTTGGCACGTCGATGATATCTATGGCCGTGTCACTAACTCGAAAGACTGGCTTATCCGTCGCCTGCCTGCTATCTGCGACTATGACAGTAGAGATCCTGATTCAAACGTACCTTGTCCACTGGGCCGGGAACCTGGGGACGCGTTAGCTCCAAAGTTGTGGCCGAAGCGTGAGCTACTGAACATCAAGGCCAACATGAGCGATTACAGTTGGCTGGCTCTTTATCAGGGCAGGCCGACTAATCGCAGTGGATTATTCTTTGACGTGACCATGCTCGAAGAAGTAGAGCACCTTCGACCGGATAGCAGCGTTGTAGCCTGGGTGCGTTACTTCGACTTTGCCAGCTCTCCAGACCCTGATGCAGCCTACACAGCAACGGTACTCATGGCGATGCACAAAGACGGAGGCATGACGATATGCCACGTAGACCGCATACGCAAGGGGCCGGGCGAGCGTGACCGGTGGCAGCGTAACTATGCCGATCAGGATGCACGCGTGTTAGGTGATGGCGTGGTAAGGCAGGTAGAAGAGAAACAGCCTGGGGCAGCGGGCCGCGACCGCGTACGGGCGTTTGCCAGACTTATGCAGGGGCATGCGTTCGCTGTCGATAAGATCGAGGGGCAAGGCAGCAAGACAACGCGAGCCGATCCGTACGCGGCAACGATGGCTAGCGGCATTATGCAGATACTAAAGACAAGCCCGCACGGGTACAATGGCGATAAGAACAACGTGCAAGCGTTCAAAGATGAGCACCGAGCATTTCCACTGGGCAAACTGAAAGACTGGGTGGACGCTGGCAGTGGTGCCCACAACTGGCTGACACGACGGAGCGGCGATAGCACAGTTACACAATCCCTGAAGACTCGGACGGAAAGAGTAAGGAGCAGACGGGCACGCGACCGATAACAGCAGTATGAGATATTGCATACTGCTACTGTTGTTGTCTGGTTGTGGTGAAACTAAAGCCCGTGTGCTGTATAGTAATCTTCTGATGAAGGTTGAAGTAGAACTGCAATATTCTCCGCCACGTGGCGGAGAAGAGAGGTTGCACCATGTTAGACAAGTATCAGCCACTTTCGCAGGGACTGACTAACGAAAAGGTCAGAACAACCGGGGTGATGCGGAGAGGCAACCAAGCAGTGGTATTGCCTCACCAGCGTAGCTTCGCTTCGATGACTAACTGGTTAAGCAAGACATACCGGTTTACTTTCGATGAGGCGTTGAAGCGTGATTACAACACAGCCAAGGCGATGCAGAATGATGCCTTTATTCAAGGATTGCTACGTAATCGAATCCTTCCAACAGCTAAGAGTCAATGGAAGATCAAGGCAACCGGGCCGGGGGCAAGCGAAGAGATTGAGCGTTTCTATGAATCAGCCCTCAAGCAAATTCCTCTATGGCACGACTTCCGCAGAAATCTGCTCATGTCGGTCTGGCATGGCAGGTACGGCGTGCAGTTTGTTACCGATTCGATGAGCCATGACTACCGGAAGTTCTACTATCAGGGCAGGCCGATCAACACCATTTCGCACTGGGTGCCTCACAGTGGCGACAAGATAACCTTCACCTGGGATGGCGTGCCTGGTATACGCATTAACCCGATGTACGTCAATGACTGGAAATGGAGGTACGGGGCAACCGTACTCTCTCCAGATGATGCACGGTTGGCACAGGAGGCACATAGCTACCGGTGGACAGAAGAGGGGCCGATTATGCTCCTTGATACTCCAGAGGTTCGGCGTAAGTTTGCTATCCCAGTATTCGAGGTGACAGATGCACCTTGGGATGAGCCGGATATGGCCGGTGGCGTGCGTGGTATCGGTCTGAGGCATTACGCTTTCTGGTGCTGGGATCAACGCCAAGAGGTTGTTGGCTGGGCTATGCTGCACCTGGAAGACTTCGGTGCCGGTGGCTATACGGTCATCGGGTACGATGGCAAGGAAGCACTAGCCAGGAATATGGCAGCGTTCGACAATCCAGAAACGCGAGTTATTCACGTTCCGATCATCCCAGGCAATGACGAGCGTATCACCGATCAGGTAACGCGTCTAACTCCTGCAGGAGAAGGAAACGACGCTATCTTCCAATGGGCCGAGCAATACTTCAACGCTCACTTGACGATTCTCTTTACCGGGCATCCACTGAACAGCCAAGCAGCTCCTACCGGCATGGGTAGCGAGATGGCCGGGAAATCAACGGACATCCTGAAGTCTATCCAGCGTTCGGACGCGGAAGTGTCTGACGGTTCAATGACTCAGGAAGTATTACCTATCATCCAAGAGGCAAACGGGCATGATCCTGCACAGTGCCAACTGGAGTTCATCAGCGAGATTCGAGAGTCAGACAAAGAGTCTGGTATGAAGGCCGCTAAAGCTCATTTCGACATGGGCGGAAAGGTTGGCAAGCGATACTCTCACATGCTGTCAGATGTGCCAGAAGTAGAGGACGGCGAAGACTACCTGCAGTCTCCGCAGTACCGACAGATGGAGCAGCAAGAAGCGTTGATGGCTCAAGGCGTCATGCCGACAGATGAAGAAGGAAACCCAACACGGCAGCCATCTCCGCCGGTCAATAAGGGAGCAGGCAAGGCTATTAAGGAAAGGGGGAGCCAGCACGCAAGCAAACTGGCTGGCACCTTTCCAGCAGGGAAAAGAGTAACGCTTGAGCAGGCAAGACAGGCACTGGCTTCCCAAGGTGTACCGGACGAAGATCACCTATCGGCTATCACCTGGGGTGTCAGCACTGCTGCAGTCATCGAGCACGACGAACCGGGAGGAGTGTCGTACTCCCGTGGGCCTGGGGCGTGGCCGGATTCGCCTGTGTCCTACTCTACCGAGGGCATAGACCCTGCATCGAAGTGGGAAGCCATACCAGCTCCAAGGAGTGGCGGTACACGGTGGAGGAACATCGAGACGGGAACCATCACGTATGTGCAGCCTGGGGCCGGTCGGAGCGTTCAAGGTCTACCTGGGGACAAGGAAAGCACTGGCAAGAAGATAGACAAAGCCCAGGGTGGAACCGAAGACGTTGCACTTCTCCCAGGCAAGGGTATTGCTACCAGTGGAGTTGAGCAACATATCACCATGCTTGCCGATGGTGGTAGCAAGATTGCAGGCGAAGCGGGCGTACTGGATGCAGTACGGCACGTTGACAAGCGATTGTTGAAGAAGCAGACCGTTGCACTGGCCGGACGTTTGGGACTGGGTGTATCGTCTCGTACATCGAAGACGGAAGCACTGGCATACATCGAAGACACGCTACGGACACGTAGCAAAGAGCCAGCGGAGGGAACTGTTCAGAAGGATAGCAACAATGGAACCGGTTCAGGAACAAACGAAACCCCTAACGGAACTATGACTACGAAACCTTCTGACGGTGTGACTAAAGGCACTCCCCCCGCTGTTAGTAACAAACTGGAGTACAGCGACTTTGAGAAGAAATATACCGATGCGTTTGGCAAGATGAATAAATACAAGCCTGGGCAGATCGGAAGGGAAGAGGCTGTCAACGAGATGGCCAAACTTGCAGACGAGAACCCTGAACACTTGGAGAAGCTGGAAGCTGCTGAGGAAGAGAAGTCTACTAGGTCGAAGTCTCCGCCACGTGGCGGAGAGAAGGCGGAAGCCACGGTGAAGGGTGATGACGGCGTAGAGTATCCAGCAGCAGCAGTAACCCAGGACAAGGCCGGTAACTCCTTCGTTACCGTTCCTGAAGGATCGGGGCCGGTGAAATCGCCGGTAACTGGTGGAACGTACCGGGCCGGGCAGAAGATGCCGATAGCACGTTCTGCCGAGTTCAAGCGGCAAGCTGCAGGCGATCAAGCGACCGACACGACAGCGACCGTCAAAGAAGAACCGAAGCAGATAGAAAGCGATGCCACGAAGCCCAGGGCGGACGGCGAAAGTCTCAAGGGATACCTGAAGCGTATCGGTAAAGATGAACACCACGATAGCCTACGCGATTATGCACGCTCAAAGCACAGGCAGGGCAAGGATGAGGCCGACTATCACAATTCTGCGATAAAGCAGGCCGTAGAAGGTCTGGCACGCGAGCAGGGAACAAAGACGTTCAACATGACGCAAGCACGCAAGGAAGGCGATTACACGTCGATACCTGGGTTCGATACCGTGGCCGCAAGCGTTGCCAGTAACCACCCTGGGCTATTCGGTGGCGTTGATGCGGGGTATGGCACCAGCGGCGAGGAAACCGGGCTGGCGAAGGAGCATAGTGAAAAGCTGTGGGGCATGCTCACCGAGGGCAAGAAGCCATACCGGACGATCAGGGAGCACGAAGACGAAGCCATAGCAGAGCATCACGACGCAGGATGGCCAAGCATCGAGCAAGCCGAAGACGATCCACGCGGAGCCGGAGAAGCCCAGGAACCGGAAGACGCAGACACTTCGTTTGACTTTGGAGGAAACCAAGAAACACAAGGCAAGTACGGACACGGGACGACGCACAGTATTGAGCCGCGTGGAAATATGCGTGGCTTCGATGTCCAATTCCATGACGTAGGAGATGATGGAAAGCTAGGTGTATCGTACAAGGGTGGAGAGGTTCAAACCAAGATACCAAAGGAAAGTGCTAAGCATTTCGTAAACGATCTGAACGGAACGGTTGACTTGCCTGGGAATAGCGGCAACGCTGCAGTGGATGCGGTGGCAAAAGGCGATGCAGAGCACCTAGGAAAAGGCAATGATGGTATAGCGTTTAAGGTTGGTGATAAGGTAGCGAAAATGTCTACTACCGTTCCATTTCAACCATTCAACCCTGGGCACCGCACGCCAGACGAGGCAAGGCAGCATATTAAAAAGGCTGTTGATGTATCGAATCATCTCCGAGAAGCAGGAGTGAAGAACATCTTGCATCAAGAGTACATCGAGCATGGCGACAAAGCATTTTCAGTAATGGACTATGTAAAGCCAGCGGAGAAACTGACAGCCGATCAACTACGTGATGTGAGAGAAACGATGGACGGCATACACAATTCTGGCTACGTTGTTGGTGATGAAGTGCAGGTAGGTGTTAAGGACGGTAAAGCATACATATACGATCTAGGTAACGCACAGCCAGCAAGAACACACCATGACATTGACGATGATTCTGATAGGTTCGAGAGGTTTGCCGACAAGATGGGACACGCAGACAGCGGGCCACTTAAAGCAACATCAGAAAGAAAACGCAAGGAACACAGTGAATCACTTGAGTTATGGGGCGAAGACAGGCCGTCTTACATTGACGAATACGGAGACAAACTAAACAAGGCACACGAAGCCAACTATGGAGGGAACCAAAGTGAGACTACGGAAGCTGCATCTGCTGTTTACGCAGATACCGAAAGGACAACAGAACTGGATAAGGCAAAATTGGGACAGGCTAG
>ERZ650304.1155-NODE-1155-length-10770-cov-5.253103_pt1 | contig 10770 bp, 10 predicted proteins | sample MGYA00376240_ERZ650304 | MGnify/ENA primary metagenome ERZ650304 (study PRJEB26733, sample SAMN07839271) | wastewater metagenome | biome: small river; feature: stream; material: water | place: USA: North Carolina | collected 2016-03-01 ...
TGTGTCCACACGCGCTGGATCTCGGTGTCTACCTTGGTGCTCAGTGCGATGAACGCGGACGCCGCCGCGCCCAGCTTGATCTCGCTGCTCGCGTCCAACATGAGGCTCACGGGCACGAACCCCGACCCGCCCTTGCCCACGAACCCGGTGATGACGGGGGAGCGCGGCGAGCCCTCCACGAACTCCACCAGCACGTCGGCACCGTTGGTCAGCACGGCATGCACGCCAGCAAGCCCGGGGTACATGTCCACCGGCAGGATGTCCGGCAGGCCCGCCGCGCTGCTGATCGCCTGCAACTTCACCCTGTCGCCGTCCATCTCGGAGACGCGATAGCGCCACTTGCCCCAGATGCGCTCCCCCGACTCCCGCTCGACGAGCCGCGAGAGTGCGCTGCTGATGCGGTCCTGCGTGCTGGGTCCGCCGCCGCACCATGCCACGATCACGGCCTCCTCGGCGTCGACGCGGATCTCCATGTCGCGCACGGTAAGGTCGACATCGAGGCCCTCGCTCAGCACGGAGCCCACGACCACGGCGCCCAGGTCGTCGAGCGAGAGTGTGACCACGCCCTCCTCGGGCTGGACGTCCACCACGGTGTAGACGCCCTCCGCTGGCGTGTGCGATGCGCGCTCGCCCACTCGGGTCACGCCGTCGTAACCAACGTGCCAGGCGCGGCCCACGGACAACTCCAGGGTGCGCGAGGCGGGCCCGATGCGACGCACGAAGTGCGAGCCGAGACGCTCCTGCGTGGTGAGCGTCTCGAGGGTCTCGCCACACTCGCGCGCGGCGTCCTCTGCCACCAGCTTGGCCTTGACCCCCGCGTCGTTGTGGTAGGGCTTGGCTGGGAGCGTCGCGCCCCACGTGCCAGCGCCGCCGACCACCTTGGCGAACGCCTGCTCACCGCGCGTGCCGTAGCTGACCACCGTGCCCACGAGGTCCAGCGTGCCGAGCGCGAGCGTCACCTCACCGGACAGCGCGGGCGCTCCGATCATGAGCACGTCGGCGTACCACGCGCCGTGCTGCGGCACGTAGACGCGCACCCGCTCGCAGAAGTCGGGGCCGATGGATGCGATGCTCATAGGACCGCCCCCGCGAGGTTGTCTCGCTGGCGGCGCAACTCGCGCCCGCGCGCCTCCTCAGCCGTGAGCGCCAACTCTTCGGGCGTCAACTGCGTGGTGTCGCTGCCCGCGGGCGTGGCAAGAGAGCGCTGCACGGGGCGGTACTCGACGAACGCGATCGTGATGCTCCACTCGCCGTCGTCCTTGGTGCGCACCGGCTGACTCACGCTCTCGACGAGTACCGCAGTGACGCCCTGGTCCTCGAGGATGGGGTGCCAGATGTCCATGGCGCGCGCGCGGCGCCCGGTGGGAGCGCGGTCCAGCAACGGCTTGAACGCGTGCCATGCGGTCCAGTCCGCAGCGGTCGTCAGGCGGATGACGACCTTCGGCTTGATGAGCTTGATCCCCTTGTAGACCACCGTGGCGCCGCCGAGCCCGTAGCCCTTGCGTTCTTGCAGGTCGCGCTGCGAGTCCGCGCCCGTCACCTCGGCAATGCCCGGAGACTTCTGGCCGGCCAACGTGATGTAGTCCACCGGCTGCGTGAGAGGCTGCCACGTCATGCTGCAGCCCCCCGCATGAAGGCCACGCCCTCAAGAGCCTCGGCGAGCGCCGCGCGGATGTCCTGTGCGATGCCTGCGGAGTCGGTGGCCGCCGACGTGATGTAGACGTCGCCGATGCTGATCGCGGTGCGCGAGGAAGGCGCCGCTGCGCCGCCAGGATCGTCAGGGGTCATGGTCCGGTGTCCTCCTGCGCAGCGAGTGCCGCGCGGCGTGACCGAGAGGTCGCCTGTGCTCGCGTCGATCATGTTCGCGATGGACGCGCGAGCCGTGTCCTCGCCAGCACGCACGCCGACCGCAAGGCCGCGCGGGATCTCGCGCCCGAGGTTGGCGAACACGCGGGACGGACTCTTGATCTGCAAGGCATCCCGAAGCGCGCCCGTCGTGGCCTCGGCCATGGTCGTCACTGCGGCCACCACACGCACGGTGCCTGTGATGATGCCCATCACAAGGCCGTCGATCAGGTTCGACGCGATGCTGCGCATGTCGAGCCCATGCCAGATTTTGCGCATCCGCTCGCCCGCCGCAGCGCCGACGCCCTGCACGTACCGGATCGAGTCCGCGAACGCGCCCGCCGCCGCCGAGGCCATCGTGAAGGGCAGCATGAACGCCGCGCCCCACAGCGACGCGCCCGCGCGCAGCTTGTTCATCGTGCCCTCGAACGTGATCCCGTGCTCGTTCAGTGCGCGCCACGTCTCGAGCGACGCCACCTGCAAGCGAAGGAAGGTGTTCTCGAGCCGTATGACGTTCGTCACCAGCACCGTGAAGAACCGGCGCACGGATCCGACGCTGTTCTCGGCGCCACGGTCGAGCGGCGCGAACATCCGCTCCATGATGCCGGCCAGCGCGCGGCCAGTGACGCGCGCCTGCGAGAATGTCGAGGCCACCTCGCGGAAGAGTTTCAGGAATCCCTCGATCCGGACGTTGCGGAAGAGCGACTCAAGGTTCTCGCGCAACTTCCGCGTGGTCACGTCGAGCGCGATCAGCTTCTTGCCGGCGATGTCGCCGAGCCGGGCCTGAACGTCATCCGCGAGGCGGCGGACGCTGCCACCCGCGCGCGCCGTGGCCGCTGCCATGCCGGCGAACGACTGCGCGTAGCGGTCGCCCAGCACCTCGCCGCGAGTCGCCATACCCTCGAGCGCGGCCGTGAAGTTGTCTCCCCGGAGACCGAGGCGGTGGAGGCGCGCGGCGTAGCCCTCCAGCGTGCTGCGGGAGGCGCTGCTGCTGTCGCTCACCCGGTCGATCGCGGCCTGCATGGCGCTCGCGCTCTCGCCCGTGGCGTGCATGCCCCGTCGGAGGCGCGTGAGGCCCTCGAGGCGGAGCCCCTCGCTACGACGCGCGTCGGCCGTGCGGATGCCGTAGGACACCAGCGCCGCGCCCGCAGCTGCAGCCGCCCCCACGAGCGCCATCATGGCCGCCCCGATGGCCAGGATGCCCGCGGCCACGAGGCCGCCCACAGCGAAGCGGCTGAGTCCCGCCATGCGCCCCGCGATCGACCCGAGCGGCCCCGGGACCTTCTCTGCCGCCTGCGCGAGTAGGCTCAGCTCTTTGGTCGGTGGCTTCACCTTGCGGAAGTCGCCGCCGAGCTCCACGTACTTCGCACGCATCGAGCCGATGGACTTCGTCTTGGCGTCGATCTGCTGCCCCAGCAGTTTGAACCCCTCGCTGCCCTCCTGGCCGCCTTTCTTCATGTCGCGCATCGCTGCGTTCATGGAGGACAACTCTTTCTGACTGCGGTCGAGGCCCTGGCGCAAGTCGTCGAGCGCGGTCGCCGCGCTCTTCGCGGGAGCGCTCACGCCGTCGTCTAGGGTCACATCGAATCGCGCTTGGTCGCTCACTTCGTCAGGGCCTGTCGTAGTAGAGAGAGGTCTCGGATTGCTTCTGCCAGGGCCATGGCGCCCACGTAGGCCGGGACGCCGTCGTCATCACCGGGGGCATGCAGGGCGGCGAGGATGCATGGGGCGAGTGCTGCGGTACTCGCGGCCGCCTCCTTGCGCAGCGCGTCTATTTTCCCGTGGCCTCCTTGTCGCGAGCGACGGCGAGGTCCGTCACGAGAGTCACGGCCTGCTCGAGCACGGCGGGATACTCGCGCTCGATCTCGTCGAAGCGGGCCGCGGTGGGGTGCACGAGACTCGGGATGACGAGCCCTCGCCCCTCCTTGCCCGTGGTCTCCTTGCCGTCCGAGAAGCGACGCCACACAGGCTTGTCGGGACGGCGCACGATGATGACGCCCATCGGCGTTCGCAGTACGGCGATCTTGTCGCCCACTGCGCCGTGAGACTCGATGGCCGCCGCGATGGCGTCCTCGGTCTCGATCTCGCGCTGGAGACGAACCTCTTCGGACTCCTCACGCTTGGCCTGCGCTGCCTCGCGCGCCGCGCGCGCCGCGGCGGCCTTGTCGCGGAGTGCCTGGAGTGGGTCGGTCGCGGCAGCCATCAGACCTCGCTCCGGCCGAGGCGCTTGCCGTCGCGCTTGAGCTCCATGCAGTCCATGGTGACCGTCACCTTGATCGGGTCGGGGCTCTCGCTGTTGCTGTTGCTGTCGCCCGTGATCGTGAGGCGCGTCAACTCGTCGTTGAAGATCCGCCCGTCGGCCTCGTAGCTGTACTGAAACAGGCCCTCGAACTCGACGTCGCCGTACGTCTCGCCGTCATCGGACAACTGCGCGAGCGCGTCCGTGAGCGCGGCGTACGCGTGCACGTCCATGGTGATCGAGACCTCGTCCACCTCGTACTTGCCCGATGTGCGACCGCGCGGCGTCGAGCCCGAGCCGTACACCTTGGTGCGCGTGCGCTTGTGGCCGTAGGAGGCCTCCATGATGCCGTAGTAGCGCTCGTCGTTCAGCTTGAACGAGAGGTCGGCCCAGGAGACGACGTTGCCGTTGATGCGTGGTGTGTCTGCCATGGTCGTTCCTTACGCGGTGACCGCGTTGAGCGCGGGGTTCACGAATCCGGCCGTCAGCACGAACGTGTCCGGGTAGCCGAGCGGCACGATGCGCAACTCGAAGTTGATCGTCGCGGTGGAGAGGATGTTGTCCGTGCGGCTCACCACCAGCCACGCACGCGAGGCCTTGCGCTGGCTCGTGAGCGCCGAGAGCAGCAGCGCGTTCGCGGCCTTCTCCATCTCGGTCGCGTCGGCCTCGCTGATGTAGCCCGTCTCGGGGTCCACCAGGATGTCCTTGCTCAGGCGACGGCGCAGGTACGCCAGGCACGTATCGATGCCGGTGTTCATGACGCGGCGATGCGGCATCAGCTGGAAGTCGGACGTTGCGCCGCTCATGAGCCGCGGGCGGTTCACGTAGACGCCAGGCTCGTTGTCCCACGTGCGCAGGACGCAGAATCCGAGCGCGTCGAGGCCAGGGTTCACCGCCTCGTCGTGGTGCTTCACGTTGCCGAGTGAGTCGCGGATCCGCGCGCCCGGGATGGGCCCGCCCTGGTCGATGTTCGCGATGTTGATCTGCACGTCGACCACGGCTTGCCGCGAGCCGATGCCGCGCGACGCGGGGGTGCGGTACGGGCGGCCGGAGACGCTGCTGGGGAGGTCGCAGGCGCCCGCGCAGATGAGGCCGTGCTTCGTGGTGAAGCTGGCGAAGTCGGTCCCGATGCTGCTCGAGTAGGTCGCCTCGCTCTCGCTCACGGCGGGGACACGCGCGTTGCATACGTAGGCCCGGTTTTTGGACGCCGCCGCGAGGCCCGTCATCCACGACTCGATCACGCCCGCGAAGGTCGCGCTGACGGCCCCGCCGACGTGGACGATCTCCCACGGGAGTGTGGACTGCCCGAGCGCGGTGAGCGCTGCCAGGAGGGACGTGCTGTCGTAGATGGGCGCGACGGTGCGCACCGAGAAGCGGTCGCCCGCCACCAGCGTGCCAGCCGCGAAGGTGAGTCCCACGTTGCCGGCTGCGGTGGTGATGGCAACATCGGTCCCGAGCGCGATGGTCGCCGACCAGTTCTCGCCGCCGTCGAGCGAGTAGCGGTACTTGATGCCCGCGGTACCGCGCGTGCCTCCCGTGACCACCTCGAAAATGAAGTCGTAGAGGTCGTACGGCTTCACCGACGCAGCCACCGCGACCACCGAGGTTCCGGTGATGCCGTTGACAGGCGTCCCATAGCTACCATCCGTGACCGTCGCGGCCTTGGTGATGAGCACGGGGCGCCCGGTGCGCTGGATGTGGTAACACGCGTCTTCGACGTTCGGCCCCTGCCCGAAGGTCGACACGACGTCGGACACGCGCGCATAGAGAGCCGGGGTCGCTGCGGTGCCGCTGGAGCTCGTGCCGACGCACGCATAGGGGCGCCCGGCGCTGGCCGGGAGTACGCCGAGGGCGCCGTCGAGCTGGGTTGTGGTGATGCCTGGGACGGTCATGATGAGCCTCTATTCGGGGGTGATGCGCGCCCACGTCTGCGCGGTGACATCGGGGGTGATCGTGCCGGTGGTGGTGAGCTGGTAGAGCGCGGGGCCCGTGGTGCCGGCCGTGGCGCGGATGAGCATCTCGGAGGTGAGCGTGTCGACTGCGCGCGCCCACGTTCCGGCGGCGGCCACGTAGACGCCGTTCGCCGCGGCGCTGGCCTGTGCGACCACGAGCACGCGGTCGCCGTCCACGACGCTGGCGCCGTCGATCGTCTGCTCACCGCTCAACGTGATGGGCGTGCGTGCCGCGACGTCCACGGTCGCGGGAGCGGGAGAGGTCTCCACCACCTCCGCATGGTCGAGCATGTGGGACGTGAGCAGACCGCGTGCGGTGAAGTCCACCAGCCCAAGTGCCGCGTCGGGGATCATGGCCTCGAGCGAGAACGTCGCGATGAACGACGTGGCGAAACGCGCGGTCACGCGGTCGATCAGCCACTGGGCTCCAACGAACACGATGCGCGGGCCGGCGTAGAGGAACGCCGCTCGGTACCACGCGTCGAAGAGGAGCCGTGTCGCCGTGTAGGCTGCGCGCTCGTTGGTGGGGTCGGTGGCAGAGCCAGCGCCCGAGACGATGATGTGGAAGATCTCGGCGAAGGTGCCCAGTGAGCGCGGGTTGCGGCCCACCTGCTTGGCCGGCCCGATCTCGCCAGCGACGCCAGCGGGGTCACCATACGCGAGCACGATGCGCGGTCCCGTCACTTGCTCCGTGCGAGCCTTGCGACCGAACGCGAGAGCGCACGGCGTCGCGTCCGCGGCGAAGCGCGCCTCTACGGCATCGTAGAGCAGCGGGATGGCGAGAACCTCAGCCACCGAGCACCCCCTGCATGGTCTTGATCGTGGCCTTGCGGATCTTGGGCAGCCAGTGCACCGGGATGAGGCTCACGGGGATGAGCCGGCGCTTGATGTCCTTGCCCTTGCCGTCGCCGTGGTGGTGCAGCACGGGCACCTTGCCGCGCAGCCGGATGAGCACGGTGTTGCCGATGGGGTCCACGCGCACGTACTTGTCGAACGCGCCGACCATCGCGGGCTTGCCGTCCACCTGGCGCTTGGCCATGGGCAGGCCGTACGCGTCGAGGCCCGAGTCGAGGTCGCTCTTCAGCTGCCTCTCGATCTCGTCGGCGGCCTCGGCAGCAACGCGCGTGATGAACTCCTCGCCATTCGCGAGAGCGTTCAGCGCGGCGACGTGGCGCCCGAGCGTGGCGAATGCAGCGGCGTTACCCATAGGTGCCCCCGCCGTTGCGGTCCTCGCCGCGTCCCACGCGGCGCTGCTGACTCGCCCACGCGTAGGGGCTCTGCTCGCTGTAGCCAAAGGGGCCCGAGCGATCGATGCCGCTCGCGGTGGTGTTGCTGCGCAGAGGCAGGTCGAAGAGACCCACGTTGCTGTCGGCCGCCTCCATGCATTCCTTGCGCGCCTCGGCGGCATCCTCTTGGATGGCCTGGAACTGCTCGTCCGTAGCCTCGACGCCACGCTTGAGGTAGCAGCGCACCGTGACGATGCGCGTGAGCCACGAGAGGACGGCGATGGGATACGGCGACGCGAACGGGGTCGCGTAGCGCTTGGCCAGGCGCGAGTCGATCCATGCACTGGCCTCTTCCAACTGGAGGGCCGTCCAGCCTGCATCCACCGCTTCGATAGCGTCGACGTAGTCACTCGGTATGAGCGACCGCATCTTGAACTCGGCTGTGGTGAGGTAGGAGGCCATGGGGAGTTGGGAGAGGTCAGAGCACGGCCACGCGAGCGCCACCGAAGCGACGCCCGCGTGGGGTCAGGTCAGGTCGCCTTGCACTTGAAGATCAGGTACGGGTGGCCTGCGGCGACGGCGTTGCGGCCGTGCACCTGCCACTCGAAGGACTGCATCCGGCCCAGGCGGGACTCGTCCATCGGGCCGTAGCTGGCCATCTGGAACGCCTCGCGCTCCTGGTAGACGATGGCGCCGAGGGCGCTGCCCACCTTCTGCTTCGCCACCACGAAGAACGTGGTGTCGTTCTCGAAGCCGGCCAGCTCGGCGGCCATCTTGGGTTGGCCGTAGCCGAGGCCCGTGATGAGCGCCTCGACGTCGGCGCCGCCGCCGCCCGTGGCCGCCGCCTGCGCGATGACCTTGGCGTTCGTCAGCTGCAGGACGCGCGGGTACATGCGCGGCGGGCAGATGATGGTCGACGGCTCGAGCCCGCGAGGGTCCACGCCGTTCGGCATCTTGATCGACGCGATGTAGCCGAAGATCTTGCCGAGGTTCTGGAGGGCGACATCGACCGTCACGCCATCGTCGATCGGGCACGCGCCGGGGTAGGACCCGGACGCGGTGCTCGTGAAGATGTTCTGGAACGGCGTGCCGATGCTGGTGTCGGCCGGGTTCACCGGGTGGTCGGTCGCGAAGAGCGCCTTGCCGTCGTAGCCGGTGTAGAGGCTCGCTGTGTGCCCGTTCTTGAGCACGTGCGCGACCTGCTTCTGCGGCCAGTACGCCATGTACGCGCCGATCTGGCTGGCCCACTCGGCCGCGAGGTCGATACCCCCGCCGTCCGTGTCGGTCAGCTGCGCCTTGGTGAGCATGAAGCCCTCCCCGGCGAACTTGTTCTCGATCTCGGTGTACTTCGACACGAGGTCCGAGAACTTCAGGTTGCCGGCGCTCTTGCCGAGGTCGCGAATCATCGCGGTGTTCAGCATCCACGTGATGAACTCGCGCTGGCCGGTGCTGGTGCGCGTGGTCGCCACGTCCTGCCACCACGTGGTAGACCCGAGTCGCGCGTACTCGCGCTCGACGATGATGTTCATCCGGTCTTCGAGACCGAGAAGAATCCGGGGGGTAAGTGCTCCCATGATCAGGTTCCTTTCTTCTCAGCGCCGATCACGGGCTGACGTACGCGTTCGCGTTCCAGAGGCCGTTGAGGTAGGTCGCGATGACCAAGTGCCGCTTGCTCGCGGTGAGCGCGGTGGTGAGGTTCACGGGGCCCGTGGCGTCGCGATACTGGACCGTGTGGCCGTTCTTGGTGCCGTCCGCGACGAACGTGAGCACCGTGCCCTCGGCGACACCCGTTGCGGGCAGCGTCACCGTGCTGTTGGCCGCCGTGGTGGCGATGTCGAAGATGGTGCCGGGGACGCAGAGCGCGGCCGTCACGATCACGTCGTTGCTGACGTGCGCGGGGAGCGTTGCCTGCGCCAGGATGGCGCCGCCCGGAGTGAGCCCCGCGATGAGCTCCACCTCGACGCCGGCGGTGGCGTCTACGGACCAGATGCGGCCCGCGAGGCAGGCGCCCGACGCGTTGGGCGTCAGGCTCACGGTCTGGTCGTCGGTCACGTAGCAGAGTTGCCCCTGGTTCGCGGTCGCGATGCTGGACCCGTTCTTGAAGAAGACGGTGTTCACCTCGCGCTCGAGGCGCACGGCGATGGGCTTCGCGGCGCTCGTCGCGTCCACGGCCTCGATGGCGGTGCCGATCACGAGCTCGTCGCTCGCGCCGGTCGCCTCGACGACGTAGGCGGTGCCCAACTCGAACGCGATCAGCGCGCCCTTGTAGACGACCTCGCCCGACTTGAGGGAGAACGTGGGCTCGCTGATGCGACCCCGGGTAAGCGCCCTATCGGCGGACTGAGCGGTCATCGTGCACCTCCTGCGGTGTGCTTGGCGTGGATCTCGCGGGCCTGTTCACGCGTGGAGAACACCCCATACGTCTTGGTGAGGCCGTCGGTCTTGATGGGGCTCGCCTTCGCGGAGAACCCCATGCGGCTGTCGAGGTCTTCGTCCGGCGACGTGGGCACGATGCCCTTGCCGGTCACGCCGCCCTGTCCCTCGCCCAGCACGGGCGCGGCGGCCTTCGGCGGGGTGATGGCAGCCGCGGCGCGCGGGATGGCGCTCAGCACGTCGGCCAGCGCCGACACGGGCACGTTGCCGAGCTTCGACTTGGCCTCGGCGCTCAGGTCGGGGCGGGTGGCGAGGATGGTCGCGCGGAGGGCGCTCTGCGCGGTGGCGAGGGCCTGCGCGGCCACGGCCTTGGCGCTGGTGTCCTCGTCCTCCTTCTTGGGCTCGGGCTCGGGGGCGGGCTCTTCGGCCTTGGCCTCTTCCTCTTCCTCGGGCTCCATCGCGGCGAGCATTCGCTTCGCCTTCGCGGACTCTTCGGTGTCGTCGCTCTCGGCCGCTGCCTTCAGAGCCTCGACCGCTTCTGCTAGGGTCATGGGGGATTCCTCTTGCGGCTCGGCCGCCGTGGATTGCACTTCGCCCCGCGCCAGTGCGAGGGCATCACTGAGAGAGCCCACCGCATCGGCGAGCCCGAGATTCACTGCGCGCGCGCCGATCACGAGACCGGCCTGCAGGCCCTTCACGGCGTCGACGGTCAGCGCGGGCCGGTGCGCGGCCACGTGCTCGAAGAGCAGCGCGGCCAGCGTGTCGACCACCTCCTGCGTTGCGGCGAGCGCGTCAGCGGAGAGGGGCACGTCGGGGCAGCCGTCTGTCTTGCGTGCGCCGCTCGAGACCATGGCCACGCGGAGGCCCATGGCCTCGTTCGCGGCGGTCAGGTCCATCATCGCGCTGATCACGCCGATGGAGCCCACCGTCCCCGTTGCTGGGAGCACGATGCGGTCAGCTACACACGCCAGCGCATAGGCCGCGCTCGTCGCCTGGCCGTCCACGTAGGACGTGATCGTCTTGCCGGCGACGTCGGCCATTGCGCGAATCGCGCGCGCCGTCTCCATGCAGCCCGAGACCATGCCGCCGGGGGAGTCGATTCGGAGCACGATGCCCGTTGCCGGGCCCTCCAACG
>ERZ650304.1156-NODE-1156-length-10765-cov-4.838189_pt1 | contig 10765 bp, 6 predicted proteins | sample MGYA00376240_ERZ650304 | MGnify/ENA primary metagenome ERZ650304 (study PRJEB26733, sample SAMN07839271) | wastewater metagenome | biome: small river; feature: stream; material: water | place: USA: North Carolina | collected 2016-03-01 ...
GAAAGGCCGCGTTCTGCCCATAGCGGCCCCACGCGCACGGCAGCTTGTAGCGTCGGCAACGCTGCCGCAGGTAATCGAAGTCGAACTTGAACAGGTTGTGGCCCTCGACGACGTCGGGATCGATCTCCGCGATCGCCGCCCCAAAGGCCGTCAGGAGTGATTTCTCCCCCGCAGTAACGGCGCATCCGGTTTGGGAGTGTTTCGCATAGCTTTGGGAGTCCTATGCCCCACCGAGCCCGTCCGCTCCGACCGGTTCTGCGCTCCGCTTAAGGACCTCTCAAGCCGACCCTCGGAGCCGTCTTGAGCCTCGCTTAAGGGTCACGGCGTGAGCCCGTCGATCATCCTTCGGTAGAAGTTCCAACGCCGATAGGAGTCGAAGCCGTTGCTGATGATTCCACCAAGTGTCGTGTCGTTCAATCCCTCGGCAGCGAGAGCCGTAGACCTGAGCGTGTAAAAGTTCGAAAAGTAGGGTGCCACGTCGAAAAGCACGTCGTTGAAATTCGAAGTGTCTGGATCGATCTCAGAATCGCCGTTGTGGCTCACCAAATCCACCATCAGATCCGAGGCCTCAATCACTGCGAAATTCGTGTAGTTGATGGTGAGCGAAGCGGATGCTTCCGTGAGGCGCGCGGCCAGTTGATCAACCAGCTCCCTGCGCTCCAGCTTCGTGATCGGCCTGGAGCCGTCCAGATAGCTCGTGAAGTGCGTCCAAGTAGGCACTGAAAATTCAGTAGATCCCGATCTGCTGGACCCAAGCGTAGTAGGTCACGCTGCTGAACGTGAAAGACACCCGGCGCCAATTCTCGGGAGCGATGGCCGTGAGGGTAACGATGGCCTGAAATTTCACCGCTCCCGAAACGGTCAAACTGATCACGTCGCCCTCCACCGGGATGTTGTCGCTGGAATAGGCCGCGGCCACCGCCGTAGTGATCTCGGAAGCGGTCGGAACCAGGCCCGCGACGCTCATCGCGGACGTATATCGGCCCGGCGCCTGCGCGATGCCGCTGGCCAGCGCTCCGCCGCGGTGATGGAAGCCCAGTCCCTGCTGGGATGAGCTGCTACCGCTACGGCCGGTCGTGCGGGTCTCCCAGCTTACGGGCGAGGGCCGCGTGCGGTTCACCCGGAACAGATCCACGAGCTCGCCCACACCCAAGTGCCGAGGCGGTCCGAGCGTCAGGCGCGTCGTGCCGGCGTCGATGTCGATTTCAGCCTCCTGGATCAGCGCATCCATAGTCTCCCAAGCCGCAAGATCGCCCGTCAAATTCAGGGCCCGGCCGACCAATCGATTGAGCGTAGGTTCAGCCTCCACAAGCTGCAGCGCGCCTTCGTAGTGCAGAGGGTTGATGGCATCGTAGATGGCACGCGCCAGCCCGCTCGGAACCTCCTCGGGAGGCGTGGCCGATGAGGCGGCGGTGAAGGTGTAGGTCTTCGTCTGCGCATTGGTCGCTTTGACCACCGCGGTGAACTTTTTCAGGTGCCGGGCCTTCTTGGTCGAATCGTTCGGCCGAGCCTCTTCGTAGGCGATGAACGCGGTGATGACCTGGTCTTCCTGCGACACTCCTTGAACGTCCTCCATCCAGTCCGTAATCGCACCGCGGACGAGCTCGTTGTTGAGCTGGCCAGCCGTCCCCATCGAGTCGCCCTCCCGCGTGCACTTGGCAAAGCCTTTGATCGTGACAAATGAGCTGTTCAGCTCCGGCGCATGGGCCTGCCACCAGTCGCGCAACGAATCGAACTGCGAGCCGCTGGCCAGCCACGTGGTCGAGTTGTAGACCAGCCCGCTCGGTATCGGATCAACGTCGACCTTTTGGGTCAGGACAGTGCTCTGCGCGATGGCACCGGCGAGCTGAATGGTCCGCACCAGCACGTCCGGGTCATTGGGCACTGCCGCTAATGGCCAGCGGTCGATCTCGTAGGTCTCGAATGCGGCCTCGTTGGCTCGATGCGTCGCGATGTAGATCAGCACCACGCCGGCCTTCTTGAATTGGGGCAGCGGCGCCAGCTCGATCGAGTTCCGAACAGCGCTGGCAAATTCACCAGAACCGGAGGGCGCGATGGGCAGGTCCAAAGCCTCTAGCTCGCTCCGCCGACTTATATGGAACACCGGAGGATTCTCAGCGTAATCGAACCAGCAAATGGCGTCCGGAATCAGCGAAAGCACCCGTGAGATCACGTCGGCGCAGCTCAGATCATTGACCTCATCCCATGGGATCGTGACATCCAGCGAATCAGACACGTCGGCGGTGAAAGGATTGTCTCCAGTTCTGGTGAGTACGGCAGCGGCGCAGTAAGCCAGGACTTCCTCGAGAAACTCCTTTACGCTGATTTTGTCCCCGTCGTGGTTTTGCGCGATGATTGCACGGCCCCGGAGATAGGTCACCAAAGAGGACTCTGTGTCGTCGGGATCCGAAGCAGTTTTGAAGCTCTGCAAAAAGGCGACGCGGTCCAACCATTGCCAAGGGCCCTCGGCCTCGTAGGCGACGACTTCCTCGCCCGCCATCAGTCGCCGGGGCGGCCTGCGTATCACGCCACGGAACCAGACAACGGGATCAGAACTGCCCTCCTGCCGACTGAGTTCAATCGGAGTGTCGATATCGTAGCTGCCGCCTGGATGCGTGATGATAAGCTCGGCGACTGTGGTCGTGGCCAACGCCAACGACGCAACTGCCCCAGTGCCGCCGCCGCCAGAAATCTCAATCGTTGGTGTGCTCGTGAATCCTCCACCGGGCGTCAGCAAAGTCAGGGAAGCGAGCGCTGACGCCTGCAGAACCGAAGTGCCAGCGGCTCCGGTGCCCCCACCACCACTGAAACTCACTGCCGGAGGACTCGTATAGCCTGAACCGGCGTTCGTGATACTTACGCTGCCGACCGTCTTGGCGACGCTTGCTGTCGCCGTAGCTCCAGTTCCGCCGCCACCCGAAAAGCCAACCGTGGGAGCTGAAGTGTAGCCAGTGCCCCCGTTGGTGATCGTCACACCATCCACTACGCCGGCAAGATTGGCCGTTGCGCTGATCCCAGTCCCTTCAAACACGACGGTTGGGGCGGAAGTGTAGCCAGTGCCAGGCGAGGTGATGACGACGTTGTCGACTCCTCCGGAGGCACTGAAGAAAGGATTTGCCGCGGCACCGGTCCCTCCTCCTACGATTGTAATGCTGGGCAGATGGGTGTAGCCGGTTCCCGCTGATGCGAGCCAGCACTGCAGGCCGCCGCCGCCATAGATTGAAAGAGCTACCACAACGGCGCCTGATCCACCCCCGCCAAGAACTGAGCAAACTGGGGTATCGTTATATCCGCTGCCGCCATTCGTGATAGCAACTGCAGTGACCACACCTGCTACGATCGTCGCTGTGGCAGCTGCTCCTGATCCGGGCCCAGTGCCGCTGAAGTAAAAGTGCACTGACGCGGAAGAACCGGAGTAACCGCCTCCACCCGACACCAACTTGATTTGAGTGACCACGCCACCCACAACGATTGGGACCAAAATTGCAGGAGAACTTCCGCCAAGCACTTGGGCTTCCACGTTTCTTGGGTAGCCAGAGCCTGTGGTTGTCAAAACATACGCCAGAGGCTGCGGAGCAAATCGGGCTTCACCTGTCGCACCCGTTCCGCCGCCACCAACAAATGAGACTGCAGGCGGCTGCTGCAGGAAACCATGGTCGTGCACCGTCACCGAGCCGACGCCGTAGGTGAGCGACGCCGTCGCCGCCGCTCCACTGCCGCCGCCACCGGTGAAGCTCACCGTCGGTGCGCTCGTATACCCGATGCCGCCATTGGTGATGGCGATGCCGACGACTGCGCCGCCTGATAGAACAGCCACTGCAGTAGCTCCGGTGCCACCGCCACCCGTGAGCGAAACTGTGGGAGTGCTGGTGTATCCCGTGCCGCCGTTCGTCATCACCACTGAACCCACACCCCGCGGTGGAAGCTGGGCTGATGCGGTCGCGCCTGTTCCGCCGCCGCCGGAAATTACGACATCGGGGGCGGAGGTGTAACCCGAACCGGCTGACACGAGAGAAATCGACGAGACCGTGGTCGGCGTAAGGCGCGCCGCGGCACTGGCTGAACCGGTCCCCGATAGAACCACGGTTGGAGTCGACGTGTATCCGCTTCCAGGGTTTGTGAGGCTGATCGAATTGACGATCCCGCCCAAGACGGTGGTCGTTCCCGTGGCGCCAGAGCCGCCGCCGCCGCTGATCGTGACGCTAGGCGCCACGGTGTAGAGATCATCGTTTACCGCCTCCAGCGAGCGCTCGAATGTCAGGCGATCGGCCACCTGGTTAACCAGTCGGAGCGCCAGCTTTGCGATGCTCAGGGAGCCAATCGTGGCTCCGTTGATCTTCCACGTGACAGCCATGGGTGTTAGCGCTGGAGCGCTTTGAGTTGTTCGCGGAAAGCCTGAATCTGCGCCTCGTTTGCTTTGCGCACGGCCTCGATCATTGCCTGTGCCATCGCTGCGCCCGTCTGCTCACTGGCGCCAATCATGGCCCGCGCGATCGCTTCGTAGTCTTTGCCAACGCCGGCCCCAAACGAAAATGCGGAGCTTGAGAGCGGCGATGCCATGCCGGGAGTACCGATTGACGATGCCGGCTCAGGCAGGTTTGCGGCCTGGCGGGTGGCGCGGTCCTCGAGGCCGCGAGCGACCGCAATGTTTGGCCGAATCGCTCGCCCTTGCGCATCCACTCCCACGACATCGCGACCAACCAGGCGAAACTTCTCGTCGGCCGCAGCCGCCTCCTTCGCGGCCCGTTCGGCGTCAGCTCTTAGTGCGACCGCTCTCTTGTTTTGCTCCAAAAGAAACTTGGTCGTCTCGGGTGAATTGAGTCCGGTGGTCGCTGCCAGTTCGTCGGAGATTGCCTTCATCCTTTCGCCACGGGCCATGGCTTCTGCCGACGTTCCGCCGGGCTTTCGTTGAAGGCCTGCCAACTCCAACTCCAAGCCGCGACGGCGCTCACGCGCGGTCATGACGCCGCCGATTGACTGCTGCAGTGACGAAAGTTCGTCGGTGATCTTGGCGAGCACCTCAGCGGTGCGCTTCTGATCGTCCAAGGCGGCAGTGTATTCTGCCCCCGCCTTCATATCGTCGTTCTTCCGGCTATCGGCCACTGATCCGCCATTTGCTTTATTGATAGCCTCCCGCAAGGAAACGATTCTCTGGAGCTCGTCCGCCGCTCCCTTCGCTTGCTGGGCGATCCCCTCGAGTTCCTTGGAAAGCGCGTTGCTTCGCGCTTTGGCGATGTTTTCGAAAGCGGTGGCGAGGTGATCTGCGCCCTTGGCCGTCGAATCGATTTCCTCCTTGGTCCCCCGCAGCTTCGTGATCAGGCCTGGCAGGAAGTTGAAGAGAGCGGTCGCACCGATCAGTAGGATGCCAAATACGGAGGTCTTAACCGCAGCTCCGGTCGCCTTTAAGACCGACCCAAGCTGGGCGATGGCGAAAATGTTTCCGCGCATCACCTCGCCCAGGACGCGGCCGACGGCTGCACCCTTCTCAGAAGCTTCACCTAGCTCGTTCAGGCCCTTGGCGGTCTCCTTTGAGGCAGCGGCCTGCTCCTTCGTGGCCTTGTTGATCTTGTCCAGACCATCGGCCACGCGCTTCGCGTCGGCCGAGGCTTGGGCGGCACCGGGGAGCGAGACTGGTATTTTGACCTCGTCAGCCATCAGGAATTTCCCAGGGCGGTCGCCATTGCCGGCGAGATGAGGACATCACACGGTTGGGCACGGAGCAGCCTCTCCGTCCCAACTCCATGAAATTGCTTACACTGCGCGGATTGGCCGCGCTTGCCTTGCTTTGCCTGCTGCCGCGCGCGAGCGCGTTGGACATCACCTACTCCAAAACGACGAACATTCAGGCCCACGCCTCTGGCGGCGCTAGCGTGAAGATTCTTGATTCGCTTACGTTTTCGAAGCCAGCGGCAAGCGGCGATCCGCTGGCGGCTATCATAGTCGACTACTTTTTCACCGGAGAAGTTTTCAACAATGAATTCAACAACTATGGCCAACCGGTCCGCTATACACCACAGGCCAGTGTCTACGTAGAAATCGCTGCCAAGGACCCGTTGAATGCAATTGTCGGATCTGCCGGCGATCAGATTAGAAGCCCGACGATTATTCTTCCGAATCTCGCCACAAGCTCGATTCATGGACCGGTCGAGTTTCGGGTTTCGCAACAGATATCCGACCAATCTACTCTCAACAGATTTTACGGCGATGGAACCGGGTTTCTTACCATGAACTTTGGCGCATCGGGAAATAATTTCTACGGATTGGTGAACGTGGTCGGCTCGGCCACCACACGTTTGACGTTTGTTCACACCGTTCCAGACGCGATCAATCCAATGGTCGCAACCGCTGTCGCCATTTGCCTGATCGGGCTGATTCATCGTCTGCGGATCGCCTGGTTTCCGCGGATGCGAAAAGTCGGTGGTACTGGATTGGGAATCACCCGAATGCCCACCGACATCGTGTAGTTTAGCGTCCCGCTCGGCGTGATTGATGTCGGCGGGAAAGAGGCATAGGCCGTATATTCCTCTTTTGTAGCGCCCGGCGTGGCGTCGAGCTTCTTCACGCTGGTCGAGTCGTTTGCGTCGACCTGGATTCCCACCCAATATGTCTGCGGTGTCACGGCGAACGAGGTAACGGCGAAATACTGCGTCTCGCCATCGGCGCCGACTGCGTAGCTGTAGCTTGATACTCGATTGTTCGAGGAGTCGAAAACGCCGATCTTGGCGGTTGCATTGTAGACGTCGGCCACAATTGGAACCGCGACCGCGTCAGCGATTCCGGATACGCTTACGACCACTGGACTCAGCTTGGTGATTCCCTGTCCCGGCATTGTCAGTGCCGAGCTGGTCGCGCTTTCAGGCGGCACCGACCAGTAAACAACCTTCGATCCGTTGTTCGTGGAAAGATTCACGACATGAAACGCAGAACGGCTCTCTAGGTCGTTCCCTTGTGCGTCTTCCCATCGACCGGTCGCGGCCGTGTACGTCAGGTCAATCGTCTCTCCTGCAAAGACGGCGCGACTCGGAATGAAGTTGATCGTTGAACCCTCAACCGAATCGAACGTCAGCGTCATGCCAGACGCCGTCACCGTGAAACCGCCCGTGCCGCCCGCTTCCGAGACCGGCTTGTTGGTAGTTACAGTCAGCCGAAGACCGGTTGAGTCCCACGATGCGCTTGTGATAATCGGAGGCTCGGTAGCCTGCGCGAGCGCACCCGCAGGGATGGACGATTTGGACGCACTGTACGGCGAGGCCGGCGAGTACGGAGGAAACGAAATCCCAGCATCTGTGAATGCCTGCGGCGGCGAAGCGGTCGTGAATCCCATCAACGAATCCGGCAGAGTGGCGCCGCCTGGGATCGCGGTCGTGATGCTGGACGTGTAGTGATTGAAGTTCCCGTAAACTGACGCCGTAGCCTCCACATCCAGGTCGCGCTCGTTGAAGCCATAGTGACCGGCGCTCAGGATAACGCTCTGACCGGAGGCGGAGGGGACTGGACCGCTTGCCGAGTTGAACGTCAGAACGCTGCCCACAAGGCTCTGGGGAGTGATCTCGGGGAAGCCCAGCCCGCTGAATCCCGAATAGACCGCGAGGCCAAAGCCACCCATTGAGTCGATGAGAGCCTGAAAGGAAGTGGCTTGGCCTGAGTCGAGAGTGATCGTGCCGGAGTAATCCCCTGTCTTGGTGGTGAGCGTTCCGGTCCACGTCTTTGGGATGCGCGCCGTCGTGTCCCACGCAAACCAAGGGTCGCCTGCGCTCAACTGAGCAGTGCCGAGTGGCGTCGGTGGGCCAATTCCGCCATACGAAAGACCGTCATTAGTCCACAGATAGCCGGGCGCGTTGATGATGTTTCCGACAGTATTGGTGCCGCGCGTAAAGCGATTCAAACCGATGGCGTAAGATTGAACCGGCTCACCCGATGCGTTGGGAAGTCCAGATATCCAATTCCTAAAAATCGTATCGTAAAAGCTGCCTCCAAAGAAGCCGTCGCTATTGATGTTAGGTGTGTAGTTTCCTTCGTAAAGATTGTGGCTGTTGAGCGGGCCGTGGTTGATGTTTACATTGGCGTTTGCATAATTTGAATCGACGTAGTTGTACGCGATGGCCGACGCCATGATACCAAAGTTCAGCTCGGTCGCGGGCGCATTCCTGACTAAAATGTTGTGCCAGATGAGAAGACCATTGCCACTATTGGCGAGAATCCCGCTGTGATTGGTAGATGCCGAAGACGCGCCGTAGCCGTCTTGGATTCGGCAATGAGAAATCTCATGCCTGATGCCATCCGTCATTTGAATGGCGTAGTTATCAAAATTGGTGATCTTGATTTTCTTGATCCAGGAATCCTTGGATCGACCACCAAAGAGGATGGCGTTTTTGAGCGCCTTTCCTCCGGCTCGATCGGCATTCACGCCGGTGATTTCCAGATTCTCCAAACCGATACCAGAATAGGAGGACGTGCCATCCGCTGGAACCGCATAACTCCCAGAGCGCCCCGTATAGTCGGCGTGGAGCTTGGGGTATATCCTGATGTGCGTACCGTCGATGATCTCGGTGACTGATACCGGGAAGAACTGGATGCCCTGACTGATGCTCTGGTCGTGAACAACGGGGAACGTATTCGAGGTGCCGTTTCCGAGCTTGATTCTGGCATACCCCCCGGCCGTAAAGGTCGCCGAACTGGCCACCGTAAGGGTGTCGGTCCCCTTCGTCATTGATGCCTCGGTGATGGCAACCGGCGTGGCACCAAATCCCTCGTTTGGGTCGCCAAGATAGAAGGCGTTCCCCTCTCCGTTGGTCGGACGAACATCAATCAGCGTGCGGCCGACGTCACCCGGATCGCCCCAACCATCGCCACGCACCGTAACCCCAGAAGGAATGTTCAGTCCAACGGAGATGCGGTAAACTCCGTGGGGGAAATACACGACAGATCCGGGCGAGGCGGATGCCAGAATTGCATTCGCCGCGGAATAAACGTCGGTCGCCCCAGTGTTGTCGATGCTGTGGGCCGTGACGACATTGATGAGCGTGCCGCCGCCAGTGGGGCGGCTGACAATGCCACCAGCGGGTCCGGTGCCGGTGCCGTTCGTGAGGTACGGCGCCCACGACGGAGGGGCCGATGCGGACGACGGAGCCCAATCGGCCGCGAAAACGGATTGGAACACCAAGCCGAGCGCTAGAAGCAGGCGCTTCATCAATGCGACCCTCCCGCGTAGATGGCGGCGATGTTGGCCGCGCTCACCTCTCCGCTGATAATCTGGAAATCGTCTACGTCGCCATCGTATCCGAACACGCCGCCAGAACGACCGCCGATATAGACAGTATCCGTATTGAATGAAGCGGAAGATGTCTTGGTATTGCTCGTAATGGTCGTGCTTTGGAGCGTGCCGTTGATGTAGATTTTCACGTCTCCAACGCCGCTGTTGGCCGCTTGATCCAGCACCATGGCGATGTGGGTCCAAGAACCGGAACCAATGGCGCACTTCTCCTGCCTGGCGCCACCTCCCGAATCCCTCATGCCTACATAAAGCTCATTGGAATCAACTACCCCAATGAACGATGGCGGATTTGAGTCCCATTGGGCCGTGTGCTCAAAAAATACCTGCAATCCAGAGTTGGCGTTACGCTTGGTCCAGAGGCTGATGGTGATGGCCGTAGCCGAAGCGAAGTTAATTGCAGCCGGGGTGACGTACTTGGCGCTTCCGCCGCCTTGCCCGTCAAAGCGGATAGCGTAGCCGGAACCGTTTTGGGTGGAACTAGTCCACGTCGGCGAGTTGGTCGTAGTGCCGCCCGTGCCGAGTTCGTTGGTCACGGTGGACCCACTGCCCTCGTTGAACTTGTACCAAAGCAGGTCGGGCGTTGGAGCCGTGCCGCTAGGCGCCAACCGGCTCGGCTGAATCCACACCAATCCAAAGGCTACAGGCGAATAGGCCAACAGGCAGATAACTGCAAATAGGCGCCTCATCGGATAACGTAAATGTAGATTTTTGCTCCAGCCGCGCTGGTTCCCGCCGTGTCCACGTCGATGGTGATTTCGGCGTCATCGGCTAGGGAGTTATCGGAGATGACCGCCGCCGTAGCAGCCGTGGTGCTGGTTTTCTCCGAGGCGTCTACGGTCAGCTTGGTTGAGAGAATCGTCGTACCACCCTCGTTGATGTCGAAAGTGGGGGTGCCCGAGCTGGAGACGGTTGTAAGGGTAGCCTTCACGCCCGTTACCGTGGCTGCATAGGGCGCGCGGAACGTGACTTTGGCCGTGCCGGTCGTGATGGCCGTCGTCTCGTCGCCAATCGGGATAACCCACACGTCGGGCAGACCCGTGATGGTGTTGGACCCGTAGGCGATTGTTTTGTTGGTCAGCGTAGCCGAACCGTTGCCGGTAACAAATCCGCCTGAGGCATTGGCGTTGGCTACAAGCGCCGTGGACACGCCAGTGCCGAGGCCCGTCACACTGCCGATGGCCGGCGTGACGGTCACATTGCTAGCGGCAGTTACCAATCCCTTGGCATTGACCGTGACGGCCGATGTCTGTGTCGCATTTCCGAAAGTTCCGACATTACTGTTGACCGTCGCCAGCGTGATAACCGAAGCGCCCGCACTCGTAGTAGCGTCGCCCGAAAACGCAGGCAGGCCGGCAAGAACTACATTGGCAACCGTCGCGTTTGCGTCAGATCCAGCGGACACATCGTACAGCGGCAGCTTGTCTCCAGTCGCCGGCGTGGCGGTGGAAAGATCGTTGATCGTGAAAGCGTCGCCGGATAGGAAGTAGGTCG
>ERZ650304.1159-NODE-1159-length-10759-cov-7.271300_pt1 | contig 10759 bp, 19 predicted proteins | sample MGYA00376240_ERZ650304 | MGnify/ENA primary metagenome ERZ650304 (study PRJEB26733, sample SAMN07839271) | wastewater metagenome | biome: small river; feature: stream; material: water | place: USA: North Carolina | collected 2016-03-01 ...
TGCTGAAATAAGTACACCGATTTTATATGCTAAAAGTTTTCACACCCAATCTCATTTTTATGAGTCTGGCAATAAGTATATTTCCACCCGTAAGGCGGCTCGACTTCTTGCCCCATCCTCGGCGAATCTTCGGATGTAACAGCACAAGAAGCCAGCAACAAACTTAAAACGACAACTCGTACCATTTACCGTCTACCTCATCGAGTGCCTTATCCCAACGATAGGGCAGGGGTTTAGGAGTCATAGGCCAAGTGTATCTGTTATCTAACACAAACCATCCGTTGCTTGTGTTGCATAGCAGAACACAATGATAATCGCCTGACTCTATCCAACAACAAGCAAGATGTAAGTCTTTACGAGCAAAACCTGCATTAAGCAGTAGCTCACGTTTAAGTAGAGCGTAATCCTCACAATCTCCAAACGTACCAGCTTCAACCCAAAAATCAGGCGTATCATATTGCTCTGAATCTGTTTTGTTGCTGAACTGACGCATTAACCTCACGATTAATGCTTTCAACTATGCTATAGCTGTTCATCATCTTGAATCGTGTAGTCCATCAGGTTGGTAAGATTATCAGGGCATGGTAGTGAGTATCTCCCGTCCACTTCTTCTGTCACCTCATACCAATATATCGTGCTTTCATCACACCCCATGTCTAGTGCGATTTGGCGGTTAGCTGTATCCACAGCCTGACGGGTTTGAAAAATTAGTTTCATGGTGTACTCCAATACTGTTTAGCAGTAGCTTCCCAAGTCCGACGATCAGAATGTGACAAGGCTTGTGGAAATATAATCATTTCCCCGACAACCACGTTGGCATAGCCACCTGCGTCTTGTCCAATTCTAGTCTGAGTAATAGGAATATCGGGCATTTTAGATTTCCTATTATAGGTTTACTGTTACCACATTTCTTCGTTACGCTACGGGGTTACAGCAGCTTGAATTGCATTGTAAATTTGCCCGCTAGGCTGACATTCTACATAAATCCCATTAGAAACGGAGTAATAAGGATCATAAGGGCCAAGACCGATACTAGATTTAGCAGACTCAGCACTAGCGTCCGCAATTTTAGAGGCAATACTTTTTATTGTATTTTCACAATGAATCGGGATGCAGTCCGTTTTTTCATCAATCAATATGAAAGAGTCGCCTTCATGGACAAAGGTATTCCCAACACGCCCGCTGGCAGTACACTTATAGATATCACCATCAATAGCTTCAGAAGGAATTGTGACAGGGATAGTTTCGGCAATTTGCATAAAGCCTGAATTACCGACTCTAGGTGTAAAATCAAACTCAAATGATGCTAAGTCAGTAGATGCTTTACCTGTTGAATACATAAACGCAATAGATAGGTTGTCACCTTCAGGTAAATAGCGCAAAGGGAAGAAAGATAAGTATTGAGTATCTAGTGGTGAACTGAAAGAAATACTTCCGTTAGTGTACAACTTTAAGTAAATTTTCTCGCCTGCATTTGGAATGTTAAATGGTTTGAAATTGATCGGATCACCTTTACCAACTTTATTAAAGCTGTAGAAGTTGGATGGAGTACCGTCATATAAATCGACAGCTAGAACTGTCGCAAAAATTTCAGCACTTGGCGACATTTGAAAACCTGCGATCAAGTCCTCATCACTAACCGAACTATTATAAATCACAATATAAAAAGAAGTTCCACCAGTAACATCTAGCGATAAATCAGGCCAGATAAAAGACATTTCGTTCTGTGTTATTGTAGGAATGGCAATATTCTTAGCTAACACAACGAATCCTGTTGCATTATTAAGGTTTGGAATTGTGACTAGAGGATCATCAGGAGTAATAGTCACACTATCGTCAACATTAACCACAGTAGAGCAACCAATATTAGTAAAGTTCTGAACATTATAGTAGTTAATTTCAGGAGCTAGTGAAATTTCACCCATGTAGTTAACCCCTCCACCCGTAGAACCTCCACCACCACCAGTAGAACCTAATTTTAGGATAGATTTTGCCTTAATGATTTCGCTTAACATTATTGCTTCTCCCATTGACTGATAGAGGTCACATTACCTGAAGTATAAGTGTAAGTTTGAATATACACTTCTGAACCAAAACTAACAGAGATCGTTGATATTAAATCACCTGTGTATGTTAAAGTCTGCTCTAAGCTTTCAACAGGTAATAACACACCATCATTTGCAATGACACAATTCACAGATTTTGCTGGCAAAGGATTGCTTGAGCTAACCGCTATACCATCAAGTTTTAGTTTGATGCCGCTAACAATATCTTTATGAATACCCGAGAATCCCTCTGAGAAGTCTGCAAACCCAGTAGGATCATCACATTCTAGCAGGTTATAATATATGCCTCTAGATATCCCCAATACGTTTATTTGGTTCATATCTGCTGTATCTATTGGTGTGTATGCGTCATTGTATATATTTACAGAATAGTTACCTACTGATGCTATAAATACAGGACCTATTGCCCTAAAATTGAATATTGCCATATTGTCTTCCTATTTTATATCTTTTAACAATTGTTTGCCAGCTTGCAAATCTTTAAGTGTTAGTCCACCAGTGTATTGAAAATGTGGGTACTCTTTCATGCTTACCCAATCCCCCGCCCATTCTAATCCACATGCTTTGCCAATTTTAGCTATATCTTTCCATAGCTTTCCGTCGGCGCCAGATGTGCCCCATACTGGTTTTCCATTTCTTAATGGAACTATGTCAAATGCCAATCTGTAATTATGCCAAGACTGACCAGCTCTTGCGTTTGTTACTATCGCACCCTTTTTTGTTCTGCCTTGAGCATACAAAGCGTTTTGACTTTCTGCATCTCTGTATGTACTTGTAATTAATATATCAAAACCTGCAGCTTTGCAGGATTCAATCATGGCATTAGCCATTACTTGCACTTTAGGATGTAAGTCTTTTATGTCACGTGAGTTTATCATATAATATTTCCTTTTAATTATCTATTGAAAATAGACGTAGATTCTGTATGTCGCCGCCAAGGCCGCCAAGGTATCCATATTGCTGGAAAACATGTCCTCTTCCAGACATGTCAACGTGTGTGCCAATCCCACTAATTATGTTAGGATTTGTTCCAAAATTCACAGCCAATAATAATGTAGTTTTAATTGGCTGTTTTTGACTTGATAAAATTCCAGGTACTATCATATTGATCCTACTATATCAAAGAATCCACCACCTATTGGTACTACTGTTTTAGTATCGTATTGTCCAGCAAATACTGGATTGCCTACCAGTGACGTACCAGCGCCTGGTATCAAAGTTGTCTGACCTATTCCAGCTTGTCTAATTGTAATGGATCTATCCTGAGCAATTGGAATTGTTACTTCATTTGGATCGGTACTAAGCATTCTTAAGTATGTTGATCCATTGTTATCTGCAACATCCAATGTATACGCGGTATCCGTAACATTTATCACACGATCTGTTCCGCTGCCTCCAGCACTTGATAAGTCAACAGCTACCCATCTATCTACTGATTCCAGCATAGAGCTTATTTTAATAAATAACTTACTACGATATGGTCCATTAAATTCTACGGTATTACTTAATACGCCATTCAGGTGAGTATTCGCTCCAGCAATAACTCTTACTGTACCACCGCCAGAATTAATAACTATAAAAGAAGCACCTCTTTTTAGAGTAGATAAATTTAGACGCTCAATATTGATTTCATTAATACCACTACCTAGAGTTTCAATACATAGTTCACCATCTAATGCGTTTATAAAATCATCCATTTGTAATGATATTCCACCATTACTATGCTGTAAACCTACAGCGTAATGAGCAACATTTGAGGCAACAGGCATCCATCTTCCATACATCGTACTATAAACATCTTCTGTGTACTTAAAGGTAATACTATCTTCATGGTTTCTTAAGTAGTAGATTTCATCATTTGGCCCATTAATAACAGTATCTGTATACCCCAGTGCAGGAGTGAATCCATTTTTGATAAATGTTATTTCTGCACCAGCAGCATATGGATAATTTGATATATTCATAGATGGTAGATTTACAACCTGAGGAGATCCAGAAATTTCTAATCTAACTATCGCTCGTCCATTGGTCTGAAATAAACTTTCAGAGACTGTGTATGGAGTATAATTGACAGCTATTACATTAGAGTATGGAGTTGCACGTTGATACACCTCTTCAACAGATGCGGCCTGAATATTGCTTCTTGCCATCATTTGATACTCTTCTGGTAAATTGTTATCTTGGTCAAATCTAAGAAATGGGTCAATAATAGAGCCTTCGGGCGTTATTCCAATTCCAGAAGAACTAACAGATAATAACTCTAAAACTCCATCTCTTTTTTGATAAGTCCATAGCGTATTCATACCACTCTGAATCATATCTGACGATCCAATTAACACTGTAGGCACTAGTAGTGCAACTGATCTAACAACCACTTTACCAAATTGTGCACTTAGCTGAAGAGTAATTCTAATTATATCGCCTTCTGCATATTCATCTACTGGCATGTCTATAACAATATCAGCGTATCCTCCACCTTCTCCGCCATTATTTCCTCTAGAAATAACTATTGTAACATCTGTTATTTGTCCAGTTAGTTCTGCTTTTGCAACCCAATATCCATAGTCGTTATCCCAAACAATTTCTGGATCTTCTATTATGCTCTTATTTATATTTTGACCACCAGAAGTTTGACCACCAGAAGTGATAGTGATAAGACCAGTCTTTCCACTTGTGTCGCTTGGGTCTAATGTAGCCGTAACACCTTCGCCAACAAAGTTAAATGTTCTTACATTTCCTACAACATTTCCTTCATCTTTAACTGTTTGTTCGGTTAATGCGTCTATATTTGCAGCATTTTCTGCGGCTTGACTAAGGCGTATTTCGAAGTAATCAAATAGGTCTGGTCTGCTAATGGCGTAAATAGCATTCATATATACTTTAGATACTAAATCTAATAAGTGTCCAAATGTTAATATTGATAAGTCTATTATCACCCATGTACTTTGGGTAATAATATAAACTTCTGGATAATCAACTGAGCTATACTCGAAGGTATCAGTTGCGCCTTTAAATTGGAATAAGGTTGTTGACATTATTTTATTTGTCCCATGTAATTATTAGTTCTCTTTCTTCTGGATGTTTATTAAGAAAACGATAGAGTTTATCAAATGCTTGATTTGTCTGAGACAGTGCTCTTTCGCCGTCTATTGATACTATATCTGTTCCAATACATATTACTGGACCAGCGTGCAGTTGTGGAATTGATGAGGTAAATATAGCCCCATACATATCGCTTAAACTTGCAGTATCGGTTTTATGTAAATACACATTATTATTTTGGTTATATAGGCAGTATACCCCATGCGGGTATCTTTTGAATACTTCTTTTTTGATAAAATATTTACCAGCTGGCATTAATGAGTCATATGGACTGCCGCCAGGAAATACTTTAGTTTTGATTTCAGGCTTTTCATGCGTTAGTATTTTTATTTTATCGCCATCTATTATGTTTGATTCTAGTCGGCCAAATATACCATGTATATTATCAAACTTTGGGATTGTTCTACTTCTTGTTAGCGTTAGCATATTGCGTTCCTATAAACTCCATCGCCCCAAATGGGGCGAACAGATTATCTTCTATAATGTATGTGTAACTCTACTTGATTATTTTGTTCATCAATTAGAGTTGACACCTCTTGTGCATGCATATTAGCGTTGGCAGATCTGCTTTCCTGATATTTGCTATCGCTCATAGCATTATTCTGACTAACTATTATTGCAATTATACACAAACACGCTATAGAACACATTACAGTTTTAATATAGTCTAAAACTTTCGATGTTATCCACATGTTATAACCCAAATTTCAAAGCATTGTACAATAACGCTCTACTTAGAGCTTATATTATTTGCTCCATTTAGATTTTTGGAATGAATCTCCTAGAATATATGCACCTAAAGTAAATTGCATAACCTCTGCAAACGTACTAGCTGGTATATACCCAGTGCATAATACAGTAGTTAATATAATTACAGATAGCACAGATAGGATAAACTTAGTAGATTTAACTTTATCCAAAAGTTTAATCTCTGCTGCACTGTAGTGAAACTCACCTAGTGTATCTTTATTAATCACGTCTTCCATATAGCTTGTTCCTCATCTCTTGGATTTCTTGATTCTGTCTATGATTCTCTTGTCTTATAGCATCAAACTGTAAAAGAGCCTCATTTCTAGTGTAGATCGTTGATTTTAAATCATTGATCTGTGTTGTTAAGGTAGTAATACTATCCTTAAAATTGTTTTGTAGTTCTTTCTGAGAGTGATAAAACTCTGAAACAGCCCACAATCCGCCCATAATTTGAAGAACCAATGCAAATAAAATAGCCAAAGGCACTTTGCGAGGAATTATAATTTCTAACGATGGGTCTTGTTGAGGGACTGGTGGTGCAGGTGCACCTTGGTTATTTTGTGTCATTTATTACATTCCATTCTTGATTTGTTGATTAAGAACTGCTGCACTTGAATATTCGCGCCCAGTTTTGCTAATTTTCTCTTTTAAATTACGCATCTGTAATATAGAACGCTTATTGTCAGTTGAATATTGTTCTGCTAGTTTTTCATTTTCCGTCAAAGGTTTTCTTGCTTTAGTCATTGTGCCTTGTTTTAGTTTAGAATTAGTTCTTTTGGCAGCATTGTATGCAGCATATTTCTTAGCGTGCATCATACCAAGACCCATACCAGCCGCAGCACCATATCCAGCACCAGACAAGAAAGCAGAAGCTCCACTATCAGCACTTGTAAAAGCATGACCATCATTAGCATATGCAGCAGCATTAATTGTGCCACCCATAGCAGCACCACCAAGAGTGTGCAATCCAATTCCATGTATTGCAGCAGCACTATCAGAAACCATACCACCAGCCTTGGAGTTTTTTGCACCCTCTATCATTCCAGCAGCACCTTGTCTTAGCTCTGCGGCTTTTGAGGTAACACTGTTCCAAGCTTTCTCTATTCCAGCTCTATTAAAAGCCATGATTATTCCCCTACAGATGCAAAACGTTTACGAGCATAACTATATGCTCCGTCCATGCCAGTTTTATCTGTGTAAATTCTATTTTTAAACATATCCTTGTCAAATCCTTTAGCTGCATTTGTATTCAAATGCTTTTGCCAAGCTTTTAGTCCAGCAAATTCTCTACCAGCACCAAAACCTAAACCAGCACCAGCAATACCCATTCCTAAAGCGGTATGATTATCACTAAGCCCACCATAAGTAGCACCTACGCCACCACCAATAGCAGCTCCCTTAATAGCAGAATTACCATATCCACCTTTAAATGTACTCAATACTTTTTTAGTTGCATTTGTAAATGCACTAAATTTATTCATTTTATTTCTCCAATTTCTTTAGCTAAAGGCTGACCTTATAGCTCCAGTTTTATTTTTATAGCCACTATACAAACTTTGAGCCTTTTTATCTGTGGCTGAAGATGCTGTAAATAGACTTTGTTTCAATGCCTTACGATTTTTCCATAATGCGTGTCCACCAACATGTAGTGCAACACCAACACCAGCGGCCTCTAAACCATCGGCAGTCAATGTATTATGCCAGTCTCCAGCCATATATGCACTATGTGCCATACCAACTGCTGCACCTGCAGCGGCATTTGCTGCTAAGCTGGCGCCATGAGGTATAAGTGCACCACCGCTAGCTGCCCAAGTTTTACCAAATGAAGAAGTAAATTCTCCAAACAATTCAGTGGCTTTATCTATCATAATTATTATCCTATATCCTGAAGTCTTTGTACCATTCTTGCTTTCTGTTCTGGTTCCATATTTTTTGCACCATTCTTCAATTTGTTACCAATAAATCCAACACCCATAGCGGCCTGTAAGCCTTGTCGTGTAAGTCCTTTCTTCTTCATAGCTACACTTATGTCAAAGACATTTACACCTTGAGAGAATGCAACCTTGCCAAGCCCTAACATAAGCATACCTCCTGCCGCTGACCCGTAGTTACCTTCTGACGTATTATTTAATACATTGTACCCTTCGTATGCGCCTAGTGCAGATGCAGCAGTTGCAAATGAGTTTCTCCATCCTGGAGCTTTCCTATCTTTAAGATTTTTAAAGAACTGACCAGTTGGTGCAGCAATATGGTGCATCATACTTTCAAATCCAGCGCTTGCAACCGCAGAGGTTGCTATACTAACTTTCATTCCAGCACTTGATGCTCTCCAAATCTTCATATTGCCATGAATAGCCTTATCAATTTCTTTTCGACCGCCACTATCAAGCATGTGTTTCTCAAAGGCCTCAAAAGAACTCTGTGCAGCATCACCTAGCTCCATAACCCTTTCTGGACCAAGATTAGTTCCATTAGCTCCATGCTCTTTTGCTCTTTTTGCCATATTTACAGAAAAGTTTTCAAAAAAATCTGAGTCAGTTCCACCTGTCTTAAGTGACTGCTTTACTACTGGCATATAACTTTTTGCATATTCTTTATTTTCTGGCGTATTCACAACGTCGTAAAATGGCCTATAATCTGTTGTAAAATGATCTCCAACTTCACTAATTGCCTTCCTGTCTGGCATATAAAAGCCGCTTTTCTTAAACGTATTGCTTATGCCTTTTGGTATTGTATTTGTTGCAGCTCCAAGACCAGCTCCAAGAACTGCACCTCTTAGTGCTCCAGATGTTCTGTCTTCGGAGTTTGTTAATGCTCCACCAATACCACCAACTGCAGCACCTATGCCAGCATACATTGCTGCGCCACCGATTCCTTTGCCAGAGCCATTAAAAATGTTATTTTCTAATTTGCCAACTAGTCCAGTATATTTTGCCATATAAATAATTCCAACTTATCTACTAATTTTTGAATCTGTAATATGTATCAGAGAATACTTTGGTATAATGAGATTGCAGTTTATTACTTTTGTTTGCACTAGCTGCCAAGAACTTATTTACTGGTCTTGTAAAAGACGCAGCAGCTCCAAGTGCACCAAGGCCAAGCATTGCTGCATTAGTATTATCTCGCCCAACTGCTCCAAAGCTGGAAAGCAAACCAGCGCCAGCAAGTGCTAAGCCAACTTTTTTATTAGCTCCATTCTTATACATACCGACACCAAGACCACCTATTAAGCCACCAACAAGATTGGCCTTTTGAGAGTTATGTGCTAGCTTTTCATACTCTTCTTGATTCTTGCCAAACGTTGATGCCGAAACAACGCCAGCTCCAACACCAATTATTCCACCAGTTGCACCATAGCCAAGAGTGGTTGCAAATAGGTTTACGGCTTTTTCATTCATAGTATTACACCCTCATAACTGGCCTTGTCATTTCGCCAATTTTTAAATGATATTTATATCCTAGTCCAGCACCAGCAAGACCTAAAATACCTGCTGCATAAGGAGCTGGAGATGCACCAGATCCGTGTTGCAAATAGAGCTGCACCAGCAACTCCAAAGCCAGCCATTGCCATTCCCATTTTGCCTCCAGCATGTTGAATTCTTCCAGCGCCAGCTATCATTGCTGAGCCAACACCACCATATGCCGCACCTTCGGCAAAGCCAGAACCCATTGTGCCTTTGTCTGACATTAAACTTCCAAGTGCGCCTTTCATGCCACCGCCTACAGCGCCAACACCAACACCGACTGCAAATTTTCCACCATTGCCTAATTTCTGATATTTATTAAATAACTCTTCTTTTATGCCCATTTTATTTATAACTCTGTAAATGAGATTGCGTCATTAGCAATGACTCTTGCATATCAGCGTTAGCTGGTACATCTGCGCTATATACACCATTAATACTTGTACATATTTTATCTGTTAAAGCCATTGCAACTGTGTCTTTGTGAACTAATCCAATCATGTTATATTGTCTCCTATTGTATTAATTAATGCCATTCTTGGCAGAAATTGCATTATAATTGATTGATTAACTAAGTAGTACTCAAAGCACTACACGGTAATTGATTTCGACATGAGTCTTCTATATTAGAGTAGGGCAAAATAAGCAAAAAGTAAAGAGAAGTATTATTAAAATGAACAAAAGTTTGTTAATCCAAAATGGAATAGCGGGTGGAATAGCTGGCACAGTTGCCGATGGACTATTCAACAATGAAGATGAACACCATTATGCAAAATCTGCATTTATGGGTACTCTAGCAGGTGTAGGAGCAACAGCTCTACATCAAAGTATACCGTCTGCTGCAAAAGCTCCTGCAGAGCATGTGCCAACTCCTGTTGCGAATGTACCGCCAGCTGCGCCAATAGCGCCAACGCCTCAACCTGCTCCAGCACAACCAAAACCAGCAGCAACTACACCTGTGCAACAACAAACGGCTCCACAGCAGCCAGCAGCACAACCAAAGCCAACAGCTGCACCCATTGTTGAACAACCAAAACCAGCAGTAGTTGCTCCACAACCTGCTGCAAAACCAATTGAACAGCCTAAGCCCAAACCAAAACCTGAGCCAGAGCCTCAGCCAGTAGTAAAAGCCGAAGCAGCCACAGCTCCAAAACCACCAGAACCAGTGGTGCCAAAGGCTGAACCACAACCTGCTCCAATGAAAATAACTCCAATAGAGCCAAAACAAGCGGAGCCACCAAAGGCGGTAGTTCCAGTTAAGCCATCTGAAGAGCCAAAACAAGAATTTGTAGGTCCAAAAGATAAACCTCTATCAAGAAAGCTAACAAAAAATAAACTAGACAAAGTGCAGCTGGCAGACACAGGCATTGTATT
>ERZ650304.1160-NODE-1160-length-10746-cov-5.191376_pt1 | contig 10746 bp, 13 predicted proteins | sample MGYA00376240_ERZ650304 | MGnify/ENA primary metagenome ERZ650304 (study PRJEB26733, sample SAMN07839271) | wastewater metagenome | biome: small river; feature: stream; material: water | place: USA: North Carolina | collected 2016-03-01 ...
ACCAGAACCTTCATTAGTGAACACTCCTGTTTTGATCTTCAATGAACCAATCAGTAACCCATTCGTCATCACCACACTGTTCACAAAGGAACTGGCGCTTGTTGATGAAACGAATCTTGTCGTCTCCGTCATGGACGGCCTTGAAATTGACAATCGAATCACAGTTGGCACACGTTTCTTTTGTCGTATGCTTGAACTGCGTCTCGTTCATCGACTCATTTTGGTAGCAAAGGAGGATCGGAATATTACGTTCGTCCTTGCGTCCCTTGTTGTGGGTACGAGTAGCAGGAGACGCCCACCACTCCTTAGATGCAGAGGCCGTCGTCCCACCAAAAGGGAGGTCGTCTTTCACTTCCTCCTTGCGTTCATCTTGCTTATTTTGGCTTGCCGGCGTTGTTGTTTCTTTGAAAGGGGCCGCCCCACGACCGAAGGTGTACCCATAGGCCCCTGAAGACGGATACCCTTCGTACTGTGGGCGGACAGGTTCCTTCTTTCCAGCCAGATTGTTGCACTGAGGTTCCTCAAAGACGCCGCCGAATTTGTCGGGAACGTCGAAGATATAGTGAACATCAGGCCGGAAAGCGATCATCTTGCCGTAGTCAACACCACGACGCATGAGCGCAGCATGAAGCATTGCAGCCTCAGAAGCCCAATAAATCGTCTGACCGGACTCAGAAAACGTGTAATACAGCTCACGTTGGTCGTTCCGGAGGAAGTTCATCGTGTGATCTTCCTTGTTGTACCACACGAGAGCCCAAGCGCCGTGCAGAGCGGGGATAGTCATCTCCGGACCAAGATCATTGATCATGTTGAAGATGCCTTCCGAGTCCGTGTCGAACTTGGAACCGTCGATGATGGCCGAGCGATCCGAGTGCGGGATAGTCCCGTTGTGAGCGCCGATGATCTTATCGAACTCGAACGGGTGCGCATTGGCTGCATTGATCTTGCCAACGGTCGCATACCGATTGTGTCCGATGAAGACTTGATTGCCCATCGAAACAACACGGTCATACATCTTGTGTTCCATCAGCTCGTAGGCAGGACCCACACGCTTCAGAAGATTGACCTTGTTGTTACGCTCAATGGCCGCAATGCCGGTCGAATGCGGACCACGTACTGTGTCGAAGTAGAGTAGATCACCAAAGGCATCGACGTCCTTGCGGTTCATCGATCCGGCCATGCCAACATGTCCACACATGTCTAAACCCTTGTCAGACGATTGAAGGGAATGATCTGAGGCCCTTGGGATAGGTCGGCCTTGATGAAGGCGATACCACCAAAGGTCGCGATGATAGTTGCATACCGCAAACCAGCATCAATGAAACTTACACGGTCACCCGTGACAAATTGATCAGGCGGCATTGTTCTTCCGAAGCTCCATGATGTGCAGTTGGTTGAAGAAGTACGTCTTGAGTGCCGGGCCCGCATCGTGATGCTCGGGGTGCGGCTGGAAGCACAGGACGTGCTGGCTGTCATAGGCGACAACCTCAGGGTCAATAACGTCGCCGTCAAGGAATGCAACATTAGAAATATGACCAGCAGAGCCCACACGAGTCCAGTCACGGCCTTGGCAGACCTTGTGCTGGCTTTGATTGGCCACGGCAATGATCCGGGCACCCTTGCCCACACGCATCATCTGGTGGTGCGTAGACGTGGCAAAGAGACGATTGCCAGTCATACGGTCGACAATGGTGTGACCTTGACGGTGACCGTCTACGTCCTGCCAGAGCGAACCACCACACATGACGTTGAGGAATTGGGCACCACGGCAGATGCCAACTTTGATGGCCGTCTCAGGGGCAAGGCCCCAAGCCTCAAGGTCCAGCTTATCGCGGCTGGGGTCGATGAACGTCTTCGACAACTGAATTTCATTGTACAGTTGAGGGTCAACGTCCGCACCACCAGTAAAGACGACAATGTCGGCCTTGCTGATGTCCTTGGTTCCACGATAGACGGTCGAGCCCGGCTTGTTCTTACCGTACTCGGCGAATAGCCGGACATAGTCAGCAGCGTACCCGCCGACGATGAAGACCAGCTTAGGCTGCTTGGAACCAGTCCCCGCTGGCGATGCGAGTAGCTTGGTTTCGGATGGCGTGATTGTATTCATAGGTGAATGCCTTCGTCCCTTCAATGTCGATTTCCCTGCGAATATACAGAGAGCCAGCAGGATCATCTTCCCGATAACCTTCATAGCTATCAAGTGCCCTCATAAGACGAGGCTCAGTGACCTTGTACAGATCACCAACGACCTCAGAACCATCTTCAAACTTCAGGCCAGGGAACCCACCAAGATGATAGATTGCCGCGCCAGTCAGCTTACACGTCTTCACAAACTCAGCATGTTGCTCCATGCCGAAGTTGCGATTTGCCCCTTGGCCACGCCGAAGCGTCCCGTAGACAAAGATATGAGATACCTCAACCAAATGCTCGTCCCTTTTCTTTGATGATTGGCTTGTGGTCCATGCACAGGAACCCGTACAGGTAGTTGTTGTGGTCGTGTGCATAGTTGGTATAGGTGGACAACAGAACGAACCCACAGGCCTCAAGGATGGGCTTGTAGCTGGGGTTCTGATCCGGGTTCAGGACAGCAAGGATGATCCCGGTTGTCCCTGAACGATACGGGTTGAGCGCAGCCGAGATTGCCCTGATGGCCTCGGCAGGCTTGTACCGTTCACTGAAGTTGAACCCGTACAGATTGTACGTTCCGCAGCCAAGATTGGAGCCGATGAGATTCAAACCAAGTTCAGCCAAAGTCAGAAGCTTCTCAGGCTTGTTCGGGTCGTCCGACTTCCACCAGACACCGTCGATGTACTCTTGACCCTTCTTGGACCAGACACCGGAGTTCCTGTCGTACACCCAATCTTCACCCATTGGTCGGGCTATTTCCGTATAAACACAGTCAAGAGCCACGTAGTTGGCCCGACTGCCGACGTAGAAGTAGTAGTCCGGAACGTACCAACCGTTCAGGTCTTCACGGTACACACCGTAGTTGGGGTACGGACGTTTGGCTGTTCCGGGTGCAACGTACGTACCTCTGGCATTGTCGAATACCCAACCAGGCCGAACGTACTCATTGGTCCAAGGGGACCGATAGCCAACCGAACCGTCGGCCAGAGTTTTTCTTGGGACTTGATACATTAGAATGCCCTCGGCTTCTCCGTGACCTTGTTGTTCAACGGACGCTTGTGAATGTACAGGTAGTGATACAGCGGATAGGACGCACCACTGTTCGAGGCAGACACACCGACTTGAACCCAGCCAGCTTCCTCAAGGACCTTGCCGGACCCATGCGTGTACTGATTGTGGTTCAGAACACCGATGTACGACGGAAGGACGAAACGATTGTGCGTCGCCTTCAGGCGTTCAGCATTCACGTAGCTGCCCTGAAAGAAGACGATCTGCGCACCACAGCAGCCCGGATAGGTGTAGAACGGATAGGACTGCGGCGGCTTGGGTGCAGCTACAGTGGGTCTGGCCGGTGCAGTCAGGCTGAACCGACTGGCATTGCACCAGTAGCCATTGACCAACAGCCGACCAGGTCGAACACCAGTAACACGATGTTGAACACCCGGCCGCAGATAGGTCCCACGAGCGTCAATGCAGAAGACCGTGTCACCAACGACGATCTCACGTTGAACGACAAGCTCGAAGGAATTGGCGTTGTAGTGACCGTGACCGATGCCCTTCTCAGTCAGATAGACATATACCCCACCACCGGCCAGTTGAAGAACTGTGAATTCCTCACCGAATTGAGCCAGTGCGCGGTTATCAGAGTACGCTCGCGTCGTGCAGCGAATGCGATCACCAACGTTAAAGGTCATGATAGATCCCCTTAAAAGGCCTGTTGACGTTCAACAGGCGTGAAGACAGGATGCGGATGCCGATGCCACATGTACGTGTACAGAACGCCGCCACCGTTGGCTCGGCTCGTCGTCACGAACTCGAAGTCGCACTCGGCCAGGGCTTGTTGAGCCGCCTCGGTGTGCTGATGTTCGTTGAGGATGATGAAGGCAACGTTCTGAACGCTGTAGCCATCGTCGTCCTCATAATCGTCGTCCAGCACGTCCTCAAGGCTGGCCTTGTAGCACACCTGATTGTGCATGTAGATCAGGCTCGCACCACAACAACCCTCGAACGGATGGGCCGTATAGGGCGTACGAGCGCGGATCGGCTCAGGGGCAGGCGGCGGAGGGGCGGGTACAGGTTCAATGACCGGAACCTCAAGCGCACGGAACCGACGACTTGCGTAGTTTGTCCTATCGTTCTCAAGGTAAACAGCCATACCATGAGGGCTGACCCAAGAGATTGTGTACTCTCGACCAACTGTCAGACGAGTGCCAGCACTATCCAGACAGACAACTCGTTCACCAAGTGCAAACGGCATTACAGATGTCCCTATTTGGGGGTGCATCCAAGGGATAGGATACACCGGTTTTGAGAAAAGTCAAGTGAAGAATTGATCCACGACTTGCATAGTTCAGTGTCCTTAGTTCGTGAGGGTTGAGTTGGATGAATGGTGGCCCGTCGTCGAGCCTTGACCGGATCAGGCCGGACCCGTCAGGATTCAGCCGGACCAACATAGGTCGAATGCCGTTTGAAGTCCGAGATTTCCCGCAACTTCGGTACACGCTGATTGCCTTCCATAAACATCACGTAGCCTTTGGCAATCGCGACGATCTGGCGCTTTTCAGCATTCCACGTCCACAGTTGACCAGCAGCGGGCTCAACCGGCTTGCGCACGATGTTCCCAGGCTGATAGCCTTTATGGAGGGCGAAGAAGTGTGTCGGATTGGGTACACCCACTGGCTCAGTTTGGAGCCATCGGTCAGATTTACCGACCACCTCAAATTCCAGGGTGAATTTGTCACCGACGTTGAGGTCAGCAAGGGGATTGGCCGGGATCAGCTCAAAACACCTCTCGAAGTATCCGCCGTCCATCTGATTCCCAGACAAGGCATTCCGATCCCACTTGACCTCGATGATGCCCTTTAAGTCTGAGGGGTCACTCTTTCTTGGGCCAAGTGCTGTGACTACAGCCGTTGCACCACTATGTGCAGACATGGCGGTGCCAGCGGTGAGCTTGACACGATCACCGACTTTGAACCCGGCCATCACGCAGCCGCCAGTTCAGCAGCGGCCTCGAACGCCTCACCGTAATTAAGGCGCTTGTCCGAAAGGCGGAGGATGCGTCGGTCCACGGGATGATAGATTGCCGGGCGGAACGTGCCATTCTCAGCGGGCTCAACCCCAATGATGGGGCCAATGGCAGCGCGACGGATTTGCTGTTGAGTCTTCATGACGTTTTCCTCTACGGATCATGGCACCAATGCCAAAGAAACCAATAAGCATACTCATCCAGGTGGCTGGTTCAGGTACAGCCGACACGGATACACCCGGTTGAGACATAGGCAGATCAGACAAAATAGGGATATGCCTACGCCTCTTTGTAAAGTCTGGATTGGTCATCACAGTCGTCATCACATACCCGCTTGGCCGGGCCACAGCAGGGATAACAACAGGATTATAGACAACGATTGTTATGTATGTTGGCTCGACACAATCGTTTTTGTTGGGCCGACTTGTCCTGATCTTGAGGACTTGAACAGGCGGCTTAGGGCGCTCAATGTGACTGTAATGAGCAAAGTGATGTGGCATACAGTCCACGACTATAGCCCCCTCCATTATTGAAGTAGAAAGGCCGGGACGATACTTGGGGCCTACCAGTTCTGACCCCGTTTTCTCTATACACCGCCGCTAGCTGGCTGATATGTTTGGCCGCTAAACCAAACGATTCGGGACGTTGCCGGCCTCTCAACTTAAATAATGTGAGCCTTTTAAGGTCATGCTCAGGACCCGGAACTCAAACGTTTGACAAGTTAGTTCACATTACACCTCCGGGTGTCTGTCGACTGACATTAGTCCAAGTGGGTGAACAGCGCCTCAATCACAAGATCGAACATGGCCCACTCATGTTGACGTTGAGCCTCGATCTTATGGAGGTTCTGGAAAACCAGGGCGTGCATAGACCACTCTCCACGCGATGATAGATTGTTGGGGGTGAGCAGTTTCGAGACATGCTCAGGTCTGCACGGGTTCAGTCCCGGTATCCCATGCGCCAGGTCCACACGTATTAAGACACTAGAGTAGGGTGGCACTCATCTAGTGAATAGACGTGTTACTACTAAAGGCCACGCCCAGGCCTAAAGGCTATTCAATGCGAGCCTTTGCACATCAGACCAGATTACGCCGTTTGACGGGCGCGCTCCGGGTCAGCCTTGGGGGCCTTCGGCTTGGTGGCCGCGCCTTCCATGATCGTCATGGCTGCAGCCGCCGACGAATTGGCTGCAGCCTCGTCCGCCGCCTTCATGCGGGCCACGTACGCCTTCATGACGACAATGTTCTCACCCTCGGCGATCAGCACGTTGTCCTTGGAGAGCTTCTTCTCCATCTGGGCGATCATGGTGCGCAGAGCAGCCAGCGTGAGCGGCTTGGCCTCAGGCTCCGACTTGTTCCAATACGGGTCCGCATCGGCCGCCGAAATGTCGAAGGGCGTGTACTTCTTCGCGTCCGTCTTCAGCAGACCGACCTTGTCGTCACCGTTCCAGCGGATCGGCGAGTACTTCTCCGCCCACGTCTTCAGCGCGGCAGGCCGATTGGACACATGAAGACCCTTCATGAGCCGGTCCAGCTTGCGCGCATCCTTGTGCTTGTCAGCGTGCATGAGACACTGGACAGCGGCCTTGTGAATGTCCGGCCCAAGCTCCTGCGAACGGGTGATGACGCTCTCAACAAGCGTGTCGATGGCCTCACCGGCCAGGAGCTTCAACACAACTTTCTTGGTAGCCATAGTCATAACCTTCCTTGGTTCCACTACTATGCGTAGCCCTAACGGAATGTTAGGACAAAACCAAGGCGAGTTGGCAGGGGTAGACTGATGATAGATTGCCTAACCGTACTTCATCACAGTTTCAAGATGATTACCTTGATCATCATAGACGGATATGCCCTGACTCTTGACCAGGCGGTCGAAGGCAAAGCGTGCATAGTGCGACATTTCTTCCCACGACGATCGGACCTCTGAGGTCAGACGATTGCCGTTCGCGTCAATAACATGGACAGTATATTTCATGGGATTTGCTCCAGGGCTTGCGCCTTGGCTTTGCGCTAACATTTCGTTAGCTTCCTTAAATCCCTTGCGGCCCATTCTGGCAGATGGGTCCGGCGGCCAGCATTGAACGCCAGCGTCCGACAACCCATGAGGGATCACGCTCAAGGTTTGGGTTCCACCCCATTGACCTTGCAAACGTTGGATTTACACACACTTCCCCATTGCCCGAAGGTTTCCCAAGCTTGCGCGAGGGTCGCCAAAAGGCGGAGACATAGTGTCACCATATACACGAATAGTCCCGTGCCGGACATTGATTTGATGCAATAGCATCCATGTAGGGGGCGCGTCAATGCCCCCTAGGTGCATGCTACTTGTATTCCCAGCGTCCACCTTCGCGGACTTGATCCCGCAGCTTGCGTTGCGGGTCGCGGAAGCCCATTGTGTGCGACCCTTTCAATAGCGCATCATGATGCGTTGACGATGTCGATATCTCCATGACCGACAATACACCAGACTTGGAGCGCACGACTTGGCGGACACATTCGCGCGGACTGTTCAGGTTGCGCTTGATCAAGTTTCGCTTGTCCAGGCGCTCCCTTTTTCCAAGGCGTGCCATAAGGCTTTCCCCTTTTGGTTACCCGATGCGAGAACCGCGACCGGGATTGTGCCACCGCCTCCGGCCTGCCCACTTGTCCTAGGTTTGTGCCTTACCCCTTACGGGGCACATCTGCCATTGCTGGCCCTAGCGGGGCACCGTGACCGCGCCTCTTGTGGCGCTCGGTGGAAGTCGTCCAGAAGGACAACGCCACAAGGTCATAGGTCGCGGCCTGGTGCCATATTAAAGTTTGCATACCTACTATGCATGAATGAATAGCCATCCCGCGAGAGAGAAGGAAAGCGGGCGCGCGCGGCTAGCATGGGTGATAGATCAAGTAAAGATCACATCTTTGTGATTGGATTTACAGGTGTAGTCCATGCAATGCGCGTGGGTGTGGTAGTGTTATGTTATAACGTAACGCACCAGGCTGGAACCTGTAACAGTTACAAGGGGATGGGTATCCAAAGGTGTAACGGTAACGTGTCACACAATACCCGCTAGTTGCATAAAAACTGGACCTAGGAGTGCTTTCTGTAACGTGTTACACGATGGGGTGGCACCGGGGGGTGGGGGTTGCCTCTCTATTGCATATCACACCTAAAGATTTTCTCGGAGAAATTCAGCCCCTCTCCATAAACACGGGGATGTCCATCCAATTGGCATCCTTCTATGGTAGGAACGCTAAGAGACTGGCCTATACCATACCTTTAGCACTTGACAAGAGCTTCTAAATATGTTATAATGAGAACATTAGTTGAGTTGTTCCCATATAGGGGCTCATGTTGTTTTTGGAAAGATCAACAGTTCATCTATGTAAAGACATAATTTACCGTCGTTAGACGGATATACGGTTCTAACATCTCTTCGAGTCTAGCATCCGTATGTACTGGAAAGGATTAACCCATCAAACTTAATTTGTCTAATCTTTTGTCTGGCTATCGTTCAACTGAAAAGCTAAACGAAAACTTTGACGCCATTAAGGTTGCCTTTGAGAATACTCTGAGTCGTGATGGAACCACTCCTAACGATATGTCTGCTGACTTGGACATTGGCTCTTTCCGTATTGTCAACCTAGCAACCCCGATTGACCCCACTGACGGAGCCAATAAGGCTTACGTCGACTCTGTGTCTACCAATGGCCTTCAGGGGCCACAAGGTGAGCCTGGGGTTGAGGGACCTCAAGGACCTGAAGGGGACCCTGGGCCGACCGGTGCTGCCGGGGCTGCGGGTGCCGCTGCGACAATCGAAGTCGGCGCTGTGACCACAGGTGCGGCTGGTACGGACGTGATCATTGTGAACAGTGGTACGTCGTCTGCTGCGGTCTTTGACATTACCATTCCTCGTGGTGCCACCGGTGCAGCCGGTGCAGGCTCAGGGGACATGGTTGGTGCAAACAACCTCAGTGAACTGACGAACGTAGCCACTGCCCGGACAGCTCTTGGGCTCGGCTCTGCGGCCACTCATGCGGACTCGGACTATGCTGATGCAAGTCATACACATGTCATGGCAGACATCACAGACATCAGTACGTATGCCAAGACGCTTCTGGACGACACAACTTCAACTGCTGCACGTACGACGCTTGGCCTTGGCTCCCTTGCTGTTTTGTCAACAATCAACGCAAGCCACATCAGTAACCCCCAAGACGTCAAGGTTCTCGAATCTCTGATCATTGCGGTTAGTGACGAGACGACTGCGATCACGACTGGCACAGCGAAGGTAACCTTCCGGATGCCTTATGCGTTTACGTTGAGTTCGGTTAGGGCCAGCCTGACGACTGCGTCCAGTTCGGGTACGCCGACTGTTGATATCAACGAATCTGGCTCTTCTATTTTGTCGACCAAGCTGACGATTGATGCCAATGAAAAGACATCGACGACTGCTGCCAGCTCTTATGTTTTGTCTGATACGTCGTTGGCTGATGACGCTGAGATCACGATTGATATTGATGTAGCAGGTACAGGGGCCAAGGGTCTCAAGGTGTACCTCATCGGATCACGCACTTGACGTTTCTGATTGACCCCTCTAAGTTTGTCGTAGCGTCTTCTGGTGTAACCCTAGTCGGTTATACCGCAGACGCTAATCCTGCTGCTCCATCTACGTCTATGGCTTTCCCCTCTGGGACAGCAGTTGGTGATGTTGCTATCTATGCTTATGTAACGACTAACGCAACTATTCCTTCTGGATGGTCAGGAGGCTCAGCAAGTATGCAGTCGTCTGGTTATTCATTGTCTTATGCCTCTAAGGTCATCACGGCTCCGGACCTCTCAGATGGATACGTTGCTGGCCTCTATGGTACCGGTAAGTTCCTTCTGGCTGTCTATCGTGGAGTCACAGCAGCAACCGCCAAGACCTTTGGTGTTTGTCCATATGATCCGGATACGGGCATTGGTATTGGAGTCAATCAATATAGTCTGTCCTTCACTAAGGGTGGATCGTCTAAGAAAGAAGTCGGTATTTGGTTGAACGCCATCGCCTCATATTCTTTGTCTTCGCACCCTTGGACAAATCGCTATATGAATACGGCCTGGGGACTTCATGATGCTGATCCTGGTGACTATACCAACGGATCAACCATAACTACGACCTGGGGTGCCCCCGGAGATATTTATTCAGCCTGGATGATTTGGGAACTTAGTTAATGTCAAAAATCACTGAACTCTACCGAATTGCCTCAGGTTATTTGTCTGCGGCCAAGTGGAACACGAATGCGAGCCGAATTGAAACGGCTCTTCGTAATACGATCAGTCGAGATGGTTCAACTCCCAATGACATGGGAACCAACCTAGACCTCGGCCTTCACCGAGTCGTTAACGTTGGTGCGCCTGTAGACTCGAATGATGCTGTTCGTCTTCAAGACATTGTTGACCTTGCGGCTGGTGATTTCACCATTGCTGCAAATTGGGATGACATTGCCGACAAGCCTTCTACATTTACACCGTCGACTCACCAACATCCATCGACTGATATTACTGACTTTGCTGAGGCCGTCCAAGATGTGGTTGGTGCGGCCATTGTTGCTGGTTCAAATATTACTACG
>ERZ650304.1161-NODE-1161-length-10745-cov-26.692703_pt1 | contig 10745 bp, 15 predicted proteins | sample MGYA00376240_ERZ650304 | MGnify/ENA primary metagenome ERZ650304 (study PRJEB26733, sample SAMN07839271) | wastewater metagenome | biome: small river; feature: stream; material: water | place: USA: North Carolina | collected 2016-03-01 ...
CCATCTGTTATAACTTTTACATTCGCACTCATCGCAATCTCCCCATCTAACTCTCATTGCAGCCGTTCAGGTGCATAACTGTTCGGTTTAAATTTAAACTTCAAATCATCTTTAGAAGTTCTACGCTCTTTGTCAGCAACATCACACTGGCAATCCAGTTGTATCTCGTTGACCACACGAGGCGGTTTATCGTTAATCTTCTCAATAATAAGCTGAACTAATTGTCGTCTTGTCACATTAACTGGGGGTTGACCATCGTTCAAAGCTTTGTAAATGTTAACAAGTTTCTTATTATCAACACTTGTCCAATCTTCGTATTCAGACATATCACCGATAATAACTTCATCGTTCTTAGAAGCTTCTAAGTCAACTAATGCAGAAGCATTATGAATATTTGGGGACTTAAACATGAATAATGCTTGAGTGATATTTAAAACTGTGTACATAAGAATTTCACCTATTGTTCCTGGAATACCTAATAAAGTAGCCATCACCAATCTCTTCTAAAAATAGAAATATCAACAACCATATAACACTTTCCGGAGCATTTATAGTCTTCCGCAATCTTAGTCTTACTAACTTCAATTATAGAGCCATCGTCAATTAAAGATTTTAAAGCTAAGTCCATTGCCAGTGTAACACCTCCAGCAAAATTCTTAAAGGCAGAGGTTTGGCATTGTATCTGAATATATTTCCGTGGAATAACACCAGCGGAGTGCATTTCAGGACTTATACCATAACTCGAAGCAATGCTATCCGCAAGTAAGTACCCTTCTAGTATCTTAATAATCTTACGCTGCCTCGCGCAATCGTCAGTTCCAATATCACCATTAAGAATACGCTTAGACAGAATACCAATGTCTTTTCTAATTAACGAAAGAGCCCAACTAGCGTGGACTAAAGTAATAACAGGATTAATCCAATTATCAGCTACAGCAAGTAGAGCACTGATTCTAATAGCTTTCAAGTGTGCCCTATTCCACATCTGACGTTTGGATTCATTGCGTGTGCTATTAATTTCCTTATCACACTCTTTATCAAACTCATCGAAAAGGATTTTCGCCGCAGGGTCGTACTCAACGGGGCAGCTTTGGAATCGTTGTAACAAAGTTAATGCGTGAACACATAAACCCGACAAAGCATCTGCCAATTCATTTGGAAGTGCTGTCATAGGTGTCTTGTTTGCCGGAGGTCTATCGCCATCATATTCAACAATAGAAAACCGTGATAAGAAACCATCTTCCATCATATTTTCGGTTAACGAATCGTAAAATGTTCCAGGCGTAGTTTCACCAATCATAGAATAAGCAACCCCACTAATCGAAGCGATGTTATCTTCTTTCTTGGAGTAGGTTAAACCACCAACAATCGCAGCAGGGCCGGACTTCTGATACATATTCGTCATAACAGTCCGAAGTTGTTGCATCGGGCCGTCTGTTTTGTCTTCTGTAGCAAAACGTCGAAGTTTCTTACCCCATTCGCCTGCTACGTTAACAAACGAATTATTCGAAGCACAAGCCTTTACAAGAGCAGGGCCAGAAGCAAAGTCACTAAAATCCACGAATGCAGAAGCTGCTGGTGTAGATTCTCGTAACTTAGCAAGAATATGACTCAAACCCGAGTGCATTGCTTCTTTACCAATAGCGGAACGAGCAACTAAGATTATATAAACATTAAGACCTGTTTGTGGTAAACTCCAAGCTTTCCCACAAATACCAGCTAAAAGGCCAAGTGTAGCAACAATTGCAACTTCTTTGACTGGCCGTGGGGCCGAGTTAAAAATAAAGCCTGCTATTGCCCCAGCAAAGCCCGGAGGCCAATCGAGCCCGCTAACCACAGGATTCTCTACAGCCGAAGCAATGTGAGCCGCATCAATTGCCTTTGTGGTCACTTTAGTTTGTAGCTCTCGAATTAACTCTCTTGCAAGCTCTTCCGAGTTAACCATTTCAGTAGCTTCACGGTCTTGTCGGCCGCGAATAAGTTTTAACGTCTTATCTAAGTAACGGTTATCTTTCTGGCATTTTTCACGCTTTCCGAGGGCAGAATAGCGAAATAGACGCCTACACTGTTCGTTAGACTCTGAGTAAAAACAAAGGATAGAAAGCAAAGATAAATCTGCTTCACTTTGGCTAGGGTAGCCCAAGTCTTGCCATTCACCTTTAGCCAATTTGTCAAACTTATCACCGTTTTCTGCGGTAATAGCAATTTCAAATATTTCAGAGTCTTCATAAATAGGCTCAATTTCAACTAACTCGTCGGCTTTAGACTCAGATTGCCGCATTTCCCCAACTAACATATCGAAATATTGTTGGTTTTCTTTAATCGGAATATCTTTATACACATTGCCCGTGCATATAATAAACCGCTCTTGCGAATAGACTTCAACACCATCGCGTCGAGCGCCTAGACCGATATTACCATAAGCCCAAACGTGCAGACCTTTCCCACTTCTAGAAAGTTCGGTGTAGCTATCAAAAGCTTCAACAATAGCAGAATATCGTTCAAAGTCTTTCTTAGTTGTCCACTTAGTAGGGTCTATAGGTTTGTTCTTTTTCTTTTGAGAATCAGCATCACAAACGTCCATATCAATGCACGTGAAAGGGTCGTCTTTTGTCAAAACGAAACCAATCAAAACCTTGTTTCTTTCTGCGAAAGCACAAGCGTCTTCAAACGTCATTAATTCATTAACAGAGTGGATGCTTATATTTTTAAGACTGGAACCGCTAACCACAAGGGGAGCTCCATCTCCGCCAGCAATAGCCCATTGTTTGAGCTTCTGCATCTCTTGTGGTAAGCGTCTGAAATTATATTTCACTTATACGCTCCCTCTACTAATACGGTTATTATGCGCCCAAGAATGCTTTAGGATTTTTGCGAAAATCTAAAGACTGTTTCCAAGCTTCAATAATACCCATAATAGAGGTGCGTTCCCACAAATACAGCTGACTATTGTTCACAATAATAGGTTCGGGTAACATACCACGATTCCGAGCATGGAAAATAGAAGCACGATTAATTCCTAAAGTGGTAGCAATTTCAGTTGAGCTAATATATAACTCGTCAAAACGCTTCTGCGCTTCATTTCGACTTGTGTCGTCCATAGATAAAACAGGTAATACAGTATTCATAATGGTCTCCAAAGGTTAAGCGTTAAATAATACGCTTAACCTTTAACAAAGGCAACAAGTGTTAAGCAAATAGGCGGTTATAGTAGTCTTCAAGGATATCACGCACAACGGAATCAGCTTGCGCCATTGTATCGTAACGTGCCTGTAAAAGCTCTATAGAATTGTCACTAACTAAGTTAAAATGGAAAGAAATAACAAACTGATTAAGTCCGTTTTTATAGATAGAAGCAAGGTTCCATGTTCCAATGTAGTAAGAAAAATACTCCTTAGTTATTTCAATGGGAACAATCTTACATTCAGGTTTAACTTGACCAACTTCACTATTAACCACAGTGACAGGAGCGTCCAAACATTGTTCCCATTTCATATAGTCACGGTATGCTTGTTTAACATCTTCATACATCTTAGGGTCTGAACAATGTGCATCAATACCGCTAACCATAGTCAAAGAAAACTTACCTTTATCTAGTGGACTAACAACTTGAACACGTTTCAAGTCCACTAGATGCTGGTCAATTTCAATAATACGCATTGGAATATTGTGACCACCAAAATCGTCATAATTAGCAATAGCTTCACGAATCATTGAAACCATTAACTTATTGTTAATAGCTTTTTCACTATGACCATTTTTCTCATGGTGTTCAACATATTGTTGAAACTTGTCAGCACATTGGTTAAGTGCTTTTAATAGAATATTACTCATCACAATCACCTTCAATTAATTCAATTAACAACGCTTGAGCACGATTAAAATCACACCAAGAACTATAAGCCAATTCAACGACGAAATGACTTTCCAATCTAATGTCAGAGGAGTACAAAGCACCTCTTAACGCCCACATCATGCAATACCGATACGCACGAACTTTATTTAAAGCCATTATAACCACCAATTATAGCGAGCAATATTAAAATTCTGAAAGAACAAGTATTCAGCCCGTATATAATGTTCACGCATATAACGGTGATAACCATCATCACGCGGTGTACCTGCTCTATCCATAGCAATCAAGTCAGCACATTTAAGCTTCAACATAGTACCTTTATCCATAATAACCTCACTTATTTAAAGAAAACATTCAAAGGTTCTTGGTTAATAGCAACGTCTAACAAGTCAAAGTCGTTAGAATCTTCAACAATAGTCTGAGGATTATGCAACCCATCTGACAATTTAAGGCAAGACGACTCATCTACATTAACTTGTTCGTCAGTTAAAGAACTAACAAAAGGTTCTTCTATTGCAAAGTTAGTTGTTTCTAACTCAATAGTTTCACCATTATTTAATCCCCGAACCTCTTTAAAAGCATTGTGACAAGCAACAACATCTGCATCAAGCAACTCGAGCATCACTTTTCGCCGCTGAACAGCCGCCCTCCATAATGCACGAGCAACTTCTAACTCAACATTAGACCCGTTCATGACACAGAACTCGCAATAATACGGTCTAAGGAAAGAGCAATTATACTGTTCATTTGAGGTTCATTCATACCTTGTAAGTAGTTAAGAGTCATCTTTAAGCGACCAATAACATCCTCACGTGAAGCATAAACCTCACTCCAGTCTTTATTGTGAGGGTATGAACTTTCCATAAACAAATACGACCCAACATCTTCATAAGTCCATTCATTCCCGCAAATCATATACGAAAAAGCCTCTAAACCGCGGAAGTTGTGGTTATCAGCAATCAATCCTGGACGCTTGTTAACAGCATCCCAATGAAACCCTTGACTATTAAACCATTCATCTTGAGCACACCAACCCAAGACACAAGCAGTTGACCCACACGAAGACCGCCAACTGTCAATATTAAACTGACTGTCTTTCAGTCCTTCCATTACGCGAATCATTTCGCCCAATACTTGACACGTTCTATCTAATACATTCATGATAACCACACTCCAAAGAAATTAAACTAACCCATTCTTCACTAAAGCAATCCAACGCCTCTGAATAGCCTCAATCTTTTTCTCACGGTCAACAACATCAAACCCAACTAAAGAAACCTCTGTAGAAGCAAGCTCAATCCCTCTAGCCTCTTTATCTGCAACCTTCCTCGCCGCACGAATCGCCCGAACCTTCTTATTCTTTTCTACCTGCAACTCACGCATATACACACGTTTAACAATGTTCCATTCAACACTCGTGTACTCTTTACCAGTTTTACGAAGTTTAACAGCAACAACTTTCGAACCACTAACACCTTTAATTATTCTTTGTTCGACATAAAATCGCCTAAAGAACGACATTAACTCCATGTCAGTAAGTACATCATCTTCGTCAACATTAAATAGTTTCATAATAGAACACCCTTCATACCCTTCGCTAAACATAAGCGGTTAACCAACTGTTAACGCTACTATACGCTGACACGGTTATTTTAGCAAGTGTTATATTTAACAGTATTACAGAAAAGCTGAATATAAAGTATAAAAAGCTAACAAGTAAAGACAGCTTGTTTTTTACCCCTTAAAAGCAATATATAAGCAAACGTACTACGATAACCACAGGCAATAGGTGACAACAGGCTGTCAGCGGTTTAAATGGTGTTAATAGTGGCTTTTTAATAGTGGTTTGGCTTTGTTATAGTGGTTTGGCTTTTCGATAGTTAGTAATTAATTTTATAAGTTCGGTTATAAGTTGAATTATGTTTGTTATTCAATTAATAAGTGCTTAATTGTGCTGATGAGTCTTTGTTAAAATGAGGACTTAATTATTATTAAATTTGTTTTTTCATACGGATTTTAAGCAATTTTAAGCAATTTTTAAGTTGGTTGTTCTTTAACCAATCGTATAAAATTAATTATACAAAATGATGGTTCCACAAAACTTTTTACTTAAACGATAAAATGGAACAATTTCGCTTGAATAAAAATTAAGTTATTGTTTTATATAGTAATTTTAGTGAGGAATATAAACTTTTAAATAATTAAGAGGGGGTACACCTACCCTTATCCAGGCAAATATATTAAAGTGCTATATATTCATAATAATTTCATTAAAAATATGGGTAGTTATAATAGAATATTGATAACTTTTATAATCCTAACTGATTGTTAAGTTTAATGGTAAATGAATTTGTATAGTAATTAGACAGAATATATATATTCTAGTAATAATTATTTGTGTTTTTTGAATATTCACACAAAAAATATTTTTTGGCTGAACACCTACCCACCAACTCATTTAATTATTTAAAAATATATATTCTATTACTACTATTATATATGTCCTATAGGTTTGTTGTCGTATTCAAGCTAAAATATTCCATTTTAACAAATAACTAAAAAAATAGGCAAGAACAATGCCTTCATGGGCACATTTTTTACACTTGAGGAAAAACTAAACGCAAGTTAAGTTTGCTAAACTTAAATTATACAAAAATCCCTCCCAAGTTTTTGAATATACAAATTCATATAATTTTTTAGCAACACTCTGTTACTTCTGTATGCCTGAGGGATTGGGGGTATACTATATTCATTACAAATTGTAAAACACCCTTGAGGAGTGTGTTAGGTAGGGTAAATGGTATAGGGATTTTAAGAGGGTGGGGTCTAAAAAATGAGCTCTTGTAGGCTTGTGTATTCACACAAAGAATTCAAATTACAAATCAGATTTCAAATTTTGGGTCAAACGAGGGATTCTTAGCGGCTTGGGTTTGTGGTCATCCTACTCCACAGATACCCTATATTCAGAGTTCGTATGGAGTCAGAGTTAGAGCGTGAACTCCTGTAGAATTACAGGCGAGTTTGCAGACCTCTGACGATAGGTGTACCTCAAAGGTCTGCAGTTGTCCTTGTAGTTATTTAGACTCTAAGAACTCCTCTTTACTTGGTATATAATCAACATATCCTAAGTTCTTTAGGACACATCCAACAGTTATGAACTCAGGAGAAGAAATCTTCAGACAAGCTTCTGAACTCATTGCTCCCTTGTGGTCATCATAATTAAAAATAGCGCAATGATAACCAGTGGAAGTTTTGGATAATACAATTTTAGGTTGTGACATCGTGATAACTCTTGAAAATAGGAAGTATTAAGGACAAGCGTTTTAAGCATGGGTAAGAGGTAAGTAGTACCTTTGTATTGTTTTATGCTTTTATCCCCCTTGTCCGCGGTTTTGGTGCGTTTGGTAACGCTTTATAAGCTTACAAGGGAGGGTATTGGTACGCAAGCTTTATATTTTAACAGTTGTTTTAGTTTGTTAACTGCTATATACTACGCATACCAGCTTGCTAATGGCTAGCGAGCGGTTAATGAAGAGCTTGAAATTATGAAAACTTTTACTAAACGTGCTGAGGTTATTGAACATTTTGTAGCAAATGGAATTCATGCTGGCATTGCGAAAGCATTAGTTACCGAATACTACGATTGGGGGAATTACAATAGCAACCCTGAGTATAAGGAAGAAGGTTTGTTGCAACGAATTAACGAATTCGGCAATGTTTGCGAAGCTGTTACACTTACCGAAGAAGAAGCTGACCAATTTTTTGCGAGTAATGGTAGCGACTTTGAAGTAGGTGAGGATGACGACGGTAATGAATGTATTTTGTTCGATGGTGAGCCTTCACACGATATCCGTGGAAACTATTTGTAATTCAACTTGATTATAAAGAGCTACAAAGTAGCTCTTTTGGAGTATGTTATGAGCTTTGCAACTATTAAATTTGATGGTGAAGAGTGTGAAGTTGAGTATGAGTTTGATGCTGAAGACTTAATTGTGCAGCTAGTTGGAATTGGTGACGAAATTATTAATTTTGATGATTTTACTGACAACGAACAGGAAGAGATTACGATGAAGGTGTTGAAATACCTTGAAGAGAAAGAAGATTGGGTGGAATCTGAAGTGGATGAAGAGTGTACAAGACGTATGGAAGCTCGGATGGAAGCTAATTGGAGTAAATGAGTTAATGGAGTCTTCGGACTCCTTTGGCTTGACTAAAGTTGCTCAGGAATTCTTGAGGTGGTAGGCGAAGAATGTTCAGATGAACTTGACTTGTGTTGGATTCTGTGGTTATCTAACGAGTTCAACTCCAAATTTCGGGGTCAAACGAGTTCTATATGGAGTTCATTTGATGCCTTGGAAAGTCCTCCTGACCGACCCTAACTTAGGAAGAATTTAGAGTAACTGCGATTAAATAAGAAAAATTAGGAACTTCCCGATGATTTATAGAGTTGTCTTGAAATTATTGAGTAATTCTTTGGTATAGCTGGTGAACTCATTTGGAATTCTTTGCTTAAAGGTGTGGTAAAGGTTGCTTGATCAGGAGTTCCTAATGAGTTCATTGGATACCTTATTGAGTGTCCGCTAGGTCTTGACTGGTGGCGGTGATCGTGAGCGAAGATGAACTTTGAGGTGAGCTGCTTGAATCGTTGAGCTTGTGGTTATCAGGAGCGCATATAGGCAAAATAAAACCCTCCGTAGAGGGTTGGGATTACTCTTTGTAATAATTGTTTTCTTCAGACCATGTTAACCAGTCTTCCATTGCTTGTACTGCTTCAGTTTCGTTTAATGCAACTTCTGCAAAAATGTCTTCTTCGTTTTCATCGCTTCCGATACAATGTGTTAAAGGTATAAAAACATCTAGTTCTGGATGTCCGCATCCCCCTACCGCATTATATCCATCGTCTATCATGTCTTGTACTTTATCTTCCGAATATCCTTTAGCAACAAGGAATGCGTGGAGTGTTACAACCATTGTAAAGAGTTTAATAATCTTCATAATCTTCTACCTTATCTAAAATTCCAAATGCTAACTATTAACGCTTGGTAACTGTATTATATAACAGTTAAGCAACTATCGCAACACTTCATTTATTCTTAGGGTGGGGTGATTAACTTTGAATTCTTGAGTTGAGCCTGGCTACGCAGAAGTTCCTAATTTCCAAGTCAATTTCAAATTTTTGGATCAAACGAGCATTATATAGGAGTTCGTATGGAACTTCGTAGCGATTCTTGAACTACCCGAACTTTAAAATTATTAAAAAGTTTTAGGATTCCGTGGAGCAAAACGTGGAACATTGAGTGACTTTAGAATAATTAATTTTTACTTTATGCAATAAGCAGACCAACTTTAACGCTTGTTAACATAAAATAATACTTGTTTTACTATTTAATATATGTTATACGCGCATACGCGCATATATAAAGGGTGTAACTAGCGTTAAAAATAATTAATAAGTATTAAAAATAGTTTAAAAAGTGCTTGCATAGTTAACAGTAGTTACTTATAATAACTACATACCAAGCGTACTTAACACTTGGTAAGGTAAAGTAGCTAATGGTTAGTTACTTACTAACTTTAAACTGTTATAAGGTATTTTATTATGCAAACAACTACACAAACAACCGCAACAACTAAAGCAACTAAACAAGCTATTGTAGCAGCACCACAAAACGTACCTGTAAGCTTACTTGCTACGCTTAAAGCGCAAACCCCTGCTACCGCAACTAGCGCACAACTAGCACAAGCTATTGGTGCTGTACAAGGTGCGTATGTTGCGGTACAAAACGGCATTGCAGCACCTACACGCGGTACAAGTTGCATTATGGTTTGGTGTGCTTTTTGTAACTACTGTGTTACACACCAAACTGCTCCTACCCTAGCACAACTAGCACCTAGTTTAACTAGCGTTAACCCCACTACCCTAAGTGTGCAATACTATAAAGTACGCAAGTACTTTGGTTTGTAACTAACCGCTAAACAAAAGCACACTTATATAGTGTGCTTTTTGTTGTGTTTATTTTACATTGTACAATGGGACATTATAAACTGTTATGCCCCATAAGGGGGCATACCTTTATTTGGAGCCGTTGAGCCCGTGGAGTAGCGTTCCCAACCAAGCACCTATCTCGACCCAATATCCTGTTCAGCAAACCTATCTGACCCTAATATTTAGTTCAACTAGACTATCTCAACCAATATCCTGTTCTATGGATATTTAGGACGTACGTTCTATTCAGACCCCCCCCAATTTATACACAATTCCTTCATTCCTAAAATAGGAGGACAGCTCTAATCTCATGTTCAATTTACATACTAAAAATAATTGTTGACTTCACAGTTACAGTGTGGTAATCTCCAGTCTACACATCATTGATTCAGGTGACAGCGTAATGTCAACAAATAACATAGGCGGTATGAAAGATTCCGCAGCAACCGACACCACAGGCGCATGGTCGGTAATTTCAATCCTTAAAGGGATTCTAAGTGGTGTTAGTTTAAAATTGGGCGGTTCTGCGGTCAGCTCTAGCAATCCGTTGCCTGTTCAAAATGTCAACGCAGCCCCGACAGACAGAAGCAGCACAATAACAACAGGCGGAGCAGCTCAAGTTGCTATGGCAGCTTTATCAACTCGAAAGGCTTATTTCTTCCAAAACATCTCTAATGAGATTATGTGGGGTAGTTGGGTTGGTACTGCTGCACCTAATACTGCTGGTTCATTCCCCATTCAGCCAAACGGTATTATCCGTTCAACTCAAGTTTGTGAAACAACGGCATTAAGTATTTACGGCGCAACAACAGGCAAAGTTTATACAGCGTGGGAGATGTAAAATGGAGCTTTTGAATCCTTTAATCTCTGAGTACACATGGGCAAATAAGCCTTCTGTAGCCC
>ERZ650304.1162-NODE-1162-length-10733-cov-3.744990_pt1 | contig 10733 bp, 7 predicted proteins | sample MGYA00376240_ERZ650304 | MGnify/ENA primary metagenome ERZ650304 (study PRJEB26733, sample SAMN07839271) | wastewater metagenome | biome: small river; feature: stream; material: water | place: USA: North Carolina | collected 2016-03-01 ...
TGGTGGGTGGCACACGCCAAGGCGATTTGTGGCGCTTGAACATCGGTGCCGATGACCAGTTCGAGAACCGTCCGCGCATCGGACGCATCGATTGCGGCGAGCAGCGTTTCCATGTAGGTGGAAATGAAGGTCGCAGCCGACAGATCGGCCGGCAGCAGCAAGACAATGTTCCCGCTCGAATCGAACGAGACGACCTTCCCGATCCGGCTCGTCGCATCCTCTGTGACGGCTTGATCTGTAGTGGTATCGACCGGCAGCTTCAGCGAGCGCTTGAAGTTCTGATTGATCGCCTGCAGTGCAAGCCAGATCTTGTCGAAGTCACGATTCACCGTGTCGGCAAGGAAGTCGCCGAACTGCTGGTAATCGGTCTCGCGTTTCAGCAGCGGGTCAAGGTAGCGCAGCACCTTCAGGCCATTGGCCGGCGCCACCGAGAAGATGACGTCGCCGCCCGCCGGATTGCCGATCCCCGTCACGGTGTAGCCGGACGTCTGAACGACGTCATCGACGACGACTTTCATGTCGTCATCGTCGGCAATCATGAAGTTGTAGGGGAAAACTGTCGTGACCCCGTTCGCGACGGACGAGGTGAAGGGAGTCTGTACTGGTACGGTCATGGGGGCGGCCTCCGCGTTTTGGGGAGTTTCGCCCGATGAGCGGGGCAGATTCCTGCCTATCGTTCGAAAGCGGCCTCGAATACGCCAGAGTTCTGCCGCCACTCTTCCCGGCGGGGCGTTCTGTCATCGTCGCGCACGGTTACCTTGAGGCGTTCCGGCGTGTCGGTAATTGCCCCGGCCCCGGCATCGAGGTAATCGTCCGCCTGGTTCTTCGCGTCCGGGTTCCAGTCTTTCATCTGGTCCCAGAACGGGCCGTCCAGCACCCCGACGTGCGCCCACAGCATCTGTGAAGAGATGATGTCCTCGTAGCCTTCGAGGATGCGCTTGTTCTTATTCGTCACCGCTGGCTCTTCAGCGACACCGCACTGCAGCTTGCGCTGCTTCAGCGCGGCCTTCAGCACGGACGGGGCAAACTGGCCGATGCCGTTCGTTTCGACGACGACCCGGGGAATGTGGAATTCCTCGATCAGATCGCACAGTTGCCAGACCTGACCCCCGATGATGCGCCGGCCATCCTCCGAGAACTCGGCCACATCCCCGACAAGCTGCAGCATCCGATGCAGGTAGCGCCGCCCGTGTTCGTCCTGCAGCACCAGCGCAGCGGCAGAAACGTCGCTGTTCAGCTTCCCTGACGCCGGATCCCAGCGACAGGCCATGCCGGCGATCTTCACCTTGCCGAGCCACATCGACGGCGTGCGGTTCGCGTGCTTGATGACCGGATCAACCGCATACGGGATGATCCGCGCCGGATCGAGGCGGATCTGGGAAACCGGCTTCGAGTGCAACTGATACTGCGAGTCCCATTCGTTGATCGTTCGGGTCTCCCGGCGCCGTGTCAGCAGCTCGGCCCGGGTGAAGCGCTTCGGCCATGAGGCGCCGGCATAGCAGTCGATCAGGGTACCCGGCCCGCCGGCAGGGAATTCGAGCGTTGTGCCGTTGAGCAGGTAATCCTCGCCCTCCTTCAGCAGCCGGGCGCCCTGCCCGATCCCTGAAAACACGAAGTCAGGTCGGAACGGCAGCGAGTAGCGGGCATTCCGTGCGTCCTCGATGCGGTTCTCCTGCTCGAACATGCGGATCGTCAGGCAGTCGGCGCCGAGCTTTTCCTGCTCGTCGTAGAGGGAATCGTGCGTGTGCGGGGTTCCGATATACAACTTGCTCCCTCCCGGTACCAGAATGTGCGTCTGCTCGCCCAGCCGGTAACGAAGCGTCTCCCGTGCCTCCGGCGTGCGAATGTTTCGCGGCACCTCGACGTCATCGTTCTGCACCTCGTCGGCCCGCGAGCTGGTGATGTTGCTCATGATGCCGGCAGCCTGCATGCTCGGGTTCCGTTCGTCGTCCGCCCCCGGCACCCACCAGAACGACGATTCCCCGCGAATGTCCCGCATGTGCTTGGTCAGCGGGTGCCGCATCAATACCCGCTTTGTGTCCCGGCTCGTCTTGTAGGCCGTGCCGTCCTGGTCGCCTTGGTGCAGGATGCGGAACGCCGGGTCGCAGTAGTATCGCCAGGCGTTATAGACCGCCAGCAGGGTAGATTTCCCGAAGCCCCGGAAGCAGCGCAGGACCGCCAGCCGGCCGCGATTCTGTAGCCACTGTACCGCCAGCCAGTGTTCGTCCGGGACTTCCCACCCCTGCAGGTCGGCCCAGATCTGGAAGAACGTGACGAAGTCAGTGGGCTTTGCCATGCGTCCGCTTGTCGAACTCTGCCTTGCCGCTCGCCTTGTTCATCACCCGGGACAGCGCCTGTTTTGCCCGCTTCTCGGCATTCGCCACGATGGCGTCGAGCTCGGCATCGTCGTCGTTGTCGCTGGCCTTGTCGGGGTCGGTATGCGTTTTCAGGATGTCGAGCGTGTATTTCAGCACGGCACCGGTACCCATCGCTCCCTTGCGGTCCCAGTGGCGGTCGCCGCGCTCGTCCTTGCTCATGTCGCTTGGCAGCTTCCCGGCGGCCGTCCAGTTCTGCGGGTCGGCCTCCTGAATGAATACATCCGCCAGTTCTTCCTGCAGTTCCTCAATACGTGCAATCTGATCCGGTCTCAGCATGTCAGCCTCCAAAAGCCGCGCCCATGTCGGGCGCACGATCCGGGACAAATTCGCCCGGTGTCCAGTAATAGTCCTGCTGCCAGTCCTTCATCGCCCGCGATCGCATGCGGCCCAGATAGCCTGGGTTCGCCGCTTCCTGCAGGTTATGGATAAACCAGTGATCCCACGCGCCCCGGATCTGCCACAGCGAGGCATAGGGCAACTGCGAATTGCCCCAGCGGATCGCCTCGCCGAGTGCATGGGTTTCCTTGCCCTTGGCGGCTTCCCATGCGTTCGTCAGCAGCAGGTCGCCGGCAAAGCCCGCCACCGCGCCGCCGGCCGGGCCAAGCACCACGCCGCCGGCCTGCTCGAAGTTGCTGCCGCGTTGCTCAGTCGGGTCTTTCGTCAGGAAGTCGCCGACGTAGCCGAGCCCGCCGCCCTGCCCCATCGCCTTGACCCAGAACTTCCCCTGCGTCATGTCGTAGGGGTCTTTCCCGCCGAGGATCGCCTTTTCCTGCAGCACGATCGCGCCGAGCATCATCAGCGAGACATTCAGCCCGGCCATGACCGCCATGCGGTTGATCGCCGCGCCGCCTGCCGTCTGGGCGCCGAATCCTGCCGGAGCGCCTTCCATACCCTGCGGGGTATCGAACAGCCGCCCCCAGTGCCGAGTGATCATCGCCGTCGGGAAGCTCTTGAACTGCATGAATGAGCGCATGGCCTCGCCGCGCAGGGTGCCGGCAGGCAGGCCGCCACCGGTTGCAATGGCCCGGGTCGCCATGTCCGGATTGATGACCGCGAACTGCGCCTCGTCCGAGACGAAGGCCATCCACTTGGTAGCGGCCTGCTGCTTCCTGGTCAGTACCTCGGCGGCCAGCGCTGGCGCCTCTTCTCTGGTCAATCGATCCATCACGGCAACGCGGCGCTTCTGGCGATCAATCGACTTTTTGACGAACTCGGCCAACTCGCTACGGGCTTCGTCAATGCGCTTGGATTGATCTTTGGCTTTGGCGTTGATTGCTGCGTTTGCGCTGGACTCTTCTTTGCGGATACGGGATTCTAGTTCAACGATGCGGCGCTTTAAATTACCCTCGCGGCGCCCTAGTTTTTCGCCAATACTCCCTCGCTGACGCAGCGACCGTTCGACGGATTGATCGGCTTGTTCGCCTATTCCAGGCTTTTTGCTAAACACCTCGACAACCGAATCGGACCAGTAGTCCGGGTTCGTTCGTTCTTTTTTGACGCTTCGCTCAATGTCCGCCCCGTCTTCGACATCCAACAGAAAATCCCGGACTTTCCCTTGTTGTTTTTCGGTCACCAGATAGGCGTCGATGTCTGCGCGAACTTGCGCCAGCTCTATCTCGGTCGCCAGCAGTTTCGCGCGACTCTGCAATGCAGCCGACACCTTCTGAACTTGAGCGTCCTTCGAGGCGGCAAACTTCTTGACGGCGCGATTTGCCGAATCATGCACGCCCTTGAATCGGTCGACGCGACCGGCAATCCATTCGTTTTCCTTGAGGTTGCGGCTATCGAGTTCTTCGACGGCGTTCTTGATGCGCTGAGAAATAGCATCGAGCCGGCCGGGAATGGCCTGTGCCACATCGCTGTCATTCGTTCCCATGATCGCATCGCGCGTCAGGTACTTCGCCCCGTTGCGCTCGGTCGGCTCGGCCTTGCTGATGATGTTCCAGTCTTCCTCCGTGATGCCCTTGCGGCCCATCAGGAAGCGATCCCATTCATCAAGCTTCGACCAGTCCTTGCCTACCTTCTTCGCAAAGCCCTGCATCATCGTTGCCGAGAAGGCGTTACGCAGTCCGTCCGTCCATGCGTTCATAAACGACAGCTTCATGACGCTGTTTGCCACCTTGCCGGTCAGGCCGTTTGTCATGTGGTCGCCGGTCCAGCGGTTCATGGTGCTGGTCAGCGATTCAGCGATGACGCCATGCGCCTTCAAAAAGGCCCGGTGATCCTTGTCCAGATTCCTGCCGAGGTTCTTCAGCATGTCGAAGTACGGCAGCCGGTCGTAGTGCAGTGTCGCGGCGATAGTGCCGACGTCCGTCAGCGATGTAACGACGGCGCTGCCGAGCTTGGCAGCGGTCTGGATGTTGCGCACGTCCTGCCCGACCTGGGCGACAATTGCGTTCTCCGGGCTTGACGTTTTCCCGGTCAGAATGTCCCAGCGGGCCTGCGGCGTGTTGCCCCATGAACGATTTGCCACCGTGCCGCGCCCGTCCGCGCGCTCGGCGATGTCAGCCTGCACCCGGAACGTCTGGTCAGGGTTCGGGCCGTAGCGTTCGACAAGCCCGATATTCCGCGCCATCGCGCCGACGTGGCCCATCATCGAGTCGTAAAGCGATCCCTCGCCAAACTCGCCCATGTAGGCCATCCATGCATCGCCGTCCTTGAAGTGCAGCACCCGGCTTTCGCTGCCACGGTTCGCCCGTGCGCCGGCCCCCTTGAACTGCCCCGGTTCGGTCTTGTTCGCGCCATCGCTGGCCAGTGTCTCGTGCGAAGCCTTGACTATGGCCGCGATCTGCTGCGTCGTCATCATCGACCCGTCTTCGTTCAGGTAGGGCGACGGTCGAGCAGCGGGACGATCTTCTCGGCGAACTGGTCCGCCGTCACGCCACGCACGCGGACAGAATCAACGGCCTGCCCCAGATAGCCATAGTCGAGCCGGCCAACGTCGCCGCCTGCCGCATTGAAGCGCATGCGCATCCGTTCGATCGTGTCGAGCCACGCCCGGGCGCCGGCCTGCGCCACACGGTTTCCGGTCGATCCGTCGGCCCCCTTGAACACCTCGCGCACCACGTCGGCGGTCATGGCCGGGTTGTCGAGGTTGAAGATCCGCATCCCGAGGTTGCGCAGCAGTCCGGTGCCGTCCTTATTGCCGGCGGCATCCAGCATGTCGCCCAGCGTCGAAATGGCATCGTCATGGACGGCATGCACGTAATTCTGCGAGGTCTCGATCTCGCGGTCCAGCGCCTGCGACTGCGTTACCTTCTGGGCGGATACCCGTTTCATGTCGGCGATGCGGGTCGCGGTCTCGGCGGACTTGATCGCCTGCATTCCGGCCAGCATTTCCTTGCGGGCGGCCTCAGTCTGAATGTACTGCATTGCTGCCGTGGCGGCTTCGGTGATACGCTGATCCCTGCTTTTCGCCTGCCAGCCCTCCGGATCGAGTCGCGCGAGTTCGAGCATCTTCCCGCTGATGGCGTCGTCGATAGCCTGAATCTTCGATTCCGAGAGCTTCCTCCCCCCGGCTGCGGCCTGAACCTTTTTGATACAGTCTGCGTGCATATGCGCCCCGTCTATGACTTCGTGATGTGGTTTCCGGAATGGCTACGGTTCCCCGTGGCCATTGCGATGCTCGTCTCGGTCGTTCCGATCGCCGGGCTCGTCACCTTCGGGAACTGGCGGCAGGCCAAGGTATACACCGCCATATGGCTGAAGGTCATGGTCGGCATGATCTTCGTCGCCTGCCTCATAGCGCTGCTGTTCCTGTAGCAAGAGCGCACTCGGCGGCAACCTTCAGCAGCGGCGCATCGAGCGCGCCGAACTCCGTATCCGTCCCCTCCTGTGCGGCCTTGCGCACCGCATCCAGTTCGTCGGCAAGGCGTACAGGCTGACCGGCTTCGTCCAGACGCGCGACCAGATCGGGCTGCTCGGTCGCCAGTTGCTCGACGCGGGCGCGGTAAATTTCCGGGGTGACGTCCTCTGCAGGCTTGGCGGCAGCCGTCGGCTCGATCCTATCCGTCAGGCTTCCGCTATTCGGGTCGAATTTCCCGCTGTTGCCGATGGCAGATTTAACCTGCGCTGGATCGAATGCTACATATTCGGTTCCGCGCTGAGTGGTGGAAATAATTCCATCATGTCCCGCCTGTTTCGCTGCCTCGATGTCTGATCTGTTGATCACATTCTCGATAATGCGCATCGGATTCTTGAGCGAAACATACACCGGAAGCACGGCGCCATTAGGCCCGCCAACATCTGCGTAATACGACGCTGTTGCCGGGTTGTTTGTAAAATGAAAAGCGACGTCATCAGGGCTATTCCCTGTATTCTTTCCGGCATTCTTCAAGCTAAATTCGTCGAATTCTGGCCACGGCGTGCCGTGATAAACGACCATCGGACTGCCATCCTCGCCGGCGACCTTCGAATCACCGAACCACGCCTTGAAGTTAGGATTCTCAGTCACTGGGCCGCGCCACAGTTCTGCCGCGAACTTCTCGGGCGGCGTTGCCTCGTACGCGTCTCGCGTTGCCGTCAGGTTATGCACCATCGCCGCATCGATGTCGTCGCGTGTCGGCACGATGTCAGGGGCCTTTGCGCCAGATCTGGCGCCTGCCCGTGCGGCAGCAGCGAATCCAGCCGGAACCAGAGTCGCCACCGTCAGGCCGACAGGATCGAGCGGGTCGTACTGCTTGGCGATGTCGTGATAGTCGGCGGCTTCCAGAATCGAGCGCGTTGCCTGTTGCTGCGTCATGAACGAGAGCGGCCCGCCGACGGCGACCAGTCCGACCGTCTGCGCCAGCGTCTTGCCGGCGACGGGGAGCGCGACGCCTGCGGCATTCATGGCGGCCGATACCGCGCCGACCTTCGTGCGCGTTGCCAGATCGACGCCCTGTGCGGCCAGTGCATCGGCATCGGTCATGCCTTCAGATCCGCCGAACGCAAGCGCACCCGCCACCGGGCCGAGCGTCGTTGCTGCGCCGACGGCCTTCGTCAGTCCTCGCGTCAGGCCGAACACCAGATTCTCGGCATGGCCGGCGGTCACCGGGTCGGGGCGCAGGTCTCTGGCGTAGGCGTACTGCGTCTGCGATTCTTCAGTGCGCCAGTCGATACCCTCAGTCTTGAGTTTGTCCATCGCCTCGACGGACGCTGCCCGGTTCTTCGTTTGATCTGGATCAAATCCGGGAGTCAGGCCGCCGGACGCTGCTGCCACCTGACCATAGGCCGCAGCCGTGTCGATGATGTTTCCGCCGATCTCGGTAGCGGCAGAGGCGACAGCACGGGGAATGGCCGACCATGCGGAGTGCTTCGGTTTCGCCGGCTCGGGATCAACCGGGCGGGCGGCCATGACGTTCAGGACGTTTTCGGTGCTGTCGGCGTAGGCGTCAAGGAGTCCCATCACTGTACCCCGACGATGATCGGGCGGCCCTTGTCATTGACGACCGGGCGCCCCTTGACGATGATCGCGTACCGCCCCGGCCCAACGATGGCCAGTTCCTGACCGGGGATGCTCGTCGCGAATTCTTCGACGGACATTTCCGCACCGGCCACACGCACCTTTCCGCCCGGCGCCTGCTTGAGAATGTCGCCTTTCGGAATGCCCTGCAGACGCTTCTCGAAGTCGCCCGCCTCCATGCCAGCGGGAATAGGCAGCTTCTTGCCGTTGCGCTCGATGATGTCGCCGCCGACCGCCAGGCGCACCGCCCGCTTGATCTCCGACGACGACACCGATCCGCCGTTCTCCTGGGCGATGCCGGCGGCGATGTAGTAGGCCGCATCCTTCACGGCAGATGCGGCTTTCTCGTTCGCGAAGGCGCCATCGACAGCGCTGGCAATGCTGGCTTTCCAGCCCGTCACCTTCTTGTCGTCCTTCATCACGGCACCGTCCTTCATGGCCTGTGCGCCCTTCAGGATCAGTTCGGAGGTGTAGCGGTTGTTCGTGGTCTGCGAGCCGGCCATCGCGAACGCCAGCGCCAGTGGCTTGTCCTGCTTGTCCAGCTGTTCGGCAACGGCGCCGGCAAGACGCGGTCCGACTGACCGGGCGATGGTCGAGACTGCCTCGGAGCGTTGTTTCGGCGGCAGGGTTTCAAGCATGTTGCGGATCTGTTCAGCTTCATTCGAATCGAACGGGGATACCGGTTTCGGGGATCCCGGTTTCCCTGCCCATGCGCCGACGGCCTCGGCCTGCTCGATGCGCTTCGGTATGCTGGCAGCAATGGCTTCCGGCGTGCTGACATCGAGCGGAGCCATGTCGGCGATCACGCCACGTTCGAGCCCCGCCCGCAGCCCGTTGTCCTTCAGGTCTGACTGGCTGCCGCGCACGATCTTCTGCAGCTGCTCGCGGCGCTTGTCGAGTTCCGGCGTGCGCCCGGTCTTGGCGATCTGCGCATCGATCCGGTCAAGCTCTGCCTGTTGTTCGTAAATCGGGCGCGACGCAATGCCGCCGTTTTCCTGCGCCTGCTTGGCGACGTTGGCGACAGCCTGCTGATACGGCGTGCCGGCGGTCTTCTGCAGCACCACGTCGATATAGGTCGGGTCGATGGTCGTGCCCTTGTCGGCAAGGCTCTGGAACGTGTTGAACTCGGCTTCCGCCTTCTTCAGATGCCGCTCGGCAGCGCGATCCGCCCGGGCGCTGGCGGCTTCGGCCCGCTGGATCAGCGAGGTCTTGTAGCCATCGAGGCGGGCAACCAGCGTATTGCGGCGGTTCGAGTCGAGCTTGTCGGCGTATTCGCCCGTGAGCTGCTGCTGCAGGGCATTGATGCCGTTCAGGTCATTGCGCACGGAAATGGCCTGCTGGTTCAGCCGGGCGTCCCAGCTGTTGTCCTTCCAGTCCTGCTTGCGCTTCTCCCAGGCGGCCCCGTAGGCGCTGCGCCCGATCTCGTCCATTGCGTCGATCTGACCCGTCAGCGCGGCCATGTCGGTACCAGGCAGCCCGGCCTGCTTGCCCAGCTTGTCGAGGATGCCGTCAGTCTGCGCCCGGAAGTCTGCTGTCTTGGCCTTGGCCGTCACCGTCTCGACGTGCTTCTCGCCCTTGAAGTCGATGCGCTTCAGGCTGCGCGAGTAGTTCTCGGCATCGACCGGGGAGAGCCCGTCAAACTTGTCACCGGGGAGCGCCGCGACGCGCTGCTTGTAGGTCTCGCTGGCCTTGGAGTAGTGCAGGCGACCGGCGGTCACTTCTTCCTCGATCTCGCGCCCGAGCTGATCGACGGCCATTTCGCGATCGATGGCAGCATTTGCCGCACGCGCCCGCATCAGGGCATCGTCCTGGCGGCGTTGGTCATCTATCAGCGACACCCCTACCTGCATCGCAGTGTCGCCGAGCTTCTGCGCACCGCTGCCGCCATCGTCGAATGCTGCCGCAGGGATGCGGACAGTGGGGGCCGGCTGGGCGATGACCGTGCCGAAGTTGCCCATCGGGATACGTGCCATGTCAGTCTCCCTTCAGGCGAGTCTTCCACCCGCTCTTGATCATCGAGCCACCCGCGGACAGCACGGTCGATGCGGCGCCGTAGCCCGCATTCGTGACGGCGTTGTCGCCAGCCTTGCCGAGCAGCTTCGCCTCTTCCTGTGCCGCCGTCGTGGCCCGCTTGCCGCCGATCAGCGCGGAGAGCGCGTCTTCCTCGGCGTTCTGGGTGATTTCCTTGTCGATCTCCAGCGGCGTGCCCTCCCCGAGCTTCACGCCAGAGGCAGCAAGCTGGGCATTGGCCTCGCTGGCTTGCGTCCTGCCGGCCTTGCGGAACTTCTCGGCCTGCTGCTTCGCGGCGTCGGCACGGTATGCGCCTTCGTTCAGGGTCTGCTGTGCCTGCGCGTTGTAGGCCTTCTGCTGCGCCTGCCCCTGCTGCGCTTGGCCAAGGACCGACATCCCGGTCCCGATTGCGCTAAGAATCTCCAATCCTGTGCACATGCTTACACCTCGAATCCAATGGAAAACTGTTTCAAGCCCATGCGGCGATAGAGCGCTGCCGCCTCTTCTACCTGCACGCCGGTCGAAATACCGGCCTGAATCTGCAATGCACCCTTGAACTTTGCCCACTCGATATAGCCGCGCATCAGCCGGACAGCGGTCATCCCGCCACGGTGACGCGGCAGCATGAACAGGCCGATGTCTGTCGATACCAGGTCGTCAGAGAACCAGTGCGGCGTGACCATCGCGGCAATCGCGCCGGCAATTTCCCCGCCGCTGTCAGCGACCAGCAGCAGCCCGTCCGGCGAATCGATCAGGCGACGGAACAGCCCGGCAACCTTGTCGGCAGAGAAGCGCAGCAGGGAGTAGCGCGGCGATTCGGCGTGCATCTCCTTGGCCAGTGCCAGCAGTGCCGGGATGTCGTCGTGTCTGGCTTCGCGGATCATCATCAGCCACCATTGATC
>ERZ650304.1163-NODE-1163-length-10730-cov-6.097892_pt1 | contig 10730 bp, 9 predicted proteins | sample MGYA00376240_ERZ650304 | MGnify/ENA primary metagenome ERZ650304 (study PRJEB26733, sample SAMN07839271) | wastewater metagenome | biome: small river; feature: stream; material: water | place: USA: North Carolina | collected 2016-03-01 ...
CCGGTAACAGTTCCAGAGAGCAGCTACGCGTTCACAGTGTCAGCTGAAGGTATGGCTGGACTTCTGAATGTGGATCCGATCGACGTTGTTAGGCCGGACCTTGAGCGAATGCAGTGTGGAGATCCCGTCAAGTGTTTTGAATGCTTAGCCGACGCAGTTAAGGCCCCCGATTGTGCTGTGTGCAATGGCAAGGGTTGGCTGCGCCAGTTAGGACCGGGCGGCGGTTTCATAACATCACCAAACGATTCTGTTCAGATTGGCAATGATTTGCCTTTGCCAAGGGGCAGGCAGGACGGGCCTATTGAATCCGAACCAAAGTCTGGATTGGATCTAATCGCAGCCGAGCGCCGCCGACAGGTGGATGATGAAGGCTGGACACCAAAGCACGACGACCAGCACGGCAAAGACGAACTTGCCAAGGCAGCGGCCTGCTATTGCGTACCGGAACGGATGCGAGAACGCGAAGTTAGCCCGATCGGGACAACCGTACTCGAGTTGCTATGGCCGTTTGATGACGAGTGGTGGAAGCCGAAACCAGACGACCGAGTCCGAGAACTGGTCAAAGCCGGTGCATTGATTGCGGCCGAGATCGACCGACTACAGCGCAAGAAGTAACTTGATATGCTATTAGGGTTCGCCCGAGGGAATGTTTCGATGGACCAAATAGCAGCGGAGCCAGCAGTGGCCAAGAAGAAAAAGAACCAAGAGGAACCAGTAGGGTTAGCACACGGCGGGAAGCGGGAGGGGGCAGGTAGGAAGCTTGCCTATGACGCTCCCAAGGTAATCAAGTCGATTAACGTCTCACCGGAATTTGCAGCATTCATGGAATCGTTGAAGCCGAATGCTTCAAGGTTCCTGGAAGAAATGGGGCGAAGATCGAAGGCATTCAAGCAGTGGAAGGCGGAGCAGGGTAAGTAACGTGCCGAAGGTAGTTTTGAATCGTTCGTTTGGCGGTTTCTGTTTGTCCGAGGAAGCCTACAAGGAACTCGGCCTGAAGTGGGATGGCTACGGCATTGAGTACCGGCCAACCGATAGGCGGACAGCCCCAGAGCTAATCGAAGTTGTCGAGCGACTGGGAAATCGGGTTAACGGACAGACAGCCGATCTTGGGATAGTAGTTGTGCCCGATGGCGTTGACTGGGAGATTGAAGAATACGACGGGCAAGAAACAATTAGAGAGCTACCGCACGCACCGTCATGGCAAACTAAGCCAACGGTTGCCGGCAATTGGTTCCATCGAGACCCAGGCGACCCAAATACGTTTAGCCTTGTGTTAGTTACGGTCGCGGACGCGAGCAAGGATGGGTTGTGGTTCGGTCCTGTGGCGGTAGATGCGAGAGTGTTTCCTAAGTGAACTAAGTTTCAAAACGGCCAAGAATGTCCGATTTGGATTACCGAACTGTGAGCGCAGCTAATATGAGAGCCGGTCAGGACAGCCAGAGAGGCACCGGCAGAACGCTCCGGATGTGTCAGGTAGCCAACTGTGCAATCCAGCGGGGAGAGTCGGTAGCGATCATCGCCTACGAAAAGGAAGTAGGAAGGCTGCGCAGTGAGCCCTACTGCTTGTACCTAGGAGTGTGGGTGCTGCCTAGGAATTCATCGCGAGCCATGATGTACTTCCAAAGCGGACGGTTAGAGGGCTGGCAGGGAATAGTCCTAGTCGATCACTACGTATGGGAGCTACGGCGGCAGGAAGGGCATCTGCGCATGCCGCCATACGTTGATATTCAAGAAACGATTGAAGCTCCCGAGGTACCCGAGAACTGGAAAGGAATGCCCAAAGGGGATGATTGGCTTGTAGTTGCAGACATGTTCGCGGATATTGGCGACACTCGAAACGAGGCACTAGCGCGACTACATCACAGCCGGATTCAGCACCGACGATAGAAACTGACCGGGCCGTCAATATTGCCCCTTTTGGTTAGTGCCTTATCTTAGCCTTTGCAGTTGGTCATTCTCTGGCCACGTTCTGATTGAGCATCTAGGCAAAGGCAACCATGGCGAGACGGGCAGCCACGAAGGCAAAGGCAACCACAGCGGCTAAGCCAAAGAGGAAGAACGGCAACAACCCGGACAGTCCGCGCAGTCGAGATACGGCCAAGGGTGCAGGCGGCGGGATGAAGGAGGGCAGCCCAACGCTACTCGCCAAGCGCCGAGAATTGATTTCATCGGCCAGGCTCCGGGGTGCAACGTACTCCCAAATAGAAGCCCTACTGATTGAGTCCGGATTCAAAAATCCATCAAGAGGCAAGCCATGGTCGCGCGGAATCATTGCGGACGATCTGAAGGTGTGCCGTGATGAGTGGATGGCCAATGCGGCAGCCGACATCAAAGAGCACTATTCCCGAGTCCTAGCGGAACTAGCCGAAGTTAAGAGGGCCGCATGGGCGGCAGGAGAACGAGACGTAGTTCTTCGGGCGATATCCCAAGAATGCAAAATGCTTGGGTTCAATGCGCCCGTCAAACTACAGATAAGTCAGCAGCCAACAGAAGCAGGCGAGCAGTCTCCGGGAATGGCGCTGGCAGGCATGAACGTCGAAGAACTGCGAGTCCTCTATGCCTATCAAGCCAGGATGGCAGCGCAGGGTAGCAGCGACCCAATGACGATCGATGCAGTTTCAGTGCAGCCGGCAACCTAAGCAAGCGGATAGTCAATGCTTAGTTTCTCTTTGCCATCACTCATTGAGATTGAAAAGGAGCTATTCAAGAAGTCGTTTATCGACTTCATCAAAGCCGCATGGGGTCACATAGAGGGTGCGGGTGAATACGTCCACGGCAAGCACATAGAGGTGATGGCCGCGCACCTGCAGGCGTTTGGGCATAAGCAGATACGAAACCTGCTGATCAACATTCCGCCAGGCTGCTCTAAGTCCAACGTGGTGATGGTTCTCTATCCAGCGTGGAAGTGGACGTGGGCGCCGGACGCTGGTTTTCTGTGTCAGTCCTACGGTAAGGACATCGTACTTCGTGACGCAACGGCATGCCGGCGATTGATTGAATCCGAGTGGTACCAAGCACGCTGGGGCTACGTTCAGTTTGAGGACGACGACAACGCCAAGGGGTACTACCGAACAACGCGGGGTGGATTCCGCAGAAGTACGACGGCTCGAGTATCGGTAACCGGTCAGCACCCAACAGACGTTCTATGTGACGACCCTGTTTCGGTAGGTGACGGCGAAAACAAAGCGGTATGTGAAGCGTGGGTGGAGTGGTTCACCAAGACGGTAGGTTCGCGCGGGGCTGCTCGGAAACCATGTTTTGCAATTACTCAGCAGCGGGTAGGGATGATCGACCCTTCAGGATGGGCGATTGAAGAAAACAAAACAGCCGAACGGGAAGGCAGACCAAAGCCATGGTTTCATGTGATGCTGCCAATGAGGTTCGAGCCAGAGCGGGCAATGGAGGATCAAGGCTACGGTGGCGACTGGCGCACAGAGGAGGGGGAGCTACTGTTCCCGGAGGTTCATACGGATGAGATCGTAAAGAGCGTGGAGTACCGGATTGGACCGCGCGCAGCGCAGACGCAGCTGCAGCACAACCCACAGCAGGTCCAGGGTGTGCTATTCGATGTGGAGAAGATACAGAAGATCAACGAAGCGGACGTGCCGGAGTGCGATATCTGGGTTCGATTCTTCGATAAGGCCGGGACGGAGCAGGACGCTAAGAAAAAGAAAAAGCCATGCAATACGGCCGGGGTACTACTGGGCGCCAAGAAGCTAGCGCACGATTCATGGCGGTACATTATCCGAGACTCGGCTATTGGAAAGTGGGAACCCCATCAAGTCGAGGAAAAGATTACGCACTATGCCGAAGTGGATATAACCATTGTCCCCAAGAGTAAGTATGTCATCGGTGTGGAGCGAGAAGGTGGATCCGGCGGTAAGTTCTCGGCCAATGAAACCGTGCGGCGGAACCGAGAGTTCAAAGTTGAGCAAGAGGCCCCAAGGCAGGACAAAATCAAGCGAGCGAATCCGCTGATCACCGCCATTGGGTTCCGGGAAGTGTTCATCGTCCAGTCTGGATTCACTAAGCCGCTCTTGGATGAGCTGGAAGACGTCTCTAAGTTCGGCCAAGACGCCACGTTCATGGATCAATTTGACGCGCTAGCCCATGCCGTGAATCTAGCCAACCGGTTGTTAGGCAAGGGCGAGAAGGCCAGTATCGTCAAACGACTAGGTAAGTCATCCAAGCTCTGTATTGTGCCTGGCTGTAAGCGACCAGCGGCAGAGAACAGTGATTACTGCTGTCAGTCTTGCGAGATAGCCGCCAGCTGGAATGATGGGACCGTATGCACGGAACACGAAGGGCCATGCAATGAACGGAATTTCCAGCATGAACAACGGTCCAAATAATTTTGTGAAAAATTGCAATCAAGGTGATACGCACGCGCGGGTAGTGAGTCCCTAACCATACCAACGCTGTCACGCTGAGGGGCTGGCAGTCACGGGGCAAGTAAATGGAAGTGCCAGGAAGGTGTAGACGTAGGACGTCGAGGAAATCGGGCAAGTGGCGGCGCTGAACAAGGTGTTTGGCGCCGCTGCATTTTGCCAAAAACGGAAGCAAGGGGGATTCACTTGTTAGTTTTAGGAAGACACGTAGACCAAAGGATTCTGATTGGCGACGACGTCGTTATCACGGTGGTCGATATTCGCGGCAATCTCGTGCGTTTAGGCGTAGATGCGCCCGCATTTGTCCCCGTACATCGGCAAGAAATCTACGACGCAATTCAGCGAGAGGGCAATAAGAAACCCAGGCCGATCATGTTGAGTTTGCCACCGGAGGCCCTTGCAGTCGTCGAGAAGATGGCAGCCGACCGAAGGCAGGACGTTGGTGAATTCTTGTCGGCTTGGATTACGCAGAGCGTATTGGCATTAACGGCGTAGGATTGTTCGGCACCCGTAGCTGTGAGGGGATGTATCGCAGTTAGTTGCACTCACTTTCGGCTTTGATTGGCTGGACCAACTCGGAGTTGAGCAAAGGTCAATCAAAGGTCAGCGCATGGCCGGTTCCTCAGCGGTCGCAACGGACTGGGGTTTCTTTCTCCATTGGCAGCCGCCCTAACCCTTGGGATTGCCATGTTCAACCGCTAGGCTCTCAACTCCTACAGGAGATACCAGAGCATGGCGTTGCAGAAACCACAGCAGATTATTCAAGAACAACAAGCCGCCCAAGAGTATGAATTTCTACGGGCGGTATCACTTGCGCTTCGGTCCAATCAGTTTGGCCAGTGGAGCAGCGACCACACGCAGGAAGCTAAGGCGTTCACCGGCTGGAACTATCTGGCAATCATGGCAATCGGCCGGCAGGCTGCGCGCGCTGTTGGCTCGGTCTATGCGACCGGCAATAAGCAAGTAACGACCCTGCGCAAGTCTCTTATCCACAAGTACGGTTTCAGTCTGTGGAAGTCCTACGCTGATCAGGGCGCGGCCGATACGGTCGACAGTGAAGAAAATTGGATTGCGGCGCTAGTCAACAAACCCAACCCAACCCAGTCGGCATCGTTGTTTCAGTGGGAATTCGCTCAGCAGCTGCACCTACACGGTGGCTGCATAATCTTCAATCGGCCGAACCGGGACGGCGACAGAATCGCCCAGCGCTACATCATACCGATGGCGCTTACCCAGCCAGTCGAGTCCGGCTTTTATCAAAAGGCACCCAATGGCGGTATCCGGATTATGCCCTATGCGGCCGGGCTGGGTTACTTCGTCCATCCGATGATCCGAGCACTAACGGGCTGTGTGATTCCAGCCGAGTGGCTATCGTTCCCAAGATACCCACACCCGGTTAGCCGCGGCGATGGTAAGAGTCCGAGCGATGCGGCCGGTCCATGGATCGACACCGCCACTATGATCGACATCGCGCGATGGCGGCAACTCAAACGCGGACCACGTCCGCATGGAATCGTAACGGTAAAGGGGGAAGAGGTCACGAATGAACAGTTGGACGACATCGAAGCCAGGCTCAACCGCAAACTGGGAGAAGACGAATACGACCAAAGAGTCTTGGCCGTCAGTGAAGACGTCACGGTAAACGACAATACGACCCCGGCCGATATGGATTATGTGAATTCATTCGAGCAGATGGGTTCGGCCACGATGGCCATTCATGGAATAGGCAAGGCCGCAGTAGGTCTCACCGACAACATGACGTACGGGTCACTGTCGGCAGCTATTCAGCAGTCGGCCTCAATGGTCCAAAGCGATATGGACATTCTAGCCGGCGACTACAACCAGTTGGCTGAGGACCACGGCGAGCAGGTCGAAACGATCTATGAAGTGCCGGCCTACAACAACCCAGAGTTGATTGAAACGCAACTGCAGACAGACCTGCAAGCGGGTGTGAGGCTCGGTCGAGAGTGGCGGGCCATGCGTAATCTGCCACCGTACGGAGATTGGCGGGACGATGCACGCGTAACTTCGCAAGGGTTCGTACTGGACACGGCACCGCCTGGCGGCAAGCCACAGATACCGACAACATTCGGAAGTGAACCAATCGATCAGCCAGTAGCGGAGCCAGCAGACACGGCGCCGAGCATGACGAAGTCACTAGCCAAGGCATATCGTAAACCGGGATTCGTACTGGACCGGACACCGATTATTGCAGTCGATCTGGACGGCACACTAGCGGAGGAATTCGAAGGCGTATTCGATCCATATGTAATCGGGCCACCAAATCCGAAAGTGGTTTCGCAGGTTCAAGAAATGGCAGCGGCCGGCTGCCGAATAGTTGTGTTCACTTGCCGGGATAATGACGACATAGTCGGGCAGTGGCTGGACCAATGCGGAGTGCCATGGGATGCGATCAATGCCAACCCAGAAGGTTTTGAAGGCAGCGGGAAGGTATTCGCGCACGCGTACTGGGACAACCGCGGATTCAACGTCAAAGATGGCGCCGATGCGGTAATGCAAAGCCTTCCAGACTGCGAAGCCAAGCGGAAGTATTTCGATAAATACCCAGGGGCACTAGCCGAAGCGATCGTAACAGCGCCGGAACTGGAACCGTCTGAACCAGTGGACGAGAAGGAACCGGCCCACAAGTTTGGTTGTGTCATGCTCGAGCTACCGACGTCAGTATGTGAAGCCATCCGCGCGGAGCAGGATCTTATCGAGCCAATTGCTCTGACAGGCAAAGGCTACTGTGAGAAACCACACGTTACTTTGCTCTATGGCATTACCGGCATGACGCTGGCGGAAGTCGTTAGCGAGGTGCGCCGACTGGACGAGCTCGAAGTCAGCTTCGGCTATGCTTCCGCGTTTGAGAATCCAGACGCAAGCGTGCTGAAAGTGGAGGTAGAAAGCGCCGCACTCCATGAGGCTCACCAAACACTCAAAGACTGTCTACCGAATGTCCAGACATGGCCGGACTATCAGCCGCATGCAACGATTGCCTATCTACTACCAGGCTGTGAGGAATGCGCGGACCTACCAAGGGAATGTGGACTGACGGGCAAAGCCGCGCGTATCAGTCATGCCATCGTATCGGTCGACGGGCAAGAGGCTCGAGTACCACTACGGCGGTCGAGTTCTGATCTGAAGATAGCCGCGCCCAGTAACGTCAAGTTCGACGGACCAGCGATTCGCAGGGAAGCCATGACGCTGGCCAAGTCGGCAGCGATCATGAGCATGAAACACCCAGTACCGGCCGGAGTAATCGCCAGCGGTGTTGCGATCGTGGCCAAGGATACCGGCCGATTCTTAATGCAACAGCGTGCGTACGACGAAACGAAAGAAGATCCAGCGGCGGGCATGTGGGAGTTTCCTGGAGGTCACATTGAGCGAGGGGAGAGCGCACTAAAAGCTGCTTTGCGGGAGTGGCAGGAAGAGACCGGCCAGAAGTTACCAGAGGGCTGCGAGCCAATAGCCTATTGGCACAGTGGTAAGTACATCGGCTATGTGATCCCAGTTGAGTCCGAAGACCAAATAGCAATTAACGGACATCGTCGAGTAGCGAACCCAGATGATCCAGACGGCGACTTAGTTGAAGTAGCTGCATGGTGGGCGGATGCGGACGTACTGGAGAGCGATGTTGTCCGGGAAGAACTGCGCAGCGATTGCGATAAAGTCCGCATGGCATTGAGTAAGGGGCAGGCGATGGCCAAGGCTATGCCGATCGTCAGCCCGAGTGACTTGCAATTGCCGACCAAGGATGAAGTCAAACCAATGGCCAAGTCCATGCCGGAGATTGCGACCCATGACCAATTAGATGCGTTGAGCAATCGAGTGCTAGAAGAATGCGGTATGACGCTAGAAGAGTACCTAGCGTGGATACGTGAGCATGGAACCGCTCCACCGCCGAAAGCCAAAGCAGTAGACGATGAAGCTGAATCGGTACTTGAAGAGTCTCTTGAAATGCCAGCCATGGAAGCCGCAGAAGAACAGGCAGAGGAAGCAGCCGAGCAACCAATTGACTACGTCGCACGACTCGATGCACTGTTAGAGCGGCGCGACCCAGACGGCATTGAAGATCCGGCAGTGATGGAAGCAGCGGTAAAGGCAGCTGTAGAAGGTGCTCAGCGCGACGGCATCGACATTCCACAGGCGCTGGATGCAGTGGCAAAAGTCGAAGCGTTCCAAGAGGCAATGACGGAGCCAGCCGCCGAAGACGACACCGATGAACCAGACGACCCTACGGACCTTGAACCGGACAATGAAAGCGAGGCCACAACAAGCCCAGTAGAGGCGACCGAGGCCAATGAGCCAGCGGAGAGCCAAACCACGGCGCAGACGCTGCCAGTTAGTTCTATTCCAATCATGGAGGCCACCCAGGACGCAAGAGAGTCAGCAGATAGCTGGCTTGCAGCGTACGAACTCCAACCAGTGAGCATCGACCAATTGAGCCAGTCAGTAGGTGCGATCGAAGCGGGCGACCCCGTAGCGGTTCAAGTCGGCAACAATCTGATTGTGATCGAAGGGCTAGCAGCGGTTCAAGCCGAGCTAGCCAAGGGCAGTACAGAAATGCTGGTTCAGCTGGTGGACCTCAACAAGCCAGAGAACCAACAGCTAGTTGATATGCGGAAGGTGCTCTAATGCCCAAGGTAGATGTAACCGATCATGACGGCGTCAAGTACGTGCGCTATCGCTGCCCCGGCTGCAAGCATGATCATTCAGTACCAGCGGACCGGTGGAGCTTCAGTGGGGACGTAGAGAAGCCGACGCTGTCGCCGAGTGTCAGGCATTTCATCCCAGCAGACGGCAAGCATTTCCCAGTCGAGCGAACAATTTGCCACTACTTCATCCGAGAAGGATTCATCGAGTACTGCGGGGACTGCGAGCACAACCTAAGGAACCAGCGGGTTGAGCTTCCGGAGATGGTGGAGGAAAGCGAGTAGCTAAGTCGCTTTTTCGGCTTGAAAAAATAAATAGAAAATCAAGTCTACTTTCCGACTTTCCCTCTTGATTTCCTATTAGGCTTCCGATAACATACTTGCATGCAACCGAGTGAGCCATAAAACCCTGCAGTCGGAAACCGCCGCTAGTAGTTGCAAACCTTAAGACGCCTAAACCGGAAGCCGCCGAAATGATCACTGAAGCCCAACTGATTGAAGCCCTGACCGCCAATGAATCAATCATTCGCGCACGTTTCAGCCGCAAGCTAGCTCTGGTCGGCTCCCGAGTATCAATTGAAGACCTACTTCAGTCAGTGGCCCTTAAAGCTTTCAAGGCTATGAGCAAGTGCACTGCCACCACTGAAGACGAACTGAACCACTGGATTCTGACCATTGCCCAGAACACAGCCGAGTCGATGATTACTCACCACCGTTCATGCGCTAAGCGAGCCACTAAGAGCGAGCAAGTAGCAATCGGCCAAGGCTCGGACGAAGACAACAGCAGCAGCCGTGGCGGATTCCAACCAGCGGACCTAGAGTCTGACGCAGCGGTTCAAGTTGAGATGGCCGAAGAAATTCAAATGATCCTGAGCATGATTGACGAACTAACACCGGACCGCGCGCGAGCCATCCGTATGCGATACATCGACCAAATGGAACCAGTGGACATTGCCAAGGTCATGGGCATCTCCAGCGAAGCAGTGCGCTGCCTAGTGAATAAGGGCCTGAACAAAATTCGCAAGGCACTGGTGGCCTGCTAATTCTGATGACACGGAGCCAGCCGCATAGAGTCGGTTAGGGCACAGAAAAGCCGAGTGTCGGCAGGAAGTGCTTAACGATTCCAGGTTTTAGCGGGGTTCCAAAATGAATGTTGTTGCTGTGATGTGGGCGGTTGGTAGCGTCCTTTTCTTTGGGATGAATGTTTCTTTCATCTCGCTCATCGAGCACGTTGGGAAGATAGATAAGACGCTCCCGAAATCGCCAAGTGTGAACTGGTCTATGGTGCTACCAAGGGCGGCTATCATGGCGGCGGTTTGGCCGGTCACGATTGTTCAGCTGTTGGTGACTACATTGACAAGCTACATGCACATGATGCTTTTGTGTGGCGGTGAGATCGAAGAGATTACCCCAGACTACTATTCGAAGCTTGTGCTTAAGTACGCGATGATCCACAGCGTTTTCGGTTGGGCAGTAGGTACGGCGGTGGTATGCCTCTGCTTTTTCTACTTGATGTAGAGGCTTGAAAAGAGCGGGCCGCGCGTTCTATTGTTGCGGTCTCTTGTTGAAGAGTCGGGGCAAAACGGGGGCGGTGAGCCGGTCAGAAATGGCCGGCTCTCTGCTTTTGGTAGCCGATTCAAATCGGCCAGAAATGTCCGATTTGGATTACGAGTGTCGGAATAGCCCC
>ERZ650304.1164-NODE-1164-length-10727-cov-5.879029_pt1 | contig 10727 bp, 8 predicted proteins | sample MGYA00376240_ERZ650304 | MGnify/ENA primary metagenome ERZ650304 (study PRJEB26733, sample SAMN07839271) | wastewater metagenome | biome: small river; feature: stream; material: water | place: USA: North Carolina | collected 2016-03-01 ...
AATTCACAGATGCCTCAGAACGCTGTAAAGCGCCAGCATCGGTGTTCATGCAAATGAACTCTACGCCGTTAACACCGCGACGGATCATGTGCTGGACGGCATTGCCACCAGCGCCACCGACTCCAACCACTTTAATAATGGTCTTGCCAGCTGTTTCTTGATCTAACATTTCAAATTCCATATACCCTCCTAGGTAAAAAACGTACTACATTGACGACGACGAAAAAAACTTAAAAATTTCCTGCGAACCATTCCTTCATGCGCGAGATCACTCCTTGCAACGCGCCTGATTGAGAAACACGACGGCCGCGCAATAACTGCGCTTGACCTTCCATCAGCAAACCAATGCTGGTGGCATATCTGGGACTACGCAAAACTTCATGTAAATGGCCACGGTACTCAGGAGTACCGATTCGGGCTGGCCTTAAAAAGACCTGCTCAGCCAACTCCACCATGCCAGGCATGAGGGCAGTACCGCCTGTTAAAACAATTCCGGAAGAAACCATGTCTTCGTAACCAGAGTCACGAACTACACCTCGCACAAGCGTAAATAACTCTTCAACACGTGGCTCAATTACTGCCGCTAATGCTTGCTTAGACATCGGACGTGGTTCGCGATCGCCCACACCAGGAACATCAATCATCGCAGTCGGATCTGCCATATCTTGACGTGCAATACCATGTGCAATCTTCAAATCTTCCGCATCAATCGTTGGAGTACGCAAAGCCATTGCAATGTCATTAGTAATTTGATCACCTGCAATTGGAATTACTGCGGTGTGACGAATAGATCCTTGGCAGTAAATTGCAATATCAGTAGTTCCGCCACCGATATCTACCAACACCACACCCAACTCTTTCTCATCTTCAGTGAGCACTGCCAAACTTGAAGCCAAAGGCTGCAAAATCAAATCGTTTACTTCAAGGCCACAACGACGCACGCACTTCACAATATTCTGTGCTGCACTTACAGCGCCAGTAACAATGTGCACCTTCACCTCTAAGCGAAGACCGCTCATGCCAATTGGCTCGCGCACATCTTCCTGTCCATCAATAATGAATTCCTGAACAAGGATGTGCAAAATCTGCTGATCAGTTGGGATATTGATAGCCTTGGCAGTCTCGAGCACACGCTCCACATCACCAGCGCCAACTTCTTTGTCGCGTATTGCCACCATGCCGCTCGAGTTAAAACTCACAATATGGTTACCAGCAATGCCCGTAAATACCTGGACGATCTGACGATCCGCCATCACCTCGGCTTCTTCAAGCGCCTTTTGAATCGATTGAACTGTCGCCTCAATATTGACTACAACGCCCTTCTTTAAGCCTTTAGATGCAGTTTGACCAACACCAACCACATTGAACTGACCATCAGGAGCTAATTCAGCAACCAAGGCAACAACCTTGGATGTACCAATATCTAACCCAACCAAAACATCACGATTGTCTTTACTCATTACCATTCCTCATTGCTTCAGCTCGCTTTTTTTAGCATCTACATCATTCTTCTTCAAACTTGCAGAGGCAAGATGAACCGCAAAACCATTTGCATATCGCAAATCAATTGCATCAATTCGATTAGCCCACTTCTCTTGCACTTGGGGCCAATATTTAAATAATCGCGCTACACGCTCTTCAGTTAAATTTTTATCGGAGCTTTCTTCGTCGCGCCCGAACTCGACTCTCATACCGTTAGAAAGTCTGACGTTCCATGCGTAGCGCTCTGTTAAAGCCAGGCTTGTTACTTCTGCGCCCCATGGCTTGAACCAGCTATTTGCTTTTTCATAAAGGCTCATCACTTCTTTGCCTGAATCTGCGGGGCCAGAAAAGTCAACTAGATGGATGTCGTCACCCACCTCAGAGACTCGTCCAGCAAATAGCTCCCCATGGGTATTCATTAAAGTGTGGCTCTCAGCACCACCCCATGTACCAAATGGTTTCTGCTCTTCAATGCTGACGACCAATCCATTGGGCCAGACACGGCGTACATTGGCATGTCGAACCCAAGGCATGCTCTCAAAGCCACGTTTTACATCCTCTAGACGAACACTAAAGAAATTACCCTGCACCGTTTCTAGAACCTGCTGCTTAACAATAGGCTTCTTAATGTGCTTTAGCGTTTGTCCTGCAACTGGTTCAATTTGTATTTGTTTCAAAGCAAATACTGGACGCTGACTAAGCCAAACCAAAATACCAATTACTAGCATCACTATGAAGCAACGCATCAAGAAACGACTCAGCTTCTCCATGCGATCTGAGTGATTCCAAAGTGGAGCCATCAACATAGAGAAAATTTCACCGAAGCGGTCCATGAAGTTACTCATGCATGAGCACCCTCTTTTTGCTGCATTGTTTGGCCCAATAACCAAAGCACTAAATCTGCATACTCAATACCGGCAGCCTTAGCGGCCATTGGCACCAATGAATGAGAAGTCATACCTGGAGAAGTATTCATTTCTAGCAAATAGGGTTTGCCAGTTTTTTGCTCTAGCATCACATCAGCACGACCCCAAGTACGGCAACCTAAGGCTTTGTATGCTGCCAAGGCTAATTCCTGAACGGCAGCATTCACCTCTGGCGCAAGCCCTGTTGGGCATAGGTACTGAGTTTCATCAGAGAAATACTTATTATGAAAATCGTAATTCGCTTGCGGGGGAATAATTTTGATAACCGGCAACGCTTCAGCAGTTTTTCCGTAACCAACTAAAGGGCAAGTTAATTCATCGCCGATGATGCAGGTCTCTGCAATCACTTTTTTATCTAAACCAGCAGCTAGCTTGTAAGCGGCTGGTAGTTCTTCGACTGATTTCACCTTAGTAAGACCCAAGGAAGATCCCTCATGCGCAGGCTTCACAATGAGCGGCAAACCTAAGTGCTGAACTACAGCATTCCAATCGCTTGTTGCAGTCAACTCTTCATACTCAGGAGTTGCTAGCCCATTACTAATCCAGACTTGCTTGGTAACAATCTTGTCGATTGCTAAAGCGGATGCTAAAACTCCGCTGCCTGTATATGGCAGACCCAGCAACTCGAGCAGACCCTGAATCGTGCCGTCCTCACCAAAGCGACCATGCAGAGAAATGAAAATACGATCAAATTTTTCTTTAGCTAGTTCAGTAGGGCAACGCAAACCGGTATCAAAGGCGTGGGCATCTACACCTTTAGAACGCAAAGCTTCCAACACACCATTACCTGACATAAGAGAAATTTCTCTCTCCCCAGATTTACCGCCAAGTAATACGCCGACGCGGCCGAATGACTTAACGTCCATGCTAGCCAAGCTAGCCTTAACGCGATCACCCCAAGAGCTCAAGTTAGCGTCTACCTTAGACATGCTTTGCCTCCGCCAACGTATGCGGCAAAGCAGAAATTGATCCTGCACCCATCGTAATTAATACATCCCCATCTTTTAAAACTTGACTCAATTTTTCTGGCATCTCTGCAATATTTGCAGCATAGGCAACTGCTCCTGAATTTAGTAAGGCTTTTGAATTCTTATCTTCAGCTATTGCAGCCTTCATCAAACTCTTGCCATCTGCCCCTGGAATTTTTGCCTCACCCGCTGGATAGACATCAGTCAACACCAAGGCATCAAAGCTTCTAAGAACTTGCACAAACTCACCAAAACAATCACGTGTTCTAGTAAAGCGATGTGGTTGGAACGCCAGAACCAAACGACGATCTGGATAGGCGCCGCGAGCGGCAGCCAAAGTTGCCGCCATCTCTACCGGATGGTGTCCATAGTCATCAATCAAAGTAAAGCTGCCGCCAGAAGCCAATGGAATCTCTCCATAGCGCTGGAAGCGACGACCAACACCGCTAAATTCTGAGAGGGCCTTGGTAATAGCTTCATCGCCCACACCCAGCTCTGTAGCGATACCAATTGCAGCCAAGGCATTACGCACGTTGTGCAATCCAGGCAAGTTCAATGTGACATTGAGTGGGCCAGGCTTATTGCCATGTCTGCGCACTGTGCGACGATCAACCGTGAAATGCATCTGTGTGCCATCAGCGCGTACATTGCTTGCGCGAATATCGGCATCTTCAGATAACCCGTAGCGTAATACTGGTTGAGATACGAATGGAATGATGTCGCGTACATTTGCATCATCAATACAAAGCACTGCCACACCATAAAACGGCATACGTTGAATAAACTGCACAAATGCTTGCTTTAAGCGAGCCATATCGTGCTGATAGGTATCCATATGATCTGCATCGATATTGGTGACGACTTCCATTGCTGGAAATAGCTGTAAGAAAGAAGCATCAGACTCATCGGCTTCAACAACAATGAAGTCGCCACGCCCTAAACGCGCATTAGCGTTTGCAGAATTGAGTTTTCCGCCAATCACAAACGTAGGATCTAGACCACCCTCAGCCAATACTGATGCAACCAAACTAGTAGTCGTTGTTTTTCCATGGGTACCAGCAATCGCAATGCCCTGCTTTAGGCGCATCAACTCACCCAACATCACAGCACGCTGAATGACTGGAATCTTTGCAGCTCGTGCAGCTAAGACTTCAGGATTATTGCCAGCAACTGCTGTTGAAATTACTACTGCCTCAGCAGTGCCAATATTTTTAGGATCATGCCCAATATGAATTACGGCACCCAACTCCTTCAAGCGCTTAGTAACAGCACCCTCAGCAAGATCTGATCCTGAAACCTGATATCCCAAGTTCAATAGCACCTCAGCAATGCCGCTCATACCAGCGCCACCGATACCGATGAAGTGAATTTGCTGAACGATATGCTTCATTTGCCTACTCCCGCACAGTCTGCACACACTTCAGCCACTCGCTGGGTCGCATGTGGCTTAGCTAAGGCATGCGCTCTCAGCGCCATTTCTTTTAATTCTTTGCGATTCAGGTTTTGAATCATCATCGCTAAATCTTGGGGATTGAGTAACGGCTGAGGTAATAAAACTGCTGCATCTGCACTAGATAAAAACTGTGCATTAGCAGTTTGATGATCATCAATCGCAAATGGGAAAGGAATAAGGCAAGAAGCAACTCCGCAAGCAGCTATTTCAGAAACAGTCATCGCACCAGCACGACAAATTACTAAATCTGCCTGTGAATATGCAGCCGGCATGTCATCAATAAATGGGCGAATATCTGCTGCGACACCCAGATCGGCATAACGCTTTTCTAGATCCGCCAAATGCTTATCACCTGCTTGATGAATAACCTTAGGACGAGATTCCACAGGAATCAACGCCAAAGCAGCTGGAATATTTTCATTTAAGGCCGCGGCTCCCAAGCTACCACCCACAACCAAAATAGATAAAGGGCCTTGACGCTGCTCATAACGCTCTGCTGGCGCAAGCATATGATCAAATTCTTCACGAATCGGATTACCAACCCATTCTGCATTTGCCATCGTATTGGGAAATCCAGTCAAAGTTCGCATGGCGATTTTGCTTAACGCAATATTGGCGCTACCAGCAACAGAATTAGATTCATGCAAAACCAATGGACGCTTTAATAATTTAGTTACCAAGCCACCTGGGAAAGTAATGTAACCACCCATACCCAAAACAACGTTCGGCTTAACGCGGCGCATGATCTTCCAACTCTGAATGCATGCACGCATCAAATTAATTGGCAACATGAGTTTGGTCTTTAAACCTTTGCCTCGCAAGCCGCCAAAATCAACCGCCTCAAATGGAAAGTCGCAAGACTTCACGAGGCGATACTCCATGCCCGCTTGATTACCTAACCAAGAGACATTCCAGCCACAAATCCGTAAGTATTCAGCGACAGCTAGGCCTGGGAAAATATGCCCACCAGTACCACCAGCCATCACAAGAATTGAGGGTTTTGTCAAAGCTTCCCTCCGCGCATCAGAATGCGATTTTCAAAATCAATGCGCAATAGCATTGCCATCGCAACAGCATTCATCAAAATGCCAGAGCCGCCATAACTCACCAATGGCAAAGTCAAACCTTTAGTTGGTAACAGCCCAAGGTTCACACCCATATTAATGAAGGCTTGCCAACCAATCCAAATAGCCACACCCTTAGCAGCGAGGCCTGCAAAGCTTCGATCTAATTGCAATGCGGTACGTCCAATTAAGAATGCGCGTCGTACGATCCAATAGAACAAGAAGATCATGACGACTACACCAACAAATCCAAGCTCTTCACCAATCACTGCCATGATGAAATCGGTATGCGCTTCAGGCAAATAATGTAATTTCTCTACGCTACCGCCAAGACCTGTACCAAACCATTCGCCACGCCCAAATGCCATGAGTGAATGGGTTAATTGATAACCCTTATTGGCTGCGTTATCTACTTGCCATGGATCCATAAATGCCAACATACGTCCACGACGGAATGGTGAGAGGGCGATCATCGTTGCACCGCTCATCAAGCCGACTGCAATCAAACCACCAAATAATTTGGCGTTGATTCCGCCCAAAAAGAGAATGCCAAATGCAATCAATGCAACCACTACGAATGCACCCATATCTGGCTCAGCCATCAGCAAGCCACCAACTAGAGCAACCGCTATACCCATAGGTAACATGCCCTTGACGAAGGAATGGAGATACTCTTGGCGTTGCACTGTATAGCTTGCCGCAAAGATCACTGCAGCAAATTTCATTAACTCGGAAGGTTGGAAGTTCATTAAGCCGAGAGGAATCCAACGCTTAGCTCCATTCACGCCTTTGCCGACACCAGGAATAAGTACCGCGATAAGCAGTAAAACAGTAAATCCAAAGATGACTGGTGAATAGCGATCCCACACTTTTGTAGGAATCTTGAAAGCCCAAATCCCCACTCCAATGGCAATCGCCAAAGAAATCATGTGGCGAATCAAGAAAAAGTTGCTACTGTAGTTTGCATACTTCGGTCCATCAGCCAAAGTAATGGAAGCTGAATACACCATCACTAGACCAATCAACATGAGGGACAAAATTGCCCAAACAAGCAACTGGTCATACTCCATCATGCGTGAACGAGTTTGCTCTACGCCAGATACCGCATCTCGCAAGCCAGTACGGAAGTTATCAATTCCGCCTCTAGAAAAATTCCAGAAACGATTTAATCCAAGACGGTTTTCAGGAAAGAATTTTTCTTTTAAGTTCATGCCTGGACCCCTTCAAAGCGCATTCCCAACTCTTCGACTTCTGCAGCAAATACTTGAGCACGTTCTTTATAGTCACGGAACTGATCCAAGCTAGCGCAAGCTGGAGATAACAACACTATGTCACCAGATATTGCCTGTGCAGCTACAGCCTGAACTGCGGTTACTAAGTCACCACAATTAGTGACAGGTATTCCAGCGCCCAATGCTTCGCCAATGGCAACGCCATCTTTACCAATTACGAAGGCGCCCTTCACAAAACGCAAAGCTGGCTCACGAAGTGGGCTGAAATCTTGCCCCTTGCCATCTCCACCAGCAATTAACCAAATACGTTTACCTAATTCGTTATTGCCCAAGCCATTTAATGCGGCGACAGTAGCACCCACATTAGTGCCTTTACTATCGTCCACATACTCAACATCTTTAACTATCGCAATGCTTTGTACTCGATGAGGCTCACCATGGTAATCACGCAAACCATGCAATAACAAGTTCATTGGCAAATTGGCAGCACGCGCTAAGGCAAGCGCAGCCAAGGCATTTAACGCATTGTGACGACCACGAATTCTTAATGCATCAGCCGGAATGAGACGCTTCAATCGCAATGGCTCATCATCCTCAACAGTCGCAGACTTACGACGACGCTTAGGCTTAGGCTCCACATCCTCATCTACTTCGGCCCACACTAGCCAATCAATGCCGCCAGCACGCAAGTCATGCTCAATACCAAAAGCACCTTGCTCATCCGGACGATTAGAGCCAAAAGTCACAATAGACTTCTCCGCTTTCTGCTCGTCAGAAAGCAAGCCCATTACAAGAGAGTCATCACGATTGAGGATGCATACCGTATCGGCGCCAAATATTCTTGACTTAGCATCCGCATAAGCCTGCATATCCCCATGCCAATCTAAATGGTCTTGGGTAATATTCAACACAGTTGCTGCAGTTGCATTTAAGGTGTGGGTATAAACCAGTTGAAAACTAGATAACTCCAACACCCAAACATCAGGCATATCGACAATTTGATCTGCCAAGTCTAAGCAGTTCATTAATTTTTCTAAAGCGGCAGGGCTGATATTTCCCGCAACAGCAACTTTCTTGCCGGCACGCTCACAGAGTTGACCTGTTAGCGCAGTAGTCGTTGTTTTGCCATTGGTACCAGTGATTGCCAATACCGCAGCCTCATAACTAGACTCTTGTGCCTGAGCCATGCGATCTAAAGCAGAAATTGCACGAGCAAAAAATTCAATTTCGCTCCAGACGTCGATTTCAGCTTCCTCAGCTTTTACCAAGAAAGAATATGTTGGATCTTGTACCGGAGAAAGTCCTGGGCTGATACCAATCACATCAATCTCTTTGAGTAAGTCATCACTCAAAGGCCCAAAACAAGTATCTTTTAGGCCAGCAATTTGAAGCTCCTGCAACCAAGCATTCTGACGCTCACTTAATGATGATTGCTCACGAGTATCGGCGAGACGCACCTCTGCACCATTACGTAAGCACCACTTAGCCATGGCAACACCAGATTCACCCAAACCCAAAATGAGGAATCGGCTTGGCGCTTGATAGCCTTCATCACTCATGAAAGCTGAATTAGCGAAGGTATTTTCTAAAATCAACATATTTACTTTTGGATCACCGTAACTTCAAGCTAGATAAGCCAATTAAGACTAAGAGAATCGTGATGATCCAGAAGCGCACCACTACTTGCGTTTCTTTCCAGCCACCCAATTCAAAATGATGATGCAATGGCGCCATACGGAAGATACGACGGCCTTCGCCAAAATGTTTTTTGGTTACTTTGAACCAAAATACTTGCAGCATGACTGAAAGGGTTTCAGCAACAAAAATGCCGCCCATCACAAACAACACAATCTCTTGGCGAACAATGACTGCAATAGTGCCGAGCGCACCACCTAAAGCAAGCGCACCTACATCACCCATAAATACTTGAGCGGGGTGGGTGTTGTACCAAAGGAAAGCTAATCCTGCGCCGCCCATAGCGCCACAGAAAATCATTAACTCACCAGCACCAGGTATATAAGGGAAGAGGAGGTACTTTGCATAAATCGCATTACCCATCACATAGGCAAAAGCACCCAATGCAGCACCCACCAGAATGACTGGCATGATGACTAAGCCATCAAGGCCGTCGGTTAAATTCACCGCATTACTACTACCAACAATTACCAAGTAACTCAAAATAATGAAACCCATAATTCCTAATGGGTAGCTCACTTCCTTCATAAAAGGTAATAGCAAATTAGTTTTTGCTGGCAGATCTAAAGCAAATCCGCTTCTGAGCCACTCATAGAACAATTGCAGCACCTTGAGGTTGTTGACCTCTGAAACAGAGAATGCAAGGTAGATTGCAGCGAACAAGCCAATCAAAGTTTGCCAAAAGAATTTTTCTTTCGATGCCATGCCTTTGGGATCTTTATAGACCACCTTACGATAGTCATCCACCCAGCCTACTAAACCAAAGCCAAAAGTCACAATCATCACAATCCAAATAAAGCGATTGCTAAGATCCGCCCACAGCATGCATGAAATAAAGATGCCAATCAAAATCAAAACACCACCCATTGTCGGGGTGCCTGATTTCACTAAATGTGTTTGCGGTCCGTCTGTTCTTACGGCTTGGCCCATCTTTAAAGCAGTGAGTTTACGAATAACCCAAGGTCCTGCAGCCAAACCAATTAACAATGCAGTCACCGTTGCCATCACTGCTCTAAAAGTGATGTAATTAAATACTCGGAAAAATCCGAAATCATCCTGCAACCATTGCGCCAACATTAAGAGCATGTTTTAGCCTCCTCTAACAAGGCCTGCACTACACGCTCCATGCGCATAAACCGTGAACCTTTAACCAAAATATTTAAATGCTGATTGCTACCACTGGACTGGGCATGAAGTGCATCCCTTAATTGCGCAATCAAAGTATCCATGTCCGCAAAATGTTTTGCCTGAGATGTAGCTGCAACACCTTTACCAACTTCATTAAATCCTTGGAGTGCGAATTGGCATTGTTCGCCTAAGGCAAAAAGCTTGGCAACTCCCTGTTCAGCAGCATACGCACCAACTTCCCGATGAAACTCTGGACCTTGGTTGCCAACTTCGCCCATATCACCCAAGATCAACCAAGATAAATTTCCTGATTGCTTTAAAGCATCAATAGCCGCTCTTACAGAATCAGGATTAGCGTTATAGCTATCATCAATAAGGGTTCGATTTGAATCAATCGCTTTAGCTTGCATACGTCCATTGACTGGCGAGAAAGATTCGAGACCCTGCTTAATTTTTTCAAGGCTTACACCAGCTGCAATACCTACCGCGCTTGCTGCTAGGGCATTACGAACATTATGGCTACCCAAGGTATTCAACTGAACCTCGATGCTGCCTTGTTCAGTTTTAATCTGCACTAAACCATTATTTAATAGGGTGCCAGTCACTGCGGCTGATGCCTTGGTCTGAGAAGATGACAGAACAAAATCAATGACCTTGCGACCTGCGGCAGCCTGGTGCCAAACATTTGCAAATTCAGAATCCGCCGGGAATACAGCGATACCATCACTCGGTAAAGTGCGAATTGCATCAGAGTGCTCTTCAGCTACAGCAGCTACTGT
>ERZ650304.1166-NODE-1166-length-10712-cov-5.353477_pt1 | contig 10712 bp, 8 predicted proteins | sample MGYA00376240_ERZ650304 | MGnify/ENA primary metagenome ERZ650304 (study PRJEB26733, sample SAMN07839271) | wastewater metagenome | biome: small river; feature: stream; material: water | place: USA: North Carolina | collected 2016-03-01 ...
CGCTGGTGATATTAGTCATATTAAAAATTTTACCTGTATACCACATGGTGTTCCAGATAAATTAATTAGTCGCACTCCTGTTCCAAATAAAAATCAAATTGTATTTGTTGGGAATCTTTCTTATGAACCAAACCGTGATGGAGTTCATTTCTTTTTGGAAAATATTTGGTTAAAACTAAAACAAAAAAATCCACATTTGGAGCTAATTATTATTGGTGGGGGAGATACTAGTAATTTCCCTAAAGAAGACGGAGTTATTTTTAAGGGTTTTGTCGAAGATATTTATCCTTATATTGAAACTTCAGCTTTATCTATTGCTCCTATTCGTTTTGGGGCAGGAATGCTTTCAAAGGTTACAGAATCAATGGCTCTTGGTGTGCCGGTAATTACAACCCCACTTGGAGCATCGGGAATAGAGGGTTTTATAAATGAACAAAATGTAATTATAGTTGATGAATTTAATATTGATGGTTGGGTAAATAAAATAACTGAAGTTTTAAATAATCCCGAAAAACAAAAAATGTTAGGCCACAATGCACGTCAAATAGTTAAAGAAAAATATATTGAATCTAGTGTTCAAAAGCAATTTTTAGATCTTTTTAAATCTAGTATTGATTAACTTTAAAAATATATTTTAAGGGTGTGTGGTTTATTATTTCTAATAAAGAATTTTCTTTTAATATATATAATATTCCAAAGTAAATTAATATACCGGTAACCCCAGATACTATAAAATTAACTCCAGATATTTGTAGTAGATAAATAATTATAGACATAATTAAAGCCGAGATAAATAATTTAGGTAAAGATAATCTTATTAAAGAAAAATCTATTTTGTGTTCATTATTAAATTTTGTTATTGTGCTAACCGCTATAAATCCTAAAGACAATACTAATGATATTGATGCTCCGATTGCTCCGTACATTGGTATTAAGATTAGATTTAAAATAATACTAATTAAAAGCCCTATTATATGTAGATGTACAAATTTTCTTTGAGCATTTAATGCAAACAAACTACTATTTAACAAAGTAGTGTAGAAAACAGGGAAGATACTAAATATTAATATATAAATTGGGACTATTGATCCATGATAATCACTTCCAAATAATAACCCTACAATATCTTTACTTAAAAATAATATTGCAATAATAATTGGTAAAATAAATAATGAAATTACTGAAAATGCTTTACCTGTAGATGCCGTTAAATCTTGGGTATCATTACTATGTAATTTTTTAGTTAATGATGGTAGTAGTGCACTACTAAAAAGTGCTGGCAAAATATAAAATAATTGAACCATTCTTCCAGCTGCAGAATAAAGCCCTGTTTCCCCAAAGGATTTAAAATGCCCTAACATTAATGTATCAATGTTAAACATTAAAATATCTGTAATTGCGAGTATTGTAAAAGGCCAAGCCTCTATAAAAATAGACCCAATAGATTTTATGGATAGATAAATTTTATTTATTGAAACTAGCTTACTATAAGCAATATATGAAAAAATAAGCCCAAAAAATGCACTTATCATATAAGCATAGCCTAATGATATTGGGGTTTTACTTTTAGTAAATAAAACTATTGTTAGTAATAAATTTAAAAACATTGAGCTAATTCTAATTGCACTTTCAGTGTGCATTTTTTCACGAGCTCGACCAATAATAAGGTAGAATTCTTTTAATGAATCAAAAAAGAACATTGCTCCAATAATTGGAATTAGTTGATGGATTTCAGTTTTACCACTATTAAGTCCATAGATAATAAATACTGTTGTTGAAATTAAAAGCAAAACCAGTTTTATAAAAAATGCTGACGATATGATTTTTTTATTGTTACCCCCACTTGCAATTTCTCTGGAGACCATTATCCCTAGTCCGTTTTCAGCAAATATAGTAAAGAATCCCATAAGCGCCAAAGTATAAGAAAACATACCCCAGCCATTTTTACCCAATGCTCGAATTGCATAGATTATAATAATTGCTTTAAATAATCTAGACGCTATTTCTGAAATAAAAAGCCATAAAGTGTTGTTAGCAACAATCGCTTTTATTTGAGAATTTTCCAAAGCATTACTATCCATAATTTAGTGTGTAAAAATTATTTGGATTGTTTTTAATATTATTCCAATATCAATTAAAAATGATTGGTTTTTGATATAAAACAAATCATATTCAAATCTCTCTTGGCCTTCTACTACTGACCTAACATAACGGAACTTTATTTGTGCCCAACCAGTAAATCCTGGTTTTACACTTTGTCTTAAGAAGTAATAAGGGATTTCTTTTTTAAGAGATTCTAAAAATTCTGGGCGTTCTGGTCTTGGTCCAACAAAAGAAATATCACCTTTGATAACATTTATCATTTGAGGGATTTCATCAATATGGGTTTTGCGTAGTATATTTCCAACTCTAGTAACACGGCTATCGTTTTTGTCTGCCCAGACAGCGCCATTTTTTTCCGCATTTTCGCTCATTGATTGGAATTTAATTATCTTAAAAGTCTTCTCGCGTAGACCGGTTCTTTTTTGGGTATAAAATATTGATCGTCCATCTTCTAGTTTAATAGCTATTGCTGCAATTATTGTTATTGGTAATGTAATTATAATTATAATTAAAGCAATTATAATTTCAAAAAATCTACGTATAATTTTTAATCCTATTTTGCGTTCCAAAATTGAAATCGCTAAAGATTCAGTAATTAGACCTACGGGGATTTTCTCTAAGATTTTTTCATAAGCATCGCTAATATTTAAATATTGAACAGGTAGTAATGACAATTTTTCAATCTCATTGTTATTAAGATTATGAGTATATACTATGATGTTTGTTTTAATATTTTTTAAATTTAGATCATCAAGCGAATCAAATGTACCTAAATAATTGTATCCTAAATGAGGATTCTCTTGAATACTTTTTATTAAAATTTTTGATTCATTATTCTCACCAATAAAGACAATAGAGTTTTTAAAACCCCTAGCAAATATATAATAAAATAATCTTCTCCATAAAAGAAAAATAATACCAAATAAAATTTCAGTTATGAGTAGATTAGTCTTTGGTGTAACAGGGAAGGGTAGGAAATAAAACAATATAATACCTCCAACAAAAGTAAAAAATATTGCAATTATATATAGTCTTGTATTAGTCACACTGGGTTTAAGTGGGCCTGGTTCATATAAGTTAAATATATAAAAAATAGCCAAAGTTAAAAAAACTAAAGCCAAAAAAGGCATAAAGTGTTGCTTTAATAAAACCCTTTCATTTGAAAATCCAAACCGGATTATTATCATTGCGTACCCCGCCAAAGCCAAGGATAAAATGTCACCAATTATTAAGATACCTTTACGATATTGTTCCATATTAGTAGTATACAATATAAGTTACTAAATGAATATAAGAGATTCTTTCTTGAAAGAATAATTCAATTATGGTATAATATAGGTGTATTATTAATTAAGATATGATTTATTATATGGAACCTATGAAGAATAAGAATAGTAAAATTTGGGCAGTTGTTGTAATCATAGTCGTCATAGCTATTGTTTTTATGGTTCGAGCTAAGAACCATAAAAAATCAAGTATTGATATAAATAATTATGGTGATATGTCTCAAGTTCAAGTTGAAGGAACTGAAGATACAACTGAAACTAAAACCCCGGTTTTAACTACAAACCCAGCAACCAAACTAACATACCAACAAGCATCTATAATGTATAAAGATAAACGGATTCAGCTTGATAAAACTTGCCAAGCTTTTCCAAATAATGTTACTTATAAAAATGGTACAAGTATCATGATTGATAATCGTGCTGGTGTTGCTAGAACTTTAAATATCAATGGTCCAGTATCTATCAAAGCTTATGGTTTTAAAATAGTTAAACTATCAAGTGCTACATTGCCAAAAACAATCTTAGTTGATTGTGGAACAGGTCAAAATGTAGCAACAATTTTACTTCAAAAATAAATTTAATTTAAATAATAAAAACCTCTATAAATAGAGGTTTTTATTATTATATGTTAATATAAAAATATATGAATCATGGGTTAAAAGTTATAATTGGTTTTACTGTAATGATCGCAATTGGGATTGGGGTTCTTTACTATATTGATCAAAGTTCTGTTAACAATGACAGTGGTGCAGTTAACGCTAGTTCTGGGTGTGCTTCTTGGCAAAATTGTTAATAAATTATACAATTGTATAAAGGCCTGGAGAGGCTAGTCATTGTACGGGAGTGTTTATGTTTTGAATTAACTATAAACACTCCCTTTTTATTTTTATATTGAGCCACTTGAATTTTTATTGATATATGCTATAGTGTCTCTAATGGCTGTAGACAGTAGGCAAACAATAAGACCTACCGAAGTCGAACTATTCTATAAAAAGAATAGGGACTACAGCCGCTCTGTTTTTAAACAGAATTAGCGGTTCATTTTATTTATATATATGGCAATTACACTTGCACAAAAACAAGGTCAAACTAAAAACATGACCGAAGTTTTAAAAGGCAAGCAATGTGTTGTTTTTGTTGAATTTAGTAAATTCAAAGTTTTTGATACGAATGCATTTCGTCGAGAGCTTGAATCAGCTAATGTATCTTACACTGTTATTAAAAAGACGCTTGCAAAGCGTGCAATGGCAGAACTAGGTTACACTGGGGAACACCCAGATTTAGCAGGACAAATAGGTATAGCAACGAGTTCGGATCCTATCGCAGCAGCCCGTAGCGTTTATGAATTTGCAAAAGCTCATAAAGGCACAGTATCTATTGTTGGTGGTGTGTATGAAAATACATATCTTGATAAAGATGCAATGATGGTTATTGCTACAATCCCATCTCGTGAAGTTCTATATACACAGCTTGTATCAGTACTTATTGCTCCAATCCAAAAATTTGCAACAGTTCTTAGTGAAATTGCAAAGAAACAGGGTTAATTTTAGTAGAAATTATTTAGTTATTACATTATGGAAAATACAAAATTCGCTTCAATCGTTAGCGAAATTGAAAAAATGTCAGTACTTGACTTACACGAACTTGTAAAAGTTCTTGAAGAAAAGTTTGATGTTAAAGCTGGTGCTATGGCAGTAGCCGGTCCAGCAGCCGCTGGAGCAGACGCTGCAGAAGAAAAATCATCTTACACAGTTGTACTATCAGCTGCAGGTGAACAAAAAATCGCAGTTATGAAAGTTGTTAAAGAAGTTCTAGGTCTAGGTCTTAAAGAAGCTAAAGATATGGTTGATGGTGCTCCTTCAAACATAAAAGAAGGTCTTAAGAAAGAAGAAGCTGAAGCTTTGAAAAAACAACTTGAAGAAGCCGGAGCAACAGTTGAATTAAAATAGTTGCGTAGGTGCTGAACTTGGTAGTCCAACTACTAAGTAAACAAAAAAGAACCCTCTCTATCGGGTTCTTTTTTGTTTGTGTAAAAGGCTTACTCAGGCTATGGAAAGGCTGGGGGATATATGGTAATATAAAACCATATGGAAACTCTAGGTATACTATTTGGGTCATTTGCACGTGTAAAATTAATGCGGCATTTTTTAATGAATCCTGAAACTAAATTTACTGTTAAAGAATTATCAATTCGTTCTAAAATTTCTCTTGCTATATTGCGTCGTGAACTTTTGCAACTTAAAAAAGCTGGTCTAATAAAAGATGCTGTATTATCCGTTACTAATTCTCGTGGTGGTGTTAAGAAAACCAAAGCTGTTATTTTGAATCCATCTTTTTCTCATAAAAAAACTTTAGCAGATTTGATATTAGAAAACAGTACTCTTAACCGCCAAGCACTTTTGAAAAAAATGAAGGCAACTGGCAAATTAAAACTTTTAGTTTTGTCTGGAATTTTAACTGGCGTAACCGAAGGCCAATTAGATATTTTAATTGTTGGTAAAGATATCGAAAGTAAAAAAGTTGACCGTGCAATTCGTGAAATTGAAGCCGAAATTGGTCGCGAATTAGCTTATGCTGTTTTTGATACAGATGACTTTATATATAGAATGAATATGTATGATAAATTAATTGCAGATGTGCTGGACTATCCCCATGAAAGACTTATTGATGTATTGCCTATATCAACCCGTAGAAGTATAAATTAAAGTTATCCACAATTGCTCTTTTTTTAGAGCAATTTTCTTTAGGAATTGGTATAATATATTTGTTAATCGTCGAAACATGTTAACAGATTTATTAATCATTTTTTATTCATATGGATCTTTTTATGACATGGGCTGATGCGTTTCGCCTCTCCCTTCTAAATGTAAGTGTTGGAGTTATCCAATTTGTTCCAAAACTTGTACTTATAATAGTTCTCTTTTTTATTGGTTGGGCTTTTGCTAAAATTGTTTCTAATGCAATTCAAGCTTTATCTAAAAAAACACGTTTCGAAAATCTTTTCGAACAAGCTGGGATAACTGGTTCACTTGCTAAAAGTGGTATCCACTTTTCAATTGGTAAAATTATTGGTGAAATCGTTAGATGGTCTTTAGTTGTAATTTTCTTAATTCCAACATTAGAAGCACTTGGATTATCTGAAACAACATCAATTCTAAAATCTGGTATTTTGGAATATCTTCCAAAAATAGTTCACGCAGGACTTGCTCTTATTATTGCTGTTGTTGTTGCTCGTGGTGTACAAGTTGCAACTACAACCGCTGCTCGTAGTGTTAATATTAAATCAGCTACTGCTCTTGGAGTTTTTGTAAAATACATAATTTGGATTTTTGCAATAATGATTGCTTTAACTGAACTAGGTATTGGCGAACAAATCATCTACACAATCCTAATGGGATTCATTGGTATGATTGCTGTAGGGGGAGCAATAGCTATTGGTCTTGGTGGTAAAGATCTTGCACATGATGCTTTGGCTCATTTAAAAGATGAACTTCGCCCACGACAATAAATTAAAATATAGCCCTAAAAACACCCTTAGATTAAGGGTGTTTTTTTAAGCCCTCTTGGCCTTTTGACCACTCTTTTCTTAATAAAGAGAAGGATTAGGGGAGAGGTGGAATAGCTATGGGGCAAACGCTTGACTTTTTAAAACGCTTGGTATATACTCTTCCCATCGATATGTTTACAAGAAATTATTTTCCAATGGCTCGCGGTTAGGACACTGCTTCATTTAGGAGTAATGCCCCACACCGCCACGGCGGTTTTTATTTTGTTTAAATTGTATCGGTACAGAAACGAACTTTGACAACTACATAAATGAATAATGCAAGTATTTCTGTGTGATTTTCCTATACATATGACATCATATGTATTGGGTCTTTTCTCACACAGAATGTAGGTAACAAAATAACTGTAAGAAAATCCGGGCAAGCATTAATGAATAATTAATGTATTGCCTCAAATATAAAAGAAATAAAAGAGTATACTAGTAAGCTAGTATACCTTGTGGTGTATATGGTTCCTGATAGGAACCAAGAGCATATGGTGGATGCCTAGGCTTTAAGAAGCGATGAAAGACGTAGTATGGCTGCGATAAGCTTCGGGGAAGTGCCTAACAACTTTTGATCCGAAGATTTCTGAATGGGGAAACCTCATACTGTAAAACAGTATGATATACAACTAGACTTTGTATATGCGTACCCAGGGAAGTGAAACATCTCAGTACCTGGAGGAATAGAAAACAAGTCCAGACATTAGTCTGGAACCATTTCCTTAGTAGCGGCGAGCGAAAAGGAAGAAGCCCAAACCTAGAGCAAGATGGTTTGTTTGATAGCAATATCGAGCACGCCATCTTGATCTGGGGGTTGTAAGATGGAGACGTCGTTTTACGAGAAGAGTTACAAAATACATATGTATGTGAAGTATCTGGAAAGATACACCGTAGAGGGTGATGGTCCCGTAACAAAAACATATGTGTCTCTTTTGTCTTTATTCTTGAGTAGCACAGGACATGACTAGCTTGTGTGAATCCGGCAGCACTAACTGCCAAGGCTAAATATTCTTAAAGACCGATAGTGAACTAGTACCGTGAGGGAAAGGTGAAAAGCAGTCCGGGAGGACAATGAAATAGACCTGAAACCATATGCTTACAATGAGTAGGAGTCCGAATTTATTCGGATGACTGCGTGCCTATTGAAGAATGAGCCAACGAGTTCATTCGTATTGCTTGGCTAAGTGGCTAAACCCCACGCAGCCGTAGAGAAATCAAGTGTTAATAGCGCGAAATATCTGTAGTACGAATGAGACCCGAAGCCAGGTGAGCTTGCCATGAGCAGGTTGAATTTTTCAGAAATGAGAAAGGAGGACCGAACCGATAGACCGTTCAATATCTTCGGATGACTCGTGGTAAGGAGTGAAAAGCTAATCGAACCTGGTAATAGCTGGTTCTCTCCGAAAGAGCTTTAGGGCTCGCGTCGCGTGTTCCCACTGGGGGTAGAGCACTGGAAGGTTTCGACAGGGAGCAATCTCGCGAAACCTATCAAACTCCGAATACCAGTGACTAAAAACGCGGCAGTTAGACTATGGGGGCGAAGCTCCATCAGTCAAAAGGGAAACAGCCCATGATCGCAGATTAAGGTCCCTAAATTAATACTAAGTGCACTCAAGGAGGTGGAATTTCTCAGACAATGAGGATGTTGGCTTAGAAGCAGCCATCATTTAAAGAAAGCGTAACAGCTCACTCATCGAGAGATTCTGCGCCGAAGATAATCGGGGCTAAGTATTGTACCGAAGTCGCGGGTTTGAATTTTATTCGTAAAGTTTAAGCGGTAGGAGAGTATTCATTGCCGCACAGAAGCGTGCGGGTGACCAATCGTGGAGCGCAATGAAGTAAGAATGTTGGCACAAGTAACCACAAGAAGTGTGAAAACCACTTCCGCCGAAAAATCAAGGTTTCCAACGTAATAACAATTAACGTTGGGTTAGTCGGTCCTAAGGGGATGGTGAAAACCGGACTCGATGGACAGCAGGTTAATATTCCTGCACTTCATATATATGCGATGGAGGGACGGAGTTTAGTACTTTATGCAGATTAATGGCTTTCTGTACTTATATCGCATCTTGTATTCCAGGAAAATCCGGAATACTGTCTTTAATGACAATGACCAGGTATACGTCAATGATTCGGTTCGCCGAGTTAGAGATAAAGGAGCAGACTTCCGAGAAAAGCTTCTAAGCTTCAGTATATATGAATCCGTACCGTAAACCGACACAGGTGATTAGGTCGAGTAGACCAAGGCGAACGGGTGAGTGGTCCTCAAGGAACTCGGCAAAAAAGCAGCCGTAACTTCGGGATAAGGCTTGCCGGTATAACTAAAATTATATCGGCCGCAGCGAAAGTTTTTCTGGCAACTGTTTATCAAAAACACAGCTCCCTGCGAACTCGTAAGAGGATGTATAGGGGGTGACACCTGACCAATGCCAGAAGGTCAACTAGTGCTGGTGAGATTATATCAAGCTGGTGCTATAAGCCCTGGTGAATGTCGGCCGTAACTATAACGGTCCTAAGGTAGCGAAGTACCTTGTCGGGTAAGTTCCGACGCGCACGAATGGTGTAATGACTGGAAAACTGTCTCGAGGACCAGCCCGGTGAAAATACAGTATCGGTGAAGATGCCGATTACCTGCAGATAGACGAAAAGACCCTAGAAGCTTTACTACAGCTTGATATTGGGTGTATGTTGATATTGCGTAGCATAGGTGGGAGAGGTTATGCGTAGGGTTTCGGTCCTACGATACTCGTCAGTGAAATACCACTCTTTATTAATGTACATTCTAATCTTGACGGCAAAAACGGCAGGAGACAGTATCTGGCAGGTAGTTTTACTGGGGCGGTATCCTCCTAAAAGGTAACGGAGGAGTTTATTAAGGTCAGCTAGGCGCGAATGGAAACCGTGCCGATAGTGTATAGGCATAAGCTGGCTTGACTGTGAGACGTACTTGTCAAACAGATGCGAAAGCAGAACTAAGTGAACCGACCTTACGCATTAGACGCGGGGGAAGATTATCGGATAAAAGCTACTCTAGGGATAACAGGCTGGTTGCGCCTAAGCGTTCATAGCGACGGCGCAGTTCGGCACCTCGATGTCGGCTCAACTTATCCTGGAGGTGGAGAAGCTTCCAAGGGTTTGGCTGTTCGCCAATTAAAAAGTTACGCGAGCTGGGTTCAGACCGTTCAGAAGTTGAACGGTCGCAGACAAACATATATGCGATTTCGACTGTTGAACAGTCTGAATCACTTCGAGTTTTTCGTTTAAAATAATTATGAGCATTCAAGTGCTCATAGATAAAAGATAAGGAAGTAGATCAATCAAACACGGCGGTCGCGCATAGCAATATGCGATGATCAAGTTAACTAGTATCGGTGGAGTCCCGCATGCCAAATGCAGGATAATACCGAGGGAAGTCGAGAGTAATCTCGAGCGGCAGCTCGCTAACGCGACTGCACTTGGATTTTCTAAAGCGGATTACCGCTAAGAAAATCTCGGCGCCCGTAGAGACTAAACGTTAACACTCCATGTTTTGCGAAAGCAAAATAGGGAACATGCTATAGTCCATTGCAATGAGTAATCATTGATAACAAGCGTGAGACAGGTTGGTCTCCTATCTACTGCAGGCGTTGATTCTTGAGGGGATTTGACTCTAGTACGAGAGGACCGAGTTGAACTGACCTCTGGTGTGACTGCTGTCCTGCCAAGGGCACCGCAGTGTAGCTATGTCGGGCACGGATAACTTCTGAAAGCATCTAAGAAGGAAGCCGACCCCA
>ERZ650304.1168-NODE-1168-length-10702-cov-10.436461_pt1 | contig 10702 bp, 7 predicted proteins | sample MGYA00376240_ERZ650304 | MGnify/ENA primary metagenome ERZ650304 (study PRJEB26733, sample SAMN07839271) | wastewater metagenome | biome: small river; feature: stream; material: water | place: USA: North Carolina | collected 2016-03-01 ...
ACACGTTTCCCCACCCCTTACATATATTGTCTCGGTACAGACCGTGGGCAACAGGCGTGCTAGGGGCAGCAGCAGGGATGATGGCATTGTTGGTGCCATCCATCGTCAGGGTGCCGCTCAGGGTCATGGTACTATTGGCGTCAATAACCCCCGTTTGGGTGAGTGCCCCGCCAATGGTCGCCGCCCCGTCGAACCGCACGGCCCCACTATCCACCCACACGGCATAGGCGTTGGTGATGGCAGCAGGTCCGGCACCCCCCGCTGCGGGAGCGTCGGCAATGTACAGGGTGGCGGCATTGGTGATGGTCATGGCACTGGCGGCACTCATGGTAGGCTGGGCCACCTCAATGTAGTTGTAGCCTGTGGCGGTGGTAATGTTGGTACTCCCGCTGATGGTTTGGGTGGCAGCAGGGAGGTACAGGGCTCGACATACCGCTGAGGCTGCTGAAGCCTTGCTGGTGGTTAGATCCAGCCTAACTGCACCATCATCGACCCAGAGGCCCCAGGAGTTTGTCAAGGTCTGGTTAGTCCCTGCTGCCGGTCCATTCGCCACGTACAAGGTGGCGGCATCTGTGGTGGTAACGGTTGCATTGCTGGCTGCTAAGGTGGGCCGCTGTACGCTCACACCCGTCCAGCTGGTCGCTGTCCCACTGGCGGCAGTGGCGCTATCCGTATAGGTATGGGCTGCAATGTTGACGGTTCCGCCTGTACTCCCAGGCGTGCCGGTCTTGGCACCGGGAGTAAACAGAAAGCCTGCTGTTCCAGGGCTCTGAACGTTGCTGACCCCAGCAGCGTCCAACACCAGGGCGTAGCCACCGAAGCTGGTACTCTTGCTGGCTGGGGACCACAGATCGACCCCGTTGTTGAGGATGTTATTGAACTCTGCGTTGAGGGCGCTGGCGGTCAGGGTCTGTCCGCTGCTCCATGTTGTAATGCGTGCAATGGCCATTTAGAACCACCTATAGGTCAGTAAGAAATCTGTATAGGCACTGAGCGTAGGGGAAACGACAGGGACATCCGGCGTTGGGATGGACACCACTAACGTGGTTGTTGAGGAAGTCCCCAACGTGGCGGTTACAATTGCAGACCCGGCAATCCCCAATTCAACAGGCACCTCCACCGATGTGCTGTTCGCGGGAATCGTCACAGTCTCGGGCACGGAGGCCGTCGTTGGAAGATCACTGACCAGCGAAATAATGGAGTCCGTGGCCCTGGTCGGGCGAATGGAGAGGGTGACAGAAGAGGTGGTAAACTCAGGGGCCGAAAGCCGCGCAAGGCTTAAGGTAATCTCCTCTTCCTCTTGGGGTTGTGGAGAGTAGACGATCACGGGGTTCATGGAGATGCTGGCCCAGTTGTTGGACACCACGGGGGTAACTTTGAAGTAAATGTAATCCCCTGCAGCAATGGTCGTCGTGACATCGTACGCTTGCCCCGTTGAATCGAGGTTCACCACTGTGTACTGATAAAGCTGGTCAGTCCCATTCTTGAGGATGGTGAAGATGGCGTTGTTGCCGGTCGGGGTGTTGCCAAGGTCCGTATCGAAGGCACTTCCTGTGATACGGGCCGACCCATATCCAGGGGCCACCCACTTGACAATCACGGAATCGGTTGTGCCGGGATGGGCTGCGGTATCCCATACGGATAAGTCAAAGTCTCCCCGCCAAACACCGCTCACTGCATTTAATGGTGTGCCATCGCCACGAAGGTAGTACCAGACAGGCCCTTGTGTGGTACCTGAATACTGGCTGGAGTAGGTATAGGTCGTCGTCCCCGCACCCCCTCCCGTCCCACCACCAGAACCACCTCCTGTGTCTGGAACTGTCACCGTAAAGGAGGTAGCGCTGGTGGCAGCCCCTACAGCCGTCGTGACAGTGAACTGACCTGTCGTTCCTGTATTGGGCACGGCGGTATTCAACTGTGTCGTTGAGGCAGCAAGGGTCTGACATGCGACCCCATTCAAGGTGATGACATTGCCAGCCACAGAGCCCGCGAAATTGGACCCCACAATCGTCACGGGGGTTCCAACAGGACCTGAAGTGGGGGTAATACTGCTGATGGTAGGTACAAGGACTGGCGGGGGAGCCCCTCCGCTCAGGGCAGCCGCATATTCATGGTCAAACCAGATGTAGCTGTCCCGTGATTTCACGGTCCCCGTCCCGCCCCAAATGGTAATGTGCGATACAGCGTCAGGAGAGAGGGGCGGCGTGTTCAGGTCCGTGACATTGCAGGCCAACGTATTATTCATCCATAACTGATACAGTCCATTTCGCGATGTCAGGGAAGTCGAGGCACGGAATAGCCACTCAACCTTCACCCAGGTGTTATGCGAGAAGGTTAAGCTGGAATCTCGATACCCGCTCCCGACGAACCCCAGATGGCTATTATCGGGTTGCCCATCAGCCCACTGCCAGTGGATGGAGAATCGTGCCAGGCCCGACCCAGCACCGTTCAGGCCCATAAACAGGTTGTTTGATTGCGGGGTATTCCCATTACGGGTGTGTATCCAAGCAATCTTCGTCAGGACGGGATGGTGCTCATAATTCGTATCAATCTTCATCCAGAAGCCATAAAACAGGCCTTGCGGATAGAATGTTGGAAACGGGCATGTATTACCCCCACCCCCTCCATATCCGCCAACCAACCCTTGCGGGAACCGTTGCTGCAGGACATTGGAAGGGGAGAGTGGGGCAGTCCCGTCAGAGATTATGCTAGTCATGTACCCGTTATAGATATCGTACCACCCCCCTCCAGTCAGGGCATTATGCCCCCAGTCCATTAAAGGGGTCGTACCGGATGGTTCGTTTGGAAAAGCAATAGACATTAATTTGTGCTCCTACTCACTTCATAGAGTGTGGTACCGTCACTGCAATAAAATGTCATGAAGGTATTAGCCGGTGGGGTATAGTCGATGCTGCCTGCCAGCTGCAGGTTGGCCCCATCCAACAGGGTGGTATTGGCCGTGCTGAAGCGCACATAGTATGTCTGGTTGGCTTCCAAGCCATCATAGGCGGTGACGTTCTGCGCACTGCCGTTGGGCTGGATGAACCAGTTGCCAATGGCCATACTGGGGGTGGCATCGGCAGTGGCCAAGCTGATCGGCCTGCCTGTGTTGGTGGTATTGACCTCCTTGAGGCCTGCGTACCTGATGCGGCTGATGGTGCTGGCTTGCCCTGCATCGCTCAGGATGGTCCGGCCATTGCTGTTGCCATCAGCTTCGATGTCCGTAACGGTGATGGGGCCGAAGGTCCCTGTACCACTGCTCCCGAACCAGGTATAGGTCCCTGCACTAGCCGTGCTCCAGTTGTAGGCCTTGCAGTCATGGATGCTGACAGGCCCCATGGTCGCAGTCGCTCCCGTGCTGACATGCACGCCTTGGTATTGGCAATTGCGCGTACTAATGCCACTGACTCGTAGGGTACGGATGGAGCTGGACCCGGCTGCACTGAGGAAGACGCAGGCCAGGATGGCGGAGGTGGTATCGACATCCACGAACTTGCAGTTCTCCACCGTCAAGGCTTCTAGCGTTTCTGTGCCGTACGTGCCACACAGGATGCCATTGAGACAGTCAGCAATGTCCATGTTCCTGATGGACCAGGTAGCATAGGCTTGGTCATCGTCAGGAGGCACACCATTACCCACGACCTTGATGGCTTGGGCTGTCCCTTGCGTGGCATTCCTAATCTTAAAGTCATCGAAGACGAGGTTCTTACTGCCGAAGCAGTAGATGGCGTGCTCCCCTGTATTGTTCTGGTCGAACTGGCTGTGGATGCCATAGACCTGATTGATACGGTTGGCGTATAGGCAACTCCCAATGTAGGTGCTGGCTGGCCCGCTGCATTGCAGGTCCAGATCATTGAAATACAGGAGGTCCACGTTGTAGGCGTCCCCACCGTCCACGTAGAAGCTATTGTTGAACCCCCTCACCTTGACACTTTCCCACTTCACACTTTGGTTCCCACCACTCACGGTGACGCCATCCAGGTTCATACGCACGGCGTACATATCATAGTTGCTGGCGAGGCTGGCGCTAGTCTTAATCGTGAGGTTGCGGACGTGGTGGCTACGAGTGAAGGTCAGGCCATGCTTGAGACTGGCGGTGGCGGTACTCTCAATGATGCTCAGTTCAGGGTGTGCGCCAATCACACTCATGGGCTTAGCTGGGTGCGTCAAGGTATCATCGACCTGATGGGCTGTCCCTGTGGGTGGGATAATGATGGCCCCGCCTGTGGCTGACAGGCTGGCGGTACAGGCATTGTAGGCATCGGCATTGGTCGCGGCGGTCCCACCACTGCTGAACCCCCACCACCCTGGGCTGACGATACCCCCATTAGTGAAGCTAACCGTGCCGGTACCGTCAAATACCTGTTGCTGCGTATGCGCGAGGACTTGGCTGGGGCTATTGATAGTCAGGACTTTCCCGCTATTGACAAACAGCTTGCCAGGTCCTACAAACCACAGGATGATGTTGTCAGGGATGGTGGCATCCGCCCCTACCGTAATGGCACTACCAACCAGGAGGGTTATCTTGCTGCTACCGATGCTGGCAATGGCCACGGGTAAGCTATTGCTGAACTTGTCCATCGTGAGGATGGAGTCGTGGAGTTGGCTAGGTGTCTGCAAGCCCGTGTTGATAAGAAGTTTGCTGCCCACATCCAGGTCGTTACTGAGGGGGAAAACCAGGCTGCTACCGTTCTGCAGGATGTTGTTGAACTCCGCATTGAGGTCCGTGCTCAACAGGATCTCATTGCGGTTCCATGTTTTGACTCTTGAGAGCGAGATAGCTAGGCCCTCCTTTTATAGGCAATAGCCTTCTCGCAGAAGCCTTCGTAGTGATCGACGGCTATCATGCCTTGGTTGCACCTTTGACAGAGAAGCCCGCGAACCTTGCCAGATGCGTGACAATGGTCGATGTGGAGTCTCTTGCCTTCTGGAGGTAGCGAATGACAAATCGCACAGGCCCCTTGTTGAAGTTCAACTAAGGCCATGTAATCTGATATTGTCATGCCATACTGATGCCACAGGTTGTATCGTAGCGATCTCTGCTTCCGTTGCTCTAAAGTCAGCCTCTCCTGTGACGCCCTCTCCCTAGCTCGCACTCGTTCATAATTTAGCTTGCGATATTCTGCCGTCTTTATACGGTTGCGCTCCATTTGTTCTGGAGATTTCTGGCAGTTCCGTACACGCTTCTTAGGCGGGGTATCTAATAATGACAGGCTCACAGGTTGTTCTCCGTACTGTAGCTGCCAAAAGTGAGGCTGGCACCCAGGTTGTGGATCTCCACATCGCTGCCTAGGGCATTCTCGGTGACTTCGTACTGGACGGACCTGAACTCCCCACCCTCCTCTAGCTCAGTGAAGCGAGGAACAAAGCTACTGCCACCAAGCACGTCAGTATCCAGCACAAAGCTATCCAGAGCGGCTCCACTAACCTGGCTGATACTGGTCGTCTGTTGGGCATTGTCATCCCTCGTCCAGCCTACCGTGACCGGGTTGCCATTCTTGGGGGCAATACCAATGCTGATGGCATTGATGACCTTCAGATAGTATTCACCCCCGTAGCTCAGAAATGGCGTGGTCCAGTTGTAGTTGATGCTAGTGTTATTATGAGTGCGGGTCGTCTGGTCCAGCTTGTACACATACCCGTCATATCCTCCCGCAAAGATGCGAGGGCGATTGTTGGTATCAATGGCTTGGGCCAGGCTGGCAAAGCTGCCAAAGTCCCACAAGGACCAGCGAGGCCATTGCTCCCCCTGGGCCATGAAGCGCCAGTCCAGCATCAGTACACGGTCATTACTGGTCTGCCCGCTGCGGGTCACACTGATAAGGCTGTACCCATGCAAGCTGTCGGTGGCTGCCCACCAGTACCGGCTCTTGTTGTGGTTCAGTTCTTCACGACAAAAGGTGTTGATTGGATAACTGAGGTAGGTTTGGGTGTAGTCCCCATAGTTGCTTGTAGCTTTTAAGCTATGAATCGTTCCGCGAGGGCTGATGAAGCCAAAGTCATCTCCCATGGGGAAGATGCTGTTCTGCCAGGCGGCACTGATGCCTGTGATCCATGGGCTCCGCACGAAGTCACTGGGGGTGCTGCCACTCAACCTGTGGATAGAGAGCTTGTTGGGACCCTTAAAGATGACCAGCTCGTTCTTCCAGCTCAGCAGGCCGGTAATCATGTCCCCATCGCCCACGTCGATGTCGATGCTGCCACTGCCAGCCCCTGCCCAATCCTCTGGGTTATCAGCCACGCTGTAATACAGGCGGCTTGGTGCACTATAATTGCCAGCAGCCCATTGCCTGCCACGGTGACTGATGCTGAAGCTGAACCTGGGGGGAGTACCAGCTAGGTTCTGGGCGGTACTGCCATCCCAGCTCTTGGGCACATCTGCCGTACTGTCATTGCCCGTAATCATGAGGTCTTTGAAGGTGCTGTACTGCGGAATGGCCCCGCTGGTCATACCGCTGAACAGGCTGCTGAAGGTCCCGCTACCAGCATCCTGGTAGATATTAGTACCGGCATGCACGATACGGCGCTGGCTGGGGCTGCCACTGGTGCCTTGCTTCCAGTAGTCAAAAACACCCATCACAGCGGTGCTGGCCCCCAGGCTGCTGCTGTTCAGGGTCGTGGTGCCTGGGGCCTTGCGGGGGCCACCGTCAAATTCATAGACCAGGTTCTTGGCCGTGGTGAGGTAGGGGATCTTGAACTGCCCTGCTTGATCTGGAGCCCCATAAAATGTAGGCCCGAAATCAGTTGCCCACCCCCCAGAAAACACGTGGGTCACGAAAATTGTTTTATTCTGTGGCATTAGCGTCCCTGATCGAATCTAGGCCCAGTCACTACCCGCCCATGTAAGCCTGTCCTGTAGGGCCTCTTGGCACTGTACATATTGGCAGGGTGAATGTGGGCCTTGGTCGGCGCTCCAAAGTCCTGGTCGTCCACAATCCGCAACATGATGTCTGTGTACTCGGCCTTAGCCTCCTGGCTACGGGCATCATCCCGCTTGTCCCGATACCAGTGATAGAGGGCGTGGTAGATGACGGCATGGCGGTACCGTAACGGGATAAGGGGCTCATCTGTATCACTGCTCAAGCTGGTGAGGGCGGACCCTGCGCTGCTCACCCCTACGGCATTGGTGACATAGGTGTAGGGGATGATGAGGGTGGTGCTAGGGTAGGGGTAGAACTGTACTCTGCGGATAGGGCTGGTACTGCCATTGGGAGCCAGGTCCAAGAGGCAGGCATACTCAGGGTTGCCAGCCACATTAGGACGAGGGAATCGCCTGCGAAACTCATCACGTGGAATTAACTGGATATTGCGAGCCTGACTAAAGAACTGGAAGTCAATAGGGCGTAGGAAGTCACTGGCCAGGTCATAAGTGTCCTCAAAGTAGGTGTAGTCCGCCCCACTTAGGGCCGCACTCCCGACATATTTGTTCGTCAATGTAATGGCCGTGTCGCTGGTTACGGTGGTAATGGGGTAGATGTCCGTGGTGCCCTCAAAGACCAGCTTGCCGGTCGTGCGGGCATTATTTTCGCTATAACTATTGGAGGTGGCCCAGAGGGTGGAGGTACCCGTTAAGCTCGTGCTTCCCACGCTGATAGCCACGGTTCCTGTGCTGTAGGGGGCATGGGTGCGGAGTTGGGCGGTACGCTCCAGCCAAGGGAGCTTGTACTGGAATCCCAGGTTGAAGTCCGCCAAAGCTATATTTATGTATCTTTTAGCCTGCGTTTCTGTCGCAGAAACCCCTGTCGTTACCCTGCACCTGTTTTGCAAGTCAGTGTATAAGTCAAGGAAGGTGGTTACTTGTGAAGTTAAAGACATAGGCTCCTTATCCTGTCCGCCTTTTATCCGTTAGCCGTGCCTTGATCGTTACCCACCAGGGGGCGTTCTCGTCCCAGGGCGTTTGATAGCCGCCCCACAACACCAGCCCGTCCGCCTCATCGAGCACGGTCCGCACCACGGATTCCCATACATCAGCATCGAGGTCGCGGCCATTGTCTCCACGTCGATACCAGATGTACGGATAGATGGGACTTTCGAGCCGTCCGTACTTTCTGCGGATGCGTTTTGTCTCGCGAATGTTTTCGATGAGATACGTTGTCACATGCTCAATATTGGTCGGGGCCGTATCACGGGTGTAAAACACGTAGAGACTTGGAAAGTAGATGTCAGTGAATGGGGCCATGATTGCGGCAAGATCGTTGTTTTCGGCTTGCCACGCTTTGTATTCCACCGACCCCGGCAACTTGATCGCTCGCCAAAAATCACGGCGCAATGGATCGCCATACCAACCTAGTTGGAGATCTGGGCGGCGCTGCTTGATCTGCTGATAGAGCGTGACGTATTTTCCCGCCGTGGCTTGTCGCTCTGCCTGTGTGCTGTACGACCACACCTCATGATCAAGCATCAGCATTTTTCGAGGAGCCACTACGCCAGACGCAAAGGCGTCATACCAAACTGAAGTTGGGAGTCCTTGCGGATCATCCCACCCCGCAAAACTATTGCGGGCATACATATTGATTTTCCCCATGCGATACAACGCCTCGAAATCCGGCTGCCCGGTGTGCATCAGTCCGTTAAAGATCGGTTTATCGAACGACATTAGCGGACCTTTCTTGGGTTACTGAATCGGGTGAAAAACTGTTCGTAATTCACAAGATCAATCACATTCGCTTCACGGAGCCTGTAGAGGTAATCCATGGACGCTTTAAATTCCGTTTCATCCGCTCCATCCCCGTCGTGCCACAGCAGTCCAGCAAATCCGCCGTATTTCACGGCATGATCAACGAGTGGGCGAATGTCAGCCGTAAAGGTTTTCCCGTCTGCGGTATAGCTCCAGAGTCGATAGGGGTTGATGTTGCCACCATAGAGCGGACGGCTTATTTTCAGGTTCCCGCTGTTGACGCTATTGCCGTTCCGTATCCCAAGCGCGGCCATGACGGTATTCGAGAGATCGTTGCCAGCACCGCCAGCCGGGTAATAAAAATCTTTAAAATTAAACCCGTATGAACGATGCACTGATAACACTTCCTCAATCTCCGCTCGCATGTCTGATTCATTCATGCTGGTGAGCGCCGTGCCGATGGTTTGGTGAGGGACAATCGTCCAGCCATTGGCCTGCATTGTCTGAAGTTCGGAGACTGTAATTTGATTGCCGTTCGGTGCGGGAAGGTAATCGGTCGTCGGCATGTACGAGCCGGGGATGTTACGAGTATTCATGTACGGGTACATCACGTCATAGGCCCCGTCCCCATTATCTGCGGCCCATACCATGATTTGCGGCTTGGTATAAAACCCGTAGATCACATCACCGAAATAAAACGTGGTGCTCTTATTTGCCGCGAGGCTTACACGTAACATGAGTCGTGCGGATGTTTCGTCGTAAGTATAGGCCCCACCCGTTGTAGACTGATCGCCACGTTGCCATTGCAGTAAGTTCCAACCTTTCGGCCTCGCGTTGTTCGGGCCTGTCGTCGGGAAGATGAAAAATTTCGAGAATGCCGCACTATTGACCACGTAGAACGTCACGCCGGTAATGTCGGTCGTACCGTCTACAGGGTTATAAAAATAGAGGCCAAAATTACCCAGAGCGGCGAGGCTGGTTGGTGTGATATTCAGGGATATATCAATGTTCCCTCCCGATGCTCCACCGCTGGCAACCGCTCGAATAAACGATCCCGTTCCCGGCAGCGTGCCGGTGCTATTTGGAATCGTCGGCACATCCGCCGTCGTGACTTGCGATAGCGTGGCCGAGGCGGTCCCACTCGTGAGCGTGGGGTAGTTGACGATGCTGCCTGTACCTTGTGTGGCGCTAGACCCGTCCGCACGCCAGATGTAGCTATGCTCTTTGACCACGTAGTTCTGCGGAAGGCTCATCGGTACCTCACCATGCACTTCACATCTGCCGTAGTTGTGAAATCGAGGTAGAGCCCAACGGAGAACGTAGTTTGCAGGTCCACGGTAAACGGGGTGTTATACGCAATCGCCAGCACATCAAACGACCAGAGAATATTGCCCGCTCCGGCCGCCGTGCTGTCTCGCAAGGCAATGGTTCCAGCCGTGGCCGTCGCATCGCTGTACATCGTAATCGAGCGCACATAGCCAGGGCCGGATTTGTAGAGCTGATCCGCTGTCACCATGGCATCGGTACCGCCTGCGGGGATGGTCAAGTAGCGCTCCTCAGTCTTCAGAACATCATTAACTACGTCCTCTCCGGCTAAAGTAGAGGCAAGAGTAACCTTGGAGGCTCCAAGGGTATCGTCCGTTGCTGAGTCACCCTGTGCATCTGTCAAGAAAACAGGGATGGGAAGCTTTGCTGAGACTGATCTGGTAGCCATACGTTACTCCTGTGGGGCATCTGAGGTCACCTCAGCCTCAGCTCTGGTTTCACTACCTTGCGCTTTCAACTTACGGGCCTCTCTCGCCTTCGCTAACACCAACTTTTGGCGCTCTCGTTGTTCAGGAGACATGACACGTTTCTTCTTCTCAGCCTGGACCTTCTCAGCCTGCTTGAGGGCAGTATTCTCTAACGGAGGAAACACTGCATCCCAGTTCTCTTGGGGGACAGAACCAAAGGTCATCGCTCCACCAATAAAACCATCGCTACGGAAGCGGTCCTGGGCACTCATGGGGCGTAGGCGCTCAATGTCACCTAGGGAACGGTCATGGGTGTCAGGGTCGCTGGTATCGGTATTGAGCTGTCGCAGGA
>ERZ650304.1169-NODE-1169-length-10688-cov-9.033669_pt1 | contig 10688 bp, 9 predicted proteins | sample MGYA00376240_ERZ650304 | MGnify/ENA primary metagenome ERZ650304 (study PRJEB26733, sample SAMN07839271) | wastewater metagenome | biome: small river; feature: stream; material: water | place: USA: North Carolina | collected 2016-03-01 ...
CTACTGTATTAGGTAAGGAAGAAGGTAGTGGTGTAGGGGGAGATGTGGAATTGACACAGGAGCAGAAGGATGCAAAAGGACGGGTTGATAATTTTGTTAATGGGTTGGCTGAAACTAATCCCGAATTGCATAAATTGGCTTTAACAGACCCTATTGCTGCATTGGATAAATTGATTGACCATCATAAAGAAATGATGAAAGGTGCAGATGCTAATACTAAGGCATACTCTCAAAAAGCGATTGATAAATTTGAGGCATTAAAAAAAGACCACGAATTAGCAAATAGTAAAATTGATGCAACTGCGAAGGGGTTAGAGAACTTATCTGAAAAAGATTTTGATAGACTTACGCCATCGCAAAAAGTTGCTCTTTACAAGGAACATGGTATAACTAAAGAAGATGGTAGCCCGATTACAGAAAAGGATATTGAAAATAGCCCATTGCAGTATTCTTATGACTTTATGGCATCATCCAATAGTGGCAAATGGAATAGTGCTAATAGTGAATTAGAATCATTAGTTCAAGGTAATAAAAAGCAATATGCTATTTATAAATTAATGAACGGAGAGTTTGATACATTTAAAGAATTTGTAGATTTTATAAATAGTAAAAATTATGGCGATAAGATAGAATATACCGATAGAATGAAAAGGGCAGACGATATGTCCCCAGAAGAAAGGAAAGCGGCAGTTGATTCTTATAATAAATCAGTAGAAGATAAAGCAGGCGATAAGGCACAAAAAGAAAAAGATATTTTAGATGAACATGGACTAAAAGATGAAACAGAATACTCTCCACATGAACTTGTTGAAAAATTCCCATTAAAAGGGGTTCAAAAAGTTATATGGGATATAATAAGCCCTATTGTAAAAAAATTAGGAATTAAGGTTAAATTTTCATCAAGTAGACTAACAGAAGGGTTTGATGGTAGTAATAATCCTATGAATGGAGAAATATTAATCAGACCTTCTACATTAAAAAATGGGAGATTAGGAGAAGTTTTAGTACACGAAGTAGTTCACTCACTTACCACTAAAATAATATCAAGAGTAAATTCGGGAGTGGAAACTGGATTAACAAGTAAGCAAGTAGCCGCTGTTAAAGGGTTAGGTAAGTTGTATAAATCTATTGAGGCAGATAATAACTTACAAAACAAATATCCAGTTAAAGATATTTTTGAATTTATTGCCCACTTAACAAATGATTCTTTCGTAAAAGAATTGGAATCAAAGGATAGGAATTTTATTCAAAAAGTAGTTGATTTTATTTCCGATATTTTAGGACTTAACAATGCCAATGAATTAGCCAAAAAGTATTTAAAGGATATTATCCATGACGGAACTTTCTTAGAAAAAGAAGGGATTACCGTAGTATCATCTGATTATGCCGCCAATGTAAAAGGTGCAGAAGGTTTAACACCAAAGCAACGTTTATTAGAAGCTATTAAAAATAATAGTAAAACAACTGCCGAAAAGTATCACGATTTAAAATCAAAAGGAATTAAAAATGATTTTACAAAAGCAGTAGAACAATCCCTACCCACCCAAGAAGTAAAGGCAGAACAATCTGCTCAAAAAAAAATAACCAATGCCGAACCAGACCCAACTAAAACAATTTCTGAAGAAGTACAAAGTACTATCCCTACAGAAAAAGAAAGCACTACAAAAGGAAAACCTAGTGAAGCAATACGAGAAACAACAATTGGAGAAGAAAAAGCTAAAGAAATAGCCGAAGCTGAAAAACCACCAGTTGATATTAAATTCGATTTAAGGGATGAAGATTTTATGAAATCGGATGAGCCGGTAGCAATGAAAAAACAGTATATTCAATTAAAAAAAGAACATGCTTTATTAAAAAGAATTATTAAAGATTGTTTATAATGCCAGATCAAGAAGAAATAACGTTTAATGAATTATTGGAGGAAAAGCGTCACAAAGAAATAGTATCTCTATTAAAACAGAGAAACCAATCTGATATTAAAATAGATACTATCCTAAATAAAGCTATCCAAAAAAATACGGAAGCCGTTAGTTCTTTTTTAGAAAGAATTGGAAACATAAAAATTGAAGTTCCAAAAATAGATGCACCAAACGTAACAGTAAATAACAATAACGATCAATTAATTGGGGAAGTAAAGAAAATGGGGGAAACATTGAATAGTAGTATTACCGAATTAAAAGCCTGTTTTGAAAAATATTTAGATAAGGAACCAGCAGAATATGAGTTTAAAATTATTCGTTCAGATGGTGGTGCAATAAATAAAATAGTAGCAACACCTAAAAAATAAATGTAATGGCGGAAAATCCAGTTGTTTTAAACAAGGAAACCATACCGGGTGGAGATAGTATTGCTTGCGATGATATTGGTGGTATAAAATATCAGCAGATAAAATTAGCCATTGGTGGTGATGGAGTAAATGAAGGAACAGTATCTACTGCTAATCCAATGCCAGTAACAGGGAGTGTAACCATAGATGCTGGGGCTTTAGCTACATCTGCAAAACAAGATGCACAAACGGCTGTTCTAAATACATTGGCAACTGAAGCTACTTTAGCATTACTTAAAACTTTTTTAGAAAGTGGAACTTTAAATATATCAGCAGCTACTTTACCACTTCCCAATGGAGCAGCCACATCTGATAATCAAGTTTCCGAAATAACTATTTTAAATAGTATATTAAGCACCTTAGCTTCTGAAAGCACAGCACAATTAATATTAGGTGCCTTAGCTTCTACTTTGAGTGTACAGGTAGTTGATTTTCTAGCCGCATCTTTACCATTACCAACTAATGCAGCACAAGAAACAGGTGGTAATCTTGCCTCTATAAAAACAAATACCGACACTCCAACCACACCATATAATAATAAAGTAACAGTAACTACAGCCGCTACAAGAGTTCAATTAAATTCAAATAGGGCTGTAAAATCAGTTACAATAAAAGCTGGTGTAACTAATACAGGGATAATTTATGTAGGGGATTCTACAGTTTCTTCATCTAATGGATTAGAACTTAATCCCGGTGATACAGTTAGTATGGATATTTCAAACTTAAACGTATTGTACATTGATGCTTCCATTAATTCACAGTATGTAACTTATATAGCAGTAAATTAATAACAATGCCAAAAACATCAGCTTCCACATATTTTAATCCTGTATGGGTAGATTATTCTTCGACTTCAACATTAACAGGATGGACAAGTACAAGTGTGAAATCTATTCAATACATGATTATTGGTAAGTTGATGATTTTTAAATTTAATATTGTTGGGGTTACATCAACGGGAGTAAATACTGCAACTTTAACTATGCCATTTGCATCATCCAGTTTTGCTGATCTTAATACACCAATAAAAACAATTACAGCTACAACAACGGCTGTAGGTAATGCGTTGGTATCAGCAGGTTCATCAACTGTAAATTTATATCCAACTGCTGCAAATGGTAACTGGCAAAGTGGTGCAGGATCGGTTAAAACAGCTTATGGAACTTTAATGGTAACACTATCATAAAATGCTATTACCATTACAATTATTAAATCTACTTGAGGCGAATCCCGTACCACCGGAGCCACCTTCGCCACCAAGTCCTATAATACAAACTGCTGGTGGTGGTGGATATGGAGGAATAAGACACAAATATGACGATGATGATGAAATAAAAGAAAGGATAAAGAAAATACAACAGGAAGAAGATGAATTAATAATTAATTTTGTAAAAGCGTTTATGCAACACTTGAATTATAATTAACAAAATGCCACTACGTAATTGCCTTGAAAATATATCAGAATTGCATCCCGAAATGAGAGATGCAATAAACTCTTATTTAGATAAGCATTTAAAAAATGGTTTACCTGAAAGACAAGCTGAATTAAAGGCAGTAGAAGATTATGCAAAAAAAATAAACGATGATGTAAACGGATTACGTAAGAAAGTAAAACTTGCACCCAACCAATACATACCACACAATCCATCTGAAAAAATAAAAGAAATAGAGCAAAGGTATGCGGAACAAGAAAAGCAGATGAATCAAAAATCAGCGACAGCAGAACCTATTGAAGAAAATACTACTGGTGTTAAAAAAATAAAATCAAATGAGGTAAGAGCGGCCAATAATTTACCCAAAGTTGATTTTCCTAAAATGATACCAGATGCAGAGGCTTTAGGTAAGGCAAAAGAAAGAATTGATAAAGGAGAAGTTAATCCTCAAAATATGGTTGATAGTATTTTGAAAGATAAAAGAGGATATAAAGATGAAAGTGAAGTAATGGATATGCAATATTATTCTCATCAATTGGAAAGGCAAAGTCAGCAATTGGATGTCGAATTAGCAGCAGCTAAAACGCCGGAAGAAGAAGCAGATATTAGACAAAGAAAATTGCAATTATCTGATTTAAGAGATGCACAAACAGAAGCAGCATTAACAGCCGGAAATCAATGGGGCAAGATAGGTAATAGAATGGTTCCCGTTATTAATGATGCCGGACAAATATTTAGAGAAAATAAAGCAGATATAAAAACAGCTTACGGAGGTGAAATACCAAAAGAAGTTCAGCAAAAAATTGATGTTATAACAAAAGAAAGAGATGATGCTATTGCAGAAAGAACGAAAGTAGAAGAAAAGTTACGTCAAAAAATGGCAGAAAGAGGTTTTGAAGAAATAAAAAAACAAGCTGCAAAAAACTCTAAAAATAAGGAAACCAGAGAAGCATTAAAAAAAGAAGAATCCGAATTAATTAATGAACTTAAAAAGGCGATAAAAAAAGATTTAGGTCAAGCTAACGCAGGAATACCAATACCCAAAGAAACATTAGAAGTATTAGGTAAATTAGCCGTTAATTATGTAAAACAAGGAGTAAATGGAGTAGAAGCATTGGTAAATAAAATTTATGAGAATGTAAAAGATACTGATATTACTCGTCAGCAAATAAAAGATGCCATTGCCAACTATGAACCTTTACATGAAATAGAAGAAGTAAAAAGGCTAAATAAGAAAGCTGATTTACTTGAAGAAAAACTTACTCCTCCAACAGTTAAAACAAAAGGTAATTCATTTACACCATCGGAAAAAATTGATTTAGCCAAACCGTCAAAAGAATATAAAACTTTTAGAACAAGTAATGAATGGATTAAGGCTAATCAAAGAGTTGCAAATGCTGAATTTAGAATGAAAATAGAAAAAAGAAAAGCATTTGAATCTCAAAAAAATTGGTTTCAAAGGGGGTTGGCATGGGCAGGAAGGATTACAAGGTTATCTGTTTTATCTGGTTATCATGTACTTGGTAAATTAGCTTCTGCTGCCACGATTGGTAGTGCAGTTAAAAGAATACCAGAACAAGCAATTGGTACTATTTATGCTGGTGTTTTTAAAGGAATTTCTGAAAAAGCACCAATCGAAGGTGCATCATACTTAAATGCAAAATCTGAAGCTAAATTTTATAAAGAGTTTTTTAATCCTAAGAAGTTCGCTAAAAACGCATGGGAAATATTAAAAACAGGGTCATCAGATTTAGGTAAAAGATTAGGGAGCGCAGAATATGAACACGTACCCGGTTTGTATCTTCCAACTGATTTGCACCAAATAATTAAAGACCCACCCAAAAGAGCAACTTTTGAAGCGTCCTTTAGAAATGGGTTAATATGGGCAGAGAAAAATGGACTAGATATTAATGATCCATTGGTTATTAATTCTATTGAAAATGCAGCATACAAAAGAGCGCAATATGAGATATTTCAAGAACAAAACTGGCTTTCTAAAAAATTCACATCTTACAAATCTTCGTTAGAGAAAAAAGGAAATGTTGGGGCAGCCACTAAGCTGTTGATTGATTTCATGATACCCGTAAGTACTGTTCCTACTAATATAGTTAGAAGAATAATAACCACATCTCCATTGGGCTTAATAAGAGGTGGCAAAGAAGTTGTAGAGGCATACAGGAAAGGAATTGAAAAACTTAAACCAGAAGAAGCGGAGCATGTAATGATGCAATTAAAGCAAGGTTCTCTTGGTACTGCATTATGGCTTATTGGATGGTTTGGGTATAATTCTTTTGGTGGATTGTATAGCCAATTTAATCCGAATAAAAAGAGAAATGAAAATGATAAAATGAGCGATGAAATGGAAGTTGGCGGTGAAATGATACCAGTACCAGTACAACACGCTTTGCCTTTAGAAGTTATACAAACTGCTGCTACCGCTCGCAGAATTTATGAAAATTACAAAGAAAATAAAAATGCCACTACTCCTGAAGCATTATATAAAGCTGGTTTAGGGTCTATAGGTGCTAGTTTAGAGCAAATACCAGTAATAGAAACAGGAGTACATGCTGTAATGGCAACACAAGACCCGGTAGAATCTGAAAATCTTAAAGAAGATATTAAGCGTAGATTTCAGCCACAAATTTTAAGAGAAACTGGCATTATTCAAAAAGGAGAATTAGATAAATCTCAAAAAGAATGGAAATACATTGAAGATAAAGGTTTTAAAATTACGGAACCTAAAAAAGAAACAATTAATGTATTCGATAAAGAAGGGAAAAAGATACACGTTTCTGAAGATGAATTTGATAAGTTAAAAGAACTTAGGCATAATTTTATTCAAGAAGAAATAAAAAATGCGATGGATAATGGGGTTATGGATTTAAAGACAGAAACAAAGAAATCTATTGATGAGTTGGCAGATAATAAAAAAGAGTTTGAAAGTTGGTTGATGAGAATTTCTTCGGATGCAACTAAAAAAGCTAAAATTGAAGTATTTGGGGAGCAACCTAAAAAAGCTGAAAACCCAAGATACGAAGCAATAAAAAAATAAAATAATCTGTATAGATTTCAATAAAATAATCTAATTTTAAAAACAAAACCGATGGCTTTTACACCGTCATTTGCATGTGCGCAATCTCCTACTACTTTTAATATAGTGGTAGTTTCAGATACCAGTACTGGTGCAGATGCAGCGATAACGCAACGTAGGGTATATGTTGAAACGTCTACTGGTACTTTTTTGGTAAATTCAGGAGTTACAACAGACTATACACCGTGGGCTTTAAGTTCCGCTACTATAAATTTAAACATACTTACACAGTCAACAGCCTGTACTATTACAGTAGAATGGCTAGATGTAAGTAATAATGTTTTATATACGTCTACAAGCACATTTTGTTTCAGATATTATCTCAATGCTTTTGGTTATTATTTAACCCAATTAATAGCAGCAACTCCAAACATAATTCAGGACACAAACTTTTTTAATAATTACACTAAATTTTGGTCATTATTAAAAGGTGCTATAAACGCAATAGATTTTGCCGGGGATGTAGCAAATTCACAAGAACAATTAAATATGGCAACGTACATGCAGAACAACCAAAGTCTATATTTTTAATGCCATTACAATATACCATACCTAATTATATTACATTTGGAGAGGTAACCGTTTACCTTATGGGTAATTATGAAGCTGAAGGAGCTATTTGGGGGGCTAGATTGTTATGGTACCAATCACCTGTACTTGTGGCTGCTGTAACAGATTTTCTTGCGTGGGAATGGGAAAGACAGTTGGCAGAAGTAGAATTTAATGCACCTGATAAGATAGGAGTTAATAATGTAGATGTTTTAGGTGTAAATAGCATTGATATATTGGGAGTAAATTAAAAAAAAATAAAAATGTCAATAATACAACCTTTTCAATTAGATGCAAGGACACTTGGGCTAACTGATGTTATACCTACTCAATCAGCAAGTGGGGGTTCAGATGTAGGTAAAAATACACCACAAGAAATATTTAATCTAACAGCATCTTTATCTACACGCACAGCAGCTTTAACGGATGTAATTGCTACTCAAATTTCAGATGGTAGTACGCCAACAGGTAAAAATGCAATAGGAGATTACCAGTCTTTAATATTGGGATATAAAAATTATTGTGGTGTTTTATCCCAAACAGGAACCGCTATCCCAACAGTAGACATTGCCAACAATACATTGGGAGGAGTAATAACATACGTTAGAAATAGTGCGGGTATTTATGTAGGTACAGCACCTTCAGGCTCCTTACCATTAAACCTTACATTTACGCCTACAATGAATCAGCAAATACCTGTGGCAGATCGAACTGTGTTTATGTTTCAATCCAATGCGGATGAAATAACCATTATAGTAAGAAAAATATCTGATGCCTCATTTGTTGATTTAGGGTTGAGTGATTCAGTTACCATTCAGTTTATAGGTTTTAATTCTTAATAAATGCCAACATTACCTAACATAGAGGGAGTTGCTCAATATCTTTATTGGTTATGTGGGCAATTTCAATTACAAGCAAGAAATTTAACACCGGGGTCACCTGTGACGCCACTTCCCCCTATAACTCCTATGCCACCCAATTTAGATTTTTATGTTACAGATAGTGGAACACCATTTGTAACAGGACAAACTGAAGTCGTTTTACCTCAATTCATAGGGTATAACATGATATTTAGTAGAGATGGAGTACCGCAATCACAAGCCAACAATGGCACATCAAATTATTTTTCTTGGAACCCTGTAACTGGTTTAATGAAATTATTGCCTAATCCAGCAGCAGCGGCAGTTAAAGATGAATTATTTTCAATAAATCCGGTATAATGAAATTTATATTATCAATATTATTCTGTTTTATTTGTTTTTTAGGATTTGGACAATCATATCCCAATCCCGGAACTACTAATGGAAGTCCTACAACAAAAGTTACTACAAAAGGCGGCCTTTTTGTTGATAGCACTTTCGGCATTCCAAAATATACAGATACAACAACAGCAAATACTACAAGATCAAAATTATATGCTGGCTCATTTATTTACACTACATCAGATAATGCAACATGGGTACGTAATAGTAATGCTACAAAGTGGTTACAAATTAGTGGTAGTGGCAGCGGTGGCATTGATAGTATCACTACTCAAAAGCAAAACTGCCAAGATATACAGTTGTATTGGGTAGGTGGTGTAAGCGTAGCCTATGATACCATAATGATGTTTGATGGGATTTCAAAAGCTGGCAGCATTACAGAAACTTCACCTGATAATTTTACAGTAACGGAATGGGATTATAGTATTAATTGTGTTCAATATCACACACCACCAGCAGATACTATTTTGGTAACAAATGGTTTTGATACTTTACCAAGATTTTACACAGTATTTGCAAATGCTCTTAACCAAGCCGGATTAATTGTAGGTGAAGAATCTCTTAATCCAATTCCCCCACAAGTAACCCCAAACCAGCAAATACTTTTAGGTTACATACTCGAAACATCAACAGGGAATATAATTATACCAGTAGATACAACAGGTAATGGGAACTTTGTTTCAAAAGTTGTTGCTGATACCATATATCCCGGAGCAAAAAAATACATTTTAGATACCCTAACAATGGGTAAGGATATAAATTCAGTTGACCAAACTCATGCTTTCCCAAGTTCAGATTTACGATTTCAATCATGGGCATACGATACACTTAACAATATCAGGTTACAAACAGCAGTAGATTTATTTAATTCATCTGTACCCGGAACGGCAATACCTTCTTATGGGTTTATTATATACCTGAAAACAGCCAACTTAACAAACAGGTTTAATTCAGATGGAAGTATAAACTTTCAAAACAATATAAATTTCTTAGCCAACAGAACAATATCGGCTACCAATACTATTTTAATAGCACCACAAACAGCAAATATTGGTGTTAATATTGCCAATCCCGGAAGCCCATTAGCAACAAATACCCCGTGGTTCAAAACAAATATAGGAGGTAGTACCGCACCACAAGGGGCAATAGCAGATTTATTTCAGGGAGATAGAAGCGATACGGCTTTTAAGATAATGGCCAATGGTAATTTAAGTAATGGTAATGGAGCATACAGATCGCAAGCTAGTTTTTCTTCCCAACAAAAAGGACGTTACGTAATATTTGATACCACCCATACAACAAATAGAGATGGAATAGTATGGAAAATTACAAGTACTTCAATAACGTTAGCGGGTAGTGGGATTGTTCGTGCGCCAACTATTACAGCAACAAACTTTTTTGGTGGAAGGCCAGCCGTTTTTTCATGTACTGTAAGCGGTGGTGCATTGGCTACCATCACAATTTTAGACCCCGGCAGTTCTTATTTTGCTGGTGGCTCTCTTTCTATTGATACTTCAGGATGTACCATTGGAGTAGGGAACGTATTACCAACAGCAACATATTCAGTTACTCAATTTTCATTTGATCTAGGTGCAATGGTTTATAATGTTGATAGTGCATGTTACCAATCATGGAATGGAAGTAGTTGGGATAATATGAGAGAAGGTTCAGGAGGAGGTGGGGGTTTTGCTTTAACAGATGGAAATGCAACAACGGCTAGTGGAACCGCAGTTGATTTGGGAGGAACTGCTACGGGAACAATAGCAATTAATCCAAGTGTAGCTGGTTCGCAATCTTTTCTAATAGGTACAACAAATTATTTTGGAACAATAGGAATGGTGGGTGACGTTTTAAGTATTGGTGCTGTTACTTCAATGGAATTAAATTCTCCTATTCTAACATCCCCATCATTAACCGCTCAACATAATGCCGCTGATAGTATGTTAGTATGGAATCCGGCAGATGGTTCAATAGGGTATAGGGCAATCCCTTCATCAGCTACAGCAGATACATTAACATTTAATCCA
>ERZ650304.1170-NODE-1170-length-10669-cov-3.523648_pt1 | contig 10669 bp, 19 predicted proteins | sample MGYA00376240_ERZ650304 | MGnify/ENA primary metagenome ERZ650304 (study PRJEB26733, sample SAMN07839271) | wastewater metagenome | biome: small river; feature: stream; material: water | place: USA: North Carolina | collected 2016-03-01 ...
TGAGTAACTTCATGACCATTGTGGCGATGACCGCCATGTTTGCGCTGAACCTGCATCACCTGATGCTCGCTTCGGTGGTGGAAAGCTATAACCTCTTCGTTCCCGGCCACGCCCTCATGGCGGAGGATATTTTTAAATACGACGTACGGCTGGTGGCCGATTGCTTCGCCCTGGGTGTGCTGCTGGCGGTGCAAACCGTGCGGCTTGCCAATGCCCAGCGCGACCACGCCAGGGCGGTGGGCGTGTTCAACGCTGCCGCCGCAACTGCAGAGCGCAAGGCGCGCGAACAGTCCGAAACCTACCGAGCCAAAGAACAGGAGCTGCGCAATGCACACGACAAGATCGAGCGCGAGACACAGGCCACCCTTGCCGCTGCTAATGCTGGCGCTGATCGCGCTGTTCGGCCCCAAGTCCGACTGGTTGGAGGCGCATTTTCCGCAATGGTCGAAGCCGGTCACTGAATATGATCGATCGACCAAGACGCACACCATCGTCAAGGAATCGGAAATCGTCGGCTTTGACCAGGCCGAGGCGGCGCGGGCGCTGATCGAGGAATGCACGCGGCGCGGCATCTTTGACCCCACGGGCAAGATGCGCGGGCGCGGGGCGCACCTGTTGCCGTCAGGCGGGCTGATCCTGCACTTTGGCGGCAAGTTGCTGGCCGCCGAGAGCAAGGTCGATGGCACGCACAAGGGCTGGCGATGGGGCAATCCGGGCCTGTATGAGGGCCATGTCTATCCCACGGCCGAAGCGATCCCGCACCCGTGGCACGAGCCGGTTGGCGCTGGCCCTGGGCAAAAGCTGTTCCAGCTGTTTTCGATGTGGCGGTTCAAGCGGCGCGAGCTCGATGCGCGCTTGCTGGTCGGCTGGGCCTCCTGCGCGCCGATCGGCGGGGCCTTTGAGTGGCGGCCGAATATCTGGATCACCGGCGGGGCTGGCACCGGCAAATCGACCATCAACGGTAAGGGCAAGATCTTTCACCAGCTGTTCGGCGGGGCGATGGTGCGCACGGCCGAGGCGAGCAGCGCGGCGATCCGCCAGATGCTGCGCAATTCGACCGTGCCGGTGCTGTTCGATGAAATTGAGGCGAGCGAGGATAACCGCCGGGTCAATGAAATCGTCAATCTGGCGCGCGTCAGCTCGAGCGGCGACAATGTCCATCGCGGCGGGCAGGACCATCAGGCGCACGAATTCACGCTGCAATCCTGTTTCCAATTCTCATCGATCAACATCCCCCCGCTCGAGCCGCAGGATCGCAGCCGGTTGGGTATCCTCGAGCTCAAGCCGTTCGAGCCTGGCGATGTCGCGCCCGACCTCGATAGCTATCACCTGCCCAAGATGGGGCGGCAGCTGCTCCGGCGCATGATCGACCAGTGGCCGCTGCTCGACAAGACGCTGACGGCCTATAAGCGGGCGCTGGCGATGAAGGGGCATAGCAACCGCGCCTGTGACCAGTTCGGCACGCTGTTGGCCTGTGCGCACCTGGCGATGCATGATGGCGTGCCGAGCGACGAGGATGTCGCCTATTGGGCAGCCCTGTGCGCGCCCGACAAGCTGGCCGAAGTCAGCGAGGCGGTGCCCGACCATGTCGCCTGCCTGTCGCATGTCCTGACCAGCATGGTGCAGGCGCGCGGCGGCGATGAACGGGAGCCGCTGGGCAGCTGGGTCGGCCGAGCCGTTGTGGCGGCGGATGGCCTGATCGATCCGACCGGCAATGGCGACAAGTCGGGCGAGCGATTGCAGAATTATGGGCTCAAGCTGGTCAATGCCAAATGGCATCCGCCGAGCGATGGCAAGGAAGGCCGGTGGGGCAGCGAAATCTACAACCGCGCCCATCCGGGCTATCTGGCGGTGGCTGGATCGCACCAGGCGCTTTCCGCGCTCTATGCCCACACCAAATATCAGGGCGGCGTCTGGCGGCACTCCCTGGCCCGTTTTCCGGGGGCGATTGACGCGGTCAAGGTGAAGATGGGCAAGCTGGCCGCGACGGCCGTGCTGATCCCGCTGCACGCCGTCCTGGACGACAGTGAGCTGCCAGCCGCAAGCCTGCCCGAATCGGTCGCCGACTGGCGCGCATCGATCGCAGGCGATGGGGCTCCGTTGTGAGGGCTGGCCTGACGCAACAAGGCCCCGGCATTGCTGCCGAGGCCCTGACCCCGTGGCGGGATGCTCGATCAGAGCAAGGTCGGCTCAAACAGCGGCAGGCCGACGACGTCGCGGCTATGCCTGCCGGCGTCGCCCATCGGGCGGAGCGGGGCGGCGGCGCGCAGCTGCGCCAGCTGGCGATCGCGCTCGGTCATCGGGCGGGTGTCGTCCTGGTCGAGGCCGGGGAGCTGGATGGGCATGATGGACATTGTCCGGGCCTTTCAAAAGTGGGCGAGGATAGGTGCAGCGGCATCGATGTCGCCGATCATGCGGCGCAGATCAGCGCGGACGTCGGCCCGCTCGCGGTACATCGGATCGGTAAGGTGGCCGATATCGTGGTGGGCGGTGCGCAGCTGCGCCAGCTGGCGCTCATACTGCTGGAAATGGGCGCGCATGATGCCGCCATGGCGGGCATAGAATTGCGCCACCGCGATCAGCGCATCGGTGTGGGCGTTCTCATCGGTCAGCGCTTCAACTTGCGCGATCAGGGCGTGCTGGCTTGTCATGATAATTCGTCCTCTTTGACGGCAGACGCGGACAATTCCGGCGCTGCATTCCGTTCCTATAAACCGGCACGAAAAAGCCTGTCAATGGGGCATGACAAAAAAACGGCGATGGCCGAGCAAAGCTGCGCCAGCAGCGTGCCTGGACAGCGCCGCGACCGCAGCGGAGGCGACGTCCTTGATGGCGCCGGCGCCCGGCACCTTGGATGCGAGGCCGCCGGCGAGGTCCCCGGCGCTGGCGTCGGACACGCCGCCGCCGAGGAACCCTTGGTTGGTGCCATCGGGCGCGAGGGGGCCGCTGGCGGTCGTGGCGTGCTCGTAGTGCCACGCCTCTTTCGGGACGGTCTTCACGAGTTGGTACTTGGGGGCGAGCTTCGCGACGAGCGAGAAGTCGCCGCCGAAGTCGACGGCTTGGCCGGTCTCGTGGCGCGAGCGCCCCGGGATCGCGGTCTCGGGGGAGCATTCCCCGGACGGTTTCTGCCAGATGTCGTAGTCGGTGGTGCCGCAGTTCTTGCGGCGGAGCCCGATCTGTTCTTCTTGGGTGCGGCGCGCCGAGGTGACCCACACGCGCATGCCGCCGGCGTTCGCTTCGGCCAACAGGCCGATGACGGACGTGCGGAGCGGTTCGGCCAGCTCGTCGACGTTCGCGCCCATCGGGGCCTACTTGCCCATCAGCAGCGACATGATGCCGCCGCCGCCGGACAGCTTGGCGGTGACCGTCGATGCGGCAGCGGCGAGGGCGTGCGCGTCCGCGCCGAGGGCCAGGACGGCGGCCTCGATGCGGGCGAGCTGCTGCTCGATGGCGGTCAGTCGGTCGTCGACGGAGGCGCCCGGCACGTCGGTGCCGGGCGCCTCGTCGAGCACGGCCAGTGCGCTGGGCATGGTCAGATCGCCGCCGATGCCTTGGCGCCGGCGGTGCCGACGACGCGCATGGCGAGGAGGATCACGAAGCCGAACACGGCGAGCCAGATGACGGCGCGGAGGATCTGCGATGCGTTCATGGTGGGAACCTGCTTTCTGGGGTGGGGTTGGGGTGGGACTAGCGGTCGTTACCTGGGGTCACCAGGTGCGCCAGCCGGGCGGCGGCGGGCCGATGAGCTGGAGCGCCCGGATGGTGCCGGGGGCCATGTAGACGGGTTCGGGGAACGCATCGGGGGTGCCCTCGTTGACGATCGACTTGACGCGGGCGCCGGCGGCCATGAGGGCTTTGGACTCGTTGCCGTTCTGGAGCCAGCGGATGCGTTGGCCGTCGGTGACGAACACGGTGTTGCCGTCGGGGGAGACGAGCGTGCCGGGGCCGACGATCTCGACCGGCGGCGGCGGGGCCGTGTACGGCTTGTCGGGGGTGACGGGGAGCGGTTCGGCGGCGGTGGTGATCGGCGGCGCGGACTCGGGCGGGGGGCCTTGCGCGGCGATCGCCTGGGACACGAGCCGCTGTTCCGCGAGGGTGAGCCCGTAGCCGGCCATGAACCGTTCGATGGCGGTCTGCGCCTGGGCGGCGTCGACGTTGATGCCGACGAGGTAGCGGATGGCGCTCTTGGACCAATCGAGGTTCGTGGCCGGATCAGCCGCGACGGTGGACGCGGCGTTCGACGTGGCGCCGACGAGCCCGGAGCCGGTGCGCACCGAGGTGGCGCCGCCGGTGCCGGTGGCGACGCCGGCGGTGGCGGTCGGGTTGCCGTTGGCGTCGCTGATCGTGGGCAGGGTGCCGTCCGACGCGGTGGGCTTGCGGCGGGCGCGGATCACGAGCCCGATGGCGACGCCGCCACCGATGAGCCCGGCCCACACGCCGAGCGGGTACGGCCCCACCTTGCGGTCGAGCCCCGCGGGGAGGTCCATCGGTCAGCCCCGCACCGGGTAGGTGAACGTCGCGTCCCACGGCGCCGGCGCGGCACGCCACGTGTTGCCCTGCGAGCCGCGTGCGGCCATGCCCTGGGGGACCTCGGCCGCGCCTTCGTTCTCGAACGCCGCGTGGGCGCCCTGGTCGGCGTTGGTGAGGTTCCCGGTCATGGGGCGCACCTGCAACGGCGTCGGCACGGGTTGGGCCGACGGGCGGCCGAACCCGAGGACGCGCAGCAGCGACCGGCGATCCGGGGCGCGGCTGGCGGGGTCGCCCTTGGTGTAGGGCTCGTTGGGTTGCGGGTCCCACGACGGGTCACCGCGCAGGTCGGCCGCTTCCCGGGCGGAGCGGTAGACCTCGGGGTCGCCGTCGTCGGGGACCGCGGCCGGGATGGCCGGGTAGATCAGCGCGGGCATGGTCAGTTGCCCATCGCGGCGCGGATCGACCCGGAGAACGCTTCCCCGAGCGCGCGGATCACGCCGGCGCTCGTGGGGCGGGCAACGACAGTCGTGACAGTGGCGAGCACGACGATGGCGCCGAGCACGTTGAACAGACGGTCACCGTTCATGGGGTGGTTCCTCTCGTGGGGGGTCAGCGGGCGCCGAGGGTGGCGCCGGCGGTCGCGCCGGCAGCAACGGTGCCGCCGGTGGTCTTCGGTAGAGGTCGGCTGGCGACCTTCGATGGGGTGGTGGCGGCGGAGATACCGGCCCACGCGTCGCCGCCGACGACGAACACCGAGGCGGTGAGCATGAGCACGGCGAACCCGCCGGCGATCGCCGGGGCGACCTCGGCCGCGACGGCGAGCATGGTGCCGGTGGCGAACACGCCGACGGCGAGCCGCGGCGACGGCGCGCCGCCGCGCCGGAACGCCGCCACGGCGGACAGCGTGCCGGCAGCGACGGTGCCGACGACGACGAGGCGCTTGGCCTCCGGCGGGGTCATGGGCGCAACACCGAGCCGATGAGGTCGCGGGGGTCGCGGTTCTTGAGCGCGGCCCACACGAACACGAGGCCGAGGCCGACGAGGAGCATGCCGAGCGCGGTCATCGCGGATCGACGCTCTTCTGCTCGGCGGGCGACCACACGGGTTGCTGTGGTTCGCCGCGCTTGGCGCCGGTGCCGTTGCCGATCAGGTACCCGGTGACGAGCGTGAGCGTCGCCCACGCCGGGGTGGTGTCCTGGCCGCTGTTGAACTGCGCCGCGATGATGAACGCGAAGCAGCCGACGATGACGAGCACGATCGCGAGGAGCTTGCCGGGGGAGGTGAGCTGCATGGCGTCAGTCCCCGAGGGCTCCGCCGAACCCGCGGCGGATCACGACGAGCGCGAGGAGCACGACCACGAGCAGCACGGCGAACATGCGGTCGGTGGTCATGGCCCCGCCGGCGGGGAGCGCGACGGGGCGGGCGCGCACGCCCGCGCCGTCGGCGCTCACGGTGTCGGTCGCGGCGGCCATCAGATGAACGGGTTGCCCTTGACGGCAACGTCGTTGGTGAGGATGGTCACGTTCTGCGCCGCGGCGAAGGTGCCCTGCAGCTCGAGGCGGGTCGACTGGATCGTGGGGAGCCAGTTGCGCAGCTCGCCGCCGTAGATGCCGTCGAACTCGGACGTGAAGTCGTAGACGAGCACGCCGGTGTCGGGGCCGTTGGTCTGGCCGATGAGCCGCTCTCGCATGAGCTGCTTGCGGTACACCTGGCTCTCGTTGAGCCACTGGCCGTTGTCGATGAACCACTGCAGCGTCGACGGCAGGTTGGTGTCGGAGCGCAGACCGTCGGAGGTGTTGCGGCCGACGATGATGATGTTGCGGATGTAGTTGCCGACCCGGCGGAGCTGGAGCGTGTTGAACGCGGCGGCGGCCGGGAGCACCATCTTGGACCACATCTGCGTGGTGCCTTCGGCGGGCGGGGTCTGCGCATGGGACTCGCCGTTGGGGCCGATCGGGAGCGGACCGGACCACGCCTCGGTGAAGACCTGGAAGCGCAGCGTCGGCAGACCGGTCGGGTTCGTGGAGAACACGTCGGTGGTCGCGGCCTGCGTGATGCGCAGCTTGTAGGTCGACGAGGCGTTCATGTTCGGCAGGGCGCCGACGCCATCGCGCGAGCCCAGCTCGACGGGGACGCGCAGGCAGAACGCGAAGTTGCCCGACGTCGGGGCCGTGTAGGACGGCATGGTCTTCGGGTCGCTGAACCCGGTGTAGCCGCCGTACTTGTTGATCAGGTACAGGTCGTAGCCCGAGATGGGGCCGACGATGGGGGCGCCGTTGACGTCGGTGAGCGCGATCTCCGAGATGGCGGAGAACGGCGCGTCTTCCTTGTACACCGCCGCGGCGCCGGTGCCGCCGGAGGCGGACACCTGGACGAACAGGTAGCGCAGGAAGCCGATGGCGGGGACGTCGTAGGGGCCGAGCTGGGTGCTCGACGCGGACATGACGGTGGAGACGTCGACGTTGCCGGGCTGGACCTGGGGCAGCGCGGCGCGGGTGAAGGGGACCGACGGGAGCTGCGCAGCAGCGGCCGGCTTGGTGATCGTGGGGGTGTTCATGGGGTGGCCTCCGATTGCCGGTGAGGGGCGACCGGGGCCAGCGGTCAAGGGGTGGGGGTGTGCGAGGAGAAGGGACGGGGGGACGAGGGGCGGGGCGGTCAGTAGAAGACGGCCATGGCCTTGCCGAGCGACGTATCGCTGAGTCGCATTGCCAAGAGGCGCCACAGCGCCCCGACGAGCACGACCATGAGGAACGTGGTCACGGCGGTCATGGCCGACACGTGGATGTGGTTCACGGGGGGTTACCTCCTCTCGGCTTTGGTCACCACGAGCTTGCGGTCGCGGTTGTTGACGTACAGGACGTGGTAGCGGGGCAGCTCGGCTACGATGCTGCGGATGGTCTTGCTGGACGCGCCGCCGAGGCCGCCGATGCGGCGCAGGTCGTCTTCGTCGGCGGTGCCCCACATGAACACGTGGGTGGACTGGTTCCACATCTCCAACGGCACATGGCGGGGGCGTTGGGTCGCGGCGACGACGGAGATGTTGAGCGACCGGGCTTGCAGCCACAGGGTTTCGAGTTCGCCGCCGAGGCGGAGCTTGCCGGTGAGGTGCTGCACGTCGTCGCAGAACACGCACCAGGACCCGGCCTGGAAGATGCCGTTGATGGCGTCGCGGATCGCGAGGGCTTGGGTGCCGTTGTCGCGGGCGTCGCGCCACGGCGGCCAGAGGATGACCCGGTTTGCCTGATCGGACGGCGGGGGCCATGCGCCCACGCGCACGTAACCCTCACGAGCCAGACCGGCGAGGGTTCGATCCCGAGGCTTCGTCGCCACGATCGTGGTCCACTTGCGCAGCGGGAGGAGCTGGAGCGCGAGCGTGGTCTTGCCTTGGCCGGTCGGGCCGACGAGCGCGACGTGCTCGCCTTGGCGCCACTTGAAGCGCGGGAGGAAGTCGGCCCAGTCGACGAACGGAACGTCATCATGGGCCATCGGTGCCCGTGCCGAATGACGAGAACAACGGCGACACCGACCCGGAGGGTGATGCCGCCGCCGGGGCCTGGGGAGCCGCGTCGGGCGCGGCCATGACGGCCTGCGCGATCTTGAACCCGGTGGAGCCGAACGCGACCGCGACGCCGATCCACGCCGAGCCGGTCAGGCCGCCTTCGAGGAACTTGCGCACCTTGGCGTTCTGGCCGGCGAGCAGCGTGAGGGCTTGGCCGTGCTTGCCGGCGTCCTCGATGAGGATCGCGCCGACGCGGGGATCGAACGCGAACGCGACCATGCCGAAGGTCGCGAACTGGGCGGTCAGGTGCTCTTCGAGCTTGTCGAGCCCCGACGGCCGGCCAGGGCCTCGGCCGGCCGCCGGCGCCGACGGCCGAGGGGTGGTGTCGCCGGCGCCGGGCGTCCGCGGCTTGCGCGGGCGACCGGGCTTGCGCTTCTTGCCCTCGGCCTCCACGGGCGCCGTGCCGGGCGCCGCTGCATCAGCCTCAACGATGGTGGGGTCGGTGATCGTCACTTCTCACCCCGGAGCGGTCGGAAGAACCAGTGCGCCGGCTTCGGCTTCGTGTCGACGTCGAGCACGGCGTCGACCGGGCCGAGGACCTCGTCGATGATCGACGACGGATCGGGGACCAGTTCGGCCATGCGCTCGTGGTGCCGTTCCTCGCGCTGCTCGTCCAGCTCGTGCGCGTGGTCCATGAGCTTGATCTGCGCGTCGGTCTCGGCCTCGATGACCAGCGCCCGACCCTCGGCCTCCGCGAGCACCACGGCGGCCGGGTCGACGACCGGGGCCGCCGGCGGGCGTTCGTCCCCGTCGGGCTCGGCGTGCGCGTCGGGCTGCTCGACCTGCACCACGACCGTGGTGGAGTCGCCGCCCTCGGGCTCGGCCGCCTTGGCGGTCAAGAGCGCGAGCTGTGCCTGTTCCTCGGGGGTGAGCGCCATTCGTGGACCAACGTGGGTTTTCGTGGGCCAGCGACGCGGGAACTAACATTCGGGACGCGCTGCGCGACTTTCGGTTGCGCAGCACCGCAGGTGGGCGGAGAGGGGGCCACTGGCCCTGGCTTCCCTCTCCGCTTGCTGTCGGGACAGTAGTCCCGGGGTATGACAGCTCGCACGGGCGTCCCAGGTGTCTGCCCACCCTTAGGGGGGTTGTCCCACCCACCGGAGCGCGTCGGCGCAGAATGGCGTCCACGATCGTTGACGCCGGATCGCCGTCCATTATTGTTGACGGCAAACAGGCCGGGAATCGCCCGGCCTACCGTCAGCGCATCGGAGGGCCAGACCCATGCCAGAACCCCGCACACGCCGAGTGAAGCGACGCCGCCGCAAGCTCGTCGAGACGAGCGACTACGCCGAGATGATGGAACGGATGGTCACCAGCTACGGACGCCGAGTCGCCAACGGTGACCCCGCCGACCTAGCCGAGCTGATCAGCCTCGGGCGCCTCCTTGACCAGAAGATCGCGGAAGCGGTCCACGGCCAGATGGCGCAGCTCGGTATCTCGTGGAGCGACGTCGCCGCCGCCGCCGGCATCACCAAGCAAGGCGCGCACCGACGGTGGGCGAAGCTGCCGTGCGGGCACCAATCGGTCATGGCCGCCGCCGCCGTGTGCCAGCTCGACCGTGGCCACGACGGTGACCACGAGTACGGCGTCGCTCGCGAGCAGCACGAGGCCGCATAGCCCAAGCACGTCGGACGGCGCACCCCGCCTGTTGACCACGAGCCCGCCCTTCGGGGCGGGCTCGTCCGCGCCTGGGGAGACTGGGGTAAGGGTGGGCAGACACCTGGGACCATCCACGGGTTGCGCCACGTTGTGCCATAGCCTCGCGCGTCATGGGAGAGATTCCGACGGTCGAAGAGTTGGCGCAGCTCATGCGTGACGCGAGCGGGGGCCAGCCGCTCAGCATCGAACAACTCGCGGCCGTTGCACATGCTGAGGTGTTGCGGCGCAAGCGTGCAGCCTCAGCCGCTCGCATGCGGAAGACACGCGCCACGCGTGCCGCTCGCACCGGGGAACTCGCTCACGCCTCGTAGAAAACGAACGATCCCCCACCCCGATTGCTTTGGCCGGCACAAGGGAGGGGGATCGTGTTGGAAGAACTGAGGTGTTCCGTTGGGGACACGCTACAAGACCGCATCACGTGATGCGCGCATAGTTACCCCACTCGCGCGCGTAAATTCGCTACCTGCGACGATGCGCGCCGAAAATGCTGCCGTCGCGTATCGCGAAACTCCGGCGTACGCGCGAGGCGTTGCGCGTGCGCGCGCGGTGATGGCCGGCGAGGTCGACCCGTTCGCCGGGGCCGAGTTGCCCACGGTGCGAAACTCCCCGGTCGACGAAACTGCGCCGGCGCTGCTCGACCCGGTGCGGTGCGTGCTGCACACCGAACGGAAGTGGCGCAGCATCCGGCCGCGCGAGCTGGCCGCGCTCGACTGGCGCACCGGGCACTACGTCGACGAGCACGGCGTCGAGCTGTTCATCGACGAGCGCGCGTCGGTCGCACAGATGCTCGATCAACTTCCGTTGCACACCGAGCGCGTGCTCCTCACCGGCGACCGGCCCCACGACGACGACATCGCGGCGTTCCGGGCGTGGGTGACCGAACCCGTCGACGGGTGGGAGCCCCGGCACTACCTGGAGCGCACCACCCGCCCGGTGATGGAGTGGCGCACCGAGGGCCGCCACGTCGAGCTGATCCGCGCG